>LNFM01006680.1_pt1 | contig 77805 bp, 78 predicted proteins | sample 596031 | NCBI WGS metagenome assembly LNFM01 (sample SAMN04254537, study PRJNA301005) | activated carbon metagenome | isolation source: dual media filters at the Ann Arbor, Michigan drinking water treatment plant | place: USA: Ann Arbor | reverse complement strand
TCCGCGCCGGCGGTCACGGAGGCGGTGGCGCGGCTCCTCGCGGAGCCGGCGCCCACCGCCTCCTGATCGTCAGCGGCGGATGAGCGGCAGTCGGCTGGCGTCCATCTTGGGCAGCACCCGGCCGGCCTCCACGCCCATCCAGTCCTCGAGCAGCGAGGCGTAGACGGTGCGGAACTCCGTCGTGACCTTGAGGTTGTCGTCCTCGTCGAGGCTGGTGAGCCCGGGGAACTCACTCCGGATCCCGCCGTTCACGCGGTTGCCGATCACCATCACCCCGCCCCCGGCGCCGTGGTCGGTGCCGCCGCCGTCGTTGTCCTCGGGCCGGCGTCCGAACTCGCTCCACACCAGGATCACGACCCGGTCGCCGAGTCCGCGGGCGTCGATGTCGGCCTGGAACGCCACGATGCTGTCGGACACGTCCTTCAGCAGGTCCACATGCTCGCTGACCTGGCCGTCGTGGGTGTCGAAGCCGCCCTTCGAGAAGGACAGGACCCGGGTGCCGAAGCCGGCGCCGAGCATCCGGGCGCCGTTGCGCATCGCCCTGCCGAGGCCGGAGTCCGGGTAGGCGACCGGCGTGGGCGGCAGGTTGTCGCCCTGGTCGCGCAGCGGCTTCAGCAGGTCCACCATGCGGAAGGCGCTCTCGTAGGCCTTGGCGGCCGCGCCGATGCCCCGGCCCTTGGCGCCGCGGGCGGCGTCGCGGTAGGCCCTGGTGAAGCCGTCGTCGGTCCAGACGTCCGGGATGCCGAACCCGAAGGAGCCGGGGTCGTAGACGGTGCCCACGGGGTTCTTCCGGGAGATCAGCGTGGGGTCCAGCCCCCAGGACACCGAGATGGCCTGCAGGGGGTTCCCGTCGTTGCCCACCAGGTCGATGGTGCGGCCGAGCCAGCCCGTGCGGTCGAGGGTGGGGCCCACGACGCCGCGCTGCCAGTAGCCCTGCGAGTTGAAGTGCGACTGGTCCGGCTCGGCGTAGTCCACGGCGGGCAGCACCGCGACCTTGCCCTGGTTGTACAGGGTCGCGATCCCGGCCATGGACGGGTGCCAGACGAAGTCCGAGGTGCCCTGCACGGGGATCGCGGTCTCGGCGGCGATCCCGATCCGCGAGCGCAGCTCGCGGTACTTGGGGTCGGTGATGGGGGCGAAGGTGTTCAGGAAGTCGTTTCCGCCGTCCAGGTACAGCGACACCAGGATCGTGCCGTTCGGGTTGTCGGCGGCCTGGGCCGCGGCGGACTCCAGGATCCCCCGCGGGCTCAGCGCCGACGCGGCGGTGGCCAGCAGCACCATGCCGGCGCCGCGCTCCAGGATGTCCTTGCGGGTGAGGCCCCCCTCGCGCTCGAAGGCCTGGAGGCCGTCCAGCGCGTCGTCGGGGATCGCCACCATCTGCTGCCCGGCGCGGGTCATGAGGGAACGCCGGGTGAAGTGCCAGTCGCTGCAGCCGGTCCTGCGCATCGCGGTCTTCATGAGTCCTCCTTCAGCAGACCTGGGCGTCGGGCCCGGCCAGGAGCAGGTGGCGGAGCACGCGCTGCCGCTCGGGGAAGTAGTGCTCGACCTCCCAGTCGTCGGATCGCCCGGCGACGGAGGAGACCGCATAGCGCTGCATCGCGACCTTGGTGCGCTTGGAGTGCAGCGGGCGCCCGGTGCCGGCCAGCGCCGAGGAGATGGCCTGCGCCGGCGTCTCGGTGCCCTCGATGGAACCGTCCTTGATGTCCTTGCGGATCAGGTTCCCGACGGCCTCGAACCGGGCGCGGATCGTGGCCGGCGTGAGCCAGGCGTCGTCCATCTCCCACCCGGCGACGTTCGGCGGGTAGAAGGGCCGCTGGCCCATCTCGTCGAGCTGGTAGCTCCACGCGTCGTAGGTGACGCCGCGGTTGAGGCGCCGCAGCATGCCGGCGACGTAGACCACCGGGGGCTTCACCTGGTCGGGCGCGTCCAGGTCGGCGTAGAGCGTGGGGTGGTTGAGGATGATCCGGAGCACCGGCTTGATCTGGTACTTGGAGCCCTTGTAGGCGCGGACCATCTCGTTGAGCGTCGCCCGCGACGGGGGCCGCGGGGTGAAGTAGCCCCAGAGCTTCCGGCACAGGTACGGCGCGTGCTTGGGGTGCTCGATGGCGAGATCCACGATGTCGTCCGGGGAGAACCGTCCCCGGCGGCCGAACACGCGCTTGAAGCCGGTGTCGTGCCGCTCGGGGTCGAAGCCGAACGCCTTGGTCTCGTAGTCGAACGTGAAGCCGGTGAGCGCGCGCGCGGCCTCCCGGATGTCCTTCTCGGTGTAGCCGTTGTTCACGCCCAGCGCGAACAGCTCGAACAGCTCGCGGGCGAAGTTCTCGTTCGGCGAGTTCTTGTCGGAGCCGGCGAGGTCCAGGAAGAGCTGCATCGCCCCGTCATGGAGGATGCGCTTGCACATCGTCCGGAAGTTCCCGAGCGCGTTGGACCGCAGCACGAAGTAGTGCTGGAGCATGAGCTTGGTGTCGCCGACCTTCTGGTTGGAGGTGGCGAAGTGGTCGTGCCAGTTGAGCGTCATGCGCTCCGCGAGCGGCTGGCGGGTGCGGACGCAGCGGTCCAGCCACCACAGCACGTCGTGGGAGTAGACGTTCTGGGGGTCGAGCGGCGCGCCCTCGACCGTGGCCGCCGGGCCCGCGTACTGGGGGCCGCGGGGCCGCAGGAGCTCCTCCACGGCGGCGCGACGTCCCTTGGCGGCCAGGCGCCGGACGTCGCCGGGGCGGGGACCGAAGCCCGCCCGCCACAGCAGGCGCTCGATCTCGAGGTGAGCCTTCGGTGTCGGGGCCATCAGCGCCTCCTGGCGGGTTTGCGGACCGTGAACGCGGTGACCATGCCGTGGCCCTCGTGCTCGGGGATCGTGCAGACGAGCCAGTAGCGCCCGGGCGTGAGCCGGATCCGCAGCTCCGCCAGGTCGCCGGGGTGCAGCACCGGCGTGATGCGGAGGATGTGGCCGTTCGCGGCGCGGATCGCCAGGTTGTGGTCGTCCTCGCCGATGTTCTTGACCTGCACGATGAGCCGGCCGACGGGCACGACCCTGCGGCTCGGGTTGAGCCGGAACTCGCTCGCGTGGACCAGCATCCGTGCCGGGGGCGGTGTGCGCACCGCGGTCGGGCGGGCCGTCGGGGCCGGCGCGACGATGGGCGGGGGCACTGCCGGGACGGGCAGGAGCAGCGGGGCACCTCCAGCGGTGGCTGGCAGTTCTCCGGGCCGAGAGGGCACAACGGCGCCGGCGGCGTGACGAGGTTCTCGTCTCGCATGCATCGTCCGGACAGGGCGGACGCTTGAGACCCTACCCCGGGTCTCTGCGGGCACTCCGTTCGGGGAACGTGTGCCTTCCGTAAAGAGCCGTTGCACACGCAACCACCGCTGCCGCGCGGGTACAGGCCCCGGGCGGCCCTGCCGATGGGAGGGCGTTGGGAGAGATCCGCGCCAGCCTCCTGTTCGCCCTCGACGCCCTGCCGAGCAGCCGTGCGGCGGCCGACCGGCGCGATCTGCTGGACCGGGGGACGGGGGCGGCGATGGCCCTCTCGCGCCGGTCCGAGGCGGGGGGCAACCCCGGCCAGGCGGAGGCGTATCGCGCCGTCGCGCGGGCCCTGGCGACCTGCGCCCCGAACGCCGTGGACGGGGCGGTGGCCGCGCGGCTGCGGGCCGCGGTTCGCGCCGCGGACGCGCCGGATGCGGCGGAGCGGGTGGCCCGCCTGCTGTCCGGGGGCTACCCCGGCTGATCCGCCGCGGCCCGCCCGAGGCGGTCGCGGATGGCATCGCCCAGTCCGCCCTCCACGCCCAGCGCGTCCGCGCGGCGCAGCAGGTCGTAGAGGGCGCGCGCGTACCCCTCGGCGCCCGGCTCGTCGGGCACCAGCGGCACGATCGGGGCGGGACGACCGGCCACCGGCGAGCCGCTCAGGATCGCCACCCGGCGGTCCCCGGCCCCCGCGGCCGCCGCCAGCGCGGCGTCATGGTCCTCGGCGATCACCACCCGGGCGCGCGGCGCGTAGTGGGCGGCCAGCATCCCCGGTGCCCGCGCGGGTCCGGTGGCGACCCGCTCCAGCGCAACGCCCGCGGCGGCCTCGAGCACATCGACCGGCAGGCCGCCGGTGCGCAGGACCGTCGGCGGTGAGGTGGTGAGGTCGAGGATCGTCGACTCCAGGCCGACCCCGCAGGGCCCGCCGTCGAGCACCAGATCGACACGGTCGCCGAGATCCGCCAGCACGTGCCGGGCGGTGGTGGGGGAGGTGCGCCCGAACGGGTTCGCGGACGGCGCGGCGACGCCGGCGCCCACGTCCCGGAGCATCGCCAGCGCCAGCGGCTGCGCCGGCACGCGGAGGCCCACCGTCTCGCGACCGCCGGTCACGACGTCCGGCACCGCCCCGGAGCGTTCCAGCACCAGCGTGAGCGGACCCGGCCAGAACCGCGCGGCCAGCACGCGGGCGAGGGGCGGGACCTCGCGCGCATACCGGTCGAGCACGGACGCGTCCGCGCCGTGGACGATCAGCGGGTGTCCCGGCGGGCGCCCCTTGGCGGTGAAGATGCGCGCCACGGCCTCGGGGAGGGCGATGCTCGCGCCCAGGCCGTAGACCGTCTCGGTGGGGAAGGCCACGAGACCTCCGCGCGCCAGAACGGCCGCCGCGACCCCCGGGTCGCGGGTCGTCCGCTCGGTTCCGCAAGTTGTGTGAGGTTCGGGTTCCAGACTTGGCCGATCGCTAACCGTTGGTTCACGCGAACTGTTGCTTCGGCGGAGATGCTGTCTCCGCTCGTTACCGTCCGGGAGTCTGCTCTCGGACCGGAGATGCTGTCTCCGCTCGTTACCGTCCGGGAGTCTGCTCTCGGACACGGCGCGGCAACCGTACGTGGTGACACGGCCGATTGCCCCCCGCCCGCCGGCTTCTTCCGCCCGTGCGCGCTCCGCCAGACGGTAGGGTGCCCCCTCGGTGCTCACGCCGCTGACCCTCACCGTCGCCCTGTACCTGTTCGCCCTCGCGGTGTGGGGTGTCGCCCTCGCGATCGCCGGCCGTCCACCGGACCGGCCGTACGTCATCGCGGTGCTCATCGGTGAGGCCGAGGTGGTGCTGCACGCGGTGGGCGCGACCATCGCGATCATCGCTGGGCACCGCCCGGACTCGATGGGCGAGTTCTTCGGGTACCTGCTCACCAGCGTGGTGCTGCTGCCGTTCGTGCTGCGCCTGGCGCAGGACGGGCGGGCCACGCGCTGGGACAGCGCGACGATCGGCGCCGTGGCGCTCGCGGTGGGTGTCGCGGTGATCCGGCTGCTGGGACTCTGGTGACGGGCCCGGGACGGCTGCTGGCCGTCGTCTACGTGGTGTTCGCGATCGCGGCGGGCGCGCGGTCGCTCTTCCAGGTGATCACCAAGTTCGGTGACGCCCCGCTGGCCTTCACCCTGAGCGCCCTGGCCGCCGTGATCTACCTGGTCGCCGCCCTCTGCTTCACCCGCCCCTCGGGCCGGTCATGGCGCGCCGCGACGGTGCTGCTGGCGGTGGAGCTGGCCGGGGTCATCGGCGTGGGCGTCCTCAGCCTGGTGCGGGACGACCTGTTCCCGGAGCCCACCGTGTGGTCCGACTTCGGCGTGGGCTACGGCTTCGTGCCGCTCGTGCTGCCCGTGCTCGGGCTGCTGTGGCTGGCCCGTCCGGCGACCAGGGCGCAGTTCGCCGCCGGGGGCTGATCGCCCGGATTTCGCGGAGTGGCCGCCCAGGGAATACGCTGGGCCCCCTCCCGGAGGAGGACCGCCCAGATGCGCCGTTCATCGCCACTGCTGATCGCGATCGCGTTGTCCGCGACGGTCGTTCCCGCGGCCGCGGCGCCCGCGTGGCTCGCGCCGCGCACCGTGTCGCCCGACACCGGGGAGGCGGTGCTCCCGTCGGCGGGTGTGGACGCCACCGGCGCGGTGACGGTGGTGTGGCACCAGTCCTCGTTCACGGCGCAGTCGCGGATCATGGCCGTCACCCGGCCGGCCGGTGGGGAGTGGGGCGCCGCGCAGGCCATCTCGGCCGAGGGCGCGGCGGTCGCCGAGGTGCCGGCGCCCGCGGTGTTCGACCCCGCGCTGGCGGTCGCCCCGGACGGCCGCGCGGTGGCCGTGTGGCGCTACCGCGACGGCGGCGGGTACGTCGTGGAGGCGGCGGTTCGCCCGCCGGGCGGCGAATGGGGCGCCCCGCAGGTCATCTCGCGGGCCGCGCGGCGCCATGACGCGCCCGTGGTGGCGGTGGACCCCGACGGCGACGCGATGGCGGCATGGGTGCGGCACGGGCAGTCCGGCATGACCGTGGAGGCCGTCGTCCGGCCCGCGGCGGGCGGGTGGTCCGCACCCGTCACGATCTCTGCGCCGGGGGCGACCGAGGTGACCCTGCCCTCGGTGGGCCTTGGGGCCGACGGCACGGCGGTGGCCGCCTGGGCGTGGCGCGGCGGCCCGGGCGACCTGTGGCGCGTGCAGGGCGCGACGCGCGCCGCCGGCGCTGCCTGGTCGGCTGCCCGCGACATCTCCGAGACCAGCGTGTCGGCGCCCGTGCCCGCCGTGGCGCTGGGCGGCGAGGGCACCGGCTGGGTGGCGTGGGACCGCGAGGTGGGCACCGGGAAGGTCGCGGAGGCGGCGGCGCACGGGCCCGGCGGCGCGTGGGGCAAGCCGGAACGGCTCACCGACGCCGACGGCAACGCGGGCGCGCCGGATCTGGAGCTCCTGGCCGATGGACGGGTGGCGCTCGCCACCGCGACGGGCACCGGCCCCGCGACCGCGCGCGTCACGATCCGCGTGGCGGGACCGGGCGGGTGGGGCGCCCCCGAGGTGATCGGCACGCCCGCCGAGCTGGCGGTGGGGCCGCGTCTGGCCGCGGTGCCGGGCGGCCTCGCGATCGCCTGGGACGGGTGCCCGCAGGGCGGCGCCTGCCGCGTGCGCGCCGCCCGTCGCGACGGCTCCGGCGCCTGGACGCCCGCCGACCCGCCGGACCCCGGGATGAGCCTCGGGGGCTTCGCGGCCGATCCCGCCGGCAACGCGGTCGCCGTGGGCACCCGCTACCAGGACGTCGATCCCGCGGCCGTCGTGCAGGCCGTCGCGTTCGACGCCGCCGGCCCGGACCTGCGCACGGCGGCGGTGCCCGCCACGGCGGTGGCCGGAACGCAGGTGAACATGTCGGTGGCGCCCCTGGACGTCTGGTCCGCGCTCTCCGGCGCACCCTCCTGGGACTTCGGCGACGGCTCGCCGCCGGCGGCGGGGCAGGGGGTCACCCACACGTTCGCGGCGCCCGGCGACTACACGGTCACGGTGACGCAGTCCGATGCCCTCGGCATCCCGTCCGTGGAGCGGCGGACCATCGCGGTGACGGCGCCGCCGGAGATCCCCGTGAACGTGTCGGTGCTGCGGGTGGCCCGGGGCGTGCCGGGGGTGGGCGGCGTGCGCGCGGTGTGCGCGGGCCCGGCCTCGCGCGGCTGCCGCGTGCAGGTCACGTTCACGCTTCCCCGGGCACAGCGCGTCACGGTCCGCGTGGCCCTTCGCGGGCGCGCGGGGCACGTCGTGGTGACCATGCGGGCCCGGCGGGGGACGAACCGGCTCACGCTGCCCGCCAGGATCGGCGGGATCCCGCTGCGGCCCGGCGTGCGCCTGGCCGTGACGGTGCGGGGCGCCTGAGGCGCCCGGGGCTCAGGGAGCCGTCGCTGGCGGGCCGGGGCCGTCCCACCAGGTAGCCCTGCAGCACGTCGCACGACAGCGCCGACAGGCGGTCGGCGCCGTCCTGGGTCTCGACGCCCTCGGCCACGACGGTGAGGCCCAGGTCGTGGCCCAGGCGGATGAGCCCGCCCACCAGGGCCGCGTCCCGCTCGCCGTCCGCGATGCCGCGCACGAAGCTCCGGTCGATCTTGAGCTCGTCGACCGGCATCTCGCGCAGGGTCGCCAGCGGGGCGAAGCCCGTGCCGAAGTCGTCCAGGGACACCCGGACCCCGTCACCGCGCAGGGCGTCCAGGTGCGGCACCGCATCGCGCGCGGTCGCCAGGCCGTTCTCGGTCACCTCCAGCGTGAGGGCGGTCGCCGAGACGCCCCAGGCGGCGAGGGCGCGGTGCACCCGCTCGGGCAGGTTGGGGTCCCGCAGGTCACGGGATGAGATGTTCACCGACACCCGCAGTCCCGTGCCGGCCGCGTCCCAGCGGGCGGCGTCCCTCAGCGCGACGGCCAGGACGGCGTCGGTGAGCTCGCAGATGAGGTCGCTCTCCTCGGCGAGCGCCAGGAAGTCCCTGGGCATGAGCAGCCCCCGCACCGGATGGCGCCAGCGCACCAGGGCCTCGGCCCCCACCAGGCGGCCGTCGACGCCGCACTGGGGCTGGTAGTGCACCTCGAGCTCACCGGCGGAGATCGCCCGTCGCAGGTCCTGGCGCAGCAGCAGCCGGTCGGGGCGCCGCACGTCGGAGGAGGAGGCGTACACGGCGACGCCGGTGGCGTTGCGCTTGGCGTGGTACATCGCCACGTCGGCGGCGTGCACCAGGTCGTCGGCGTCGGCCCCGTGGTCGGGGAAGCTGGCGACGCCGATGCTGCCGCTCAGGGCGATCTCGGTGCCCTCGATGGGGACCGCCACCTGCACGGCGTCCAGCAGCCGGAAGGCCGTCGTGAGCGCGGACTCGCCGGGGGCGTCGGGGAGGAGGACCGCGAACTCGTCGCCCGCCAGGCGGGAGACCACCGCCTCGTCGCCGGCCGCCTGTGAGAGGCGCCCGCCGAGCTCCCGCAGCGCCTCGTCGCCGGCCCGGTGCCCGAAGGTGTCGTTGAGGTCCTTGAAGCCGTCCAGGTCCAGGATCAGCAGCGCCGGGCCGCGCCCGGCGGCGGCCCGGGAGATCGCCTCCCGGAGCCGTTCGAACAGCAGCGTGCGGTTCGCCAGGCCGGTCAGCGGATCGTGCCGCGACTGATGGTGGTGCAGGCGGGCACTCTCGGCCAGCGCCGTCTCGGCGACGCGGCGCTCGGTGACGTCACGCAGCATCACCACGCTCGGTGTGCGCGGGTCGGCCCGGTCCATCGGGGTGACCGACACCTCCACGGTGCTCGGGGCGCCGTCGAGCACCGCGCCGAACTCCCAGCGGCCACGGGCGACGGCCCCGGTGCTCCACCCGCTGATGAGCTCCGCGGCGTCGCGTCCCACCGACCGGTCGGGCTGGGCGCCCAGCACCGCCCCGGCGGCGGGGTTGAGGTCCAGCACCCGCCCGCGTCCGTCGACCACCACCACGCCGTCGCGCATGGCCTCCACCACCAGGTCGCGCGCCACCGGCAGCAGGCCGATCTGCGCGTCGATGAGGTCCAGATAGCGGATGCCCCAGGCGAAGCCCGCGACCGTGACGAGCAGGGCGAACGGCGTCGCGTCATACCCACCGAAGGTGACCACGCGGGTGATGGACGCGGCGTTGGCGGCGAGCGGCAGGAGCACGACGGTGAGCATCAGCACGCCCTGGGCCCGGTACCGCCGTGGCGCACGCAGGGCGGCCCGCGTGAACACCACCAGCGCCGCCAGGATGATCGCGTACGCCCAGATGGCGTGGACGACGTACCAGGGGCCGGGGACGTTGTCGACGGGGCCCTGCCCGTCGGGGATCAGCAGCTCGTGGAACATGAGGCCGCCCCAGCCGGTCGCGGTGACCAGGAGGGTCACCGGAACCGGCGACGCCATCACCAGCCACTCGCGCCGCCCGGTGCGCTCGCGTCCCGCAGCCTCGGACGCCGTCCACCAGAACGCCAGCGTGAGCCCGCAGATGGCCGCGAAGGTCACCACGACGGTGGCGCGCTTCACCGGGTCGGACGAGGACAGCGTCTGGACGGCCACCGACGCGGCCCACACGGCGAGCGAGCCGCTGGCGGCCGCCAGCCCCGCGCCACCGGGCAGCGCGCGCCGGCGCACACCCAGGACCACCAGGCCGGTGGCGGCGAGCGCGGCACCCGCCAGAAGCGCCGCGGCGAACTCGTGGGTCGTCATGTCGGGGGCCTGTCCGGGGGCACGGGGCTCCTGTTGCTTCCACGCCGTCCCGGATCCGGGGCACGGCGGGCCGCCGCGGACTCTTGCACCGGTCCGCGAAATTCCCAACAGACGTCCGTCCAGTTCGTCTGCCGGGGGATGGTCGGGAGGGTCTATGGTCCGGGTGTGCGCCGCCGCGCCGACACCGCCCGGACTCCGGAAACCGCGCCGGCTCAGGCGCCGGCGCTCGACGGGGTCGCCCCGGAGCCCGCACCGCCGGCGCTCATCGAGGCCGTGGACGTGACCGTGGTCCAGGAGCTGCGGGCCCGTGGCTTCACCGGCGAGCTTCCAGAGCTCAGGCGCCTCGGACCGGACCGGGTGGACCTGATCAGCATCCGGCCGTCCGGCGAAGGCGTGCACATCCTGGCGGCATCGCACCGGCCCGGCCGGCATCTGCGCCCGGACGCGACGCTGTCGCTCCAGGTGGATGGCCGTGCGCCGGCACGGCACGCGCCGAGGTCCGGCACGCCTGAGGATCCGAACGCGCGCCGGCGCTGGCAGGCGTTCTGGCCCGAGGATCACGCGCGCGGTCCCCGGCCGAATGAGGCCCTGCCGTTCCGGCACCCGTCGGTGGTGGCCCTGGAGGCCTGGACCCTGATCCAGGAGCGCGTGATGCCCTTCTGGGAGGGTGGACCGCACGAGGGCCGCTGAGGGGGCGCCCGTTCCAGCAATGCGACAGAACATCACTTCTGGTGCGTCAAGAGGCGGCGCAGCGGCATCCCAATCCAACCTTCGTTCTGCCACGGCGTCGGCGCTCCCTGGTCCAACGGCGCCCAAGGGCAGCGGACGGGCAAACGACGACGGGCTCGCGATACCGATAACGGACGGGCCACGGCTGGCAGGTCCTGGTCAACCAGGGCGTCGATATTGATCTGCTGTCTGAGCTGGGTGCCAACCGACGACAGGTACGCCGCCTCAGAACAGGTCGTCGGTACAGTGGCGAACCTCGAGTCCTTGGCTATCGTCCGTCCGGGCACTACCAGCGAGACTGGGGCGGGATGGGAACAACGGCGCGTCTTGCATGCTCGGCGGCACTCGGGGTGTGCGCCGCGACAGCCTTAGCGTTGGGGTCCGCGGAAGCGATCACTTCACCTGAGTGCTACTTGATCGACGATAGTGACCAGTCTCAGGTGCTCTCGCCGCTACCGGCACCCCTTCGGTCTACGGGCCCCAGCATGATCCGTCTGCGGGTGCCGGATCCGTTGCTGGCGAAGCGCACCGGGCTCACCCTCAGGGTTCGGACCGCCGGTGGCGGTGACACGACCTTCAGCCTCGGGCAGTTCAGTCCCGTAAGCCGGGACGACAGCGGAGTCATCTACGAGCTGCCACTGCAGTACCCCGGTGACCTTACGACCTGGACGCTGACAGTCACAGAAACGCTTCAGGACCAGGAGACCGGCGGCGTATGCACGCTCAGCTCGGAGCGGAACTTCCTCGCCGGCGGCCCGTCGATCCAGTCGACTGCCCAGCCTGCGGTCGCGGTGGCCTCCACGATGCGCAACATGCTGTTTGAGCGCAACGGCAGGGTCTTCTCCGAACTGGTGTTCACCGATGTGGGCTTCAAGGCATTGGTTACCCATCGTGTGACGGTGACCTGCAGGATCGGTGACGACGGCGCCGGGAACCCGGTTGTGCCTGCGGCGGTGCTGCGGATCGTCCCGGCTGCGGTGTCCGGGGCCGGGGCGAGCGCCGCGCTGGTGTGCGGGTCACCGCCGGCGATGGCGCCGGGCACGACCTGGACAGAGCAGGTCGCCCGTCGGTACCAGGTGAAGGTGCGCGCCACCCGGAACGGCCAGCGCCGCTGGCCGTGGCAGGTGCAGCTCGACGGCTTTTCCTCGGTATCCGGTCAGCTGATCATCCGCCATAGCGGATACGACCGCGGTTATGTGAAGCGCATCTACGAGACGAACTTCGATGCGTACTGGAACACCTGCATCAGCAAGGGGCGCAGGATCTACGCCTCCGGTGGGCGCCTGTACTGCATCGGGGAGCGGCTCGGACCGAACTCCACCGCGACAGTGCGACTCACCGGGCCGTGATTGCGCCGGGGTGAGCGCCCAGACGGCGGCTAGCCACCGTCTGAGCAAGGAAGGCCTGGGCGCCTGGATGTCGACCCGAACAACGGGATCCCGGGCCAGCTCGGGTTGGGCGACTCCCCGCCAGCCACCCGGATCAATCGGGAGCAAGGAAGGCACCCTAGCGAGGGCCAGCGTCGCCGGACGCCTCAGACTGACTGACCGTGGACGAGGCCAAGCGGCCGTAGAACGCAGCGCCTCCGACTAGGTGAGAATCAACGGCGCCGTCCGGGCGCCGGTGCGACTACTGAAACCCATGCGGGTTGGGTATCAGTGGGTGACCCCTACCGATGCCGCCGATCTGGAGCGCCCATATGCCCACCTATCGCACCACCGTCCCGTCGTCGCTTCCGCCCGAGCGGGCGTTCGACTACATGGCCCGCTTCGAGCACCTCACCGAATGGGACCCGTCGGCCACCGAGGCGCGGGCACTGGACGGGGATCCCGCGCCCGGGGCGCGATATGACGTGACGGTGAAGTTCGGCAAGGGCGAGCAGCGGCTCCAGTACGTGGTCCGCGAGATCGATGCCCCCCGTCGCATCCAGCTGTTCGCCGACGCCGGGCGGTACACGTCGACCGACACGATCACGGTGGCGCCGGACGGGCCGGGCTCGGCGGTGACCTATGACGCGGTCATCGAGCTGAAGGGCCTCATGAAGCTCCTCTCCCCGGTCATCGCGAGCCGGTTCCGCGCCGCCGGTGACGCCGCGCGCGACGGGATGCACCGGGCGCTCAACCCCGTGTGAGCCGGCGGCGCGACGGCCGCCGCGGGCGGGCCGGGGGGCGCCGTGAACGGTTCCCCCCGCGCTACGCTGGAGACGCATGGCGATCCCTTCGACGCCCACCTCCGCCGGCGGGTAGCCCCGGCCCGTGGCGGAGCGGCCACCGGCGTCCGGTCCGCATGCGTGACGACGAGGATGGTGACGGGTTGCAGGGCGAACGGACCACCGCTCCCGCCCGGGTGATCGCCGAGCGGCGGGGTCGTTGGCTGGTCGAGACCGAGGAGGGCGACCGCCTGCTGCTGCCCGCCCGCGGGCGGCTGCGGAGGGACGGCGTGTCGCCCGTCGTCGGTGACCGCGTCACGGTCGAGGGCGGCGCCACGATCGCCGCCGTGCTTCCGCGCGGGGGGACGATCGTGCGGCGGCATGCCGGCCGTGAGGCGGCCGGTCAGGTGCTCGCCGCAAACGTCGACGTGGCGGTGCTGGCCGACGCCCTGCCCACCCCCAACCTGCGCCGTCTGGAGCGGTTCGCGGCGCTGGCGGCCGCCGGTGGCGTGCGGATCCTCGTGGTGCTGACCAAGGCCGACCGCGATCCCGACCACGCCGGAACGGCGGCCCGGGTGGCCCGGCGCCTGGGGACTCCCGACGTGGTCGCCGTGTCGTCGCTGGACGGGACCGGCATGGATGCGCTCGGCGCCGCGCTCCGGGCGGGCACCACGGCGGTGCTCCTGGGCCCGTCGGGCGCGGGCAAGTCCACGCTGGTCAACGCCCTGCTGGGTGATGACCGCCGGCGCACCGCCCCGGTTCGCGCCACCGACGACCGCGGACGGCACACCACGGTCGGGCGGGAGCTGATCGTGCTGCCCTCCGGGGCGTACATCATCGACACGCCCGGCATCCGCGAGGTGGGCATGTGGGATGACGGGACGGGCGCCGCGTTCGCCGAGATCGCCGCGCTGGCCACCCGGTGCCGATTCTCGGATTGCACCCACGACACGGAGCCGGGCTGCGCGGTGCGGGACGCCGTGCCGCCCGAGCGACTCGACTCATGGCGGACCCTGCGCCGAGAGGAGGCGTGGATCGACGACCGCCGCGCGGCCTCCCGCGCTCGCGATCAATGGGGCAAGCGCATCGCGAAGGCACGGCGGGCGATCCACCGGGGTGAGCCGCGGTGACCGGGTGCCGGTCAGCGCAGGTCGCGGGCCGCCAGATCCTCGATGAGCGCGCCCGTGATGGCCGCGCCGATGAGCTCGGTGCGCCGCAGGAAGGCGTCGTCACGTCCCCCGGCACCGCACTCGATGAGCACCCGCGCCTGGGCGTTCGTGCGGTAGTAGCCGTAGAACCGCATCATCCGCACGTTTCCATCCCGCGGGATGACGCCGTCGAACGGTGACCGGGCGCCGAACGCCGGGGTGTGGATGCGGCCGAACCGCCGGGCGAGCCTGAGCGCGAGGGCGCGTGACCGGCGCTCCACGGCCCGGGACACGGTGGTCGCCTCCCGGTGCTTGGCGGAGTCGCTGTAAGGCACCGGGCTCGCCGGGCCGCCGCCCTCGCCGTGGTACCAGTTCTCCCCGGCGCCGAAGATGGCGTGGCCGATCGCCGCCGATCCCTCGGGCGTGTCGTGGTGGATGCTCACGAAGGTCGCGCCCTCGGCGCCCCACGGGGTGACCAGGCCAGGGGTGCGGCGGGCGTCCACGCCCTTCGCGCGCAGGCGGCGCACCACGGAGGCGGCCACGCGCCGGTTGAAGGCCACCTCCGACCCGAACGGCCCGCTGCCGGCCCCGGTCTGGTCCCGGTACCCGGGCTCGCGCGGACCTTCGTGGCCGGCCTGCACCCACACCACGGGCGCCTGCGCGGCGGCGGGGGCGGCGGCGGCCAGCACGGCGGCGCACGCGAGCAGCAGGAGTCGGCGCGGCATGCGGCGCAGGGTACGGCGCATCCCGCGCCGATCCAATAGCCTCGGGGTCGTGACCACCTCCGCCACAGCCGACCCGGTGCGGTACGTCAGCACCCGGGGGCGGGACGCCGGGCGGCGCTTCAGCGAGATCCTCCTGGAGGGGCTGGCGCCCGACGGCGGCCTCTACATGCCCACGCGCTACCCGCGGGTGGACGCGGCCACGCTGCGCGCCTGGCGGTCCCTCGACTACGCGGACCTCGCCGAGGCGATCCTCGAGCGGTACATCGACGACATCCCCGCCGGCGACCTGCGCGACATGGTGCGCCGCACGTACACCGCGGAGGTGTTCGGCACCCGCGAGATCACGCCCCTCACCCCGCTGGAGCCGGGGATCGTGCTGCTTGAGCTCTCGAACGGCCCCACGCTCGCCTTCAAGGACATGGCGATGCAGCTGCTGGGGAATCTGTTCGAGTACGAGCTGGGCCGCCGGCGCGAGACCCTGAACATCCTGGGCGCCACCTCCGGGGACACCGGCAGCGCCGCCGAGTACGCGATGCGCGGCAAGGCCGGCATCAGCGTGTTCATGCTGAGCCCGGACGGCCGGATGAGCCCGTTCCAGCAGGCGCAGATGTTCACCCTGCAGGACCCGAACATCCACAACCTGTGCGTGCGGGGCGTCTTCGACGACTGCCAGGACATCGTGAAGGCCGTCTCCGGCGACCTGGAGTTCAAGCGCCGCATGCGCATCGGCACCGTGAACTCCATCAACTGGGCACGCCTGCTGGCCCAGGTCGTCTACTACTTCGCGGGCTGGCTGCGGGCCACCGGCGAGGACGGCGGCGAGGTCAGCTTCACCGTCCCCTCCGGGAACTTCGGCAACATCTGCGCCGGGCACGTCGCGCGCATGATGGGCCTCCCCATCCGGCGGCTGGTGACGGCCACCAACGAGAACGACGTGCTCGACGAGTTCTTCCGCACCGGGACCTACCGGGTGCGGGGCGGCGCCGAGACCTTCGAGACCTCCAGCCCGTCCATGGACATCTCCAAGGCGTCGAACTTCGAGCGGTTCGTGTTCGACGTGGTGGGCCGCGACCCGGACCGCACACGGCACCTGTTCGCCGAGGCCGTGCCGCGGGACGGCGGGTTCACGCTCACCCCCGGCGAGTTCGCCCGCGTGGCGGAGTTCGGGTTCACCTCCGGCCGTAGCACCCACGCGGACCGGCTGGCGACCATCGCCTCCGTCCATCGCGCCTCCGGCCGGCTCATCGACACCCACACCGCCGACGGCGTGCACGTCGCCCGTTCACACACCGAGCCGGGAGTGCCCATGATCGTGCTGGAGACGGCCCGCGCGGTGAAGCGGCGTGACCCCTCCCCTCCCCGACGCGGTCGCCGGGATCGAGTCGCTGCCCCGGCGGTTCGAGGTGATCCCCGCCGACGCGGAGCTGGTGAAGGCTCGCATCGCCGAGGACGGGACCCGGGCGTGAGCACCTACGACCGCATCGCAGGCCTGCCGGTCCGCGTCGAGGGCTACTCGCTGCACTCCCATCAACGCCCCACCTCCAGCGGCTTCCTGCGCACCTCGGTGGAGATCCACCTGCACGGCGGTGGCCACACCGGCGTCGGCGAGGACGCCTGGTACGACGACGACGACATCGCCCGGTTCCTGGAGGCCGGGCCGGTGCTGGACCTCACGGGCGGCGCCACGCTGGACGAGGCGTCCGGCATCCTCGGTGCGGCGGACCTGGTCCCCGGTGGGCAGAACCCGCTGGGGCGGCTCTTCCGCCGGTGGGGCTTCGAGGCCGCCCTGCTCGACCTGGCGCTCCGGCAGGCCGGGGCCTCGCTCGCCGACGCGCTCGACCGGACGCCCCGCGCCGTCGAGTACGTCCTCTCGCTGCGGCTCGGTGAGCCGTCGAGCGTCGCGCCGCTGGCGGCCCGGCTGGAGCGCTACCCCGGCCTCACCTTCAAGCTCGATCCCACCAACGACTGGGACCCCGAGCTGGTGCGGGAGATCGAGCGCGTCGCCCCCGGCCGCGTGCACTCGCTGGACTTCAAGGCGCTCTACAGCGGGACCCTGGTCGATACCCGCCCCGACCCCGGCCTCTACCGGCTGTGCCTGGAGGCCTGGCCGGAGGCGTGGATCGAGGATCCGCACCTCACCGATCCCGCGATCGCCGAGCTGCTGGCGCCGCACCTGGACCGCGTCACGTGGGACGCCCCCATCCATGCGCTGGAGGACATCACCGGCCTCGCGCACACGCCGCGCATGGTGAACATCAAGCCCTGCCGGTTCGGGAGCCTTCGGGCGCTGATGGCGGTCTACGACCACTGCGAGGCCGCCGGCATCGGCATGTACGGCGGCGGGTTCTTCGAGATCGCCGCCGGCCGCGGCCAGATCCAGTACCTGGCATCGCTGTTCCATCCGGACGCGCCGAATGACGTGGCGCCCCGCGGGTTCCACTGGCCGGACCCGGGTCCGGGGATCCCGCCGAGCCCGCTGGCGCCCGCGGCGCACCCCACCGGGTTTCGCTGGGACGACGCCGATCCGCCCCCGGCGAGCACTCCCGAACCGGATTCGACACACGCTTCCTGAACGAAACGTGCGCCATGGTGCCGGTACCCTCCCCGCGACCCGGCGGCCCGTGGTAGCGTCCCCGCCGGCGCCCTGACGAACCGTCACCGGCGCCCCCGACACGTATGGCACACGCCGACGACCAACCCCACAGGTTCCGGCCGCACCCCCGCGGAGCCGCCCTGGCAACGGCCCTCACGGCCGCCCTCATCGCGGGCGCGTTCGCCCTCGCGGTCGCCCCTGCCGGCGGCCAGAGCGGTGGGCAGGGCATCGACGCCCAGCGCGCGAAGGTCCGCGCCCTCGAGGCCGGCCTGGTGCAGGTGAACGGGGAGGCCGCGGCCGCCGAGCGGGCCTACTCCGAGGCCGACGCGACCGTTCGCCGCCTGCAGACGCGCATCGGTGACAATGCCCGCCAGCAGAAGCTGGCGGCCCAGAACTTCGCCCGCGCGCAGGAGCGCCTGGCCGAGCGGCTGCGGCAGATCTACGCGCAGGACCCGCCGTCCATGGTGGAGGTCCTCGTGGCCTCCGGCAGCCTCACCTCGGCGGTGGACAGCTACGACATGGTCAACCGCGTGGCCGACCAGGACCGGGACCTCATGGTCGGCTTCGCGGCGGCCCGCACCCGCCTGTCGGAGTTGCGCGTGCAGCTCATCCAGGACCGGCGCGACGCCGGCCGGGGCCGCACGGAGGCCGCGAAGCGCCTTGCGCAGCTGCGGGCGCTGGCGGGTGAGCGGCAGCGCCTGCTGGGCGCCGCGCAGAACGCGCTCGCGGGCCTGGAGTCCGCCGCGTCCCAGCGGGCCGCGCTCCAGGACGCTCAGCGGCGCGCGGCGCGGGCCGCCCAGCCCGGGGCCACCCCCGAGGAGGTCACCGCGGACACCCCGGACCCCGGATCGCTGGTTCCCGGTGACGGCGACACCACCGCGGCCGCGCCGCAGGGCGGCGGGGACGACGTGGACGCCCACCTCGCGCGGATCGCCCAGTGCGAGTCCGGCGGCAACCCCAGGGCGATCTCGCCGGGCGGCGACTACCGCGGCAAGTACCAGTTCTCGCCGGCCACCTGGGAGGCCGTCGGGGGCACCGGCGACCCCGCCGCGGCGTCGGAGGCGGAGCAGGACCTTCGCGCCCGAATCCTCTACGAGCGCGCCGGTCCGGGCCAGTGGCCGGTCTGCAGCGCGCGCTGAACGGGCGAATCCCGGATTTCACCGCCGCTTCGGGGCGAATCCACCCTTGACGGCGACCCGCAAACCGCAGATATTGCTCCGGGTCGTTTCACGGGCGCGGCTGACACTGGCTGATTGACGCCGCCGCCCGGATCGCCGCCCGACGCCGCACCCCTGATGGAAGGACCCCGGCCCCGATCCGGTTCCCTCCCCCATGCGCGACGTCGTGCGTCCCGGTCATGATCGACGCGTGATCTCGACGTCAGAACTGGAGGCGGATGTCCACGCAGCAGCTTGGCGGGTTGAAGTACGACGGTGAACTCCGGGCGCTGATCGTCCGCGGGCAGGAGCTCGGCTTCCTCGGTCTCGAGGAGATCGCCGAGGTGCTCGACGGGCTCGGCCTCGACACCGACGTCGCCGAAGAGGTCTACCAGCAGCTCGAGGAAGCGGGCATCGAGCTCCTCGAGCAGTCCGAGGCCCTCACCCGCGCCGCGGAGCTGGCGGACGAGTCCGACCGGCCGCGCCGTCCCGCCGCGGTGGTCGAGCAGACCACCGACGCGCTGCAGCTGTTCCTCAAGGACATCGGCCGCGTGCCGCTGCTCACCGCCGCCGACGAGGTCCGCCTCGCGAAGCGCATCGAGAGCGGCGACCAGGAGGCCAAGCGCCAGATGGTCGAGGCCAACCTGCGCCTCGTCGTCTCCATCGCCAAGGGCTACCGCGGCCGCGGCCTGCCGTTCCTGGACCTCATCCAGGAGGGCACGCTGGGCCTGGTCCGCGCCGTGGAGAAGTTCGACTGGCGTCGTGGCTTCAAGTTCTCGACGTACGCCACCTGGTGGATCCGGCAGGCCGTGACGCGCGCGCTCGCCGACAAGGGCCGCACCATCCGCATCCCCGTGCACGTGGTGGAGAAGCTCAACCAGATCTCCCGTGCGGAGCGGGTCCTCATCGGCCAGCTCGGCCGTGAGCCCACCGTGGAGGAGATCGGCGAGGCCGCGGGCCTCCCGGCCGACGAGGTCGAGGAGATCCTGCGCTCCGCCCAGCCCACCGTCTCCCTCGAGAAGCCGGTCGGCGAGGAGGAGGAGTCGGAGCTCGGTCGCTTCCTCGCGGACGAGACCTCCGTCGCCCCCGAGGTGTCCGCCGAGGTGTCCCTGCGCGAGCAGGCCCTGCGCGACCTTCTCGACCAGCTCAGCTACCGCGAGCGTCGCGTGCTGGAGCTCCGGTACGGCCTGCGTGGCGAGAAGCCCCGCACGCTCGACGAGCTGGGCCGCATGTTCAACGTCACGCGTGAGCGCATCCGTCAGGTCGAGAGCCAGTCGCTGCAGAAGCTGGCCAGCCTCCCGGACTCCGCCCGCCTGATGTAGTCCCGCCGCTCCGGCGGCAGCGGTACCACGAGGGCCCGGGTGACCGGGCCCTCGTCGTTCCGCCCTTCAGCGCACGGCGGCGAGGGCGGCGTCCGTGCCCGCCACCAGGTCGTGCACGATGTCCTCGGCGGGCAGGGGCTCGGCGCCGATCGCGGCGGCCTGACCGGCCAGCATCGTCATGAGGTCGGTCCGGCCCTGCTGGGCGGCGGCACGGCGCATGTCGGCCAGCAGGGCGGCCTGGGCGCCCCACCCCAGCGTCCCTGCGTCCGCCTCCACGAGGGCGTCCACCAGGCGGTTCCGGATCCATCGCGCCGGGCGGCCGGTGACCGCGTCGGTCACGACGGTCCGCTCCGGTGACGTGGTCCGCAGGGCCGCCCGGTACGCGTCGGTGACGCCGCTCTCGGTGGCGGCGAGGAAGAGGGTGCCGAGCGACACGCCCTGGGCGCCCACCAGGAGGGCGGCCGCGATGCCCCGTCCGTCCGCGATGCCGCCGCTGGCGATCACCGGCACGGTGCCGCCCAGGGCGTCACGCACCTGGGGCACCAGGGCCATCGTCCCGGTCTCGGACTGGGTCTCGGCGCCCGGGCCGAACCGGCTGCGGTGCCCCCCCGACTCGGCGCCCTGGGCGATGATCGCGTCGGCCCCCGCGCGGTGTGCGGCGAGCGCCCCCGGAACGCTGGTGGTCATCGCCAGCAGCGGCGCTCCCGCGGCACGGGCGGCGGCCAGCGACGGCGCCGGGTCGTGCCAGGTGGTCACCACGCGGGCGCCGGCCTCGAGCGCCGCCTCCAGCAGGGCCAGCGGCGGATCCGGCGCCGGGGGCGGCGGAGGATCCGCGGGCAGTCCGAGCTCGGCCCGGAACGGCGCGAGGATCTCGAGCATCCGTTCGCGCGTGGCGGTCGCCGGCGTGGTGGGCGCCAGCTGCACGTTGACCCCCACCGGCGCCCCACCCGCCAGCGCGACCGCCCGCCGCGTGGCGTCCGCGGTGGCGTCCGCGGTGGTGCCCGACACCCCCAGCACGCCCAGCCCGCCCGCGCGCGACACGGCGGCGACCAGCTCCGGCGTGTTCGGGCCGCCGGCCATGCCCGCCAGCAGGATCGCGTGGCGGATGCCCAGCAGCTCGCACAGTGGCGTGGAGAGCCCGCCCATCAGTTGAGGCTGGGGTCCTCGGGCATACGGGCGAACAGCCGGAAGGCGCCACGCGGCGCCAGAGGGCCTCCGGCGCACCGGTGAACACGTCGTCGGTGGCGGCCTCCACGTCGATCCACGCACCCTCGGTGATCTCGCGCTCGAGCTGCCCGGCCCCCCACCCCGCGTAGCCGCCGAAGGCCCGCACGGCACGCACGCGATCGGAGAGGTCCAGGGCGTCGTCGTTGGGATCGACCACGCCCACCGATCCCACGGTGATGCTGGCGGCGGACGCGGGATCGGAGAAGTCGGCGAGCACGATCACCGCCTCGGGCTGCACGGGACCGCCCTCGTGCACCAGCTCGCGCTCCGGAAGGGCGTCGGCGAGCGGTGACGGGAGCACCTCGCGGGCCACGATCTCGGTGGGCCGGTTGAGCACCAGCCCCAGCGCGCCCTCCGGCGAGTGCTCGAGCATGAGCACCACGGTGCGCGTGAAGTTCTCGTCCATCAGGGTGGGCGAGGCGACGAGCAGCCGGCCCCGGCGGAATGCCGGTCCGTCACCGGGGGGAACTGGTGCCATGCCCTCCAGACTAGCCGCCGAGGATCTCCCGGAGGAACTCAAGGTGCTCGTCGAGCTCCTCGCGGTCCCGCGCCTGCGCGGCGTCGCACAGGCCCTGGAAGCCCACGGCCGCGACCGGGTGCAGCTCGCGCCGCACACGGGTGAAGTAGTCGGCCAGGTGCGCGGCGATCTCGCGCGACTCGCGCCATCGCTCGTCGTCGGCCAGCAGCTCCACGACCCGCATGCCCGTCACGGCCAGCTCACCGTAACCGGGGACGGCGAAGGGTGGGTCGGGCGTCGCCCCGGCGATCAGGGCGAGGGACGCGGACCACTCCGGCTCGCCCAGCGCCGCGGCCATGCGGGCGAGCGCGCCGGCGGCGGCGGGGAGGTCCCCGCCGCCGTGCGGAACGGGATCAGCCGTCGTGCTGCAGCAGCTGGAGTCGCCGGCGCTCGCGGACGGTGTTGATCACCCCGCCGAAGACCGCCAGCAGGAAGGTCAGGAGCAGCCCGAGCCAGAAGATCGGCATGTGCCCCGCGAGCCGCTCCTCGGGCCCGAGGTCGCGGATGCCCCATCCCATGCAGAACCAGATCGTGGTGAGGACCATGACGGTTCCAGCGGCCCTGAAGGGCCAGGTGATCGGGAGACGTTCGTTCTCGTCGTGATGCGAGGACGCCATGCAGGTCCTTTCCGTACGCAGCGTGTACGGGCCGGACGGTACCACGGGGGTCCGATGGAACATGCCTCCCACACGGCCCTCGCGGGCCACGTGGTGACGCCCGCCCCCGCGGGGCGGGACGGAGCGCCCTCGATGCGCCGTTCCCGCGCGACGACGGCGAACTCCTCGCCCGGCACGGACCGGTAGAGACGGGCCGGGCGGCCCGGCCCGCTGCGGCGCTCGATCCCCACCTCTTCCACGACCCCCGCGCCGAGCACGTCCCGGCGGAAGTTGCGGGTGTCCAGCCGGGCGCCCAGCACCGCCTCGTACACGGCCTGCAGCTCGCCGAGCGTGAAGGCGTCGGGCAGCACCTGCACGGCGATGGGGGCGTACGCGGTCTTCGCGCGGAGCCGCCGGTGCCCGTACTCCAGCGCCTCGGCGTGCTCGTCCGGCAGCGGCGGCAGGTCGTCCAGCGGGAACCAGCGGACCTGCACCACCTCGCTGCCCGGCAGCAGCGGGTGCCGGTCGGCCGCGATGAGGGCCAGGTAGTCGACGGCCACCCGCGCGGCGTCATCCCGGTCGAACGTGTAGAGCTGCTCGAGGGTGATGCCGGTGATCCCCGTCTGACGGGCCAGCACGGCCGCGGCCGCGTCCTGGAGCCGCACGCCCGGCTCGGGCATGCCGGCCGGCAGGGACCACTGGTTGCCGCTGCGCCGCACCAGGAGCGCCTCCAGGGCGCCCCCGAGCACGGTCATGACCACGAGCTCGACCCCGACGGGCTTCACGCCGCGCCGGGCGGGGTCGCCGCCCCCTCGGCCCACCGGGCGAGCCCGTCGAAGTTGTTCTGGTACCAGGCCAGCGCCCGCCACTCCATCGCCGACTCCGCCGTGCCCACCGCCGCCTCCAGGGGCAGCGCGCGCTCGATCTCGCGCTCCACGGCGTCCCGCCCGCCGGCGATCCAGCCCCGCAGCGCGGCCTCCCCCATCACCGCCAGCTGCTCGTCGGCCACGGCGATCGCGTCGGCGGGCGCACCCACCGGGCCGAAGTGCGAGGCGGACACCACCTGCGGCCGCCAGGCCAGCAGCCGGGCGAGGCTCGCCCGGCCCGCCGCGATGTCCACGTCCGCCGGGGGCACGGTGGGGTACAGCCCCCCGCCGACCAGGTGCGCGCCCACCGCGTCGCCGGCGATCACCGTGCCCGTCGCGGCGTCCAGCACCGACATGTGGTGGCGCGCGTGGCCGGGCGTCGCGATCATCTCCAGCTCGCGTCCGGCGCCGAGGGCGACGCGGTGGCCGTCCGGGGCCGCCACGACCCGCGCCTCGGGGATGGCGGACATGCCGCCGTACATGGGGGCGTGCTCGGCGTAGACCACGTGGGAGGCGGCGACCAGGCGGGCCGGGTCGATCATGTGGCGGACGCCGCGCTCGTGCACCACCACGGTCGCCCGCGGGAACGCCGCCGCCAGCTCGCCGGCGCCGCCGCAGTGGTCCAGGTGGATGTGGGTGAGCACGATCCAGGCCAGGTCGTCCGGGCCGAGCCCGGCCGCCCGGAGCGTCGCCACCACGTGCGCGGCGGAGGTCTGGGCCCCCGGGTCGACGAACGCGGGGGCCTCCCCGGCCACCAGGTAGCCGGAGGTGCGGCCCGGCACGCCGCCCAGCAGCGTGTCGATCAGGGTGATGCCGTCGGCGATGTCGGTCATGCACCCGGAGTGTCGCATAGCCTTTGGGGCGTGAGCGACGAGACAGCACGCATGCGGGCATGGGAGGCGGCAGGCCGCACCGCCGCCTCCCTGGTGCGCGACGGCGACCGCGTGGGCCTCGGCACGGGGCGTGCCGCCGCCGCCGGCATCCGCGCCCTGGCCGAACGGGTGCGGGAGGGGCTGCGCTGCACGGGGGTCCCCAGCCTGGCACGTGAGCTCGGCATCCCCCTGCGACGGATGCGCGGGCCGCTGGACATCGCCTTCGACGGGGCCGACATCGTCACGCCGGGCGGCCTCGCCGTGAAGGGCGCCGGCGGGGCGATGGTGCGCGAGCGCATCGTCGGTGACGCCGCCGGCCGGTTCCTTGTGCTCATCGACGACCCCAAGGTCGGTGACACGCTCGATCCCTGGGGGATCCTGCCGCTGGCCGTGGTGCCCTTTGCGGCCGACCACGTGTCCGCCGCGCTCGCCCACCTCTCCCCCTCGCGGCGCCCGGCCCGCTCCGACGACGGGCTGGCGCTCATCGACGTGCGGCCGCCGGAGGGGTGCGACTGGGAGGCGCTGGACCGCGAGATCCGGAGCATCGGCGGCGTGGTCGACACGGGCCTGTTCCACCTGGTGCCCGGAGACGTCCTGGTGGGCGCGCCCGACGGCACGGTCCGGTCGGTCGACCGCCCCGGTGGCGCCGGGTGACGCGCACCGCCTCGCTGGCGATCGCGCGCACCGTTGGTCGTCTCTCCCGCCGGCTCGGGCGCGGCGGGGGCACCAGCGCGCCCGGCAAGGTGCTGCTGAAGATCCGCCCAGGGGCGATCCAGGAGCTCTCCGCGCGGCTGCCCATGGGCAGCCTGGTGGTGTCGGCCACCAACGGCAAGACCACCACCGCCCGGCTGGTGGCCTCCTGCCTGGCCGTTGAGGGGCGGCGGGTGCTGGGCAACACCGCCGGCGCGAACCTGCTCTCGGGGGTGGCGACGGCGCTGCTGGACGGTTCGGCCCGGCGGCCCCGCCCCGAGGTGGGCCTGTTCGAGGTGGACGAGTTCGCGCTGCCCGAGGTCGCCCGCCGGCTGCGTCCGAGGGTGCTGGTGCTGATGAACCTGTTCCGCGACCAGCTGGACCGGTACGGGGAGCTGGAGGCGATCGCCGACGCCTGGGCCGCCGTGGTGGCCGAGCTGCCGCCCGACACGATCCTGGTGCTCAACGCCGACGACCCCGCGGTCGCGGAGCTCGGCGCCGCGGCGGGGCGGCGCGCCACCTACTTCGGGATCGACGATCCCACCGCGGCCCTTGCCGAGCTGCCGCACGCCGCGGACTCCATCCGCTGCCGCAACTGCGCCGCGCCGCTGGCCTACGACCGGGTGGTCCTGGGCCACATGGGCGACTGGCACTGCACCGCCTGCGACCGCCGCCGGCCGGTGCCGGACGTGCGGGCCACACGGGTGCGGCTGGAGGGCACCACCGGCCTGCGGCTGGAGATCGCGACGCCCGACGGCCCGGTGAGCGCCGACATCGCCCTGCCCGGCATGCACAACGCCTACAACGCGACGGCCGCGGCCGCGGCCGCGATCGCGCTGGGCATCCCGCGGGATCACATCGGCGCCGGTCTCGCGGCGGCCGACGCGGCCTTCGGGCGGGCCGAGCGCGTGCGCATCGGCGACCGGGACGCGGTGCTGCTGCTCGCCAAGAACCCGGCCGGCGCCAACGTGACCGTCCAGACCGTGCTGCTGGACCCCGAGCCGCTGCACCTGCTGGTGGCGCTCAACGACCGCACCGCGGACGGGCACGACGTGAGCTGGATCTGGGACGTCGACTACGAGCCCTTGCTGCCCCGGCTGGAACGGCTCACGGTGACCGGCGACCGCGCGTACGACATGGCGCTGCGGTTCGTCTACGCCGGCCTGGACCGCGATCGGGTCACCGTCCTCGAATCCCCCGAGGCGGCCCTGGACGCGGCGGTCGGCGACCTGCCCGAGGGCCGCACCCTGTACGTGCTGCCCACCTACACGGCGATGCTGGGCCTCCGGGAGATCCTGGTGCGCCGCGGCGTGGCGGAGGCGTTCTGGCATGACTCCTGACCGCGACGTCGCGAGCCGCTTCCTCATCGAGCACGCGCACTTCGACGAGGACCTGTCGCTGTGGCGGGCGGTCGCCGCCGAGCGCGGCGGTGCGGTGCTGGACCTGGGCTGTGCCGCCGGCCGGGTGACGCTGCCGCTGCTGGAGGACGGGCACGAGGTCTGGACGCGTCCATGCTGGCCGAGGTCGCCCACGGCGCGGCGGCCCTGGGCACCGGCGCCGCGCAGCGCCTGCGGACCGTGCTCGCCGACATGACCGGCTTCCGCCTCGGCACCCGGGTGCGCCTCGCGATCGCCGCCATGAACACCCTGCAGGTGCTGCTGGAGCCCGCGGACCAGCTCGCCTGCCTGGCGTGCGTGCGCGAGCACCTGGAGCCCGAGGGCGGCGAGTTCTGGTTCGACGTCGCGCTCCCGGACATGGCCGACATCGCCGGGTCCCTGGGGCTGGTCCGCGCCGAGGGGCACCACCGCGACGACGCCGGTGGCCGCACGCTGTGGCACTCCGCATGGTTCCAGGACCTCGACACCGTCACCGGCACGGCGGCGTTCGTGCACCGGGTCGAGGAGGTTGCCGACGACGGCGCGGTGCGCCAATGGCACCGGCACCACCTGGTCCACCTGTTCTCGGCCCCGGAGCTGCACCACCTGCTCGCCCGGGCGGGGCTCACGGTGCTCCAGGCGTTCGGGGACTTCGCCGGCTCGCCGCTGGAGCCCGGCGCCGAGCGTCAGGTCTACCGCTGCGGGGTGGCCTGATGGCGGTCCTGCGGGTGTGCCACCTCTACCCCGGTGAGCTCAACATCTACGCCGACCGCGGGAACATCGCCGTGCTGCGCCGGCGCTGCGAGTGGCGCGGCCATCGCCTGGAGGTGCTGGAGGCCGGCATCGGGGATCCGATCCCCGCCGACCACGACCTCTACTACCTGGGCGGCGGCCAGGACCGCGACCAGCTGGTGGTGGCGGAGGACCTGCCGGCCACGAAGGCCGCGGCGCTGCGGTCGGCGATGGCCGACGGCGCGGTGCTGCTGGCGGTGTGCGGCGGCTTCCAGCTCGCCGGGCACGGCTACACGGCGGTCGACGGATCGCGGATGCCGGGCATCGGGCTCCTGGACGCCGACACCGTCGCCGGCCCCACGCGGCTGATCGGCGACCTGGTGATCGAGGCGGAGCTCGAGGGCGAGCGCCACCGCGTGGTGGGCTTCGAGAACCACGCCGGGCGGACGACGCTGGGACCGGGGAGCGTGCCGCTGGGCCGCGTGAGCAGCGGGCACGGCAACAACGGCGCCGACGGCGGCGAGGGGGCCGTGACGGGGCGCGCCATCGGCACGTACCTGCACGGTCCGCTGCTGCCCAAGAACCCCTGGCTGGCGGACACGGTCATCCGCTGGGGGCTCGAGCACGCCGGTGGGGCGCCGGTGCGCCTGGACCCGCTGGAGGACCACCTCGAGGAGTCCGCGCACGCGGCCGCCGTGGCGCGCGCGGGGGTGCGCCGGTGAGCGGGCCGCTGTGGGTGCAGGCCGGGCGCAGCGACCGGATGAACCCGTCCATCATCCGGGAGATCCTCAAGCTCACCGAGCTGCCCGGGGTGCTGAGCCTGGCCGGCGGGCTGCCGTCGCCCGACAGCTTCCCCATCGAGCAGATGCGCGAGGCGTCCGAGCGCGTGCTGGCCGAGGCGCCCCGGGAGGCCCTGCAGTACGCCGCCAGCGAGGGCTTCGCGCCGCTGCGCGAGTGGGTGGCGGCGCGCCGCACCGCGGCCGGGCACCCGGTGGGCCCCGACGAGGTGCTCATCACCAGCGGGTCCCAGCAGGGGCTCGACCTGGTGGCGAAGGTGCTGATCGACGCGGGGACGCGCGTGGGCGTCGAGACGCCCACCTACCTGGGGGCGCTCCAGGCGTTCGGCCCGTTCGAGCCCGAGCTGGTGAGCCTGGACGGCGACGACGACGGGCCGGCGCCCGATGCGTTCGCCGCGGCCCGTGCCCGCTTCGCCTATCTGCTGCCCAACTTCCAGAACCCCACCGGCCGGGAGATGCCCGACGGACGCCGCGACGCCGTGGTGGCCGCGGCGGCGGCCGCCGGCACCCCGATCGTGGAGGACGACCCGTACGGGGAGATCTGGTTCGACGAGGCGCCGCCCCCCTCACTCGCCGCACGCTGGCCCGAGGGCGTCCTGTACCTGGGCTCGTTCTCCAAGGTCCTGGCGCCGGGCTTCCGGCTGGGCTACCTGGTGGCGCCCCGCGAGCTCTACCCCAAGCTGCTGCAGGCCAAGCAGGCGGCCGACCTGCACACGCCGGGCTTCAACCAGCGCGTGGTCTACGAGGTGGTCAAGGACGGCTTCCTCGACCGGCACGTCCCCACCATCCGCGAGCGGTACCGGACCCAGCGCGACGCGATGGCCTCGGCGCTGGAGCGGCACCTGCCCGCCGGGACCTCCTGGCGCGCCCCGCACGGCGGGATGTTCTTCTGGGTGCGGCTCCCGGAGGGCTTCGACGCCATGGCGCTGCTGCCGCGCGCCGTCGCGGCGGGTGTGGCGTACGTCCCCGGGGCGGCCTTCTACGCCGGCGACCCGGACCCGCGGACGCTGCGACTGTCGTTCGTGACCCTCAGCGCGGCGGACATCGAGGTGGGCGTCGACCGCCTGGGGCGCGTCATCGCCGACGGCGCCTGAGGGTCAGCGGCCGCTGCTGCCGAAGCCGCCATCGCCGCGCCCGTCGGAGGCCGGCAGCTCCTCCACCTCCACCGGGTCACCGGTCCACACCGGCACCAGCACCAGCTGGCCCACCCGCTCACCCTCGCCGATGGTGTGCGGCTCGCCGCCGTGGTTGACCACCAGGACCTGCACCTCGCCGCGGTACCCGGCGTCGATGAGGCCGGGGCTGTTGGTGAGCGTGATGCCGTGCTTGCGGGCCAGTCCCGACCGGGGGACCACGAGCCCGGCCCACCCCTCGGGGATGGCCACGGCGATGCCGGTGGACACCACGCCGCGCTGCCCCGCCTCCAGCGTGAGCGCCTCGACGGCCACCAGGTCCATCCCGGCGTCCCAGGGGTGGGCCCGCGTGGGGATGACCGCATCGGGCCGCAGGCGCAGCACGGCGAGCGGGGGCGGCTGGCGGAGGGGATTCGGCATGCGGTCGCCGATCATGCCATCCGGCGACTACCATTGCGCGCCGTGACCACGCACCCCGACGACGCCCACCGCCTGGCCCGGCGCACCCTCGACCTGGTCGACATCCCGTCGGTGAGCCGCGACGAGCGCCGCATCGCCGAGGTGGTGGAGATGGCGATCCCCCGCGGGACGTTCCACGAGATCCACGCCGACGGGGAGGCGTTCTACTTCCGGACCGCCCGCCGCCCCGGCCGTCCGCTGGTGCTGCTGGCCGGGCACCTCGACACGGTGCCGCCGCAGGACAACATCCCGGGCCGCATCGAGGACGGCCACGTCATCGGGCTGGGCGCCACCGACATGAAGGGCGGCCTGGCCGAGATGATCGAGCTGGCCCACTGGGTCGACCGCGAGGCGCCGCCGCTGGCCGTCGACCTGGGCCTGGTGTTCTTCACGCGCGAGGAGCTGCCGGTCGCCGAGTCGCCGCTGCCCGCGGTGTTCGCCGCGTGCCCGGAGCTGCGCGAGGCCGCGCTGGCCATCGTGCTGGAGCCCACCGACAACACCATCCAGGCCGGCTGCGTCGGCAACCTCAACGCCAGCCTGGTCTTCAACGGCCGCAGCGCGCACTCCGCCCGGCCCTGGCAGGGCGACAATGCCATCGCCCGGGCCGTCGAGGGACTCGGCGACATCGTCCGGGTGGCGCCGCGCGAGGTGGAGCTGGAGGGGCTGGTCTTCACCGAGGTGCTGAGCGTCACGCGGATCGAGGGCGGCATCGCCGACAACGTGATCCCCGATCGCGTGCACTGCCGCCTGAACTTCCGCTTCGCCCCCGACCGCGACACCGGCGACGCCGTGCGGCGCCTGGAGGAGCTCATCGGTGATGCGGGCGACCTGGAGGTGACGAGCGTGAGCCCGTCCGGCAGGGTCACCACGCGCACCCCCCTCGTGGAGCGGCTCCGCGCCGCCGGCGACTACGTCATCGCCCCCAAACAGGCGTGGACGCCGGTCGCGCAGTTCACCCAGGAGGGCATCGACGCGGTCAACCTCGGCCCCGGCGCCACCGCCTACGCCCACACCCGCGACGAGCGGATCAGCATCGACGAGCTCGCGCGGACGTACGCCGCGCTGCAGCGCTTCCTGACGGAGGACGCATGACCGCAGGCCGCTTCCCGGTCTCCCCGATCCTGCGGGAGATCGGCGACTACCCGTTCGTGCGCCTCGACGAGGCCAAGAAGCGGGTCGCCGCGCGCGGCGTGCGGCTCATCGACTTCGGGGTGGGCGACCCGCGGGAGCCCACGGCGCCGTTCATCCGGCGCGCGCTGGCCGATGGCATCCGCGAGACCATGGAGTACCCGAAGGCCGTGGGCCTTCCGGAGCTGCGCCTGGCGATCACCGAGTGGATCGCCCGCCGGTACGGCGTCCGGCTGGACCCGGACCGCGAGGTGGTGCCGACCCTGGGATCCAAGGAGGCGGTCTTCAGCCTGGCCCAGGTGGTCGTGGACATCCCCGGCGGCCGGGATCTGGTCATCACCACCCAGCCCGGATACCCGGTGACCGAGCGCGGCGCCCGGTTCGCCGGCGCTGAGGTGCTGCGGCTGCCGCTGCACGAGTCGGCCGGCTTCCTGCCCGACATCGACGGCATCGACGCCGCGACGTGGAACCGGACGGCCCTCATCTGGGTGAACTACCCCAACAACCCCACCGGCGCGGTCGCCCCGCCGGGCTTCCACGACCGCCTCGCGGCGATCGCCGAGCGGCACGGGTTCCTGGTGGCCTCCGACGAGGCCTACTCGGAGCTGTACTTCGGCGACGAGCCGCCGGCGTCGGCGATCCAGGTGGCCGACCGCGGCAACGTGGTGGTGCTCAACACACTCAGCAAGCGGTCCTCGATGACCGGCTACCGATCGGGCTTCGTCGCGGGCGCCCCGGACCTGGTCGCCGCCCTCAAGAGCTTCCGGCCCACGGTCGGCACGGCCCCGCAGGAGTTCGTCCAGCGCGCCGCGATCGCGGCGTGGGGCGACGAGTCGCACGTGGAGGACGCCCGCGACCGGTACCGGGCCAAGCGCGCGCTCATCGCCGGCGCGCTGGAGGGCGCCGGCCTGCGGATCGCCGGCAGCGAGGCCACGATGTACCTGTGGGTGCAGGTCCCGGAGGGCCGCACCTCCGAGGAGTTCGCCACCGCGCTGCTGGAGCACGGCATCGTGGTGGCACCGGGCGCGTTCCTGGGCGCCGCCGGCGAGGGCTACGTGCGCTTCGCCCTTGTCCCGACCATCGACGACTGCCGCGCCGCCGCGGCGATCCTGGAGGACGTGCTGTGACCGACATCCCCGCCCTGGCCGCCCGCATCGAGGCCCTGTACGAGCTGCCCGCCGCGGAGGCCGCCGCCGGCCGTGACGAGGTCGAGGAGGCCATCCGGCTGCTCCCGAGCGCGGCGACGAGGGCTGGGTCGCCAACGAGTGGGTGAAGAAGGCCATCCTCGTGTACTTCCGGATCCGCGTGAACGAGCCCATCGAGCTCGGCCCGTACACCTACTTCGACAAGGTGCCGCTCAAGCGGGTGACCCCCGACATGGGCGTGCGCGTGGTTCCGCCGGCCGTGGCGCGGTACGGCTCCTACGTCGCCCCCGGCGCGGTGCTGATGCCCTCCTACGTCAACATCGGCGCGTGGGTGGGGTCCGGCACGATGGTCGACACCTGGGCCACGGTGGGCTCCTGCGCCCAGATCGGCACCGACGTGCACCTCTCCGGCGGCGTGGGCATCGGCGGCGTCCTGGAGCCGCCGCAGGCCACCCCCGTGATCATCGAGGACGGCGCCTTCATCGGCTCGCGGTGCATCGTGGTGGAGGGCGCCGTGGTCGGCGAGGGCGCCGTCCTGGGGGCGAACGTGGTGATCACGGCCTCCACGCCCATCATCGACGTCACCGGCGACGAGCCCGTGGAGTACCGCGGCTTCGTGCCGCCGTTCTCGGTGGTCATCCCGGGCACGCGCCCGAAGGAGTACCCGGCCGGCACCTACCAGCTTCCCGCGGCGCTCATCATCGGCCGCCGGTCGGCGTCCACCGACCTCAAGACGAGCCTGAACGATGCCCTGCGCAGCTACGGCGTGGCCGTCTAGCTCAGCTTGAGCCGCTCGAGCAGGGCCGCGCTGATCTCGCCGGCGTAGACCGGCTCCGCGGGGCCGGTCATGGTGACCTGGAGATCGTCGGCCACGTCGATCACCAGGTCACCGCCCGGCAGGTGCACGGTCACCGGCGAGGCCATGCCGCCCAGCCGGATGGCGGCGGCCGCCGCCGCGCAGGCCCCGGTGCCGCATGCCTGCGTCTCCCCGACCCCCCGCTCCCACACCCGCAGGGTCAGCTCGCCGGCCGCGTCCGAGCGGATGAACTCAACGTTTGTGCGATCCGGGAAGCGGGGGTCGACCTCCACCTGAGGTCCCAGCGCCGTGACCGCGGTGGCGGGGTCCGGGTGGGTGATGACCGCGTGCGGGTTCCCCATGGAGACCTCGGTGAACCGCACGGCGCCGGCGCCGGTGGCCAGCGGCTCCTCCCGTTCCCCCGCCGGGAACCGGGCGGCCCCCATCCGGACGCGGACGCGACCGTCGTCGCACATCGCCACGTGCGTCGTCTCGGGGCCGGTGAGGACCGTGCCGTCGGCGGGAAGCCTGCCGTCACGCGCCAGGTACCTGGCGACGATGCGGATGCCGTTGCCGCAGTTCTCGGCGACCGACCCGTCCGCGTTCCACACGGTCATCCGGGGGACGCCGTCCTCCCAGCTGATCTCCAGCACGCCGTCGGCACCGATCCCGGTGAACGGATCGCACATCGCCGCCGCCCGGGCGGCGGTCATCGGGAACGGCAGCGCCTCGCGCTCCACGACCACGTGATGGTTCCCCGTGCCCTGCCACTTCTCGAAGCGCATGCGGGCCAGGGTAGCGGGCGGGCCGGTCACGGCGCCGCGGCGGCCCGCCAGCGCTCCAGCAGGACGGGAAGGCCGTCCGTGGCCGGCCCGTCGCCCAGATCGAGCTCCCACGCGTCGGGCCAGCGGCGCAGCCACTGCAGCTGGCGCCGGGCGAGGCGCCGCGTGCGGGCCGCCAGCAGCTCCGGCAGCGCATCGGCGGCCACCTCGCCGCGATGGATGGCCGCCACCTCGCGGGCGCCGATGATCTGCAGCGGCTCCCGCCGCACCCCCGGGGTCTCCAGCGCGGCCTCCAGCTCGGCCAGCAGGCCGTCATCGAGCTCCCGCCGCACCCGGGTGGCGATGAGGGCGTCCAGCACCGGCCGGGGCCGGGTGACGGCCACCAGCAGCGTCGGGCGGCGCATGGAGCCGTCCCAGAGGCGGGCGCCGCCGCCCTCGCCCCCGGCCGCGGCGACCTCCAGGGCGCGCGCGAGGCGGCGCGGGTTGGCGAGGTCCACGCGCGCGGCCGCATCGGGGTCGCGCCGCAGCAGCTCCGTCCGGGCGGCCTCGGGGTCCGCCGCCACGAGCCCCTCGGCCCAGGGGCGCACGCCCTCTGGGGGCGGCGCCGGAAAGCCCAGGTCGGTGAGCGCCGCGCGCAGGTACAGCCCGGTCCCGCCGGTCACGACGGGCACGCGGCCCCGCGCCAGGATGTCGTCGACGACGGCGTGGGCACGCCCGGCGAACTCCGCCGCGCTCGAGCCCTGCGTGAGGTCGAGGTCGCCCACCAGGTGGTACGGCACCTGCGCCAGGTCGGCGGCCCCCGGCGCGTCCGCGGCGACCTCCAGCCCGCGGTAGCGCTGGAACGGGTCGGCCACCACGATCTCCCCGTCCAGGGCGAGGGCCGCGGCGTGGGCGAGGGCGCTCTTGCCGGCCGCCGTCGGGCCGAAGATCGCCCGGGGTCTGCGCTCAGGCGGGCACCGCGGCGGGGACCTGCCGGCCGGTGAGCGTCGTGGAGGTCGCGCCGGTGATGTGGACGTCCACCAGGCTGCCCGGCGCCGCGTCACCCGTGAAGTTCACGGTGATGTTGTGGCTCAGGCGTCCGCGCAGGCGGGAGGGGTCGGTGCGCGAGGGACCCTCCACCAGCACCTCGCCGGTGGTGCCCACGAACCGCGCCGAACGCTCGCGCGCGACCTCCTGCACCAGCTCCACCAGCGCCTGGATCCGCTCCCGCTTGACCTCCGCGGGCACGTCGTCCTCCATCCGCTCGGCCGCCTCGGTGCCCGGCCGCGGGGAGTAGACGAACGTGTACGCCCCGTCGTAGCGCACCTCGCGCACCAGGCTCATGGTCTGCGCGAAGTCCTCGTCGGTCTCGCCCGGGAACCCGACGATGATGTCGGTGGTGAGCGACAGGTCCGGGATCGCGTCGCGCAGGCGGTGCACCAGCTCCAGGTAGCGCTCGCGCGAATAGGTGCGCCGCAGACTGCGCGGGCAGGTGCAGGTGCCGGCACACCTCCGGGGTCTCCGCCATCGCGGCGATGACGTCCTCGCGCATGTCCTTCGGGTGCGGGCTGGTGTACCGCACGCGCCGGATCCCGTCGACCGCCGCGGCGGCGCGCAGGAGCTCCGCGAAGCTCATGCGCTCGTCCTTCGGCAGGTCCCGTCCGTAGGCGTTCACGTTCTGGCCCAGCAGCGTCACCTCGCGCACGCCGTCGTCGGCGAGCGCGCGGAGCTCGTCCACGATGTCCTGCGGGGTGCGGCTGCGTTCGCGTCCGCGGACGGCGGGCACGATGCAGTACGCGCACACGCAGTTGCATCCCACCGAGATCTGCACCCATGCCTGGTGCGGGCGGTCGCGCTTGGCCGGCAGGGTGCCGGAGAACGCGCCGTCGAAGCTGAACGCGCCGACCGCGTCGATCCGCTCCCGGGCGATGAGCTCACCCAGCCGCGAGACCTCGCCGGGGCCGAAGGCGATGTCCACGAAGGGGTACTGCTCGAACACCATCGCCTTCTGGGCCTGCGCCCAGCAACCGCCCACCGCCACGACCACGTCGGGGTTCTCGCGCTTGATGCGGCGCGCGTCGCCCAGGTTGCCGGTGAACCGGTCGTCGGCGCTGCCCCGGATCGTGCAGGTGTTGAACAGGATGAGATCCGCGCCGTCGCGGGTCTCGGACTCCCGGTATCCGATCGACTCGAGCAGTCCCTTCATCCGCTCGGAGTCGTGGTCGTTCATCTGGCAGCCGAAGCTCGTGAGGTGGTAGCGCACGGCGATGGATGATAGCCGCCCGCGACGGGTGATCCCCCGTCCGATGGGGCCCGGCCCCGATCCCGCGCGGCGGTCGCGCGCATACCGTGACGCCATGGACGCCTTCGGGTGCGCACCGGGCGCCGACCTCTTCTGGCTGCCCCTCGGCGCGGGGGGTCACTCGGTGCGCTGGAACGGCCGCATCTACGAGTGGGCCGCGGCGCGCCGCGACCGGCGGCCGGCCCTGGCGCTGTACCACGCCGCCCTCGTGGTGCGATCCGGCGACGGACGGTTCGTGGTGGAGCAGGCGCCGGTGCCCCGGGGCGACCCCGCGACCCGTGGGGTCGTCGCCACGGGGCCGGTGGGCGTCCGGTGGGCGGGCGGGTTCCGGGTGTTCCGGTACGAGGTCCGCTGCTGGCGTGACGGGGTCATTCCCGATGTCGCGGAGGCCGTCGACTCGCCGCGCGCACTCGCCACCGACGCCGGGTCGGCGGAGCGGATCCTGGAGCTCGCGCCGCGCGTGCCCCGGCTGGTGTGGGGGCGCGATCCCGGCGGCACGGGCGAGATGTGGAACTCCAACTCGATCATCGCCTGGCTGCTCACCGGGGCCGGCATCGACGCCGCGGCGATCACCCCTCCGGCCGGTGGCCGGGCCCCGGGTTGGCGTGCGGGCGTGACGGTGGCCCGCCGGTGATCGTCCGTCCCGGCGCATTGCGCGCGCCGGGACGGACGATCCGCGCTACTTGGCGGAGACCGCCTTCACCGCGATCGACTTCATCGTGGACGGCTCACCGGTGGAGCCCTCGCCGGGCACCGGCTCGATGACCTCGCCCGTCTCCGGGTCGACCTGGATCTCCGGCATGTCGAACAGGCCGGCGTCCTCGCGGATCTTGTGGTCGATGACCTCCGCGATGTCCGGGTGCTCCTTCAGGAACGCCCGGGCGGCGTTGCGGCCCTGGCCGAGGCGCTCGTCGCCGAATGAGAAGTACGCGCCGCTCTTGCCGACGATCCCGCGCTCGACGCCGATGTCCAGGAGGTTCCCCTCGTAGGAGATCCCCTCGCCGTAGATGATGTCGAACTCGGCCTGCCGGAACGGCGGGGCCACCTTGTTCTTCACGACCTTCACGCGGACACGGTTGCCGATGCTTTCGGTGCCCTCCTTGAGGGTCTCGATCCGCCGGATGTCGAGACGCACCGATGCGTAGAACTTCAGCGCCCGGCCGCCCGGCGTGGTCTCCGGGGAGCCGAACATGACGCCGATCTTCTCGCGCAGCTGGTTGGTGAAGATGCAGATGGTGCCCGCCCGGTTGAGCGTGCCCGCCAGCTTGCGCAGCGCCTGGGACATGAGCCGGGCCTGGGCGCCGACCTGGTGGTCCCCCATCTCGCCCTCGATCTCGGCCTTCGGCACGAGGGCCGCGACGGAGTCGATGGCGACGATGTCGAGCGCGCCGGAGCGGACGAGCATGTCCGCGATCTCGAGCGCCTGCTCGCCGTGGTCGGGCTGGGAGACCAGGAGCTCGTCGACGTTCACGCCGATGCGCCGGGCGTAGGTGGGGTCCATGGAGTGCTCGGCGTCGATGAACGCGGCCATCCCGCCGCGCTTCTGCGCCTGTGCGATGAGGTGGTAGAGCAGCGTGGTCTTCCCGGAGCTCTCCGGGCCGTAGACCTCCACGATGCGGCCGCGCGGCACGCCGCCGACGCCCAGGGCGAGGTCCAGGGCCAGGGCCCCGGTGGGGACCACGGACGTGTCCATGAGGGCATGGGCGTCGCCCATCCGCATGATGGAGCCCTTCCCGAACTGCCGCTCGATCTGCGCGACGGCGGCGCCGAGGGCCTGATCCTTCTCCAACGTGGGCCTCCTCAAGGGGAATGGACGATGCCGAGCCGGGTGCCCGTCACGGGGATGTACCGCGGTGGGCCTCCGTGGACCGTGTGCGCATCATAGAGCGAGACACGGTCGAAAACGAACACCTGTTCGTCATTCGAGGGGAACGCTACCAGGGGGGTCGGTCGGCGGAACCGGACGAGGGTGACGTGCGGCCACGGGGGTCGCGTGCCGGGGGTCCGGCCGGCCGCCCGGGCGACCAGCGCGCCACCCAGCGCGATGAGCTCCGCGAGGCCGCCGGCGTCGGCGATCTCGGCGACGCACAGGCGCGCGGGACCCGCGCCGGGCGGGGGCGCGAGGCCGGTGATCCGGCCCGCCGCCGGATGTGCCGAGGCGCCCAGCTCCCGCACCGTGGCGGCGAGCGGCTCCGCCGCCGCCGGGTCGACGCGGCCGAGGAAGCACAGCGTGAGGTGCAGGTTCGCCTCCGGCACCGCCCGCCCGCCCCACCGGGCCGCGGCCTCCCGCGCCAGCTCGGCCAGGCGGCCGCGCATTGGCGCGGGCGGGTCCGCCGCCAGGAACAGCCGGTTGTCGTGTCGGAGCGCCGGGGGCATGTCGTGCCACCGTACCCCGGCGTTCCGCCCGCACGGCGCGCGGAACGGCATCCCACGGTGACGAGACGGCCGCGCGATGCGCCCGCAGATGCCGCATCGGGTTCCGGGGCCGGACCGCTAGTCTCCGGCCCATGATCGGATACCGAAGCATCGGCGTCTGCACCGACGGGACGCTCGACCCCACGCCCGGCATCGCCGAGGCCCGCACCCTGCTCGCCCCCAGCGGCACGCTGCGGCTGGTCCACGCGACGCGCCGGGCGCCCCTCGTGGCGGCCGGCCCTCCGGCGCCCGGCGCCGGGGCGGAGAACCCCGTGGAGGGCGCGCGGGCCTGGCTGGAGGGCGTGGCGGCCAGCGAGGGCGTCGAGCCGGTGCTGCTGGTCTCCGACGACCCCTGCGGCGCGGTGTGCGAGTGGGCGGCCGGCGCCGGCCTCGGGCTCCTGGTGGCCGCCCCGCGCCATTCCCGGCTCGAGCGCGCCATCCTCGGCAGCTTCACCAGCGACCTGGCCCACCGGGCCCACTGTCCGGTGCTGCTCACCCGGGCCCCCGCGGGGGTGGCCTGGGACGACGCGGACGGCGTGGGAACGGTGGCCGCCGTCGTGGACGAGGGGCCCGCGGCCACGCTGGTGGTGCACGCGGCGCGGGCGGCCGGCCCGGGCCGGCTCGTGCTGGTCCATGCGGTGGACGCCGGGATCATCGCGCGGCTCGGCCGGAGCGACCTGGCCGCCCCCGGGTGGCTGATCGACCTCGCGGAGGCCGAGGATGCCGACGACGTGGTCGTGGTCGCCGGTGGCGCCGGCGACGTGTGCGACTGGGCCGCCAATGCGCCCGCGGGGCTGCCCGGGCCCGGCCCGGATCGGGAGCTTCACCAACGCGCTGGCCGTGCACGCCCCCTGCCCCGTGCTGGTCGCCCGGACCGCGGTCGTCTAGCGGTCCTGCCGGGCGCCCTCCGGCGAGGGATCCGCGACCTCCGCGAGGCGGCGGCGGAGCATGTGCAGGGCCTGCACCACCGACCGCTGGCGGACGGTGTCACGGTCGCCCCGGAAGCGGTGCTCACCCACGGTCGTCGTCCCGTCCGGGCCGGCGCACCCGATGTAGACCAGCCCGACGGGCTTCGCCGCCGTGCCCCCACCGGGCCCGGCGACGCCGGTGACCGACAGCGCCCAGTCGGTGCAGAGGGCGGCCCGCGCCCCCTCCGCCATCCGTCGCGCGGACGGCTCCGACACGGCGCCGTCGGTGTCCAGCACCGCCTGGGGAACCCCGAGCAGGTCCCGCTTCACGGCGTTCGCGTAGGCGATCACCCCGCCGTCGAACCACTCCGAGGAGCCGGGCACGGCCGTGAGCCGCTGACCGATCATGCCCCCGGTGCAGGATTCGGCCACGGACAGGCGCTGCCCGGCGGCGCGCAGCGCGCGTCCCACCACCACCTCGACCGGCGCGCCGTCGTCACTGAAGACCTCCGCGCCGAAGGTGTCCCGCAGGCGGCGGGCGATGGCCTCGGCGCCCCCCGGGGCCCCGGCGTCGGCCAGGGTGATCTCGAGCTCCCCGACGCGGGCGCAGATCCCCATCCGGACGCCGTCGAGCAGGCCGCCGCCGTCGGCCTCCAAGGCCTCGACCACCTGGTTCTCGAACGCGCCGTGGATGCGCAGCACGCGCCGTCCCGCGGCCACGCCGGTGCGCGCGAGCAGCGCGGCCAGGCCGGCGTCGTCCTCGACGGCGGCCAGCCACATCGCCCGCAGCTCACCGGGCGGTCCCGGCAGCACCACCACCAGGCTCGGACCCACCGGCAGTGCGCAGCCTGGGGCGGTGCCCACCGGCGGCAGCAGCCGCGCGCCCACGGGCAGTGTCGCCTGCTTGCGGTCGGTCGCGTCGCGCGTCTGCGCGCGCACCAGCATGCGGGCCGGCGAGGCCGCCGCATTGCGCCGGACCATCTCCAGCGCCACGGGGTCGACGGCCGTGGCCACGCCCGCGGCGGCGGCCACGGCGGCCATCGTCACGTCGTCGTGCGTGATGCCCAGCCCGCCGCTGGTGACCACCAGATCCACCTCATCGTGGACCAGCGCGCGGATCTCGGCCGCGATGTCGCCCACGCGGTCGGGCAGGACCGTCACCCGCACGGGCTCCACGCCCCGCGCCTCGAGCCACGCGCAGAGAAAGGCGGCGTTGCGCTCACCGACGCGGCCGTGGAGCACCTCGTCGCCGGTGACGACGACGGCCGCGCGCACCGCACCTGCGGCGGGATCAGCCGTCGGCGGCGGGCCTCGGCCCCTGACGGAGCACGAGGAAGTCGGCGGTCCCGCCGGAGAGCGGATACACCTTGTCGTTGACCTTCAGCTCCAGCCCGTCGGTGTTGGCCGCACGGAGCCAGATCGACCGGTCCACCTGGAAGCTCTTGGTCTGGCCAGGGGTGAGGGTGGCGCGGTAGACCTCGCGGCCGGCGGCGTTGCGCGCCCGCACCTCGACGTACGAGCCGTAGGCACCGGTGCCGGTGAGCACGATCCGCACCGCCTCGGGACGCTCGGGCGTGGCGAGCTCGGGGTCCTCGGTGCCCGGCTGCGGGGTGGTGGCCCCCGGCACGGCGGGCGTGAGTGCCCGCGAGCTGTCGTTGGGGTCGCCGACCCCCATCTGCACCAGCAGGCCCACGCCCAGCACGCCGCCGATGGCGAGCCACAGCAACTGGGCCTCGGTGCGGCGCCGGGTGGGACGTCGCGCGGTGCCGCGGGCGGCGCGGCGCCGACCCGGGTTGTCGGTCCGGGGGCGTCGCTGCATGCCGTCGGGCGAGCGGCGGCCGTGGTCGCCGGAGTCGAACGCGCCGAACCGGGATTCGTACTCGTCGATCACCAGCTGGCCGTCGAGGTCCAAGAACTCGGCGTACGAGCGCAGGAAGCCCCGGATGTAGGCGGGCGACGGGAGCAGGTCGAAGTGCTCGTCCTCGAGCGCACGGAGGTACTTCGGCCGGATCTTGGTGGCCACCTCGCACTCGGCGATGTCGAGCCCGCGCCGCAGGCGGGCTTCTCGTAGCGTGTTCCCGATTTCGAACATGCGAAAGGGTGCGCTGGACAGCCATCCGTCCAGGGCGGGATCACCCTAGCCAGGGCGTTCCCGGCGCGCAACCGCGCCACCCGTTATGCATGCGGTTCAGTCGTGAGGCGAATCCATTGCGTCGACGGTCTCGGTGGGCTCGGGACGCGAGAGCAGCCGCGCGAGGTCGCCCTCCCCCACCAGCACGGTCCGCGGCTTGGAGCCCTCGTGGCCCGAGACGACGCCCATCCGCTCCATCATGTCGACCAGGCGGCCGGCCCTGGCGTACCCCACGCCGAGGCGCCGTTGCAGGAGCGACACCGAGGCGGTGCCCTGCTGCACGACCATCTCGATCGCCTTCGCCAGCATCTCGTCGGAGTCGGGATCCGGCTCCTCCACCGCCGCCTCCGGCGGGCGCTCCAGCAGCTCCTGGCGCATCTCCGGCCGGCCCTGCTGCCGCCAGTGGTCGGTGATCGCGAGGATCTCCTCCTCCGACACATAGGCGCCCTGGAGGCGCTGGAGACGGCTGGTGCCCACCGGGCGGAACAGCATGTCGCCGCTGCCGAGCAGGCTCTCGGCGCCGCCGGCGTCCAGGACCACCCGGGAGTCCACCTGGGAGGAGACGGCGAAGGCCACGCGCGAGGGCACGTTGGCCTTGATCATCCCCGTGATCACGTCGGCGGACGGCCGCTGGGTCGCGAGCACCAGGTGGATACCCACGGCGCGGCTCTTCTGGGCGAGCCGGATGATGGCGTCCTCGACCTCGGCCGGGGACACCATCATCAGGTCCGCGAGCTCGTCGATGAGCACCAGGATGGTGGGCATGGGCGGCTGCCCCGCCTTGGCCCGCGCCTCGTTCCAGTCGCGCAGGTTGCGGGCCCGGGCGAGCCCCATCAGCTCGTACCGGGTCTCCATCTCGCGCACGATGTTCGTGAGGACGGCCGAGGCGTCCCGCATGTTGGTGACGACGGGCGTCAGCAGATGCGGGATGGACTCGTAGTGGTTGAGCTCGACCTTCTTCGGGTCGATCAGGATCATCCGCAGCTCGTTGGGGCTGGAACGGATGAGCAGCGACGCGAGCAGCACGTTGAGGCACACGCTCTTGCCGGTGCCGGTGGAGCCGGCGATCAGCAGGTGCGGCATCTTCGCGAGGTCGACCGAGACCGGCTTGCCGGAGATGTCGAGTCCCAGCCAGGCCATCAGCGGACCGGAGTCCGGCGGGAAGTCCCGGTGGATGTCGCCCAGGGTGATGAGGGCGGCCTCGGGGTTCGGGACCTCCACGCCCACCGCCTGCTTGCCCGGGATGGGCGCCAGGATGCGCAGCTCCTCGCGCGCCGCCAGTGCGTACGCCAGGTCGTCGCGCAGGGCGGTGATCCGGCCCACCTTGGTGCCCGGGGCCAGCTGCAGCTCGTAGCGCGTCACGCGGGGGCCGCTGACGGCGTCGGTGACCTTCGCCGTGATGCCGAAGTGGCCGAGGGTCTCCTCCAGCCGGCGCGAGATGTCGTTGATCAGCGACTGCGGCACCCGGCTCGGGCCACCGCCGGTGCGCCGCAGCAGGCGGGTGCTGGGCGTGCGGTACCGGGGCCGGCCGTCGGCGTCGAGCGGGACGCGCACCCGATGCACCGGCTGCGGTGCGGCGGCGTCCGCCTCGGCCGGGTCCTCGACCTCCTGCAGGACCTCGGGCGCGTCGTCCAGCTCCGGGATGTCCTCGTCCTCGAGAATGCCCTCGTAGGTCAGCGGCGCCTCGTCCTCGGGCGCCGTGGGCTCCGGGACGTCCGGCGTCCCGGGGAGGTCGTCGGCGTGCACGTGGCCCGCCTCGTCGGCCAGCGCCGGCGACGGGGGCAGCATGGAGGGCTCGTCGAACAGGTCGGGGAAGCTGTCGGCGCCGTCGACCAGGGGCGCCGGCGCGGGCGCGCGGCGACGGCGGATCCCGACGACCGCCACCCCGCCGCCGTTGGTGTCGACGGCCGACCGCACCTGCCGGGAGAAGGCCTGCCCGCCGCGAATCGCCGTGATCGTCGCCGAGGCCATGCCCCGGCCCACGGTGCGGCCCGCGGTCGCGGCCCCGCGCCCGGAGCGGCGCAGTGCGTGTCCCAGCGAGGCTCCGGAGATGAGGACCGTGGAGGCCACGAGCCCCAGGCCCACGAGGATGCCCGTGCCGATCGCGCCCACCGAGTTCCCGGTGAGGAAGTAGACGGCCTCGCCCAGCGCCCCGCCCCGCGCCTGGATGACGTCCACCGCGAACCAGCCGTCGCGGGTCATCCCGCCCAGGCCGAAGCTCCCCGCCGCGAGGGCGGTGCAGACGCTCACCAGGCCGATGCCGGCGCCCAGGCGCAGCGGCGGCAGGCGCAGCAGGTCGTCGTCGAGGATGAGCAGCACGCCGAGCCCCACCAGGGCCAGCGGCGCCGCCATCGTCAGACGGCCGATGCCGAGACGCACCAGCTCCTCGAGCCAGCCGCCGAGCGGCCCGGCGCCGAAGCCCAGGTAGAGCTGGGCGGCGAGGAACAGGCCGAGGCCCGCGAGCCCCATCCCGACCATCTCCCGCACCTGGTGCGGGCTCATCGCCGGGGCCCCGCGCTTGCGCGGCGCCTGACGGCGGGTGTTGCGGCGACGTGCGACCTGTGTGCTCACCCGGACCCCCTGCGGACACGGCGGGACGTGGCTGAAGGAACGCCCGCCCTCCTACAGTTGGCGGAAGCGTCCCCGGTTCCTCCCCCGGCGCGGTAGCGTGAATGTGGACACCGGTGCCCGGCAGGAACCGAAAAGGAGACCCACAGCATGGCTTTCGAGCTGCCCCCCCTTCCCTACGCCTACGACGCCCTCGAGCCGCACATCGACGCGCGGACGATGGAGATCCACCACACCAAGCACCACCAGACCTACGTGAACAACGCCAACGCGGCGCTCGAGGGAACCGAGTGGGCCGACGCCTCCGTGGAGGACGTCCTCGCGAACCTGTCCAAGCTCCCGGCCGACAAGCAGACGCCGCTGCGCAACAACGCCGGCGGCCACGCGAACCACTCGCTGTTCTGGGAGATCATGGGCCCGGACGGCGGCGGCGACCCCACCGGCGAGCTGGGTGACGCGATCACCGCCACCTTCGGCAGCGCCGACGAGCTGCGCGCGAAGATGAACGCCGCGGGCGCGGGCCGGTTCGGCTCCGGCTGGTCGTGGCTCATCTGGAACGGCAGCGGCCTGGAGGTCACCTCCACGCCGAACCAGGACTCCCCCATCCTCGACGGCAACGTGCCGCTCCTGGGGATCGACGTGTGGGAGCACGCGTACTACCTCAGCTACCAGAACCGCCGTCCGGACTACCTGGCGGCCTGGTGGAACGTCGTGAACTGGGACGCGGTGGCCGCCCGCTACGCGGCCGCCAAGGGCTGAGGTCCCTGCGGGGCCGGGCCGCCGGTCCGGCCCCGCATGCGGCCATGTCCACCTCCGGGTACTCCGGCACCCCGCTCCCCCGCAAGCTCGGGATCGCGGCGGGCTGCCGTCTCGCCCTCCTCGGCGCCCCCGAGGGCATCGAGGCCCTGCTCGATCCCCTGCCCGACGGCGTGCGCGTGATGCGGCGCGTGGCGCCGGAGCTCGACGTCGCCGTGCTGTTCGTGGACTCCGCGGCACGGCTCACCCGCCGGCTCCCCGCCGTGCGCGCGGCGATGACGCCCGCGGGCGGCCTCTGGGTCGCATGGCCCAAGCGCGCCTCCGGGGTGCCCACCGACGTGACCGAGGACGTCGTGCGGGACGCCGGCCTGGCCGCCGGGCTGGTGGACAACAAGGTGTGCGCCATCGACGCCACCTGGTCCGGGCTGCGCCTGGTCACGCGGCGCGCCGACCGGCTGCGCGCCTAGCCCGCCGGCGCCCCCAGGCCCGCCGCCGCCATGTCCGGGATCGTCCCCGCGGGTGCGGGGCGGGCGAAGTGGAAGCCCTGACCGCACGGGCATCCGAGCTCGACCAGGGCGCGGTGCTGGCCGGCGCGCTCCACGCCCTCCGCCACCACCTCGAGGCCCATCGTGCCCGCGAGCTGCAGCACGGCGCGGGCGATCTCCCGGGCCTGCCGGTCCTCGTCCACCCGCTCCACCAGGAGCCGGTCGAGCTTCATGATGTCCACCGGCAGGTCCCGCAGGCGCGCCAGGCTGCTGTGCCCGGTGCCGAAGTCGTCGATGGCGACGCGGGCGCCGGCGTCCCGGAGCAGCGCGAGCTCGCCCAGCGCCTCCGGGGCCGCGATCGCGAAGGCCTCCTCGGTGACCTCCAGGACCAGGCTGCCGGGACCGATCCCCGCCTCACGCGCCGCGTCGAGCACCTCCTCGGCCAGGCCGGGCTCGGAGAGCGTGGCCGGCGAGATGTTGACGGTCACGCAGAGGTCGTCCCAGCCCCCCTCGGCCCGCCACGCGGCCAGCTGGGCGCACGCCGCGCGCACCACCCAGCGGTCGAGCGCGCCGCCCAGGCCGAGCTCCTGGGCGCGGGGGACGAAGTCCGCGGGCACGGTGACCACGCCGTTGCGCGGCCATCGCACGAGCGCCTCCATGCCGGCCAGCTCCGGCCGGTCGAGACGCACGATGGGCTGGAAGTCCAGCGCCAGGCGCCCCTGCTCGATGGCGCGGCGCAGGTCGGTCGCGGCGGTGAGCCGCGCGCCGGCGCGTTCGCGGATGGCGTCGTCGTGGGTGACGTGCCGTCGCCGGCCCAGCTCCTTGGCCCGGTACATGGCCGCATCGGCGTCCCGGACCATCGACTCCGGCGTGGCGCCCGGGCCGTTCAGCGCGATGCCGATGCTCACGCTCACGTAGGCCTCGGAGGTCCCGATCGCGATGGGGTCCGCCAGCGCGTTCTGCAGGCGTGTCGCGACGGTCTCGGCCTCCCGCTCGTCGGCGATGCCGGTGCACACCACCACGAACTCGTCGCCGCCGAACCGGGCGAGCATGTCCGCGGGGCGCAGGGCGGCGCGGAACCGGTGCGCCACCACCGACAGCAGCTGGTCGCCGGCGGCGTGGCCCAGCTCGTCGTTGACGGACTTGAACTCGTCCAGGTCGCAGAACAGCACCGCCACACGCGTGGCGCCGGCGCCCGACAGCGCCGTCTCGATGCGCTCCTGGAAGCGGGTGCGGTTCGGCAGGCCGGTGAGCGCGTCGTGCGCCGCCTGGTGCTCCAGCTGCGCCTCCACCCGCCGGCGCCGGCCGATGTCGGCCGACAGGGTGTCGGCCATGGAGGCCCAGCTCGTCCCGCGACGGGTCGCCGACGCGGGCGTCGAGGTCCCCGCGGCTGATCGCCGTGGCCTTCTCGGTCACCCGCCGGATGCGACCGGTGACCGACCGGGACACCAGCAGCAGCACCAGGGCGAGGATCCCCACGGCGACCGCGAACGCGACCACCACGGCCATCGTGATGCGGCGCGGAACGGCGAACGCCTCGGCCTCGTTGATCTTCACGACCAGGCGCCAGTCGGAGCCGGCGATGGGCCGGAGGGCGGCGATGACCTCGACGCCGCGGTAGTCACGCACCCCCTCGACGATCTCCGGCGGTTGGGCCGCGAGGGCCCGCACCGCCGGGGCCTCCGAGCGGACCTGTGGGACGACCGTCGCGAACCGCCGGACCCCCGCGTCGGTGTACCGGACATCGGTGATGAACTGGGCGCCGCCGGTGCGGGCGTCGCGCTGCACCATGTGCAGGTCGGCGGTCTCGCCCAGGTCGATCGCCGGCCGGCGCGGGCTGCCGGGCGGCCCCGGTTCGGTGTCGGAGATGATCGACGCCACGGGGGCCATGTCGCACTCGGCGACCAGCACGCCGATCGCGCGACCGCGCACGCGAACCTGCACCGCGTGGACGTACGCCCCGCCCTCCGGGGTGGCGAAGGCCCGCCCGGCATGCCACGGCAGCGACCCCCGGCGCACCTGCAGCACCGCATCGCGGGCGGCGCCGCGGGGCGCCAGCAGGCGGCCGCGCCCTCCCTGGCGGGTTCCGGTGGCGATGCGCCGGCCGCCGGTGGTCCAGGCGCTCACGGCCTGCAGGTCGTCGGTGAGGCGCACCTCGCGCAACGCGGCGCGCAGGCGGGCGCGGTTCCGCGCCGAGGGCTGTGCGACGAAGGCCCGGAACTCGGGCAGGACCCCCTCGGGCCCCGCCAGGGGGACCAGCTTGTCCGACATGGACTGCAGGCGCTGCTCGAGCCGGGAGCGCTCCAGATCACCGACCGAGCCCAAGTCGCGCCGCGCGTCGGCGGTGAGCTCCCGGGACGTGAACATCACGGCGAGCAGGCCGATCACGGCCAGCACGAGGGCACTCGCCGCGGCGGCGAACAGGAACTTCTGCCGGATCGAGAATCGCGCCGGGCGCGTGCCGAAGGGGAACATCGGGGGCCATGCTAGACCCCCGAGCGGCCCCCTGAAAGTTGCCTAAACCTCCACGATCACCGGCAGAACCATCGGTCGCTGTCCGGTGCGCTTGCGCAGCAGCCCCGCCACCGCGTCGTGGAGCTGATGCTGCAGGACCCCGATCTCGGTCACGCGCTGGGCCGCGGAGGTCCGCAGGCTGCGCTCGACCTCCAGCCGGGTCTCCTCCATCACCTGAGGATCCTCGGCCGCGGAGAAGCCGCGGGTGATCACCTCGGCGTCGCCGATGGGCTCGCCGGTGTCGGCCTCGACGGTGGCGACGATGACCACCACGCCGTCGTCGGCCAGGTGCCGGCGGTCACGCAGCACCTCGTCCGCGACGTCGCCGACGCCGAGCCCGTCGACGTACGTGACGCCCGCCGTGACGTGGTCCACGATGGCGGCGCTGTCGGAGGTCACCTCCAGCACGTCGCCGTTGTCCAGCCGGAAGATTGACGAGGCCGGCACGTCCAGGCCGATCGCGAGGTCGGCGTGCGCGCGCTGGTGGCGCGGCTCACCGTGGATGGGCGCGAAGAACTTCGGCCGGATGAGCTCGAGCATCCACTGCAGGTCCGCGGACGTGCCGTGTCCGGAGACGTGGACGCCGGGGTGCGTGCGGCTGGTGATGAACCGGGCACCGAGCCGGACGATCCGGTTGATGGTGTCGTTGACGGCGAGCTCGTTGCCCGGGACCGTCCGCGAGCTGTAGACGATGGTGTCGGAGGGCTGCAGGGTGAGCTGGTGGTGCTCCCCGCGGGCCATCCGCGACAGCGCCGCGAGCGCCTCGCCCTGGCTGCCGGTGCAGATGATGACCTGCTCGTCGGGGCGGTACTCGTCCAGGTCCTTCGGCTTCACCAGGGTCTGCGCCGGAACCCGCAGGCAGCCCAGGTTCGTGGCGATGCCGACGTTGCGGATGAGCGACCGGCCGATGAGGGTGACCACCCGGCCGTCGTCGAAGGCGGCCTCCAGGATCTGCTGCACGCGATGGATGTGCGAGGAGAACGTCGTGATGATGACGCGGCCCGGCGCGGTCGCCAGGACCTTGCGCAGCTCCTGGCCCACCTGGCGCTCGTTGATGGACTCCGGCGGCTCCTCCGCGTTGGTGGAGTCCGAGAGCAGCAGGAGCACGCCGTCCTCGCCCAGGCGCGCGAGCGCCGCGACGTCGCTGCGCGGGGCGCCCGCGACGGGCGTGTGGTCGAACTTGAAGTCACCCGTGTGCACCACGGTGCCGTGGGCGGTGTGGAGCGCGACCGCAAGGCAGTCGGGGGTGCTGTGGGTGACGCGCACGAACTCGGTCCGGAACGGGCCGATGTGGGGACCCTCGCCGGGGCCGACCTCGATGAGCTCGGCACGGTCGGTGATCCGGTGCTCGTCGAGCTTCGCCCGGACCTGGCCCATGGCGAAGCGCGGGCCGATGATCTTGAGGCGGCCGACGGCGCGCACCAGGTACGGCACGCCGCCGATGTGGTCCTCGTGGCCGTGCGTGAGGATCAACGCCTCGAGCTTGTCGGCGTTGTCCTCGACGTAGCTGAAGTCCGGCAGGACCAGGTCGACGCCGAGCTGGTCGTGCTTCGGAAAGGTGACGCCGCAGTCGATGATGACCATCCGGTCATCCATCTCCACGACATACATGTTGCGCCCGATCTCACCGGTCCCGCCGAGCGGGATGACGCGGATTGGACTACGCACGGGCGAGGACGCCATGTGCCTCCATGACGGTGCGCAGGATGTCCCGCTGCACGGGTGTGGCGGACACCAGCGGGAGGCGCAGGCGATCCGAGGGAATGAGGCCGGTCATCTGGAGCGCGGCCTTGATGAGGATGGGGTTCGAGGTGACGAAGAGCGCCGCGACCAGGTCCGCCAGCGAGGCGTCGATGCGCCGCGCCTCGTCCATGTCGCCGCGCCGCCCGGCCGCGACCATCTCGGCCATCTGCTCGCCCACCAGGTGGGACGCGACCGAGATGACCCCAGCGCCGCCGAGCTCGACCACGGGCAGCAGCAGGTCGTCATTGCCGGCGTAGACGGCCAGCGGGGTGCGCGTGGCCACCTCGTGGAGCTCGCCCAGGTCCTCGTGCGCCTGCTTCACCGCGACGACGTTCGGGATGTCGGAGAGCTCGGCCAGGAGGTTGGGCTCGAGGTTGAGGACCGACCGCCCGGGGATGTTGTAGACGATGACCGGCAGGCCGACGGCGGCGATGGAGGCGAAGTGCCCCACGATGCCCTCGCGCGGCGGCTTGTTGTAGTACGGGGTGACCGCGAGCACCGCGTCGCAGCCGAGCGCCGCGGCCTCGGCGGTGTCGTTGCTGCCGGTGTTGGCGATGATCTTCGCCCGGTCGCCGACCTCCTGGACCGCGAGCTTGAACAGCGCGATCTTCTCGGGGTCGGTGAGCGTCGAGGCCTCGCCGGTGGTGCCGGCGACGGCCAGGCCATCGGTGCCGTGGCCCACCAGGTGGTGCATGAGGTTCGCGAAGGATGCCTCGTCGACGCGCAGGTCGGCGTCGAACGGCGTGACGATCGCGGTGATGATGTCTCCGAACACGAGGGGCATCGTACAGGGTGGTCCGGCGGCGGCGACCGCCCGGTCCGGCAGGATGCCCCCGTGCGGATGGACAGGATCAGCGACCCGGCCGATCCCCGGCTCGGCGACTTCCTCGGGCTGCGGGACGGCGACCGCCGGTACCTGCGGCCGCCCCCCGCGGGCGGGCGGCGCGTCCCGGTGTTCGCCGTCGAGGGACGGCTCGTCGCCGAGCGGGCGCTGGCGGCCGGGCTGCGGCCCGTGGGGTTCCTGCTGGACGAGCGCCGGCGGGACGACCTGCCGGCCGGCCTGGCCGACGACGTGCCGGTCTACGTGGCGGCGGAGTCGCTGGTGCGCCAGATCACGGGCCTCGGCGTGGTGCGCGAGGTCATCGGCCTGTTCGCGCGCCCGCCGGCCCGGGAGGCGGACGCGGTGCTCGAGGGCGCGCGCCGCGTGGTGGTCCTGGAGGGCATCGCGAACCCGGTGAACCTGGGCGTGCTGGTGCGCACGGCCGCGGCGCTGGGGATGGACGCGACGCTGCTGGACCCCGGCAGCACCGACCCGCTCTACCGCCGGGCGGTGCGCGGCTCCATGGGCGCGGTGCTCACCCACCCCATCGCGCGGGTGGAGGCACTGCCGGAGGGGCTCGCCCCGCTGCGGCAGCGGGGGTTCCGGATCCTGGCGCTCACCCCCGCGCCGGACGCGGTGCCGATCGGCGAGATCCGCCCGGCGCCCGACGAGCCGGTGGCGCTCATGCTGGGCGCCGAGGGTCCGGGCCTCACCGCGGCGGCCATCGCGGCCGCGGATGCGCGCGTGATGATCCCCATGTCGTCCGGCGTGGACTCCCTGAACGTGGCGGCCGCCGCGGCGGTGGCGTGCCACGTCCTGCGCTGAGCCGCGCCGCTCAGCTCAGGCAGAGGGCATGCACCTCGTACGGGACGTTGCCCGACACCAGGGCCATGTAGCGGATCGTCCACCCCACCGAGTTCCCGCCGCCGTCGAGGGCCGGCCAGCTGGCGGTGATGTAGCCCTTGGCGCCGTCGACGACCTGGCCGCCGCCGCCCGTGGCCCGCTGACCGGCGGGGCACATCACCGTGGCCTGGCTCTCCACGTTGGCGACGCTCATGGGGCTGGCGGCGGACACCACGTGGCCCACGCTCGCGGACCCGTCGCCGGGCGGGCCCACCGGCCCCGTCGGTCCCTGCGGCCCCGTCGGCCCCATGGGGCCCTGCGGGCCGGTGTCGCCGGTGTTCCCCTTGGGGCCCACGGCGCCGCCCGGTCCGAGCGGACCCTGCGGGCCGGTGTCGCCGGTCTCGCCCTTCGGGCCCGCCGGACCCGCCGGCCCGCGGACCGTCGTCACCGATCCGACCGCGGAGCGCACCTCGGCGAGGATCCGGTTCTGGGCCGCGAGCTGACGCGACAACGCGCGGACCTGCTTCTCGAGCTTGGTGACCTTGGCGGCCGAGCCGCCCGCCGGGGGCTTCGCCAGCTCGGACCCGGGGGCGCCGGAGGCCGGCGTCACGCCCCCGAGCACCGCCAGGGCGGCGGCCAGGGTCGCGATCCGGGCGCGCGACCCGTTGCGTGATGTGGGCATGTGGGCACCTCCTCGGCCGACTCACCCTCAGGTGTCGGCACGAGCGGCGTGGGGCTGGTCCCGCACGATGCGTGAGACCGGCTCAGGCGCCCCCGTCCTGGGTGGCGCGGTAACACCCGGCCCGGGCATCCTCGAGCGCCTCGAGGGCCCTGCGGCGCTCGTCGGGGCCGAGGGGGTCGGCGGCGACCGACCGCGCCTCCTCCTCCAGCGCCCGCAGCACGGCGCGCCGGGCGTCGGCCGGTCGCGCGGCCTCGGTGACCAGCGGCGGCCCGGCGGCGATCTGGACCAGGTACGCCTCCAGCGCCGCGGCGCGTACCGGGCCGGTGGGATGCTCGGTGACCTCGTGCCGCAGGGACATCATCTCCCGCTCCCACGCGACCAGGCTCCGGCGGCGCGACTCGACCTGCCGTCCCACCGACTGCGCCATCCGCCCCGCCCGCCCGCCGGCCCGGATGGAGGTGTCGCGCAGCAGGGCCAGCAGCCGCTGCCGGTGGTGCTCGTTGGCGGGGTCCGCCAGCCAGGCCCGCGCGGCGCCCAGGAGTGCGGCGGCCGCCGCGGGGCCCAGCCGGCGCCCCACGACGAGCGCCAGCCGGAACAGGCTCCGCTGCAGCAACTAGCGCCCCGCGCCGGGGATCGGGACCTCGCTCAGCGCGGGATCTCCTCGAGGGTCTCCGGGTCGAGCCGGACGCCGTCGGTGATGCCCTCGCCGGGCGGGGCGCCGATGACCAGCCACGCCGCGTCGCGGTCGGTGACGTTCAGGATGCGGCGCGGCGTGTCCTTCGACACGCGCACCCAGTCGCCGTCCTCGACCTGGATCTCCTGGGAGCCCACCTGCATGGTCTGCGGACCGCCGGAGACCAGGTTGTAGAGCTCCTCCTGGCTGCGGTGCCGGTGCAGCGGCATGGCGTCACCGGGGCCGAAGCGCCACAGGCGCGCGGTCATGCTCTGCGCGCCGACGGCGCCCGCGATGTCGCGGGAGCCGGCACCGCCGCCGCGCCGCTCGCGCAGCTCGATGTCCGCCGTCGCGGCCTTCCCCCAGCCCTCGTCGCTCATGCGATCCCCTTGGTTCGTCGCCGTGCGCGGCAGGGCCCGCGCCACCGGCACAGCCTAGCGCCCGATCTCCTCGTGGCCGCCGTCCAGCAGGCGCACGGCCGCCAGCAGCTCGGCGAGCCCGCCCGGGCGCCGTGGGTCGAGGCCCGTGGCTCGGTGGAGCATGTCCAGGCGGTCCTCGATGCCCTGCGGCTCCAGCCCGAGCCGCTCGGCGGCCGCCGCCGCGTCGAGGTCAGCGGCCACCAGGGCGCTCACCACCGCCGACAGCGGGCCTCCGGCGGCGAGGTCCGCCTCGATGACCGGACGCGCGTCGGGGTGCGCGGCCTGCCGCCGGCGCTCCCGGAGGTAGGAGGAGGTGAGCAGCGCCGTGACCATGTCGGTGTGCGGCAGGGCCCGGTCCATCAGCAGAAGCGCCACCACGGTGCCCTCCGGGCTCGCGGCGGCGGCTTCCAACACGGTGTGGAAGAGCGTCCGGTTCCCCAGCCGGTAGACCACCAGGAGGTCCTCCAGCGGCACGCCCTGCCGGGCGCGGAGCTCGGCCTGGGTCACGACGAACCCGAGCTCGTCCGCCGAGAGGGTGCGCTGCTCGCGGGCGACGGTGAGGAATGCCCGCACGTGGTCGACGCAGTGCTCGTGCGCGGCCTCCATGAACCCCGGGGCGCGATGCTGCGACCACCCCGGGACCTGCCCCTGGAACCGCGCCACCATCTCCCAGGCGATCGCGTCGACCCGGGTTTCGAGATCGTCGAGCGTGGGCCCCGCCAGATCGCCGGACTGGGTGGTGGTCACGATTCGCATGCTCCCTGCCGCCGCCGTGCGTGGACGCCCGGCGGTGTGGGCATTCCCCGCAAAAGCTAACGGGTTGCTCCGCCGTCGCGCCGTGTGGATGTCACGACCGCCGCGGATGCGTCATCGGGCGTCATCGTCGCGGCCGGCCGGTGCCCGAGCAACCGCGCCGCGACCATCAGGTCCACCAGATCGTGGAACCGGCGGGGGTTCCGGCCCGTGAGGCGGGCGAGCTTGTTGAGCCGGTAATAGACCGTGTTGGGATGGACGAAGAGCGCCTCGGCCGCGGCCGGCGCGCTGAGGTCCGCGTCGAGGAAGGCCAGCAGCGTGTCGGCGAGGCCGCCCCCGGCGCGGGCGTCCGCCTCCAGCGCGTCGCGCACCCGCGGCTCCACCAGCCGCAGCGCGGTGCCGTCGGCGTTCGCCGTGAGGTAGGCGATTGGGGTGAACTCCAGCAGCGAGGCGATCTCGCCCGGCCCCGCCTGCCGCAGCATCGCGCGCGCCTCCGCGTACCCCCGCGCCAGCTCACCCACGCCCCGGCAGGCCAGGCTGATGCCCGCGCGGTGGCCGTCCCAGCCCAGGGCGTCCCGAACGCTCCCCCGCATGACCTGGGGCGTCCGGTCCGCGAGCCGGAGGACGGCCACCACCTCCTGCTCCCGCACCACGGCGACACCCGGACGCCCGTCCCGCAGGTCCAGCCTGCCGAGCCGCCCGGCCAGGGCGTGGAGCTCGAGCTCCCGGCCCTCCCGGTCGCCGTCCGCCGAGCAGGTGACCACGACGTAGGGGACGTCGGGGTCGAACCCCAGCGCCCGGGCCCGGTCCGCGCCACCCGGGCCGGGATCGACCGATCCCGCCAGCGCACGGTCCACCAGGGCACGCCGGGCCACGTCCGCGCCGGCCTCGATCTCGTGGCGCGTGTCCAGGTACGCCTCGGTGAACGTCGTGGTGATCACGTCGATGTGGCCGAGTGTGCGGTCGGTGAGCACGAGGGCGGCGGCGGTGCCCTGCGGCGTGGTGCCGGCGGCCTCGACGATGGCGTGGAAGATCGCCCGGTGGCCCATCCGGTACACGTGCAGCAACGCGTTCAGCGGCACGCCCTGGCGGGCCCGCATCGCGGCCTGCGCCCGCACGAACTCCAGCTCCTCCGGCCGAAGCGGGCGCCGCTCCCGCGCCACGGTGAGGAAGGCGCGCACGTGATCGAGGCAGTGGGCGTAGGCCGCCTCGGCGAAACCCGGTTCCCGGAACGCCGCGTAGTCGGGCACCTCCCGCCGGGACAGGTCGAGCATCGCCCGGGCGGTCTCGGGCACCCGCGCCTCCAGCACGGCGATCGTCGGGGCCTCGAGCTCACCGGGTTGTGGGTCTTTCACAACGGACTCCGTCGGCGTTTGTGCGCTCCACCATTGCCGCACGTCATGCGACCGGTCAACCATTTCGTCAGCGGATCGCACGGTCGTCCCCCACCCCCCGCCTCAGGAGGCACCGGATGCCCAGGTCGTACGAGGTTTCCCGCACCATCGACGCGCCGCCCGAGCGCGTGTGGGAACTGCTCACGGACAGCGACGGCTACGCCGGCTGGAACCCGGCGGTCGTCTCGTTGCAGGGGCCCATCGAACTCGGCGGGACCCTGCGGCTCGTCTCCGTGGTGAACCCCAAGCGCACGTTCACCCCGAAGGTGACGGCGATGGATGCGCCCAGCCGGATGGTGTGGTCGGACGGCATGCCGCTCGGGCTGTTCCGGGGGGAGCGGACCTACTCGCTGACCCCCGCCGAGGACGGCACCACCGCCTTCTCCATGCGCGAGGCGTTCACGGGGCCGCTGGCCCCCATGATCACGCGGGCGATCCCGGACATGACCGAGAGCTTCGCCCAGTTCGCCGACGGCCTGAAGCGCGCGGCCGAGGCGGGTGTCCGATGAGCCCGGTCACCGGGGACGGCACCCCCGGCTCGCCCTGGGTGCTCACCACCCCGCCCGGGAACTCGGAATTCATGGCCCACCGTGAACCGGAGGCGGACCCGCCGGCGCTCGTCGTGCAGGTCGGAAAGACACAGCTGCGGTACCACCTGCGGTGCATCGAGGACCTTCACGCCATGCTGGTGGCGCACGGCGATTGGATGCCCCTGGGCAACGCCGACGAGCAGAAGCCCGCGGCCGACGGCACGGTGGAGGCCTGGGGCCGCTCCTCCGGCAATCCGGTTGGCGGCTGGTACGGACTCAAAAAGGGACTCCGGGGCCGGTTCGGCAACTACGTGCCGCCGGTCCTGGAGGTGCTCGGTCTGGCCGAGGTCGAGCACAACCCCCGCAACAACCGCATGCGGGCGGCCGGCTGAGCGGCCGCCCGGCCCGGACCCGCGGGTGCTACGCCCCCGCGGCGTCCAGGCGGTCGTACTCCTGCTGGGACAGCGTGACGTCCGCCGCGCCGGCCAGCTCCCGCAGCTGCTCGGGCGTGGTGGCGCTGGCGATGGGGCTCGTGACGCCGGGCCGCGCCATGAGCCAGGCGAGCGCGACCTGCGCCGCGGTGGCGCCGTGGGCGGCGGCGATCTCCTCGACGGCGGCGAGCATGTGCCAGCCGCGGTCGTTCATGTAGTCCCGCTCCACCCCCGGGGCCCGCGGGGTGTCGGGCAGCGGCTCGCCCTGCCGGTACTTGCCGGCCAGGAACCCGCGGGCCAGGGCGAAGTACGGCGTCACGCCCAGCCCCCGGGCGCGGCACAGCTCCTCCAGGTCGCCGGAGTACCCGGCGCGGTCCAGCAGGTTGAAGTGCGGCTGCACCGCGGTGTAGGCCACCAGCCCCTCGGCCTCGCTCACCTGGAGGGCTTCCGCGAGGCGGCCGGCCGGGATGTTGGATGCCGCGACGGCGCCGACGAGCCCCTCCGAGACCAGCTCGTCGAACGCGCCCATCGTCTCGTGGAAGGTGGTCTCGGCGTCGTCCTCGTGCGCCCAGAAGAGGTCCACGCGGTCCAGTCCGAGGCGCTCGAGCGATCCCTCGATGCCGGCCCGGATCTGGTCGCGGCGCAGCCCCTTGGGGAACTTCCCGGTGGCCATGCCCACCTTGGTCGCGATCACCAGGTCGTCCGGCCGGCCGCGGGACGCCAGCCAGCGGCCGATGATGGTCTCGGACTCGCCGCCCTCGTTGCCGGGCACCCAGCCGGAGTAGATGTTGGCCGTGTCGACGAAGTTGCCGCCCGCGGCCACGTAGGCGTCGAGCACGGCGAACGACGCCTCCTCGTCGGCGGCCCAGCCGAACACGTTGCCGCCCAGGCACAGGGGTGACACTCGCAGGCCGGACGACCCGAGGTCACGGCGGTCGGACAACGGCATGGGCTACTCCCCGAAGAGGACGGGCTCGAGCCCCAGCGTGAGGCCCGGCCGGTTGGCGACCTCGCGCACGGCCAGCACCACACCGGGCATGAAGCTCTCCCGGGACAGCGAGTCGTGGCGGATCGTGAGGGTCTCCCCCAGCCCTCCCAGGATGACCTCCTGGTGGGCCACCAGGCCCGGCAGGCGAACGGAGTGGATGACCGGGTCACCCTCCATCAGCGAGGCGGTCCGGAGGGCGGTGCCCGACGGGGCATCCAGCTTGCCGTCGTGGTGGAGCTCGATGATCTCCGCCTTCTGCATGTGGCGCGACGCCTCCGCGGCGAAGCGCATCAGCAGGACGGCGCCGACCGCGAAGTTCGGGGCGATGAGGACGTTGGCGGTGCCGGCGTCGGCCTGCGCGCGGATCTCGTCGACCTGCTGCCCGGTGAGGCCGGTGGTGCCCACGACCGCGTGCACGCCCGCCGCGAGGTACGCCAGGGTGTTGGGGTACACGACCGCCGGCTGGGTGAAGTCGACCGCCACGTCCACGCCGCCCGCGGCGAGCGCGGAGGGGACGTCCGCGAAGACCCCGTCCTCCGCCGGCAGGTACGGGTCCACCCGGGCCACCACCTCCATGCCCTCGGCGGCCGAGACGGCCCCCACGACGGTGGCTCCCATGCGCCCTGCGGCGCCGGCGACGAGGACCCTGATCACGGTCCCGGAGGCTACCCGATCCGCCGGGGGACCGTGTCCTGCCCGAACCCTTACCCGCCGACCATGCGATGCCCCTCTCGCACCGCTCGTGGACAACCTGCGGCGGCCTACGGTCCGTGGGTCCCGATTCCCGCTCCAAGAGGTCGCCCGTGAAGCATCGCCCCCTGATCCTCCTCGGCACGGCAGCCGCCGGTGCCGCCCTCATGTTCGGCGTGGTCGCCTGCGGCTCGTCCGACGACGAGGCCGCGACACCCGCCACCACGGCGGTCGCCACCACCGCGGCGCCCGCCACCACCGCGCAGGACCCCACGGACGGGCCGGTCGTCGAGGTGGCGATGGGCACTCCGCAGGAGTTCTCCATGGTCCCGGCGGTCACCGAGGCGGCCGCCGGCAACGTGACCTTCACCGTCACCAACGGCGGCGCCATGGTCCACGAGTTCGTGGTCGTGGCCACGGACACCGACGCGGCGAGCCTGCCCACCGAGCCGGACGGCTCCGCCAAGGAGGACGGCGCCGTGGGTGAGATCCCGGACATGGAACCGGGCAGCACGACGTCGGTCACGCTGAACCTGAAGGCCGGCAGGTACGCGCTGATCTGCAACATCCCCGGGCACTACGCCGGCGGGATGCGCGCGGACTTCACCGTCCAGTAGCGGTCGGGCCCCGGGTCCGGGGCGATCGCCCCGGACCCGGCTCAGTCCGCCAGCTCGAACGCCGTCTCGGCGGCGACCGCACCGTTGATCCGCACCTCCACCCGGTGCGTGCCGGGGCGGTGGGTCCGCGTGGTGTGCTGGCGCAGCGAGACCGTGGTGCGCAGCTCCGCGCTGCCGCCGGCGGGGATGTCGCGCTCGCCCAGGATGAAGGTCTTGGCCCCGGTGCCGCGGGCCTTCACGAAATGCACCGTCGCGTGCACCAGCGCGCGGGTCGGCCCCGGCCCGTCGTTGGCGACCGTGCAGGTCAGGCGCACCGACTCCCCCACGCGCGGATCGGGTGGGTCGAGCGACACACCGGTCACGCGCGGCGTCCCGCCGCCGAAGCCCAGCATGGCCAGTGCCTCCGGATCGCCGGCACGCGAGAGCGTGCGCAGCGCGTGGCGCACCAGTGCGCGACGTTCCGGGCCGGCATCCTCCATCCAGCGGCGGCAGACCTCCAGCGTCACCGCGGGATGGTCCTTCGAGATGTCGTTGAGGTTGTTCGCGACCGACCGCCGCACGTACTCGGCGGGGTCGTCACGCAGCGCCTCCAGCAGCGGCAGGACCGGTGAGGGGTCGGCCTGCAGCGCCCGCAGGCGCGGCGCCCACGGCAGACGCGGGCGGGTCCCCTCGCTCACCAGACGGCGCACGTGCGGGGAGGGATCCCGCGCCCAGTCGGCCAGCCGGGCCAGGGTCGCCTCCGGGTGCGCCTCGATGAACGCCCGGATGCTGAACTCCGCCGTGAACCGGCGCGTGAGCGCGTGCTGGAGCGCCATGGACTCCTCGAAGTGCCCCAGGCCCCGCTCCGCCACCAGGTACACGTACGGCAGGTACCGGAAGACCTCCATCCCGGCGCCCTCCACCGTGTCGCGCGGGAGCTCCGGTCCCAGCGCCCGGCCGATGACGTCGGCGGTCACCGCGAAGTCCGCCGGCAGGTGGCGCCCGAGGGCGGCGGCGATGGCCCGCGCCCGGCCCGTGAGTTCCAGCGCGTCGAACCCCTCGAGCGCGTCGCGCAGGAACCCGTCACGGTCGAACCCGGGGTGCGCCTCCCCCACCCGGTCCGCCACCCACACGGCCACATCCGGCCCGAACCCGTCCTTGAGCGCCTCCGCCATCGGGCCAGCGTCGCAGCCGCGCCGGACGCGACGCGGCAGGAGGCACCAGGGAACGCGCGAAAAGCTCCATACCGGCGGGGGACCGCCCCGCCGAACATGGGGAGGAAACGCGTGACCGATCTCAGGTTGCGAACGACGGTGGCCGTGCTCGCGGCCGGCCTGGCGCTGCCGGCGCTCGGCGCCGCCCAGGGCCCGCCGGTCTGGAGCGGGCCGCTGGACGTGAGCGCGGGCATCGAGGCCCTTCCGGGGCCCGACACCCAGCTGGCCCTGGATGCCGTGGGCGGCGGCACGGTCGCATGGAGCGAGACCGACGGCTCGGCGTACGGCTACGCCACCCGTGAGACGCGCCTCTACGTGCGGGACGGGACGCTCACCGGGCGGCTGGGGACCCGCCGCCTCGTGACCCCCGACGCGCAGGGCGTGGTGATCCGTGGCCTGGCCCGGCACCGCTCGGGTGACGTGGCGGTCCTCACCGAGACCCGTGAGGGCGACGAGGCGTGGGCGCTGCACCTGCGCCGCGGGCCGGACGGCCGGTTCCGCACCATCGCGCTGCCGGCCGGGGTGCTGGGCAATGTCCGCGTCGCCATCGACACCAACCGCCGCGTCGTGGTGACCTGGGCGCGTGGGCTCGCCGTCCGCACGGCGTCCCGCGCGCGTGGCGCGACGGCCTGGACCCTGCACGACCCCCTCATCGCGGGTGGTCGGGTGGTGGCGCTGGACGTGCAGCCCAACGGCCGCGCGATCGCCATCTGGGACGACGACGGCACCCTCACCGCATCCGTGCGCCGGGCGGTGCTGGTGTGGGAGGACGCGGGCGCCGGCAGCCCCGTGGGCCTGCTCGGCGACGAACGGGCCCGCCGGGTGGTGGCCCGCATCGGCGTGAACGGCCACGCCGCGGTGGCGTGGACGACGTCCGTGAGCCGGGAGCGCCGCGTCACCACGCGCCGCGCCCGCGCCGCGGATCAGCCCCCGGTGAGCTGGGCCCAGCCCGCGCGGATCGACGAACCCGCCCAGATCGCCCTGGCGGGCGTCCCGGACTCCGGCCTGGCCGTGGGTCCGACGGGCCTGGTCGCGTCCGTCTGGGCGCTCCAGACGCCGGTCTCCGGCGCCGGCATGGTGCGCGTGCGGACGGAGCCGGCCAACGGCGCGACGCCGGCGGTCACCGAGGATGCCGGCCTGGCCGGGGTGGGCCCCGCGCAGCGTCCGGAGGTGGGGGTCGATGCCCGCGGCAACGTCGCGGTCATCGCCGACCCGTTCTCGGTGGGCCCCGTCCCGCCGCTGCTGATGCTCCGCGACGCCGGCGGGACGTGGCTGCCGGCGCGCCCGGCGGTCGAGCGCTGCGCGTCGGCGCCCCTGCGGCTGACGGCCGACGTCAATGCCCGTGCCCTCGGCGCCGTGTGCGCCAACGCGGCGGCGGGCGCGCGGATGTCGGCGTACGCGGTGGACGGGATCAGCCCGCCCATCTTCGCCCTGCGCGGATGAGGTGCGGTCCTCCGCCGGCCGGATGGCCGGCGGAGGACGCCCCTACGCGGTGAGCCGGGCCAGGCCCTTCCGGATCTCGGACTCGTCGGGGCCGATCGCCGCGACCGAGAACGACTCCGGCTGCCAGAACTCCTGGGCCAGGGCCTGGATGTCGGCCGCGGTGACGGCCTCCACCCGGTCGATGATCTCGTCGATCGTGAGCATCTCGGTGTCGGTCACCATGGCCCGGCCGATGCGGTTCATCCGTGACCCGGGGCTCTCGGTTGAGAGCACCAGCCGGCCCTTCAGATGATCCTTCGCGCGCCGCAGCTCCTGCTCGGGCACGGCGTTGTCGCCGAGCTTGCGCAACTCGTTGCCGATCACCTCGCAGGCCGTGCCGAGGTTGTCACCGCGCGTGCCCAGGTGGACGGCGACCTGCCCCGCGTCGGCGTACCCGACCGCGTAGCTGCCCACCGAGTACGCCAGGCCCCGCTTCTCGCGGACCTCCTGAAACAGGCGGGAGCTCATGAGCCCGCCCAGCAGCGTGTCCAGGACCGACTGGGCATGCCGGCGCGGATCGGACCGCGACAGGCCGGCGCCGCCGATGCACAGGTGCACCTGCTCGGTGGGCTTCTCGCGGATGGTCATGGTGGGCGACCCGGCCGCCGCGGCCTCGAACACCGCGGGCTCGCCGCCGGCGCCGATGCCGCCCATGAGCCGCTCCGACAGGTCCAGCAGCTCGTCGTGCGTGATGTTCCCGGCGGCGGACACCACCATGTTCGGCGCCCGGTAGTGGTGCCGGTGGTAATCGCTGATCCCGTCCTTGGGGATGCTGCCGATGACCTCCGCGGTGCCGATGACCGGCCGCCCGAGCGCCTGGCCCGGGAAGATGGCGGAGGTGAGGAGGTCGTGGACGGTGTCCTGCGGATCGTCCTCGTACATGGCGATCTCCTCCAGCACGACCTCGCGCTCCTGATCGAGGTCGTAGAACCCGGGCCTGCAGAGCATGTCGCTCATCACCGGGTACGCGCGGTCCACCAGCTCGTCCAGGACGCGCATGTAGACCACGGTGTAGTCCCGCCCGGTGGCGGCGTTCACCTCACCGCCCAGGCCGTCGAAGATCTGTGCGATCTCCTCGGCCGAGTGCGACGGCGTCCCCTTGAACAGCAGGTGCTCGAGGAAGTGCGAGACCCCGGCCTGTGCCGGGGTCTCGAACCGTGAGCCGACGCCGATCCAGACGCCGAGCGCCACCGACCGGACACCCGGCATGGACTCGCTGACGACCCGGAGACCCGAGTTCGTCATGCCCACGCGGGGCCGGTCGGAGGTGCCCATGTGCGTCAGTCCTCGGCGGTCAGACGACGGCGGCGGCGGCGCGGGGGCCGGTCGGCGTCGCCCTCGCCGACGTCGAGGCCGTCCCCGACGCCGACCTCGGCCGGGGCCACGTCCTCCATGCCGACGATCCGCAGGCCGATCCGGCCGCGGGCCTTGTCCACCTCGACCACCGTGACGTCCACGGTGTCGCCGCGGTTGATGACGTCCTCCACCTTGTCCACCCGGCCCGGGGCCAGGTTGGAGATGTGCAGGAGGCCGTCGACGCCCTTGGTGAGCTCCACGAACGCGCCGAACGTGGTCGTCTTGACGACCTTCGCCCCGGTGAACGTGTCGCCGACCTCGACGTCCTTGGTCATGGCCCGGATGGCCTCGACACAGGCGTCGGCCTTGAGGCCCTCGACGCCGTAGACGTTCACGGTGCCGTCATCCTCGATGGAGATCTCCACCTCGTACTCGGCCTCGAGGCCGCGGATGGTCTCGCCGCCCTTGCCGATGACGGTGCCGATCCGGTCCGGGTCGATCTTGATCGCCGTGATGCGCGGCGCCCAGTCGCTGAGCTCCTCGCGCGGCGCCGAGATCGTCTCGCCCATGATCCCCAGGATGTGCAGGCGGGCCTTGCGGGCCTGCTCCAGCGCGTCCTTGAGGACCCCGAACGTGACGCCCTGGACCTTGTTGTCCATCTGCAGGGCGGTGATGCCCTCGGACGTGCCGGCCACCTTGAAGTCCATGTCGCCGAGGTGGTCCTCGTCGCCCTGGATGTCGGTGAGGATGATGAGGTCGTCACCCTCCTTGATGAGGCCCATCGCGATGCCGGCCACCGGCCGGGTGATCGGGACGCCGGCGTCGAGCAGCGCGAGGCTGGACCCGCAGACGGAGGCCATCGAGGACGAGCCGTTGCTCTCCAGGGTCTCGGAGACGATCCGCAGCGTGTACGGGAAGGTCACCTCGTCCGGGATCACCGGCACCAGGGCCCGCTCGGCGAGCGCGCCGTGGCCGATGTCGCGGCGCTTGGGGCCGCGCATGAACCCGGTCTCCCCGACCGAGAACGGCGGGAAGTTGTAGTGGTGGATGTAGCGCTTCGAGGTCTCGATGCCGATGCCGTCGATGCGCTGGGCGTCCTTGAGCGTGCCCAGGGCGAGCAGGCTCATGACCTGGGTCTCACCGCGGGTGAACAGGCCGGACCCGTGGGTGCGCGGCGCGACGCCGACCTCGGCGGTGATCTGCCGGATCTCGTCGCTCTTGCGGCCGTCGGGGCGGTGCTTGTCCACCGCGATGCGCTTCCGGATGATCTGCTTCTGCAGGGCCTCGAACGCGCCGCTGAAGGACGCCTTCTCCTCCGGGGTGGGCTCGTCGCCGAGCACCTTCGCGGCGGCGGCGGCCTTGACGTCGGACACCTTGTCGCGGCGCTCCAGCTTGCCCTGCTCGAGGGTGGCCTCCTCCAGCTCCTTCAGGACCGCGTCGCGGACCTTCTCGAGCATGGCGGGGTCGACGGCGATGGCCTCGACCTCCCACTTCGGCTTGCCGGCCTTCGCGCGGAGCTCGTCCTGCGCGGCGCACAGCTTGCGGATCTCGTCGTGGGCGATCGCCAGGGCCTCGAGGAGCGATTCCTCGTCGACCTCCTTGGCGCCGGCCTCGACCATGGAGATCGCGTCGACGGTGCCGGCGACGACCAGGTCCAGGTCGGACTCGGCCAGCTCCTGCAGCGTCGGGTTGATGATGAAGTCGTCACCGATCAGGCCGATGCGCACCGCGCCGACCGGACCCTGGAACGGGAGGTCGGAGATGGTGAGCGCGGCGGACGCGCCGTTGATGCAGAGCACGTCGAAGGCGTTCACCTGGTCGACGCTCAGCACGGTCGCGACGACCTGGACCTCGTTGCGGAAGCCCTTCGGCCACAGGGGCCGGATCGGGCGGTCGGTCATGCGGGCGGTGAGGGTGGCGCGATCACTCGGCCGGCTCTCCCGCTTGATGAACCCGCCGGGCAGCTTGCCCGCCGCGTACATCCGCTCCTCGACGTCGACGGTGAGGGGGAAGAAGTCCGCACCCTCCCGCGCGTTGCGCGCACCCGTGGCGGTGACCAGGACCATGTTGTCCCCCGACCGCACCACGACCGCGCCATTGGCCTGCTTGGCCAGCTTGCCGGTCTCGAACGTCACCGGCGTGTCGCCCACGTCCGCCTTCACAAGCACTACGTCCATCATCATCCTCGTCTCCGCCGTGCCGGCTCTCGGTGGCACGGCTCATCCAAGGGGACGGCGCGGATCGCCGTCCCGTCGACTTGGTTCCCTCGTTCCTTCAGCGTCTGCGCATCCACTCCGCGCCGACGCCGTCCACAACGCGCCGTGGCGCGTGGGTCACCGGCGCAACCCGAGCTGCTGCACGAGCGCGCGGTACCCCTCGAGGTCGGTCCGCTGAAGGTAGTTCAGCAGCCGACGGCGACGGCCGACCATCTTGAGGAGGCCGCGCCGCGAGTGGTGGTCCTTCTTGTTGCTCCGCAGGTGCTCCGTGAGGGTGTTGATGCGCTGCGTGAGCATCGCGATCTGCACCTGCGGGGAACCGGTGTCGGTGTCATGACGCCGGTGGGTCCCGATGATCTCGGTTCACTCCTGGCTCGGCCGCGGGGCAGCTGCTGTACCGCCCCGGGTCGCTGACGAACATCCGGCGGGTTCCGCGATCGCCAACGGGGCCGCCGGGCCATGGGCCCGCGGCGCGAACACGTTGCGATCGGTGGAGTGACCCGCGCAGAGTGGGCGACGATAGCACGGCGATCGGCGGAACCGCGATCAGCGTGCGATTTCCCGGGTCCGCGCGATGTCCTCGTGGATCTGGGCGACCAGCGCCTCGGGGCTCTCGAAGCGCCGCTCGTCACGCAGCCGCGACAGGAACTCCAGCCGCAGCTCCAGGCCGTAGAGGTCCTCCGGGCCGTCCCAGTCCAGGAGGAAGGCCTCCACCCTGGCGGGCGGGCGATCCCCGCTCTCGCGGAAGGTCGGCGCGAACCCCACGTTCACGGCGGCCGCGCAGCTGCGCCCGGCGATGTGGGCCCGCGTGGCGTACACCCCGCGGCCGGGCACCGCCGCGCCCGCCGGCGGCTCGAGGTTGGCGGTGGGCAGGCCCATGGCACGGCCGCGCTGGTCGCCGGGCACCACGACCCCCTCCAGCAGATGCGGGCGTCCCAGCAGGACGGCGACCTCGTCGATGCGGCCCTCGGCCACCAGGCGGCGGACGCGGGTGGAGCTCACCGGCTTGCCGTCCGGGCTGCTCACGAGCTCGGGGACCTCGACGGTGACCCCCCGGCCGCGGCCGTAGGCGCGCATGCCCTCGGCGGTGCCCATCCCGCCGTGCCCGAACCGGAAGTTCGCGCCCACCACGATCACCTCCGCCCCCACGGGCGGCGAGGTGATCATGTCCACGAAGCGGTCGGCGCGGATGCGCGAGAACGCGCGGGTGAACGGGAGGATGAGCAGCTCGTCCACCCCGGTGTCGGCGATCAGCCGGGCCTTGAGCTCGAGGCTGGTGAGCACCGTGGGCTTCAGGTCGGGCCGCAGGACGGCGATCGGGTGCGGCTCGAACGTGAGCGCCATCGAGGCGATCCCGCGCTCCCGGCCCAGCTCGACCGCCCGTCCGATCACGGCCCGGTGGCCCAGGTGCACGCCGTCGAAGGTGCCGATGGCGACCGCCCGGCGGACGCCGCCCAGGGGCAGCTCGCCCATGGACCGGTAGGTCTTCATCCCGCCGCCGTCCCCGCGGGGTCCCGCAGGACGATCGCCGGCCGCAGCAGGCCGTCCCGGGCGCGCGCGATCGCCGCCACCTCGTCGCCGTGCGCGAGCACCACCTCGCCGTCGCCGTCGCCGGGCACCGCGCGCCCGTGCGCGACGTCCTCCAGCTCGGCCGCGCTGAGGCGGTGGACGGGCATGTGGGCCAGCAGCTCCAGCAGGGGGATGCCGCCGGCGGGGTCGACCGCCCCCGGCGGGACGGCGTCCTCCACCGAGAGGTCCCCAGGCAGTAGCCGCCGCACCCGAGCGCCTCGCCGATGTCGGCGGCGAGCTGGCGCACGTACGTGCCCTTGCTGACGTGCGTGTCGATGACGATGTCCCCTGGGTCCCGGTCCAGTCCTGCCAACCGCAGGTCATACACGACGATCGGCCGCTCCGGGCGGTCCACCGCCTCCCCGCGGCGCGCCTTGGCGTACAGCCGCTCGCCGTCGACCTTCACCGCGGCGTGCGCCGGGACCCGCTGCAGCTGCTCGCCGGCCATGCCGGCCACCACCCGGGCGATCTCATCCATCGGGGGCACCGGTCCCCCGGGCGTGATGGGGCCCTCGGGGTCGCCGGTCTCCGACCGCCACCCCAGCCGCACCGTCGCCCGGTACCGCTTCGGGCGGTCCGACAGCAGCCGCGCGAGGCGCGTCGCCCGCCCCGCGAGCACCACGAGCAGCCCCGTGGCGAACGGGTCGAGCGTGCCGGCGTGGCCCACCTTGGTCTTGCGCGGAAGGGTCCGCCGGATCTGGGCCACGATGTCGTGCGAGGTCGGCCCGGCGGGTTTGTCGACCAGCCAGGCGCGCGGGGCGTCCCTGCCCTCAGGCGCCATCGAGCTGGGCCCGCACCTGCGCCTCGAGCCACGGGAACAGGTCGTCGGGCGGACGGGCGGTGCTGAAGCCGGCCGCGGCGCGGTGCCCTCCGCCGCCCTCCTGGCGGGCGATCACCGAGACGTCGAAGGTGGGGTCGTCGGTGCGCAGGGAGACCCGCCACGCCCCGGGGTGCTGCTCGCGGGTGAGGCCGGCGATGGACACGCCCCGCACCGAGCGCATCGCCTCGACGATCCCCTCGGTGTCGTCGCCTCCCGCGGCGGCGTAGTCGTCGGGCCCGAGGGCCGCGGCCATCAGGCGCCCGTCGCACATGAGCCGGGCGCGCTGCATCGCGCGTCCCAGCAGCAGCAGGCGCTCGGGGGGCTGCTCCTCGTACAGCAGCCGGCCCAGCTCGTCCGGCCGCACGCCCGCCTCGATGAACAGCCCCGCCACGCGGTGCGCCTCGGTCCCGGTGTTCGAGTAGCAGAACCGGCCGGTGTCGGTGATCAGGCCCACGTAGAGTGGTTCCGCGACGTCGCGGGTCACCGGCAGCCCGGCGGCCTCCAGGACGTGCACGACCACCTCCGCGGAGCTCGACGCGCCGGGCTCCACCAGGTTCAGGTGCCCGAACCGGGTGTTGTCGTGGTGGTGGTCGATGTTGACCGCCATGCGCACGCCCTCGTGGGGGGCGCGGTCGGGCCACAGCCGCATCGCGGTGGCGCAGTCCACCGCCACGAACACCCGCTGCGCGGCGTCGGCGGGCAGCTCGCGGGCGATCGTCTCGCCCGGGGCGAGCAGGAAGGCCAGCTCGTCGGGCACGGGATCGGCGTCCGGGTGGGCCAGCACCACGTCGCGCCCGGCGGCGCGCAGCGCGCGGGCCAGGCCCAGCATGGACCCCAGGGCGTCGCCGTCGGGGTTCCGGTGGGCGGCCACGATGAGGCCGCCGTCGGCCTCCAGCAGCGTCCGGGCGATCTCCGCGGGGGTGGCGTCGCGCCTGCCCTCCGGCATCGGATGGCCGTTGCGCTCCTCGGTCATTCGGGCTCCGTCCGGTCGTTCGACGCGATCTCGTCGATGAGCCGCTCGATCCGCCGCGCGTTGTCCTGGGTGTCGTCGTAGACGAACTGCAGGTGCGGGGTTTGGCGGGTCTTCAGCGCCCGTCCCACGCGGCGCTGCATCAGGCCGCGGCCGGACTCCAGCGCCTTCAGGCTCGGCTCGCGCTGCGCCCTGGTGAGCGTCGTGAAGTAGACGGTGGCGACGGCGAAGTCCGGCGAGGGTTCCACGCCGGTGATCGTGACGAACCCCAGCCGGGGGTCCGAGACATCCCGGGCGATGGCCTCGGTGATGGCCTCCTTGATCACCTCTCCACCGCGTCGCTGGCGGTTCCCCTGCGGCGGGCTCATCGGTTCCCCCAATCCAGGAAGGTCGGTTCGGCCTCCACGGCGCGGATCTCGCGCGATTCCTCGAGCACCTCGAACGCGGGGTCCGTGTGCAGGGCGCGGCTCACGGCCTCCATCTGCGTGCCCACGTCCTGCGCGTCGCGTCCCACGATGGCGATCGTGATGCGGGCGCGCTGCCACAGGTCGTGGTGGTCCACCTCTGCGACGGCGCATCCGTGACGCTGCGCCAGCCGTTGCTTCAGCCGGCGCAGCTCACGGCGCTTGTCCTTCAGCGAGCCGCCGTGCGGCAGGTGCAGGTCCGCGCTGACGGCGCCCACGTAACCGCTGCCCATGCGGCCACGCTACTCGGCGGCCGCGGGCGCCTGGGCGGTCCGGGCGACCTCGCGCAGCTCGAACACCTCGATGGTGTCGCCGTCCTTGACGTCGTTGTAGTCCTCGAGAAGGATGCCGCACTCGAAGCCCTGCACGACCTCGCGGACGTCGTCGTTGATGCGTCGCAGGGAGCCGATGCGCCCCTCGTGGACCACCGTGCCGTCGCGCAGCAGGCGTGCCTGCGCGGAGCGGCGGATGATCCCGTCGGTGACGTAGCAGCCGGCGATCGTGCCGAGACGGCTCGACCGGAAGGTGGTGCGCACCTCCGCCTGGCCGATGACGTCCTCCACGATGTCGGGCTCCAGCAGGCCCACGAGGGCGTCGCGGACGTCCTCGATGGCGCGGTAGATGACCCGGTACGTGCGGATGTCGACGCCCTCGCGCTCACCCAGCAGCTTCGCCTCCGGCCGGGGCCGGACGTTGAAGCCGATGATGATGGCCTCGGAGGCCGACGCCAGGTTGACGTCGCTCTCGGTGATCGCGCCCACGCCGGTGTGGATGATGTTGAGGCGCACCTCGGTCTGCTCGACCTTGTTGAGCGCGTCCACCAGCGCCCCCACGGACCCCTGCACATCGCCCTTGACGATGATGTTGAGCTCCTTGAGGCCGCCCTCCTTGATGCGGGCGAAGAGGTCGTCGAGCGACACGGGGGGCCGGCGGTTGGCCAGCTCCTCCGCGCGCAGCCGCTGGCTGCGCTCCGACGCCATCTGGCGTGCGGTGCGCTCGTTGTCGACGATCCGGAACTTGTCGCCGGCGTCCGGGACACCCTGCAGGCCCAGGACCTCGGCCGGCACGGACGGGGTCGCCTCGACCATCGGCTCGCCGTTGAAGTCGTTCATCGCCCGCACGCGGCCGTAGTGCTCGCCGGCGAGGATGACGTCCCCCACCCGCAGCGTGCCGCGCTGCACCAGCAGGGTGCAGACGGGGCCGCGGCCCGGGTCGAGGCGCGACTCGATGACGGTGCCGGACGCCGGTGCGTTCGGGTTGCCCTTGGGCTCGGCGTCGGCGTCGGCGACCAGCAGGACCGTCTCCAGCAGCGAGTCCAGGCCGGTGCGCTCCAGCGCGGACACGTTCACGAACTCGTGCGTGCCGCCCCAGTCCGCCGGGAGGACCTCCCGCTGGCTGAGCTCCTGCCGCACGCGGTCCGGGTTCGCGCCCGGCTTGTCGATCTTGTTCACCGCGACCATGAAGGGGACCTCGGCCGCGCGTGCGTGGTCGATGGCCTCCAGGGTCTGCGGCATGACGCCGTCGTCGGCCGCCACCACGATGACCGCGATGTCGGTGATCTTGGCGCCGCGGGCACGCATGGCGGTGAACGCCTCGTGGCCCGGGGTGTCCAGGAACGTGATCTCCCGGCCACCGTGATGCACCTGGTAGGCGCCGATGTGCTGGGTGATGCCGCCGGCCTCGCCCGCCGCCACCTCGGTGGTGCGGATCGCGTCCAGCAGCGAGGTCTTGCCGTGGTCGACGTGGCCCATGATGGTGACCACCGGGGCGCGTGCCACGAGATCGGCCGGGTCGTCCTCGAACTCGGCGACCTCCGCCTCGTCCTCGGCGTGCACGATGGTGACCTTGCGCTCCAGCTCGTCGGCGAGCAGCTCGATGGCCTCGTCCGACAGCGACTGGGTGAGCGTGACCAGCTCGCCCATCCCCATCATCACCTTGATGATCTGGGCCGAGGACACCGAGAGCAGCTCGGCGAAGTCCTTGACCGTCGAGCCCGAGGGGACCTCGACGGGCGACAGGTCGACCGTGGCGGTCGACGGACCGCCCTCGCGGTCGCCGGGCCCGCGGCCTCCGCCACGGGTGCCGCGCCCGGCGCCACCGCTGCCGCGGCGGCCGGCCTGGGCGTCGATGACCACGCGGCGCGGACGTCCGCGACGGCCGCCGGGACCACCCGGGCCGCCGGGACCGCCACCGGGACGGCCGGGGGCGCCGCCGGGACGGCCGGGAGCGCCACCCGGGCGACCGCGGTTGCCACCGGCGGGCGCGCCGCCACGCGGGGCGCCGCGGCCGTCCGGCTGCGGGCGGCCGTCGGGCTGGGGGCGTCCGTCGGGCTGCGGGCGTGCGGGGGGCTGCTGCTGCTTGCCGGGCTGCTGGCCGGGCCGCGCCCCCTGGGGGGGCTGCTGCTGCTGCTTGGGGGGTGCCGCGGGGGCCTCCTTGGCGGGCTGCTGCGGCGTCTCGGTCGCGGCCTCGGCCACGGGTGCCGCGGGGGCCTCCGCTGGCGCGGGGGTCTCGGCGACGGGCTCGGCGGCAGGCGCGGGCTCGGGTGTGGGTTCGGGTGCCGTGGCCTCGGCGACGGGCTCGGGGGTGACCGCGGGGGTCTCCGCGACCACCTCGGTGACGGGCGCGGGGGCCGGCTCGGGGATGGCCACCGGCTCGGGGGCCGGGGCCTCCGCCGCCGGCTGCGCGACCTCGGCCGCCGGTGCGGGTGCCGCGGGGGCCTCCGCGACCGGGACGGGCGGCGCCGCCTCGACGACGGGCTCGGGTGCCGGCGCGGGGGGCGCCTGCGTGGTCTCGACGACGGGCTCCGGCTGACCGGGCACGCGCGGACGGGGCCGCGGACGCGGACGGGTGGGCCGCGGGGCGGCGGGCTCGGCGGGGACCTCGGGCTCGGGCGGCGGCTCGGGGGCCTTGGCCTTCACGCGCACGGGGCGCTCTTCGGCCTCGGGCATCTCCCCGGCGGGGCGCGGGTAGCGCTTCGGGTTCAGGGCGTGCAGCGCCCAGTCCACGTCCACCGTGCTCGACGCGGTCTTGACGGCCATCCCCGCACGCTGGAGCCGTTGCAGCACCAGGGAGCTGGGCAGCCCCTCATCCTTCGCGACTTCGTAGACCCGCTTCTTCCCCATCGTTCTCCTTCGAGAGACTACGCCGCCGAGGCGGCGACGGCCTCCCGGTCGACCTGCAGTTGTCCGCCCGCGATCCTCAGTGCGCGCCCGAAGGCCCGCCGCGCGATCGCGCGCTCATAACACTCGTCGGAGGCGCACACGTAGGCCCCACGGCCCGGCGCGTGCCCCTCGGGATCATGCCGGAGCCACCGTACCCCGTTCGAGTCCACCGCGACGAATCGTCGCAGCTCGGACTTCGGGGCGCGCCGCATGCAACCGATGCAGCGGCGAACCGGCGTGTGTCCCCGTTCCGGCGTCAGCTCCCCTCCGACTCGGTGGACGCGGCGGCGCCGGCCATGCCGGCCTCCTCGGAGATCCGCGCGAACCCCTTCGGGGTGACGGCCTCCTGAACCTCCTCGGGGGTCATCACCCGGCCCAGCTGGACCTCGAGCTGCGCGAGCTTGGCGTGACCCGGGATGGCGCAGAACCGGGTGCCGGACTCGGCGGCGTTCGGGCAGCGGCGACCGTTGCGGAGGACCGCGGCGCAGCGGGCCATGCCGCCGACCTGGTCGTCCTCGAAGCCGTCGGCGTCCTCGTTCGCGAACGTGGACTCGTTCTTGATGTCGATCCGCCAGCCGGTGAGGCGTGCGGCCAGGCGGGCGTTCATGCCCTCGCGGCCGATGGCCAGCGACAGCTGGTCGTCGGGGACGATGACCGTGGCCTGCTTGTTCTCGTCGTCGACGAGCACCTCGCGCACCCGCGCCGGCGAGAGCGCCTTGGCGATGTAGCGGGCCGGCTCGTCGTTGAACGGGATGATGTCGATCTTCTCGCCGCGCAGCTCGCTCACGACCATGCGGACGCGGGAGCCGCGGGGGCCGACGCATGCGCCCACCGGGTCCACGCCCTGGACGTGCGAGACGACGGCGATCTTGGACCGCCAGCCGGGCTCGCGGGCCACATTGCGGATCTCGACCAGCCCGTCGGCCATCTCGGGCACCTCGAGCTTGAAGAGCTCCTTCACCAGCTGGTCGGAGCGGCGCGAGACGATGACCTGCGGGCCCTTGGCGGAGCTGCGGACCTCGGTGATGACGGCCTTCACGCGGGAGCCGTGGTCGTACCGCTCGCCCTGGACCTGCTCGCTCTCGGGCAGCAGCGCCTCGACGCGGCCGAGGTCGACCAGCGTGTACCGGTGGTCGGACTGCTGGACGATGCCGGTGACGACGTCGCCGACGCGGTCGACGTACTCCTCGTACATCATCTCGCGCTCGGCCTCGCGGATCCGCTGCAGGATCACCTGCTTGGCGGTCTGCGCGGCGATGCGGCCGAAGAAGTTGTCGGAGGTCACGTCGATGACCTCGATCTCCTCGTCGGCGTAGGCGTCCCAGTCGATCTCGGGCTCCGGCGGCTCGAACTCGTCGGGGTCGACGCCCTCGGGGATCACGGGCTCGGGCTGCGGAAGCGTCCGCAGCTCGTCCTCCTCACCGATGATGAGCTGGAAGACGCGCATCGCGCCGCTGTCACGGTCGATCTCCACGCGGGCGTGCTCCGACGCCTCGGGGGTCTTCTTGTACGCCGCGAGCAGCGCGTCCTCGAGCGCGATGAGCAGGGTCTCGGAGTCGATGCCCTTCTCGCGCTCGATCTGCTTGATCGCCTCGATGATTTCGCGGTTCAACTGCAGCTCCTCGTCTGGGCGTCTCGACGGCGCGGGCAGGCCCCCGCCATCCGCCGAGCGGTGCCTACCACCGGTCGCCTCCGTCCAGGTCCCGCGCACGCCGGATGACGCCGAACGGGATGTCTAGCACCCCGGAGGGGGTGGTGATGCTGATGTGCTCTTCGCCGACCGAGCTGAGAAGGCCTTCCCGCGAGCGGGCGCGCTCCCCCTCGGTGACGCGGAGCGCCACGCGATGTCCGATCGCGCGGCGGAAGTGATCGGGGGTGCGGAGCGGTGGCTCCGGTCCCGGTGACCACACCTCGATGCCGAACCGGTCCCCGATGCCGACGTCCTGCATCGCCCGCGTGACGCGCTCGCAGATCTCGTGGTTCACCCCTTCGGGGTGGTCCACCACGGCCCGGACCATTGCGGAGTCGCCACGGCCGATGACCGTGAGCTCCAGCAGGTCCACCTCGGGGAGGGATGCGGCCAGGCACGCCTCGACCTCGCGCTCCAGCGCTTCGCGGACGTCCACTGCCACCCCCTTCCTCCCTCGGTAGTGGGCCGACAAGCCCACTCTCCCGACGTCCCAACGACTTCGTGTCAAAGCGGTTTCCCGACGATAGCACTCGCGTGGGACGGAATCAGTCCGCCGATGGCCGCCGGGACCGGGCCAGCTCATCGCTGTCCAGGACCAGCGTGACGGGCCCGTCGTTGAGCAGCCGGACCTCCATGTGCGCGCCGAACCGGCCGTGCGCGACGGGCACGCCGAGGGCCTCCAGCTCCGCGGCGTAGGCGTCCACGAGCGGGGCGGCATGCTCGGGCGCGGCGGCCCCGGACCAGGAGGGGCGGTTGCCGCGGCGGACGTCGCCGAGCAGCGTGAACTGGCTCACGCACAGGACGGCGCCGCCGGCCTCGGACACGGTGGCGTCGAAGCCGCGGTCGCCGCGGGGGAACAGGCGCAGGGCGGCCGTCTTGGCGGCGAGCCGCCGGGCGGTGGCGTCGTCGTCGTCGCCGGCCACCCCCACCAGGGCCAGCAGCCCCCGGCCGATCCGCCCCACCACGGCGCCGTCCACGGCGACCGACGCCTCGGTGACCCGCTGCAGCACGATCCGCACCGCGCAAGCCTAGTCCCGGGGGCGCGGGTACGATCACCCGCATGGATCTCGTGGATCAGATGGCGGCCGCGCTCGGGGAGTCGGGGCTGACGCCCGACCGGGTGGACGAACGGACCCTGCACGTCGCCCTCCCGTCCGACGCCCGGGGCGGCATCGGCCTGCTGGTGCGGTGCAACGAGCGCACGGCCACGCTCACGGCCTTCCTCATGCGCCGGCCCGACCGGGAGACCCAGGAGGTGCAGCGCCGTCTGCTGCGCCGCAACCTGGAGACGCCGTGGTGGCGCTTCGCGGTGGACGACCACGGCGACGTGTTCCTGGTCGCCCACGCGGATTCCCGGACCATCGCGGGCGACGGCCTGGACGATCTGCTCGGGCTGCTGGTGGCGACCGTGGACGCCGTGTACGAGTCCCTGGTGCGCACCGGGTTCGACATCCCGCCGGGCGTGTCGCTGAGCGGGCCTCCGCGCACCGAACCCCCCGCGGTGTGACGCGCGGGGCGGCGGGGAGGCACCATGCACACTCCACGCCGGGCCGCCGCCGCAGCGGCCGTGATCCTCGCCCTCACCGTCGCAGCGGGCTGCGCCGACGACGACTCCGGCGCCGCGACCGGCGATCGTGCGGCCGCCACGACCGTCGCCTCCACGGCGGGGGACCAGCGCCTGGTGGATCCCGCCTCCGGGACCATGCTGCCCGCCGGCCAGATGCCCACCAACGTCGCCGACCTCATCGCCGACACGACCGGTGAGCCCCTGGTCGCCGTCGCCTACCTGTTCGTCGACCCCGACGGCACCGCCCGCCTCTGCGACGCGATCATGGAGTCGTTCCCGCCCCAGTGCGGCAAGCCGTCCCTGCCCGTGGTCAACCTCCCCCCGGAGCTCGTCGCCGGCCTCAGCGAGAAGGACGGCCAGCGTTGGTCCGACACCCCGGTCCAGCTGATGGGCACGGTCGACGACGGCGTTTTCCAGAACGACCCGGAGCTCCTGGCGGCCTCCTGACCCCGCGGGTCGGCGCCCCCGCCCCGGCCGTCCCGCCCCGCCTTCCCGACCGGGCACCCCGGCTCCCGGATGTTCAATTGAACGCGTGGATGTTCAATTGAACATCCCGGGGCCCCTCCCGGGAGACCGTTCTGGTGGGCGTTCCCGGCCGGGCCGGTGGGCGTGGGCCGGTGTGCAATTGGACGTGCGGATGTTCAATCGGACATCCGGAACCCTCCGAGAAGGCTCCCCCGGGGGAGCCTTCTCGGAGGGTGGGCGGGCCTGGGCATTCCCGGCCAGGCGGGCGGCGTGGGTGAGTGTGCAATTGGACGCGTGGGCGTTCAATTGGACATCCGGATCCCTCCGGGAAGGCCCTTCTGGTCGGCGTTCCGGCCGGGCCGGTGGGCGTGGGCCGGTGTGCAACTGGACGCGTGGATGTGCAATTGGACATCCGGGGTCGGCCCGGGGACCGTGGGTCCGGTGGGCGTCCCCGGCCGGGTCGGTGGGCCAGGGCCGGTGTGCAATTGGACGCGCGGATGTGCAATTGCACATCGGGTGGCGGCCGCCGCGCGGCTGCCCGGCGAGGCTGTCGGGGGCGGCGGCTAGTCGAGCTCGGTGCCGAAGCACCGGGCCAGCTTGTAGTGGCGACGGGCCATGACGCCCTCGCCGAGTCTGTCGAAGGCGCGGGCCAGGCCGAAGTGGGCGTAGCCGTCGGTGGGGTGCATGTCGACGGCGGCCTGGAACTCGTCGCGGGCGCGGGCGTAGGCCCGGCAGGACAGGTACGCGCGGCCGAGCGCCTCGCGGATGGACGCCTTCTGGGGCTCCAGGGCCTTCGCGCGCTCCAGGGCGACGGCGGCCTGGTGGTACTCGCGCATCCGCAGCAGCTCGTTGCCGCTGGTGAACGCCTCGTAGGCCTCGAAGGTCGTCATGCGGTGAGCGTACCGCGGTCCGGAGGGCGCACGCCCAGGTAGGCGGTGGCGCGCCGGGACCAGCGCGCTCGCCGGCGCGCCTGCCGTCGCAGCGACGAGGTGAGCGCCCACGCCTCCCGGGCGCTCCCCGGCGCCGGCGGTCCCGGCGCGTACCGGGCCTCCTGCGCCAGCGCATAGAGCCGGCGCGCATCCAGGCCGGTGTGGACGCGCAGCCAGGCCGCGCGCTCGGCGGCATCCCCGTGCTCGGGCGGAGCGGTGCCGGTGCGTCGCAGCGTGGACTCCAGGTCGGCCATGGCGCCAAGCACCCGGGCGCGCTCGTCACCGGAGCGCCGGGCCCGCACCCGGCGCAGGCCGCGCAGCGCGCCGGGCAGGAGCAGCAGGGCGATCGCGCCGCCACCCGCCACCACCCGGGGATCGACGGTCCGCCCGGCGGCTTCCGGGGCCACCGGGTCGGTGGTGGTGGGCACCGGCTCGGGCTCCTGGCGCGGGGGCGGCGTCGTCGTCCCCGGATCGGACACGGGCGCCACGGGCTCCTGCGAGACCTCTGGCTGGGTGGGGTCGGTGGCGGGCGGCGGGTCGTACCGGGGCGAGGACACCGACGCGCGGTTGGCGACCGCGCGGCCCGGGGTGGGATCGAAGTCCACCCAGCCGGCGCCCGGCAGGTACGCCTCCACCCAGGAATGCGCGTCACGGTCCAGGATCACGTACTCGTCACGCTCGGGATCCAGGCGCCCGGCGGTGTACCCCACGGCCACGCGGGCGGGAATCCCGACGCTTCGCAGCATGAGGGCCATCGACCCGGCGAAGTGCTGGCAGAACCCCCGGCGCGTGCTGAACAGGAAGTCGATCAGCGGCGGCTCCCCGCCCTGTGGGAACGGCGGCGCCTCGTCGTAGACGAAGCCGTTCTGGGAGTTCCGCAGGTACGCCTCGATGCGGTTCACCGCCACGTACGGCGACGACGCGTCGCCGACCACGCGCAGCGCCTCGTCGCGCACCGGCGCGTACTCGCCCAGCGCCTCGTCCGACGGTGCCACGCCCCCGGTCCCCCACACCGGGATGTCCACACGCTCGGCACCGGCGCTCGGCCGGATCCCCGTGAGGCCGGTCGCGTCCAGGATCTCCTGGGGCGTGTAGGCCGCCCGGCCCACAAGATCCCGCGGGCTCGCGTCGTCGACCGCGACGAACGCCGTGTATCGCGTGCCCGGCCCCAGGGAGGGGTCCACCTGCACGGTGCCGCCCTCCCGCAGCGACGCGATGCCGCTGAAACGGCCCGACACCACCAGCGGGCTGCCGCCGGCCAGCACCAGGGTGCTGCGGAACGACTCGAACCGGATGCTCTGCGAGGTCGTGCGCTCGCCGTCCGGCGGCGCCTGGATGAACACCCGTCCGGCGTCCACCTGCAGCGGCCGCGAGACCACCCCGTCCAGGGCCGGGGAGAACGCGCTGCCGTCGAAGTCCGACAGCACGGCGGCGCGCAGCGGCAGGCGCTGCGCGGACTGCACGCGCATCACCACCCGCGGCGTGGCCGGCCAGTCCAGCTGCCCATAGGTCTGCCGGATGTCGAGACCCGATCCTCCGCCCTCGCCGCCGGTGAGGCTCCATGTGCGCCAGTCCCACCATCCGCGGTCCTGGGTCGCGGCGCCGGGCGCCAGCAGCGCGGCGCCGAGCACGGCGGTCAGGCCGACGGCCGCCACGCGCACCCCCCAGCCGCCGCGCGGCGCCGGCGTGGCGCGCCCGCCAAGCGCGAGGGCCGTGATGAGGGCGGCGAGGGCCAGCGTGCCCACCAGCACCGGTCGCGCGGGCGCCTCGACGGTCCAGCGGTAGGCCAGGCCGAGCCCCGCGAGCACGACCGCCGCGCCCGGACGGCGCCGGGCCACCAGCTGCCAGGCGGCGCCGGCCACCAAGGCCGCGTACGCGGCGTCCAGCAGGCCCACGAACGCGGGGTCCTCGAGCGGGGACGCCGGGACGGAGGTCGACGAGGAGGCCGCCATGCCGTCGGGCACCAGACGGGCCACCGCGGACCACGCGTCCCCCGAGAGTCCGATGAGCGACCACACCGAGACCTGGGCCGCCATCGCGGCCACCAGCAGGACCGCCAGGACCGTGGCGCCCGCGGCGGCCATCCGTGGCGAGCGCGGGCTGAGATCGGCCAGCGCCGGCAACGCCGCCACGATCGCCAGCATGACCAGGGTCGCGGTGCGGTCCCCCTCGTAGAGGCCCGCCCAGGCGAGACCCAGCGCCCCCGCCAGGAGGGCGGCGGCGCCGATGCGGCGCAGGACCTCAGGCACGTCCGCCCACCGCCCTGCGGGCGGGCGGCGCCAGCGCCGCCGCGAGGGCGGCCCGATCGGGGGCGCGCAGCGTCGGCACCCCCGCCACCGGCGGCTGGCCGGCGGCCCGGGCCCCGGCGAACACCAGCACCAGGTCGATCCCGGCCCGGCGCATGGCGCGCGCGGCCTCCGCCACGGCGTCGTCCGGGTCGGCGGTCACCGCCACCAGAC
>LNFM01001275.1_pt1 | contig 77819 bp, 69 predicted proteins | sample 596031 | NCBI WGS metagenome assembly LNFM01 (sample SAMN04254537, study PRJNA301005) | activated carbon metagenome | isolation source: dual media filters at the Ann Arbor, Michigan drinking water treatment plant | place: USA: Ann Arbor | reverse complement strand
CCTCGGGAAGTTGTTCGATCCTGTGCATCGTCAAGGTTCTAACGATGGCAAGGTCAAGCCACGCCAGCGATTCTGCCTGCTGGCAGTGTGGGTTTCCGCAGTGACCGCTTGACCTTCCAACAGTGGGAGCGTGGACAGTCGTCGCATAAACATCACACCGGAGCACACATGATTGCCTTTGAAGTCAACGACATGGCCTGCGGCCACTGCGTCAGCACCATCACCAAGGCGCTGAAGGCCACCGACAGGGACGCCAGGGTTCAGATCGACCTGGCCACGCACAGAGTGCAAGTCGAGCCCGTTTCCGCCGACGCCAACGAACTGGCACAAGCCATCAGGGATGCGGGCTACACGCCGGTGCCGGTTGATGCTGTGGTGGGCGAGCCAACGACACAGAACCGCAGATCCTGCTGCGATCACGGCCTATGATGGCTGTAGATCTCATCACGGAAATGATCTCGAAGCCATGCTTCGTCATTGACTGTCACGCGGGGACGTGACTTCTCCATACGAGCCAGTCGCGGCAGATCGATGCGTGCGGAGTGGAAGCAGACGGCGACGTCGAGCGGCAAGTGAGCACGGAAGATCATCAGCGTTGCCGTTCCGCGAGGGACTGTGGCGCCCGCTATTCTCTTTAGCGGGCCACTGTTTCGGGTCGGGTGTTGACAGCCGGTCTCGGTCTCGGAGCAACAAGTCGCTTACCGATGGACGGCCATAGGTAACGTGACAGCTTGCGGCCTCTACCCAGGTCCCGGAGCCGCGGCGAAGGACAGGTTCCGGGCGATCCAACGTAAGCAATGGGATGGACGCCCCCACCTTTGACGGCATCAACGTGCCAGAGTGGAAGTGTCAGCAACCACTCGAACCGGAAGGGGCGCCCACCATGCAGATTACGACGATTGGCATCGATCTGGCGAAGAACGTGTTCCAGATCCACGGTGCAGACCAGCGCGGCAAGGAGCCTACGGACTGGTCGATCACCCGAATCAGTCAGTCGACAAGCCACACGATCCAAGCTCGGCACACCCGCAGACTCAGTGGCCGTGCCGATGGTGAGCGTCGGGGAAGTGCGAGTGCGCATGGCTCAGCAGTTCGTGCCGATGGGGGTGCGAGTGACGGCCAGCAACAGACCCCTCTGCATGCTCGTGCAGGTGGTGCTCGTCGTGTTCGTGCTCATGGTCGTGCTCCTCGGCATGGTGAGCGTGCGCGTGTTCATGACGCTCGGTCAGATGCAGCCACACCCCCGCGGCCATCAAGGCGCCTGCCGCCAGCAGACCCGGCGTGACCGACTCGCCAAGCCAGGCCACCGCAAGCGCTGCGCCAAAGAACGGCGCCACCGAAAAGTACGCCCCCGTGCGCGCGGTGCCAAGGTGCCGCAGCGCCACGACGAACAGGGTCAGGCTGATGCCGTAGGCCCCGAGTCCGAGAAGCAACGCACCGGCCAGCCAGGGCAGTGGCGGCAAGGACGCGCCGACGGCCAGTCCGAGTGCCAGGTTCACGCTGCCCGCGACAAGCCCCTTGATCGACGCAATCCACGTCGCGTCGGCAAGCGCCACCTTGCGGGTCAGGTTGTTGTCGACCGCCCAGGCCGCGCAGGCGCCCAGCACGGCCAGTGCCGGCCAGGCCTCGCCGATGCGCGCCTCGCCGGGCCAGCTCAACACCAGCGCACCGGCGACGATGGCCACCATCCCGAGTGCAATGCGCCGATCGAAGTTCTCCTTGAAGACAAACCACGCCAGCAAGGCCGTGAACACGCCCTCTGCATTCAACAGCAAGGATGCGCCGGACGCGGGCATGCGAGACAAGCCGAACATCAGCAGCAGCGGGCCTAGGACTCCGCCCGCGACCACGGCGCCGGCGAGCCAGACCCGTTGATCGGCTGGCAGCTTCACCGGTTCAGCGCGGGTGAAAAGGCGCCACAGCGCCAGGCCGACGCCGGAGCCGAGGTACAACAGTCCCGCGAGCAGCCAGGGATCCACTGTGCCCAGCAGCTGCTTGGCCATCGGCGTGCCGGCGCCAAACAGCGCCGCAGCCGCCAGCGCTGCGGCGACTCCGGGGTGGACCAAGGAGCTTCGGATCGTGGGGGTCACATTGGTCTCAGGTGTCGGGATGCGATTCGCGTCAACGCCGGAGGTCGAGATCGGCCACGAGTTTCGACGCCTGCGCCCGCGATTTGACCTCATCGGCCTGAGCGGCCTCCCAGCTGAAGCTCGTTCCCCAGGTCCAACCCGAACCAATGAGTTCGACGACGCGCAGGTCACCGGCTCGTCCCTGGACACTGATGTCCACGCTTCGGCCCTCCCATTGCGCCGACAGGCGGTGTGCGCCCGGCTTCAGACGCAGGCGGGCCAGAGACTCGGGAATGGTTGCGATGCTGGCCGCGCCGTCCACGGTCACGGGCACCATCAGGCTGGCATCCGCCCAGCGGCGGCGCAGCACGTAAACGGTCAGGGACGCCGGGTCGGCCTCGAAGCGTTTGGCATCGGCTTCGGCGGCATCGGTCGGAACCGCCGTCGGTGTGCAAGTCAGTTTGGGGCGGTAGCTCTTGCCGATGCGATAGCAGTAGGTGCCGTCGGCATTGACCGGTCGAAGGGGCTTCGTCATGCAACCGGACAGGGGCACGAGGCCAACCGCCGCCAGGCCGATCAGCAGGGTCCTGCGCTGGGGGAGTTGAGCTTTGCTCATGGTCGGGCCCGCCCTACTTCAGCGCAAACCGCACGGTTCCGGACGGCTTGCCGGCGATCGTGACGATGGCGACCACCTTGGTGCCAGGGCCCACCTTGAAGCTGCCCGTGGCCTCCAGCTTGTCGCCGGCCGGCTTGAGTTCAACCTCCTGCTTCTCGGTGCCGCTGAGCAGTGTCAGCTTGGCGCTGGCCTTGGACACGTCGACCGGCTTGCCATGGTCGCGCAGGTGCAACTGGATCGCGGCCGGCTTGGCGACCAGTTCGTAGTCCATGTCCTTGGCCTCGGTGACCACGCCGCCATGCTTGGGGCTGTGGTCGTGTGCACCTCCGGCGTGTGCGGCGCTGGCCAGGGCGAGAGCGATGGCGGCGGCAGCGTAGAACTTGGCTTTCATGAGTTTCCTTTCAGTGGAGTGGGAAATGGGAGCGGGGGGAATGGTTGAGATCGCGCTCACAGCGCCTCGGCGTCCTTGGCATCCATGAGCTTCTCTGCCGGCTTGCGGCCAAACAGCCAGAACATGGCGGGCGTCAGGAAGGTGTCGAGGAGGGTCGAGCTGATGAGGCCGGAGAAGATCACCACAGCCACCGGGTGCAGCACCTCGGTGCCGGGACGTTCGGCCTCGAACAGCAGCGGTGCCAGCGCGAAAGCAGTGACCAGCGCCGTCATCAGCACCGGGCTCAGCCGTTCCTTCTGGTCGAAGTTCTCGCCCTCGAAGCGCATCAGGTTGATGTAGTGGCTGACCTTCAGGATGCCGTTGCGCACCGAGATGCCGGCCAGCGTGACGAAGCCGACCATGGCCGCCACGCTGAGCGGCTGGCCCGACAACCACAGCCCGATCACCGCGCCCACCAGTGCCAGCGGGATGTTGACCATGATCAGCGCCGACAGCACGGCGCTCTGGTAGCGCGTGTAGAGCACGACGAACATCAGCGTCAGCGACACGATGGACAGCAGGCCGATCAGTCGCGAGGCTTCCTCCTGTGCCTGGAACTGCCCGCCCAGCGTGATGAACATGCCCTCGGGCAGCTTCGTTTCGGCGGCCACCTGGCGGATGTCGGCCACGATCTCCGACAGCGGCCGGCCCGAGGCGTTGGCCGACAGCACGATGCGCCGCTTGCCGTCGTCGCGGCTGATCTGGTTGGGGCCGTCGCTGTCTTCGATGCTGGCCACCTTCGACAGCGGGATCCGCCCGCTGGGCGTCTCGATGAGGACCTGGCTCAAGCCCTCGATCGAACGCGCCGACTCCGGCAGCCGCACCACTAGCGCAAAGCGCCGGTTGCCCTCGACGATCTGCGCCACGCGCTCGCCTTCCACCAAGCCCTGCAGCGTGGCCAGGATCTGCGGCGCGGGCACGCCGTACTGCGCTGCGGCTGCGTAGTCCACGCGCACCTTGATCTGCGGCGCGAGCACCTGCTTCTCGATCTGCAGGTCGGCGATGCCCTGGATGGTGGCGAGCCTGGCACGCAGTGCATCGGCCTGGCCGCGCAGGGCGTCCAGGTCCTCGCCGTAGATCTTGATCGCGATCTGCGAGCGCACGCCCGAGAGCATGTGGTCGATGCGGTGAGAGATAGGTTGACCGACCTCGATGGCTGCGGGCAGGCTGACCAGGCGACCGCGGATGTCGGCCCGGACCTCGTCCATGGTGCGCGTCAGGTTCTCCGCTGGAACGATGCCGACATCGAGCTCGCTGACGTGCACACCCTCGGCGTGTTCGTCGAGCTCGGCCCGACCGCTGCGCCGGCCGACGTGCGTGACCTCGGGCACCTGCGAGATCAGCACCTCGGCCTGCCGCGCCAAGGCCGAGCTCTCCGTGAGCGTGACGCCGGGGTTCAGGCGAATGCCCACCAGCAAGGTGCCTTCGTTGAAGGGCGGCAGGAAGGTGGTGGGGAAGAAGGGCACGGCGGCACCCGCCACCAGCACCGCCATGCCGGCGGCTGCCAGGGCGGCCTTGGGGCGGTTCAGCACCGCCTGCAGGCCGCCGCGGTAGTGCTTCTTCAGCCAGGCCAGGGCCCGCGTGTCACCGTGGTCCAACGTCTTCAGGCGGGGCAGCAGGTAGTAGCTGAGCACCGGCGTCACCGTCACCGACACCAGCAGCGACGCCAGCGTCGAGGCGATGAAGGCCACACCCAGCGGCACGAACAGCCGCCCCTCGATGCCCGGCAGTGCGAACAGCGGCAGGAAGACGAGCACGATGATGACGGTGGCGTACAGGATGCCCGAACGCACCTCCATCGAGGCCTGGGCCACCAGCTGCAGCGTCGGCTGCCGCTCGTGCGGCGGGCGCGCTCGGTCTTGTTTCAGCCGGCGCAGGATGTTCTCCACGTCCACCACCGCGTCGTCCACCAGGCCGCCGATGGCGATCGCCAGGCCACCCAGCGTCATCGTGTTGATCGACAGGCCGAAGTAGCGGAAGACCAGCGCGGTGATGAAGATCGACACCGGGATCGCCGTCAGCGCGATAACGGTGGGCCGGACGGTGCCGAGGAAGAAGAACAGGATCACCGCGACGAAGATCGACGCGCCGATCAGCTTGCCCTGCAGCGTGGTGATCGAGGCTTCGATGAAGCTGGCCTGCCGGAACGTCACCCGCGGTGCTTCCATGCCCGCAGGCAGTGAAGCCTTCAGCCCCGTGAGCGCTTCTTCGATGGTGCGCGTGAGCGCGATGGTGTCGGCGGTGGGCTGCTTCTGGATGCCCAGGATCACCGCCGGCTTTCCTTCGAAGCCGCCCTCGCCGCGCTTGATGGCCGCGGCGAACGTCACCTCGGCGATCTGGCGCAGCAGGATCGGTTGACCACGGTTGCTGCCGACCGCGCTACCGATAGCCAAGTTGCTCAGGTCTTCCAGCCGCGAGGTGCGGCCCAGGTGGCGGATGAGGTACTCGCGCCCGTTGAGCTCCAGGAAGCCGCCGGAGGTGTTGGCCGAGAAGCCGCGCAGCGCGGCCTCCAGCTGGTCGTGCGTGATGCCGAGTTCGGCCATGCGTGCCGTGTTCGGCTGCACTTGGAACTGCCGCACCTCGCCACCGATGGGGATGACCTGCGCGACGCCGGGTACGGCCAGCAACCGGGGCCGCAGCACCCAGTCGGCGTACTCGCGCACCGCCATCGGGCTGATCTTGCTTTCGTCGACGGGAATCGCGATTTGCATGATCTCGCCCATGATCGAGCTGATCGGACCCATGCGTGGCACCAGGCCTTCGGGCAGACCTTCTTCCATCGCCGACATCCGCTCGGCGACGAGCTGGCGGGCGCGGTAGATGTCCACGCTCCAGTCAAAGGTGACATACAGGAACGACAGGCCAGCCGATGAGGTGGAGCGCACGCTCTCCACGCCCGGCAGGCCGTTCATCGTGGTCTCCAGCGGGAAGGTGATGAGCTGCTCCACCTCCTCGGCGGCCATGCCGCCGGCCTCGGTCATGATCGTGACCGTGGGCTTGTTGAGGTCGGGGAACACGTCCACCGGCGTGCGGGTCAGCGTGAACGCGCCATAGACCATCAGCACGACGGCCGCGATCAGCACCAGCAGCCTGTTGGCCAGGCTGTTTTCGAGTAGCCACTTGAACATGTCAGCGCACCTGGTTGATCAAGGTGGCGCCTTGTGTCGCGACACGGTCACCGGGTTCGAGCCCTGAAGTGACAGCGGCGTTGACACCGTCCAGCGGCTCGGTGGTGACGGTTCGGGGTTCGAAGCGTTCCGGAGCCGTCTTCACCCAGACCACGGTCTGGTTGGCCGGGTTCTTCATCAGCGAGGCCACCGGCACAGGGATGCCCTTGACCTTGTCCTTCGTCTGCACGAACACGCGCACCGGCTGGCCGACGGCCAACTGGTTGAGTGCAGCGCCCTGGGCGCGGAAAGCCAGGGGCAGCGCTTGCTCACGCAGGCTGCGCGAGGCGCCGATGAAGCTGAGCGGCACACGTTGGTTGCCCAGGGCCATCGTCGCGGTGCCGACGTTGGCAGCGATGGTGGCATCAAAGGCCAATGCCTCGATGCGCAGGCGCGAGGGGTCGACGATCTCGAAGATGAGTTCGCGTGCATCCACTACCTGGCCGGCCACGACGTTGGCCGAGGCGATCACGCCCGACACGGGCGCCAGCATCGCCTCGCGCGTGGACAGGCCACCGCCCACCGCGGCGATGCGCGCCGACAGGCTGGCGGCTTCACTCTCGGCGGCTTCGATCTCCTTGCGCGGCACGGTGTCGGCCAGTTCCTGCAGACGTGCGATGCGCTTGTCGGCCAGGGCTTTGGCGGCACGCAGCTCGGCGAGCTGTGCCGCCTGGTTGGAGCGCTCGATGGGCGCCGCCGAGGGCACGACGTAGGCGAGCACCTCGCCCTTGCGCACCGTCTGCCCGGGGTTGGGCAGGCCGCGCGGTCCGGGTTCGATGCGGCCCGCGTTCAGCGGCTGAACCTTGCCACCGGCGTTCGGGTCCATCAGCACCTTGGCGCTCAGTTCCACGGTGCGGGGCAGTTCGGCGGCTTCGGTGACGACGGTGCGCACACCCAGCTGGCGCTGCGCGGGCTTGGGCAGGAAGACGCTGCCATCGGGCTGCCGCTGCGGTCCGTTGGCGCTGGGCGCGGCGGGGGCATCGCCGTGGTCGTGGCCGGGGCCGGCATGGGCGGAGCCCGGTTCGGTCAGGGCGATCAGCAGCCCCAGGCTGGAGGCGATCAGGGTGCGCTTCATGCGGCAGCTCCTGCACGAGCGTTGCGCGCATGGATCACACGACGGCCGCCCCAAACGAGCAAGCCCAGCGCGGCGATGCCACCTGCCACCCATCCTGCGTATTCGGTCCACGAATGCGTGTGTGCAGCCTCGTCGGCGTGCGCCGCCTCGTGGATGTCGAGTTCACCGGCCAGCAGGTCGGCTTCGTTGCCGGCGGTCACCGTGGCGGTCACCGGCAAAACGCCGGCTTTGGGGGCATCGGGCAGCACGACCTCGTATTCATCGTCGCCATGCTTCTCAGCCTTGAACTTGGCCCCGCCGATCTCGAGCTCGATCTGTGCGCCGCGCACCGGGCTGTTGTCGGCGAAGCGATCCAGGTACAGCGTGATCTGCTTGCCGCTGAGCACGCCGACGAGTTCGAAGGTCTCGGACACGGCCGAGAAGCGCGGCAGCGTCTGGCCGACGGCTGCGGGCGCCGCGTCACCGTGGTCGTGGCCTGGGCCGGCCCAGGCTGGGGATGAAGCAAGGATGGCCGCAGCACACATTGCGGCCGGGAGATTCGGGAAGTTCATGGGGATGTCCTGAAGGATTCGTGGAATGGCGTCACGGGCGTGTTACTGGGGCAGAAGTCCCAACGCCTGGCGCCATGCAGAAATCGCCGCTGCGAGCTCGATGCGGGTGCGTGCGGCCTGGCGCTCGGCCTCGGCGGCTTCGGCCTCGATGCGCAGACGTGTCGGCAGATCGGTTTCACCCAGCCGGAAAGACTTGTCGAAGAAGCCTCTCGACTCGCGGGCCAGCTGGGCGCGCCTCTCGGCGGCCATGAGTTGGGTGCGCGAGGCCTCGACGCGCACGCGCGCCGCTTCCTGTTCCGCAGCCAACCGCTCACGTTCCAGGGCCAACTGGGCCTGGATCTCGGTGGCTTCAGCGCGTGCGTTGGCGCTGCGGGCATCGAAGCGCGGGCCGGCGCCGAAGGGGATGCGAATGCCCAGCATGATGGTCTGCTGAGATGCCTCGCCGCGCGCACCGCGGTCGCGTGTGGTCGCCAGGGTCAGTTCAGGGTTAGCGCGCGACTGGGTGGCGTTGAGTTCGACGTAACGCTGCGCCACGGCGGCACGGTCCTTGAGCTCTTGCAGCGCAGCATGCGCTTCGATCTCGATGGCTGAGGCGCCGGGATCCGGCTCTGCCGGGCTGACGTCAGCGCCGGACAAGGCAGGCGCAGCGCCGGCCAGCGCACGCAGATGCTGTCGAGCCGCCGCGAGCGCGGCCTCAGCCTGCGCAACAGCAGCCTCTCCGCCGGCCACCGCGCCATCGGCCTGGTGCTGATCGGCGCGGGCCAGGTCGCCGGCCTTCGCACGCCGGGCCACGTCGGCGGCTATCAGGCGGGTGCTGTCGAGCTGCGCGCGGGCCGAGGCCACCTCGATGCGCGCACGCTGCCACTGCCACCATGCATCGCGCACCGCGGCAGCCACGCGCAGTTGCGCTGCGTGGGCCCGGCTTTCCAGGGCGGCTCCCTCGGCATCGGCCAGCGCTGCGCTGCGGCCACGTTCACCGGGCAGCCACAGCGGCACGGCGATGCCAACTTCGAGTTCACGCGCGCCCTGGTTGCTGCCCAGGCGGTCGGTCCTGTTCGAAACTTCCAGTGCCGCCGGCTCCGGCGTCCAGGCCTTGGCGGCTGTCTGCTTGGCGCGGGTGGCGTCACGTCGCGCCTGCAGCGCCATCGCCTCAGGCTGGCGTGACCAGGCAGCGTCGAATGCCTGCCGCAGATTCAACGGGATTGCAGCGGCTTCCGTGCTGCCTGCTGCGGGCGCCACAGCGGCATTTGCGGCATCCGCAGCTGTCTGCGCCACCGCGGTCGTGCCGCACAGGGTCGCAGCGCCCGCCACACTGGCGCGCAACAGCCAGACCTTCGTTCGAGTTCGATTTCTCATCCAATGCTCCAGTGTTGAAAACAACCCACAGGAGATCGGCAAGCGGCCGTGCCCGACGGCGCCGCATGCTGCGGCGCGCACTCAGGCGCGAACGGGCTTCAGAAAGGGAAGAGACCCGCCTCGCCGATCAGGCGAGGGGCAGCCACTGAGGGCGTTCGGGTCGGGTGGGTGCGTGTGCACCACCCGCCTCATTGAGGGTGACGCTGGACAACGCGGTCGAGAGCGCGCCGGGCAGACCCATCGGCAATGTCAACATCGCACTGCAGGTGCCGTGGCAGTGACCGCAGTCCAGGTCCATGGCGCCAGGCAACTTGTCGCCAGTGGTATCCGAGGTCGTATCCAGATCGGCAACCGGCTCTGCGTTGCCGACGGTGTCAGCGTGGTGCTGGTGCTCGTGATGACCAAAGTGCGTTGCGGCCTCCTCCTCGTGCCCGCAGTACGACGCCACGGCCGCCCAGCTGAACTGGAGCGGCAAAAGGGCGAGCAGGAGGATGACGAGGATTCGACGCACGGGCAAGAGTCTAGCGGCTACAGGGTGGGTCGCGGCGCGGCCAAGTCGAGCGCACCGTGGGGGTTTCACCATCTTGATTCGCGAATGTGCTCGGCAGCCTGGCGGTGTGAGCTTTGGCAACCCAGTGACGCGACCACCGGAGATCTTGCGTCCGGGGGACGTCCAAGGACCTGGATCGCCGCACCGTGAAAGCAGACTGCGGCAGCGCCGGTCAAGGCACTGCCATGACTGGCCTCAAGGGCCCAGGCATGGCGCAGGCGCCACGGACAGCGCCGTCGGAATCTCAATGGCGGTTAGCCCAGCTGCGACCGACGTGCACGGCGAAAGGCTTGCTGGTGAATCCTGCCGGCGCGATCTGGCTGACGTCGACGGACCTGCGGTCAAGCCCGTTGAATGTCCAGGAAAACTGCTGTGCACCGCTGCGGAAGACGACGCTCTCTCCGTAAGCGACGTTGAGTCGGTCTGCGGTGGAGAGATCCACCAGTCGGACGGGCGTGCCCTGGCTTGCCGGCTGCCCGTAAATGGATTGACCGTTCATGAACACAGGTCCGCTGGCGGCAAAACTGAGGAAAGGGACGACGCTCAGGGCGACGAGGGCAGCGGTACGGAGTCGACGGGTCGATTGCATGTTCAGTCCTTTCGATGGGGTAAGTGCCGGCAGCTGCGCAGAACCGCGCGCCTTGCCGACATCGAAGGTGACTGTAGAAACTGCATACCAACAACAGCAGAACAGGAACATGACCGTCTCGTCATGTTCGTCATCGGCAGTCGTGCCCGCTGTGCCGGGATTCAGTGCGTTCCGCGGATGTGACGGTGCGGCGGCGCTGGCGTGGACTGGGCTGCCGCGGTGTCGAGCTCGTTGAGGATGCCGCACTGCTCGATGGCGTGGGGCGTGCCGCACCGCGCGCGCAATGCCTTCAGATCCTTCTGCAGCGTCCGCAGCTCGCGGATACGGTGGTTGACATGCCCGATGTGCTCGTCGAGCAATGCGTTCACCTCGCCGCAGTCCTGCAGGGGCGCATCGCGCAGCCGCAGCAGCGTCCGGATCTCATCGAGGGTCATGTCCAGGTTACGGCAGTGGCGGATGAACGCCAGCCGCTCCGCGTGTGCGGGTGTGTAAATGCGGTAGTTGTTTTCCGCGCGCTGCGCTGCGGGGATCAGACCCTCTCTTTCGTAGAAGCGGATCGTCTCGATCGCGGTCCCGGTCGACTCGGCCAGATCACCGATGCGCATAGTCTTCTCCATCTGGGATCAAAGTGCTTGACTCTAAACCGACTTCAGGGTTTCCAATGCCTGCAACCCATCAAGGAAAGCCACTGTGAGCACCCCCCACTCTCCAACTCCTGACGCTGCAGCAGCCAAGCCTGCCGATGCCTGCGGCGCTTGCCACGGCGATGCGCCCGCTGCGGGCACGCTCCCCGGTGGGGCCCGCTTTCGCGTACCGACGATGGACTGTGCCAGCGAGGAGTCGGAAATCCGGCGCGCAGTCGAGCACATCACCGGTATCCGCGCGATGACCTTCCAGTTGGGTCAGCGCACGATGGCCATCGACGCACCAGCGATTTCCGTCGAACAAGCCCTGGTTGCGATCCGCAAAGCCGGCTTCGATCCGCAACCCATGCAGGACAAGGGAAGCGACGTGGCGACGGGTTCTGAGGCCGGGGCCGACGGCCATGACCATGGCGCCGGCTCGGGCGGCGCATGGCGGCTGGGTGGCGCCTTGCTGCTCGCTATCGGCGCGGAGGTGCTTGGTTTCTTCGCTCCGGACATGCAGGTCTGGAAGGCCGCGGGCCTGGCTCTGGCGGCTGCTGCCATCTGGCTGGCTGGCTTCGACGTCTACAAAAAAGGTCTGACGGCGCTGCGCCATGGGCGGCTGAACATCAATGCGCTGATGACGGTGGCCGTGACCGGCGCCTTCCTGATCGGCCAGTGGCCGGAGGCGGCCATGGTGATGGCGCTGTATGCCATCGCCGAGGCGATCGAGGCGCAGGCCGTCGATCGCGCCCGCAACGCCATCAAGGGCCTGTTGGAAATGGCGCCCGAGGAAGCGCTGGTGCGCCAGGCCGACGGCAGCTGGGCGACCTTGCCGGTGGCCTCCGTGATGCTCGGCGCCGTCGTGCAAGTACGTCCGGGTGAGCGCGTGCCGATGGACGGCATACTGTCGGCCGGAAGTTCCAGCATCAACCAGGCGCCGGTCACGGGCGAGAGCATTCCGGTCGACAAGGCGGTCGGCGATCCGGTCTTCGCGGGGACGATCAACGAGACCGGTACCTTCGAATTCGAGGTCAACGCGCTGGCCTCGAACTCGACGCTCGCTCGCATCATCCACGCGGTCGAGCAAGCCCAGGGGACGAGGGCGCCCACCCAGGGCTTCGTCGACCGCTTTGCCGCCGTCTACACGCCGGCGGTCTTCGTCATCGCGCTGGCCGTGGCACTGCTCGGTCCCTGGTTGCTCGACTGGACCTGGCTGGAGGCGGTCTACAAGGCGCTGGTTCTGCTGGTGATCGCCTGCCCCTGCGCCCTGGTGATCTCGACACCGGTGACGATCGTCAGCGGCCTGGCCGCCGCAGCGCGCCGCGGCATCCTGATCAAGGGTGGCATCTATCTGGAGGAAGCCCGCAAGATCAAGGCGATCGCGCTGGACAAGACGGGCACCATCACCGAAGGCAAGCCCAAGCTCGTGGCGTGGGAAGTGATTGGCACCGAGGTCGACGCAGCCACCGCCGAGCACATCGCCGCCGTCCTGGCGGGGCACTCGGACCATCCGGTCTCACGCGCCATCGCCGCCGGCCTGACCCCCAACAACGTCGAGGCCAAGGACTTCAAGGCCATCGCCGGCCGCGGCGTGCAGGCCGACGTCGGCGGAGCCGTCTACGTGCTGGGCAACCACCGCTTGATCGAGGAACGCGGTCAGTGTTCGCCGGCTCTGGAGGCGACCTTGCGCACCCACGAGGAAGCGGGTCGCACGGTCAGCCTGCTGGCATCGAGCGCAGGCCCCATCGCCTTGTTCGCGGTGGCCGACACGATCAAGGCCTCGTCCCGCGAGGCTGGGCATCACGCCCGTGATGCTGACCGGCGACAACCAGGCGACAGCGACGGCCATCGCGCACGAAGCCGGCATCGATGAAGCGCGCGGGAACCTACTGCCTGAAGACAAACTGGAGGCCATCAAGACGTTGCAGGCCCAACATGGCCTGACCGCGATGACCGGCGACGGCATCAACGATGCGCCAGCACTGGCGCAGGCCGACATCGGCGTGGCGATGGGTGCCGCCGGCACCGACACCGCCATGGAGGCCGCGGATGTGGTGGTCATGAATGACGATCTGCGCCGGATCGCAGAGACCGTCCGGCTGTCCCGGTCCACACATGCCGTGCTGTGGCAGAACATCACACTGGCGCTGGGTATCAAGGCCGTGTTCCTGGTGCTGGCGGTGTTCGGCAGCGCCACCATGTGGATGGCCATCTTCGCCGACATGGGCGCCAGCCTGCTGGTGGTGGCTAACGGTCTTCGGCTGCTGAAGAAGGGGGAGGGCAAGTGATGTTGAGAACGGGGCTGTCTCGCATCGAGGCCTTCGAGGCGGCCTTGGCAGAAGCCGGGCAGCACGGGGCCGTGGGCGACGCCAGGAGCGCGTTCGCGGCCCTGGAACGGGCGCATGTGCTCGGCCAGCTTGACTTCCTGCCGCATCTGCGGGTTCACTGGCAGATGCTCCGGGTGGGCTGGTCAGCGGGCGACTGGCGCGAGGTGATCGGTCAGGTTCTGCGCATCGCACTGGTCCCGATCGGACATCTGGTCGGACGCCTGCCGATAGGCAATACCGGCGGCGCGAATGTCAGCGCCTTCAAGCCGATGGCCATCCCGCCTGAACTCAAACGGCTGATCGAGGAACGCGACCGATGACACCGGCGCCGGCTGGTCTCCGTCATCGAAATTGATTCGCGCGGCCATTGCAGCCAGCTCCACCGCGTTGGGGTCCTAGCGCAGCGCGATCCATGAAGCCGAGCAATGCAAGATGCAAGTAGACATCTCCACAGAGCTTGAATGTTCGATGGATGACGCGATCACCCATGCTGTGACTACGCGTCTGCTGAACTTTGTCGCCTACCCGCTGGTTCAGTTCACACCGCTCGAACCGCACATCTGGCCCCAGATCTGGGCCGAGGGCACGTACTGGGTCGGCGTGCGCATTTTCGGTTTCGTGCCTTTCGGCAAACAGGCCATCGTGATCTCATACCCCGACTCGGCAGCTGGCTTCGTTCTGCGCGATAACGGCCATAGCGCCCTGGTCAAGGTCTGGGATCACTCCATCTCGATCTCCACGGCCAGCGGGCGCACCCGCTATCGGGACACAGTCACCATCGATGCAGGCCTGTTCACGTTGCCGGTTTGGCTGTTCGCCCAGGTCTTCTACCGCCACCGCCAGCGCCGGTGGCGCTCGCTTGCCAAGCGCAGCTTTCGGTGCTGAGACCCCCGAGGGCGATCTCACGCTGGCGCAGGCGTGACCCCCCGCCTGCTAGGCTCGGAAGGAGTCGCGACCCAGCCTTGCGATCAGGCGCACATAGATCAGTTCGCTGAGCAGTTCCACGAGAGTCTGGGTGACGATGACCGCGGGCAGGACCGGGAGTGCCCCGGGGACGGCCAAGGCCAGCGGAAGCACCACGAGCGAGTTCCGCGTTCCGGTGCTGAACGCGACCGATCGCCCGGCTTCAGCTTCGAGGCGAAACGACCGAGCCACCAGCCAGCCAAGCGCGGGTGAGATGACGGCGAAGGCAACATAGATGGGCACCACTGTCCAGACGGAGCCGGCGGCCGGCCCAAGTTGTGGCAAAACAGCTGCGACGACAACGAAGAGCACCAACGCTGTTGCCGGGACTGGCAACAGCCCGAGCGTCACCAGTACGCGCGACGCGACCGAGCTTCTGGCAGCCCAGAATTGCGTCAGTGCGGCGAGCACCAAGGGCGCAACGATCAGCCATGCGAAGGCGTGAACGAAGGGGCCCATGCTGACGAGCCGGGCTGCGTCCTCGCCGAGAAACACCGCCAGATACCCCGGCAACAACAGCATTTGGGCGACGAGCAGCATCGGGGTTGCGGCCAGCAGCAGACGTGCGTCGGCACGCCCCAAGTGAGAGAAAGTGACGACATAGTCGATGCAGGGCGTGAGCAGTACCAGCAGCACGCCCAGCCGCAGCAGCGGATCGACGGGAAGGAATTGGATGAGCGCCCACACGAGAAGCGGCACGACCAGGAAATTGGCAACGAGCAGCGCGCCGAGGAAGCGCACTTGCCCAAATGCCTGCTTCAGTTCCGGCATCGGCACCTGCAGGAACGTCAGGTACAGCATCAGCGCCAAGGCCGGGTTCACGACGATCTCCAGTGCCGTCGTGCCAGGCACTGCGTAGGCCGCGGCCACTGCGGCCGCGACGGCACCGAAGTAGATGAAGATCTGCCGGTTCTCAAGCGCCTCCCTGATCAACTGCACGTTCACGTCTAACTCACTCCTGTTCAAATTGGGCATCGTCGCACGGGAATCAGGATCTGCCCGTTGGCGTTCAAGGCCCAGGCATCACACCCACGGTTGCTGCTGGAGTGGCTTGCACCGGAAGTTCGTACTCTGCCGACCCGTCCTTCAAGCTCATGCCGATTGAAGAGATGCCGTCGGCCGATGTGGCCAGGGGCCGCCCTCCGTGCATGCGCGCGATGGCCGCCACGATGGCCAGCCCGAGCCCGTGGTTGCGATCCGCGTGGCTGCGCGAAGGATCGCCGCGATAGAAGCGGTCGAACAAGCGCGGAAGGTGACTGGGCTCGATCGCGGTGCCGCGATTGACCACCCGGAACTGCACTTCGCCGGGCGGTGACTGGATGATCTCAACACGCACCGTGGAGCCGCGCTGCGCATAGCGTGTGGCGTTGCCGACCAGATTCGACAGTGCCCGTTGCAGCAACGGGGTGTCGAAGCTGCCTGAGGCGTCGCCGACGATCTCCAGAGCCAGGCCCGCATCCTCGAGCGCAGCTTCATGGTAGTTGCACACCTGCAGCGCCAACGCGGCCAGGCTGGTGGTCGGAACGCGTCGTGCGATGACGCCGCGGTCCGCCTGCGACAGGAACAGCATGTCGTGGACGATGCTGGCAACGCGTTGAAGCTCCTCCAGATTCGAGCCAAGCACCTCGCGCAGTTCAGTGGCATCCCGGGCCTTGCGCAGCGCGAGCTCGGTGCTGCTGATCAGTGTGGCCAGCGGGGTGCACAGCTCATGGGCCACATCGGCGTTGAAGCCTTCCATTTGCACGTAAGCCAGCTCCAGCCGGCCGAGCAACTCGTTGAACTGGGCAATCAGCGGCTCAAGTTCCTCAGGCTGTGCGGAGCCGTCCAGACGCCTGTGCAGCGTGTCGGCAGCAAGTTGGCGGGTCTGATCCACCAGGTCGCGCACTGGGCGCAAGCCCAAGCGCACAAGAAGGAACCCGCCTGCCGACACGAGAAGCGTGCCGGCCAGGGCAGCGAAGGCGAGCGTGAACCCGATACGACTCAGCAGTGCAGCGTCGTCCCGAATGTCCAGCATCAGTACGGCGTCGAGTGTCCCTTGCGCTGGCGCCGGCGCGGGTACTGTGAAACGCGCGACGCGCTGGTCGATCGCTGGGCTTGGCGCAGACCGCCGATAGAACTCTGAACCGTCAGACGCCCGGGTCAGTGCAAGCTCCATGTCTGGGTGCCCGACGAAGAAGTCGTCGAGCTTGTGCTTCAGGGTCGCAACGTCACCATCGCGCGCCGCCTCCGCGAGCAGGTGTCGGAGCTGCACCTGCTTTTGCACCATTTCCTCCGCCTGACGGGACTGGAAGCCCAGGTGCGTTGCGCCATACACCGCTGCACAGACCACGACCAGACCCACGAGGCTCTGCAGGGCCAGCCAGTACGACAGCCGGCGCCCCAACGACCCTATGCGGCTGCGGCTCATGTGTTTCGCACCTCCAGCACATAACCCATGCCCCGCACGGTGTGGAGCAGGGTGCCCTCGAAGGGCGCGTCGAGCTTGCTCCGCAGGCGGCGGATGGCGACGTCGACGACGTTGGTGGCGCTGTCGAAATTCATGTCCCACACCTGCTCGGCGATCTCGGTGCGCGACAGCACTTCGCCCTGTCGGCGCACGAACAACGCGAGCAAGCTGAATTCCTGCGCTGTCAGGTCAAGCCTTCGTCCGGCACGCATCGCTTTGCGGCGTACGAGGTCGATCTCCAGGTCCGCCAGCCCGAGAACAGTCGCGCTCCCCGGGGCGCGGGCTGGGCCGGCACGCCGCAGCAAACCCTGGATGCGCGCCAGCAGTTCAGAAAACGCGAAGGGCTTGATGAGGTAGTCGTCAGCACCGCTCTGCAGGCCACGCACCCGATCCTCGACGCGCACGCGGGCGGTCAACATCAGCACCGGCGTCTGTTTGCTCTGCCGCAGGGCGGTAAGCAGGCTCAGGCCATCAATACCGGGCAACATGCCGTCCAGCACCAGCAGCTCGTAGTCGGACTCCATGGCGAGGTGAAGGCCGTCGACACCGTTGTGCGCAACGTCCACCACGAATCCCTCTTCCGTCAGTCCCTTGCGCAGGTAATCGGCCAGCTTGACCTCGTCTTCGATCACCAGCAGCTTCATTGCGCGCAGCCCTTGGTGAGGCTCAGCCAACAACCTGTCCAAACTGTCATCTGCCGGACCTGTCTCTGTTGGAGCGCGATTTTTAGATTACTGCTCATGCCGTCAGGCATCCCGCTGCAGGTTGCTTGCGGGAACTTCCCAACCAAGGAATGGACACCATGAGCTCGTTCAAGTTTGCATTCGCTACCGTTGCCGTCATCACCGCCGTCGCTCTGCCAGGCTTGTCGCAGGCCACGGCGCTGTACCACGCTGCCAGCGGCGAAGCCGGATTCACGTACCACCCGGATCACGCCAAGAACGGCAAGACGCGCGCCGAGGTGCTGGCTGAACTCGATGCCGCCCGAAAGGACGGCACGCTCGCGCTGATGCAGCGCAACGCACCCCTGCCCGTCAAGAGCACCGGTCCGGGCAAGACGCGTCAGGAAGTCATCAACGAGATGCGCAACGAGTCCCCCGAAGCGCGGCGGGCACGACTGGAATCGACTGCTGGCTGATCGGTCGAGGATCTCGGGAGGCGGCGAACCTGGCCTGTTGTCGGGCCACCTCGCCGCTGGCGTTTTGCGGCGCCCACATGCCTCCGAGGACAACGGCGCTGCTGGTGGCTGTCGTTCTGCTTCTGCACAATGCCTTTGCTGCGATCCGACGCGCAAACTTGCCGCGCTGAGGGCGCTTCGCCCGGCCTGAGTCTCTTTGGTTGCGTTGCCGGCGGCTACCGGTTTGGGGCAGCAGCAGCTTGGCCGCCTGTCCGTCGTTCGATACGTTGCTGTCATTCGATGCTCCAGTGTTGATAACAACTCACGGGAGATCGGCAAGCGGCGTGCCCGACGGCGCCGCATGCTGCGGCGCGCACTCAGGCGCGAACGGGCTTCAGAAAGGGAAGAGACCCGCCTCGCCGATCAGGCGAGGGGCAACCACTGAGGGCGTTCGGGTCGTGTTGGTGCGTGTGCACCACCCGCCTCCTTGAGGGTGACGCTGGGCAACGCGGTTGAGAGCGCGCCGGGCAGACCCATCGGCAATGTCAGCATCGCGCTGCAGGTGCCGTGGCAATGACCGCAGTCCAGGTCCATGGCGCCAGGCAAGTTGTCGCCCTTGACGCCACTTGCCTCGCTCTGAGAAGGAGTCAGATCTGCACCCGCGTCTGCAGCCGACCCGGCATCGCCGCCGGCGTGGGCGTAGTGCTTGTGGTCATGGTGACCAAAAGGCCCGGTGCTCGCCTGCCTCTCATGCGCGCAATAAGAAGCCACCGCTGCCCAGCTGAACTGGAGCGGAAGCATGGCGAGCAGAAAAATGGCGAGATAACGACGCACGGGAGAGAGTCTAGCTGCTACAGGGTTTGTTCAGGCGCTGGCAAGGCAAGCAGGTCGTTGGTTTTCACCACTTTGACTTGCGGATGCAGGCGACGTTGCGGTTCATCGCATGCCGGATTGCGTCCCGGTACAGCCAGCGTTTAAGGCCGGAGAGATTGGACCCGTGACGCGCGTAGAAGACGTCCGGACTGTCGAACACACCGAAGTCGTCGGCGATGCCTTCCTTCTGGATATAGGTGTCCTGGCCCCGCCATTCGACGCCGGGCGCCGACAGGTCGGGCGTTGCAGCACCGTAGCCACAGAAGCGGCGGGCCTGCGGAAACCGGCGCTGCAGGCTGGCCAGGTACGGCTGATCGAGGATGAAGCCTTCCAGCGCGATCCAGCGGCCTTCGAGGTTGACCTCGATCCAGCTGTGGATGATGCGCTGCGGCGCCAGCCAGTAGGCCAGTCCCGTGATTGCGCCCTTCTGCAAGGCCTTGTCGATGGTGAAACCGTGGAAGCGGCATGGAATGCCCACCGCGCGAAGCAAGGTCATCAGCAGCGTGCTCTTGGTGTTGCACTGGCCGATGCTGTCGGCCAGCACGCTGGATGCCGGCAGCTCGTCGCCCTCGTTGTAGCCGAAGGTGACCTCGTTGCGGACGAAGTCGTAGGCGGCACCGATGCGGTCGTAGGGGCGCAGGGCGCGCCAGCCACGGGCGGCGACGAGCGCCTCGATCTCGGGGTGGTGGACATTCAGCAGCGGGGTCGCGGCCAGCAGCGTTGGATTGCGTCGGACATGGGTCGCTCCTGTCAGGCGTGCGCCGGCACGGGGCGAAGCTCAGCCCTTGCCTGCTGAATGACCGAGCGCGCAGCGGTCAGCGCCAGCACGCCCATGACTGCAGCGACCGCCAGGTCGGGCCAGCCGCTGCCGGTGCCGAAGACGCCCAGCGCGGCGGCCATCACCGCCACGTTGCCGATCGCGTCGTTGCGGCTGCACAGCCACACCGAGCGCATGTTGGCGTCACCCTCGCGCGCGACCGACACGTTGGCCAGCAGCGCCAGGGCGCCGATGGCGCCCATCGTCCCCGGCTCGGGCACGGTGCCGGAAGCGGCCGACCAGGCGGCGCGTCCGAGAACGAAGATACCGAAGGCGCCCATGGTCAGGCCCTTGAAGAGGGCAGCCCGAGCCCGCCAGGTCAGCGCCATGCCGAGCACAAGCAGCGAGATGCCGTAGTTGGCCGCATCGCCGAAGAAGTCCACGGCGTCGGCCAGCAGCGACACCGATCCCGAGCTCAGGCCACCGGCCAGTTCGACCCCGAACATGGCCAGGTTGATGATCAGCGCCGCCCACAGCACGCGCCGGTAGCGCGGGCTCTGGCTGGCCGCAGGGGTGGCGCAGCCGTGGCTGCCGCAGGAGTCGCTCATGAGGTGCTTTCGGGTGTCGATGCCGGCATTTGAAACCCTGTAGCGGCTCCAGAGTCAAGCGGCTATGCTGCAAAGTGTTGGGCGCCCCCCGTCATGAACGTAGAGAGCCTCGATCCATGTTCGACTTCCTTCGCGTCACCGGACTGTTCTTCGTCACCGCTGTTGCCGAGATCGTCGGGTGCTACCTGCCCTGGCTGGTGCTCACGCAAGGTCGGCCGGTCTGGTGGCTGCTGCCGGCGGCCGCATCGCTCGCGGTGTTCGCGTGGTTGTTGACGCTGCATCCCAGTGCGGCAGGCCGTACCTATGCGGCCTACGGCGGTGTGTATGTCGTCGTGGCCCTGATCTGGCTGTGGCGCGTCGACGGTGTGGTCCCGACGCGATGGGACCTTTTCGGTGGAGGCATCTGCCTTGTCGGCATGGCAATCATTGCCCTGCAGCCCAGGGCGGCAACCTGAGGAAAGGACACGGGCATGAAGATCGGTGAACTGGCGCTCGCGGCGCAGACCCAGGTCGAGACCATCCGCCTTTACGGCGCGACGCTAGATGCCGTAGGCATCGATGCCCGCGGCTGAAGCATGCAAGGGCTCACAGAGACGTTGTGGCCGATAAGATACAAACCATTTGACGACGAGTTGCTGTCGTGCTGGTTGGTCAGACTTGCGCATGGGCACGGACTCAAGGTCCAGACCTTCTGCAACCTGTTGTTCGGCAATCGACTGCAGGTCTGGAATCGGGATATCGACAGGCTCGCACCCGCATGGCTCCTGCGCGAACTGATCGCCAGAACTGGCACGCCACGAGCCAGAGCAGAAGGCACGACCTTGCGTGTGTTCGAAGGAGTCCTGTACCCGCAGTTCAAGGAGTCGGGGAACCTGCTTTGGGTTTTGGCGGCACAGGTCTATCACCGCCAGAGAATGGGCAACGCACAGCAGTTTTGTGCGCGGTGTCTGGCCGAAGACGAGATTCCGTACTTCCGCAAGACGTGGCGGGTGGCGCTGAAGACCGTATGTCTCAGGCACCAGTGCATGCTTTGGGATCGCTGTCCGAAGTGCGAAGTCGGCGTCGCCTTCCACCGCATGGACATGGGTCGACCGTATGTGCCGGAGAACGGTGCCTTGGCCGCGTGCTTTCGATGTGGCTTCAATCTGGCTACCGCGCCGGCCCAGCCGATTCAAATACTCGAACAGCCGGCGTTCGACCTGCTTGCGGACTCGGTCAGCTCACTGGATGCCGTCTCGGTCGACCCGTCTGCAAGTTTTCCGTCTGACCGGGTCGTGGTGCTTAGACACCTCGTGCGCCTCATGTTGTCTGCCCGGCGCACCGTGGAACTCCGGGGATTCGTTGCAGATCGCTTAGGGGTCGAGGACCTCGCGATCGGTCAAGGCAAGCGACTTGCAATCGAGTCTTTGCCGACAGCGACTCGACACGTTCTCCTGCAGTTCGGTGCATGGGTCCTGGTGAATCCAGAGGCACGTCTGCGTCAGGCATGGAAGAGTCGGGCCATCAGGTACAACCACCTGCTGCGGGAATTCGACGCAGCACCGGCCTGGTACACAGGGATCGCGGAGCAGTTCTCCGAGTGGCGCGATCGACTGGCTTAGAGCGTTGCGCTTCGGCCCGCCCGAGCTGGCACCGGATCGGCAGCCCGTCGAAATGAAGACAGCCGAGGCTTGGTGGCGGCTTCCTTTGCCCTCTCATGCAGCCAGGTATCCATGCGCGATGGATCACGCAGACGCTGGACGACGAATCGGTGCAGAGCCTCGATCGGGACGCTCCCTACAAGCCGCTCTCGCACTTGCCCTGAAGTCCAGCTCTTGGCGGCCTGAATGCCGGCCAGTTCCTGCAGGGCGTTCATGGCTTCCGCACGCCATAGCATCTCCGCAAGGGCTTCGATTGACTGATTCGGATTCCGCGCGCCGGTGCGCAGCACGCGCAGTCTTACTTCGCCATCGCTGGCGCTACTCGCCACCTTGATTCCCCACCAACGCGGCACAGTACCAGCAACCTCGTGTGCGAACAGCTCACCGACTACTACGGTCATGGAGTCGAAGAGCCTACTGAACGCTTCGACCTGTCGGGGCAGACGATCGAGATTGTCAAAGTCACTTTTGATCTCGAAGCCTTCGAGGAGCGATCCGATACGGACGAGATCGACCCTTGCCGGCCGGACCGCCAACTCATCGCGAACAAAGGCCTCGGGCTCGGCCGTTCTCAGCAGCCAGGACCGGACAGCACCTCGAATCGCGCGCTCGCCGACCCCCATGTTGCTGTCCAGTCTCATGACTGATATCGTATGCCGATATGCCTAGAATAGCAAATCCGGTGTCGACAGAAGTGCTCCTGGCTCGCAACCAATTGCGGACCTATCTTGCGGTCAAAGGCAACAGCGAGGTTGGACTATCCCGCTTGTCTGGCGTGGCCCAGTACACGATCTCGAAATTCTTGACGGGGCGGATCAAGTCGTTGACGCCGGACGTGCGGAAGTTCTTGGTTTATGCATGTAATGGCATAAATGACGGCGGCGAACGGGTGACCAGCGACCCGAGAATCCTGCGCGCACTGTGCAATGCCTGGGACGGCACCGAAGCAGGCATTGGCCTGCTGGCGATCACCATCAATGCGCTCGCTCCGGTCATTCGGCAAGCACAGGTCAAGGACGCCCAGGCCGCCTGAGCAGGACCTACGGTTAGCCGCCCGCGTTGTCGCCGTCGAGCGGCAGGCCGAAGCGCCTCAGGTCAGCAGGCGCCTCACGCGCCCACTGCGCCAGCCAAGCCGCGAGCGCGTCTGAAGTTGGTGGCGACTGCTCTTCCGTCGGGGCAGGCTTACACATGGGCTGCGACGCCTGCTGCGCCTTCGCTGCATCGATGACGCTCTGCATATATAGCGATGCGTCAACGATCTCGGTACCTGGGTCGATGGGCACTATCAGGTAGAGCGCCTGCGCATTGCCAAGCGCCAGCAGCACCCCATCGGCAATGCCGGCTGTCACGCGGAAGGTGCACAGTCTTCGTGCGACCCCCTCCTCCAGCAGCGCTTCATCGATCACACCATCTACGTCAGCACTCATGTTGACGGGGATAGTCCAGCCGTCCTGATCGCTTGCCGTAAGGAGCTTCACGTCTCCTGCGAACCGATCCAGTGCGGCGAGGAGCGGCGCGAGGTACTGCGGAGCAGCGTGCCCATGCTCCCACTTTGGGGACTCGGCCAGCGTGACAGATCGAATGCGCTCATTCGATCCGGCTTCTCCGACGGCCATCGATTCAATGGCGGGAGTCGGCGTACCCGCTGCGGCCAGTGGCAGTTCCTGTTCAACCGTCTCGTCGCCGAAGGTCAGCTTGCGTGTGAGGTCAGGGAATCGCGGAACCTGAGGAAGGTAGGCCGTGTCGGCCGCCAGGTGCCTTGAGGCATCGTGTTCGTTCAGGCTGGGCGCCCGAGGTTTGGAGGTGCGAGATGCTGCTCTGCGCTTGGTGTCTGTCGCGTCGGCTGCGCCCTTTCGGGTGGTGTCACTGGCCTGTCCGCCGGCAACCCGGTATGAGAGGACGCTGTACGGAAAGGCGAACGAGCAGGACCTCATCTCATAGACAAGAAACGTTTGTCGAGGTTGACCTGCGCGCGACAGCCATTTTCCCTTGACCTGCAGCGTCGTGTTCCCTTGGAAGGGAAACACGCCCTGCGGAAAGATTTCGGAGCCACGAACCGAAGCCCTGAGGCAGGACCTGGAGATCAACACGGCTGCGCGCCATGCGATGTCGTCGAAGGCGATGCGTGCCACGTCGTGCGCGCTGGCGCGAGGTATGCCTTGGGCGAGTTGAAGGGTCGCAAGCCCTGGCCGCGTCTCAAGGTGCGCCGAGGTAAACAGCGCCGCCTTATCGAGGCCGGTGGTGAATAGCGTGGCGAGCAGACTGCTCGAAGAACCGAAGTAGAACCTGATGAGTTCCATGGCTGGAATGACCAGCAGCCGGCCATCGTCGAGCGCGACCTTGACGCAGTACGAGTGCGTGTTGGCCATGTGACCCGGATGTTCGGAGCGTGGCAGAAGGAAACTGCCGTCGTCGAAGCTGGAGCCAGCCTTGACGACCTGTACTGTGTCGCGGTCGATCTGCACGTGCCGGAACTCTTCGAGTTCGTATACGGGCTTGGCGACCAGAACTTGGTTCCGCCAGAGATCACCGATGCGCAAAAGCATGGTGGTGCCAATCGAAACGTGCCGTGCAAGCCTTCGAACGGGGCCAGCAACTGGGGCCGGCTGCGTGGAATCGACCCCTGCCTCAGGATCGGCGACCTCGGAGAAGTAGACACGAACAGAAGGCTGCGTGCTTCGGGTAGACCGGTCAGGAAAGCTGATCGAACCGAACCAATCGACTCGCAATGTAGCCGTGCCGGGTGGAAAGACAGCGATCCTGAAATCGGGGAGGGGTCGGCTGCCTAGAGACATTACCTCTGAAAGGCTCGACTTCTCTTCTGACTTTTCGCGTCTACTTCTGGATTTTCACGTTATCTTCTGCTCTGCCATACCCACGCCCGCGGCATGGGCCTGCTGGTCGGCGTGGTAGCTGCTGCGCACCATCGCACCCACCGCGGCGTGGCTGAAGCCCATGGCCTGGGCTTCGCGTTCGAACATCTTGAAGGTGTCGGGGTGCACGTAGCGGCGCACCGGCAGGTGATGGCCGCTGGGCGCCAGGTACTGGCCGATGGTGAGCATGTCGATGTCGTGCGCGCGCATGTCGCGCATGGTCTGCAGGATCTCGTCGTCGGTCTCGCCCAGGCCGACCATGATGCCGCTCTTGGTGGGCACGCCCGGCACCTGCTGCTTGAACTTCTTCAGCAGGTTCAGGCTGAAGGCGTAGTCCGAACCCGGCCGCGCTTCCTTGTACAGCCGCGGAATGGTTTCCAGGTTGTGGTTCATCACGTCGGGCGGCGCTTCGCGCAGGATGGACAGGGCGCGGTCGTCGCGGCCGCGGAAGTCGGGCACCAGCACCTCGATCTGCGTGGCCGGGCTCAGCTCGCGCGTCTTGCGGATGCAGTCGACGAAGTGGCCGGCGCCGCCGTCGCGCAGGTCGTCGCGGTCGACGCTGGTGATGACCACGTACTTCAGCTTCAGCGCCGCGATCGTCTTGGCCAGGTTCAGCGGCTCGTCCGTGTCCAGCGGGTCGGGCCGGCCGTGGCCCACGTCGCAGAAGGGGCAGCGGCGCGTGCACTTGTCGCCCATGATCATGAAGGTGGCGGTGCCCTTGCCGAAACATTCACCGATGTTCGGGCAGCTGGCTTCCTCGCACACCGTGTGCAGCTTGTGTTCGCGCAGGATCTGCTTGATCTCGTAGAAGCGCGTGGAGGGCGATCCGGCCTTGACACGGATCCACTCCGGCTTCTTCAGCACGGCCCCGGCTTCGGCCGGCACGATCTTGATCGGGATGCGCGCCGTCTTCGCCTGCGACTTCTGTTTCGCGGTGGCGTCGTAGGCGGGGGCGGTGGGCTGGCTGCTCATGCGGGGAGCCTCGTTCAGGGCAAACCCCGAGTTTACCGACCTACCCCCGATCCGCATCGCTGGCGGCGCCAGTCCCCGGGTCAGTCCAGACGGCTTTGCAGCGCCAGCGCCAGACGGGTGGCGGCATCGGCCATGGGCACGGCCAGGCCCAGGGACCGGAAATCGACGGTCTTCAGACCCGCGTAGCCACAGGGGTCGATGCGCGTGAAGGGTCCCAGGTCCATGGCCACGTTCAGCGCCACGCCGTGATAGGTTCGGTGGTTGCTGACCTTGATGCCGAGTGCGGCAATCTTGCCCAGCCCCCTGAACGGGTCGGTGCCGTCGACCTTCAGCACGCCGTGGCCGAAGGGGTCGTCCAGCCGCACGTAGATGCCTGGCGCGCCACGCACGCGGTGGCCGGTGACCCCGAAGTGAGCCAGGGTGTCCAGCACCGCCTGTTCGATGCGGAACACGTATTCCTTGACGTAGTAGCCGCGGCGCCGCAGGTCGACCAGCGGATAGGCCACCACCTGCCCCGGGCCGTGGTACGTGACCTGGCCGCCCCGGTCGGTGCGCACCACGGGAATGTCGCCAGCCGCCAGCACATGGCCGTCGCGTCCGGCCAGGCCCTGGGTGAAGACCGGGTCGTGTTCGACGAGCCAGAGTTCGTCTGCGGTGTCGGTGCTGCGCGCGGCCGTGAACGCGCGCATCGCAGGCTCGGTCGTGGTGTAGGGCTGACGGCCCAGGGAGAGGATGCGCATGGGGTCGGACAGTCTACGGGGTCCGTCTGAGACGGCATGCGGCCGGGAGCGGCCCCGGCTCAGGCCTGCGGTGCGTTCGTTTTCAGGGCACGAAGCGCCTGCGCAGCCTTAAGGCGGCCCACTTCGATGCCGTTCCAGTTCTTCAGCGTCGGGCCGCTGAAGTTCGCCATGAACGCGCTGTCGGGCTGGTCCAGCGGCAGCAGGGCCTCGATCAGGCCCGCCATCACCACTTCGCAGGCGCGTGCGGTGTTGCCGTCGTCCATCTTGACGGCCAGGCCCAGCCCCAGCTCGGGCAGGGCGGCGCAATAGACGCCTTCGGCACCCACTTTGCAGAACACACGTTCACCGAAGTGCGCCATCACCCTGCTGTCGAAGCGGCCCGTGCCGGCCACCATGTCGGGGGCGCGGGCCACCGCTTCGCGCAGCCGCTTCGCTGCCTTGGCCTGGCCCGGGCGCAGGCCGGTGCCTGTGCCGGCGCGGGCGAAGGCCAGGGCCAGGTGGCGCAGCGGAATGGCAAAGGTGGGAATGCTGCAGCCGTCGGTGCCCACGGGCGTGGCGGCCAGGTTCCAGCCGGTGGTGGACTGCAAGGAGGCCGTCACCTCGCGCATCACCGGATGCTCGGGCCTGACGTAGCCCGACAGGAATGCACGCCGGTCCTGGTCGTCGGCCATCAGGCAGCCCAGGCAGACGAAGCCGGCATGTTTGCCCGAGCAGTTGTTGTGCAGCGCCGAAGGCGTGTCGCCGGCCGCGGCCATGGCCTTGATGGCGCCGTCGTAGTAGGGCCAGTGCGCGCCGCATTCCAGTGCCCGCACGTCGACCCCGGCCTTGGCCAGCATGCTGGCTGCCGTGCGCGCGTGCTGGGCCTCGCCGCCGTGGGAAGCACAGGCCAGCGCCAGTTCCGCGTCGTTCAGGCCGAAGCGCTCGGCCGCGCCGCTTTCCACCAGCGGCAGCGCCTGCAGCAGCTTGACCGCGCTGCGCGGGAAGATGGGCCGTTCGATGTCGCCCAGCGCGGTGTGCAGGGCACCGCTGGCGTCGACCACGGCCAGGGCGCCGCGGTGCAGGCTTTCCACGGCGCTGCCGCGCAGCACTTCGACGAGGATGGGATTGTTTGTCATGCGCGCGACTGTAGCCCGGTCGTTTTCGGGGTGAAATCGGTCGATGCCTTTGTCCGCGCTGGCACTCGTCGTCGCTGCTGCCTTCCTGCACGCGCTGTGGAACATCGCGGCCAAGCATGCCGGTGGCAACCACCACTTTGCCTTGTCGTCGGCACTGATGGTGTGTGTGTTGTGGCTGCCCGCCGGCCTGTGGTTCGGCTGGGAAGAAGTGCCGCGCTGGACGGCGCTGCAATGGGCCCTGGTGGTGGCCAGTGCCTTCGTCCACCTGCTGTACTACCACGCGCTGCTGGCCGGCTACCGCGCCGCCGACCTGACCGTGGTCTACCCGGTGGCGCGGGGCAGCGCGCCGCTGCTGTCGGCACTCGGCGCGGTGCTGCTGCTGGCCGAACCCGGCGGCTGGGGCACGGCGCTGGGGGTGTTGATGATCTGCGGCGGCGTGTTCTTCATCGCCGGCGGGCCGGCGCTCTGGCGAAACAGCCACGACCCGGCGCAACGCCTGCGCGTGCTGGCCGGTCTGCGCTGGGGCCTGCTGACGGGCGCGCTGATCGCCTGCTACACCGTGATCGACGGTTATGCCATCAAGGTGGCGCTGATGGGCCCGGTGATCTTCGACTACGTGTGCAACCTCTTGCGCGTGCCGATGATGCTGCCGCTGCTGTGGCGCGACGTACCCGGTTTTCACGCCGCCTTGCGCGCGCACTGGCGTCATGCGCTGGTGGTGGCGGCCATCAGTCCGCTGGCCTACATCATGGTGTTGTACGCGATGCAGCAGGCGCCGCTGTCGCACGTGGCGCCGGCGCGCGAGATGTCGATGCTGTTCGCCGCTGCGCTGGGCGGGCGGCTGCTGGGCGAGGCCGACCGCGGCCTGCGCCTGATCGGAGCAGCCTGCATTGCCACGGGGGTTGCGCTGCTGGCCACAATGGGTGGATGACTGCTTCTTCCACGACGGCCCTGCTGGGCGTCGACTTCACCTGCGCACCTTCGAGTAAGAAACCCATCACGGTGGCGCGCGGCCATCTGGCCGGCACCCTGCTGCGCCTGGACCGGCTGGACGCCCTGCCCACTCTGGCCGGTTTCGAGGCCCTGCTGGCCGAGCCCGGCCCCTGGCTGGGGGCCTTCGACTTCCCCTTCGGCCTGCCGCGCGAGTTCGTCGAATCGCAGGCGCTGGGCGCCAGTGCCGAAGCGGTGGTGCAGGAACTGCTGCGCCGCTGTGCCACGCGCATGGACTTCCGCGCGCTGGTGGACACCTGGGGCAACGGCCGCCCGGCGGGCCGGCGTCTGGTGCACCGCGCCACCGACGGCGCCATGCCCGGCATCAGCAGCACCAGTCCGCTGCAGACGCGCTACGTGCCAGTGGGATTCATGTACTACGAAGGCTTCTCGCGCCTGCTGAAGGCTGGCCTGCACGTGCCGGGACTGCATGAAAGCGACGCCACCCGCATCGCGGTCGAGGCCTACCCTGGTCTGCTGGCACATGAACTGGCTGCCCGCCGCTCCTACAAGAACAGCACCGAACCCGACCGGCTGATTGCGCGCAAGGACATCGTCGACGCGCTGGAGCAGGGCCGCACCCGGCTGGGCCTGCGCCTGAAGCTCACGCACGCGCAGCGCGAGGCGCTGGTCGACGACGCCAGCGGCGACCGGCTCGACGCCGCGCTGTGCCTGGTGCAGGCGGCCTGGGCCAGCCAGCAGCCGCGCTACGGGCTGCCGCTGGCGATGGACCCCATCGAAGGCTGGATCACGAGTGCCTGAATGTTGCCCCCAAGCTCGCTGGCGCTCGCTACCCCCCGTGGCGGGAAGCTGGGATAGGCAGGCTGGGCGAACGCTGTGCCGAAGCTGAACTACCACCAAGTTGACGCCTGGTTCGCGGCGCGTGGCTGGCAGCCTTTCGATTTCCAGCGTGAATGCTGGGCCGCGATGCAGGCTGGCGAAAGCGGCCTGCTGCATGCCACCACCGGCAGCGGCAAGACCTTCGCGGTGTGGATGGGCGCGCTGCTGCGCGGCCGGCCTGGCCCTGCGGCCAGCACCGGCCTGCAGGTGCTGTGGCTGACGCCGATGCGCGCGCTGGCCGCCGACACCACCCGCGCCTTGCAGCAGCCCCTGGCCGAACTGCAGCCCGGCTGGACCGTGGGCATGCGCACCGGCGACACACCGGCTTCCGAACGCGCCCGGCAAGATCGCCGCTGGCCCAGCGCGCTGGTGACCACGCCCGAGTCGCTGACGCTGATGCTCACCCGCGACAACGCGCCGCAGGAACTGGCCGGCGTGCACACCGTCATCGTCGACGAATGGCACGAAGCCATCGGCAACAAGCGCGGCGTGCAGATCCAGTTGGCCATCGCCCGGCTGCGCCACTTCAACCCGGCCCTGGCCGTCTGGGGCCTGAGCGCGACCCTCGGCAATCTGGGCGACGCGATGCGGGCCCTGGTCGGCCCCGGCCCGGCCCGGCTGGTGCAGGGCAGGACACCGAAGAACCTGGTCATCGACACCCTGCTGCCCGCCGACCCCGGCCGCTTCAGCTGGGGCGGGCACCTGGGGGCGCAGATGCAGCAGCCGGTCGTCGACGAGATCGAGCGCACATCGGCCCAAGGCGGCACCACCCTGGTCTTCACCAACACCCGCAGCCAGGCCGAGATCTGGTATCAGCTGCTGCTGACCGCGCGGCCCGACTGGGCAGGGCTGGTGGCGCTGCACCACGGCAGCATCGAAAAAAGTGCGCGCGAATGGGTGGAACTGGGCCTGAAGGAAGGCCGGCTGAAGGCGGTGGTGGCCACGTCGTCGCTGGACCTGGGCGTGGACTTCCTGCCGGTGGAGCGTGTGCTGCAGATCGGCAGTGCCAAGGGCGTGGCGCGGCTGCTGCAACGCGCCGGTCGCAGCGGCCATGCGCCCGGCCGGCCCAGCCGCGTGACCCTGGTGCCCACCAACACGCTGGAACTGGTGGAAGCCGCCGCTGCACGGGGTGCCGCGCTGGCGGGCAAGGTCGAGCCGCGTTTTGCGCCCGACAAGCCGCTGGACGTGCTGGTGCAGCACCTGGTGACGGTGGCACTCGGTGGCGGCTTCGCAGCCGATGCCTTGTTCGACGAGGTGCGCCATGCGCCTTCCTACGCGGCGCTGTCGCGCGAGGAGTTCGACTGGGCCCTGGCCTTCGTCGAACGGGGTGGCGACAGCCTGCACGCCTACCCCGAGTACCACCGCGTGCAACAGGTCGACGGCTTCTGGCGCGTGCCCGACCGCGGCATCGCCAGGCGCCACCGCATGAGCGTGGGCACCATCGTCAGCGACGCCGCGATGCAGGTGAAGTGGTGGAGCCAGGCCGGTGGTGGCGGCGGTTCGCTGGGCACGATCGAGGAAGGCTTCATCGGCCGGCTGAAGGCCGGCGACTGCTTCGTCTTTGCCGGCCGGCTGCTGGAGTTCGTGCGCACGCAGGACATGGTGGCCTACGTGAAGCGCGCCACCAAAGCCAAGGGCGTGGTGCCCAGCTGGGCTGGCAGCAAGATGCCGCTGTCCAGCGAAATGGGCCAAGCCGTGCAGGTGCTGCTGGACACCGCCGCCGGCGGCCTGTTCGAAGGTCCAGAGATGCAGGCCGCGCAGCCCATGCTGGCAGCACAGGCGCAGCTGTCGCAGCTGCCGCGGCTGGGCCGGCTGCTGGTTGAACGCTTCGAGTCGCGCGAAGGCCATCACCTGTTCATCTACCCCTTCGCCGGGCGCAACGTGCACATCGGCCTGGCGCAGCTGCTGGCCTGGCGGCTGGCGCAGGCCGAGCCCAACAGCTTTTCGCTGAGCGTCAACGACTACGGGCTGGAGATCCTGGCGGCCAAGCCACCGGCGCTCAGCGCAGTCACGCAGGGCGCGCTGTTCCAGACCAGCAACCTGCTCGCCGACGTGATGGCCAGCCTGAATTCCGGTGAGCTGGCGCAGCGGCGCTTTCGCGAGATCGCGCGGGTGGCCGGGCTGGTGTTCAGCGGCTACCCGGGTGCGCCCAAAAGCATGCGCCAGCTGCAGGCGTCCTCCAGCCTGTTCTTCGAGGTCTTCCGCAAGTACGACAGCGGCAACCGTCTGCTGGGCCAGGCCGAAAGCGAGGTGCTTTCGCAGGAACTCGACCTGCAACGCCTGGGCCAGACCTTGCAGTGCCTGGCCGCGCTGCCGCTGGACCTGGTCACCCTGCACGCCCCCAGCCCCTTCAGTCTGCCGCTGATGGTGGAACGCCTGCGCGAACAGCTGACGACAGAGAAGCTGAAGGACCGGCTGGACCGCCTGCTGGCCGACGCCGAGGCGGCCCTGGCAGCCCCTGTGGCCAAGCCGCGCCGGAGCCGGCGCCGGGCTTTGGCATCATCGGCAGTGTCCGCCACCCCGCCGCGTTAGCCATGAACCTGCCACTCACGCTCTTGTTGCTGTGCACCGGCCTGCTGGCCTGGGCCGGACCGGTTGCCGCCCAGAAGTCCAAGCCGATTCCCGCCTTCGAGGGCCGGGTGGTGCGCGTCGTCGATGGTGCGACGCTGGTCGTGCGGCTGGCCGACAGGACCGAGCAGACCGTGCGCCTGCGCCACGTCGACCCGCCAGAGCTCTGCCAGGCTGGGGGGCCGGAATCCAAGCAGTCGCTGGTGGATGTGTCGCTGGGCAAGAACGTGCAGGTCAGCGGCGCCACGCGCAATGCCTCGGGCACGCTGCTGGCCGCGGTGTCGCTCGACGCCGTCGACCTGAGCCGCCGTCAGGTCGAGGAAGGCCAGGCCTGGAGCCAGCGCTTCCGCTACGACACCGGCCCGCTGGTCAAGGAAGAACGCATGGCCCGTGCGCTGCGGCGCGGCTTCCACGCCGCCGGCAATACCGAGATGCCCAAGGACTTCAGGCAGCGCAACGGCCCTTGTCCCTGATGTCGCGTGCCACCCTGGCTTGCCGTGCGGCGCCCAGGAAATCGTCGAGCATGGCCCGGTCGTCGAAGGTGTCGGGGCTGCCAGGCAGGTGAAATTCCGGGTGCCACTGCACCGCGGCGACATAGGCCGGGCCCTGGTCGGGGCGGCGGCGGATGGCCTCGATCAGTCCGTCGTCGGGGCAGCGCGCTTCCACCTCGAAACCGGGCGCCAGGTCCTTGATGCCCTGGTGGTGGATGCTGTTGGTGGTGGCGCGGCGCACGCCCGGGTACAGCTGGGCCAGGCGGGTGCCGGGCACGATCTCGATGTCGTGGAAATGCTGCTCGTAGCGTCCGGCTTCGCGGTGGGGCAGGGCCAGCGGTTGCTGCGTCGGAATGTCCTGGTACAGGCTGCCGCCGAACATCACGTTCAGCAACTGCAGGCCGCGGCAGACGCCGAACACCGGCTTGCCGGCGTCGACGAAGGCCTGAACCAGTTCCATTTCGTAGCGGTCGCGCACCGGGTCGCCAGCCCAGTCGGGGTGCTCGGGGGTTTCGCCGTAGTGTTCGGGCGCGACATCGTTGCCGCCCTGCAGCACCAGGCCGTCCAGGGTGCTGGCGTAGTCGTGCAGGTTCAGGTCGCTGCGCAGCACCAGGCTGTCTTTCGTGACCGCCGGCACCATCACCGCCATGGCGTGCCCCGACAGCACCCAGTGCGCCACCGACTGCTCCAGGTAGTGCAGCGTCTTCGTGTAGACCCCGCCCAGCGTCATGCCGGGTGCGTCGGGGTGGTGGATGCGGGCGGAGATTCCGATCAGCAGCGGGGGGTTCATCGGTGGGACGGTGTGGTTTGCGGAGGTGCCGCCTGGCGCCGGTCACGCATCAGCGTGCTCTTGCCGAACAGGCTTTCGATCAGGTCCACCGCCAGCAGGGCGGTCTTGTTGCGCATGTCCAGCGCCGGGTTCAGTTCCATCACGTCCAGGCTGGCCAGGCGCCCGGTGTCGGCGATCATCTCCATGCACAGCTGGGCTTCACGGTAGGTGGGGCCGCCGGGTACGGTGGTACCCACGCCGGGGGCGATCTCGGGGTCGAGGAAATCGACGTCGAAACTGACGTGCAGGTGGGTGTTGTCGTCCAGCGTGGCCAGTGCCAGTTCCATCGTGTGACGCATGCCCATCTCGTCGATGTAGCGCATGTCGAAGACTTCCAGGCCGGCTTCGTGCACAAAGCGCTTTTCACCGGCGTCGACGCTGCGGATGCCGATCTGCCGCACCCATTTCGGGTTGATGGCCGGCACCTGGCCGCCGATGGTGACGAGCTCGCGCGGGCCGTGCCCGCACAGGCAGGCCACCGGCATGCCATGGATGTTGCCGCTGGGCGTGAGCACCTGGGTGTTGAAGTCGGCATGGGCGTCCAGCCAAAGGATGCGCAGTTTCTTGCCGGTGGCGCGGCAATGGCGGGCCACGGCGCTGATGCTGCCGATGCCCAGGCAATGGTCGCCGCCCAGCAGGATGGGCAGCCGGCCCAGCTGCAGTTCGGCGAACATGGCGTCGTGGACCGACTGGTTCCAGGCGGCCACTTCGGCCAGGTGGCGGTAGCCGTCCACTGGCGGCAGCCAGGGGTTGGCCGGGCCGCTGAGGTTGCCGCGGTCAAGCACCTTCAGGCCATGGCTTTCCAGCGTGGCTTGCAGGTTCGCCACACGCAGGGCCTCGGGGCCCATGCTCGCGCCGCGGGCGCCAGCGCCGATGTCGGTGGGCGCACCGATCAGGCTGATGTCTGGGTTCATGACCTGGCTGCTTCCTCAGGTGGCGGGCCGGAGTTCGCTGCCGTAGTGCGCGGCCAGCGCGTCCCAGGCTTCCTCGGCGGTCTCGACGAAGTGGAACAGGTTCAGGTCGCCCGGGCTGATCATGCCGGTGTCGACCAGATGCTGGAAGTTCACGAGCTTTTCCCAGAACGCGCGGCCGAACAGCAGGATCGGGCGCTGGCGGCTCTTGCCGGTCTGCACCAGGGTCATGGTCTCGAACAGTTCGTCGAGCGTGCCGAAACCGCCCGGAAAGCACACCAGCGCAATGCTGCGCATCAGGAAGTGCATCTTGCGCAGCGCGAAGTAATGGAACTGGAAACAGAGCTCGGGCGTGATGTAGGGGTTGGGCGCCTGCTCATGGGGCAGCACGATGTTCAGCCCGATGCTCTTGCCACCGACCTCGAAGCTGCCGCGGTTGCCGGCTTCCATGATGCCGGGGCCGCCGCCCGTGACCACGTAGATCGGCGTCTTCAGCTGGCGGGAGTGCTCGGCCACCAGGGCCGAGAAGCGGCGTGCTTCCTCATAGAACCGGCTCATGGCCAGCGCCATCTCGGCGCGTGGGCGTTGTTCGGGCGCAGCCGCGTCCAGCTGGGCCTGGGCCAGCTCCATCGGCAGGATGCGGGCGCTGCCGAAGATGACGATGGTCGACTCGATGCCCAGTTCGCGCTGGATGAGTTCGGGCTTGAGCAGCTCCAGCTGCATGCGCACCGGGCGCAGTTCCTCGCGCAAGAGGAAGTCGTTGTCGGCGAAAGCCAGGCGATAGGCGCTTTCCGGGCCGGCATAACGCGACGGGTCGATGAGCTTGGCTTCTTCTTCGGCGCTGGGGAAATTGCGGGCGTTCAGAGGGGGGGGTGAATCGATCATTCGAGGAAGCTCAAGGGGGTGTCAAGGGTGGCCCGGGGCGCTGCCACCGGTGCCGCAGACGCTGCAATGTGGCAGCCGCGCCACCTGGATACGGTCGAAGCCCGGTTGCCGGGCGTCCAGCATCAGCAACTGGCCGGCCAGCGACGTGCCCGTGCCCGTCAGCAGCTTGATGGCCTCGGCCGCCTGCAAGCTGCCCACCACGCCCACCAGGGGCGCCAGCACGCCCATCGTGGCGCAGGCCTCGTCGGTGTGCGCGGACTCGGGCGGGAACAGGCAGGCATAGCAGGGGCCGCCGGCGTGCGCCGGGTCCACCACCGACAGCTGCGCGTCCCAGCCGATGGCTGCGCCCCAGACCAGCGGCTTGTGGTGGCGCACGCAGGCCGCATTGACGGCATGGCGGGTGCGGAAGTTGTCGCTGCAGTCCAGCACCACGCTGGCCTGGGGCACCCATTCGTCGAGCAGTGCCGGGTCGGCACGGCGCACGATGGCGTTGACCTGCACGTCGGGGTTGATGGCGGCGATGCTGGCGCGAACCGAAGTCGCCTTGGGCTGGCCCAGGCGCGACAGGTTGTGGGCAATCTGTCGCTGCAGGTTGCCCAGGTCGACAGCGTCGTCGTCGACGACCGTGATGCGGCCGATGCCGGCGCTGCCCAGGTACAGCGCCACCGGCGAGCCCAGGCCGCCGGCGCCGATGACGAGCGCATGTGCTGCCAGCAGCGCACGCTGGCCTTCGACACCCAGGCCGTCCAGCAGCAGGTGGCGGGCGTAGCGCAGCAGTTGGTCGTCGGTCATCGTCGAAGGCTGGGGTTCACAAAGGACAAACCCGCCTGCAGGGCGGGTTTGTGTGCCGTACCGTTCGCGCCTACTTGGCGGCCGGGGCCTCGGCCTTGCGTTCGCTGGCGGTCTTGCTGACCATCACCGGCTGGCCACGCAACTGGTTCAGCGCCTGCATCAAGGGGAAGTCTTCGGGGGTGCCGAACTCGGGCAGCGGCTTCGGCGGTTCCTTGGTCTTGGCCATCTGTTCTTCGAGCTTGGCGCGGGCTTCCTCGCGGGCCTTTTCGCGCGCCTTGTCTTCAGGCGTGCCTTTCTTCTCGTCGGCGCCTTGCAGGTGCTTTTCCAGGTCGGCTTCGCGCATGCGCAAGGCCGCGAACACGTTGCCTTCCGCGGTTTCGTCCAGCCAGACGTCGGGCACGATGCCGGTGGCCTGGATAGTGCGCCCATTGGGCGTGTAGTAGCGCGCCGTGGTGATCTTCAGGGCGGTTTCGGCCGACAGCGGGCGCACGGTCTGGACCGAGCCCTTGCCGAAGGTCTGCGCGCCCATGATGGTGGCTCGCTTGTGGTCCTGCAGCGCGCCGGCGACGATTTCGCTGGCCGATGCCGAGCCTTCGTTGACCAGCACCACCAGTGGCACCTTCTTCATGGCCGCCGGCAGCGAACGCAGCGGGTCGCCACCGCGGCGGGCGTAGTACTCGGGGCTGGCCCTGTAGGTGGCGCGCGAATCTGCCACCTGGCCGTTGGTGGACACCACGACCACGTCGCTGGGCAGGAAAGCGGCCGAGACTGCGACGGCGCCTTCGAGCAGACCGCCCGGGTCGTTGCGCAGGTCCAGCACCAGACCCTTCAGGTTCGGGTCCTGCTTGTACAACTCCTCGGCCTTCTTCACGAAGTCGGCGACCGTGCTCTCCTGGAACAGGCTGATGCGGATCCAGCCATAGCCGGGCTCGATCATCCTGGCCCGCACGCTTTGCATGCGGATTTCCTCGCGGATGATGGTCACCGGGAAGCTGCGGCTCTCGGCCTTGCGGAAGACGGTGAGCTGGACCTTGGTGGCCGGTTCGCCGCGCATGCGCTTGACGGCCTGGTCGACGCTCAGGCCCTTGACCGCGGTGTCGTCGATGCGGGTGATCAGGTCGCCAGGACGCAAGCCGGCGCGGAAGGCGGGCGAGCCCTCGATGGGTGAGACGACCTTGACCAGGCCGTCTTCCATGCTCATTTCGATGCCGATGCCGACGAATTTGCCGGTGGTCCCTTCGCGAAATTCCTTGAAGGACTTCTTGTCGAAGTATTGCGAATGCGGGTCCAGGCCGGCCACCATGCCGCTGATGGCGTCGGAGATGAGCTTCTTCTCGTCGACCGGCTCGACGTATTCGTTCTTGACCATGCCGAACACCGCCGCCAGCTGCTGCAGTTCTTCCAGCGGAAGGGGTGCCAGCGAGCTGCGGGCCACCGCCGTGAGTTGCATGGTGGTCAATGCCCCGGCGACGGCGCCGGCCATCAACAAACCAGCTACTTTGAATTTGCCACCCATGTCGGACTCGCCTTTCGAAGCAACAGACCTGGCAACGCCAAGCATTTACATGCCATTCCAGTATAGGACTGGCTTGGTTCTTGGTGCTGGCGCAGTCCGGAAAGTTGCACCCGACTCCGGGTGTTGATCGCTCAGGCCGCGGTTCGCAGCCGGGGGAATGTCACGACGTGATCGACTTCGGCGCGGATGCCGATCCACTCGCCGACGTGGTGGTCGTGGTGCGAAGGCACATGTGCCATGACCCGTTCGCCGGTCTGCAGGCGCAGCGTCAGCAGGAATTCCGAGCCACGGAAGGCCTTGCGTTCGATCAGGGCGCGGATCGGGCTGGCGTCGTCGTGGACGATGTCGTCGGCACGCAGCAGCACGTCGCAGTCGCCCAGCGGCAGGTTGCCGGGCAGGGGCGCGCCAGGGGCGCCGGCCAGGTCGTGGATTTCACCCAGAGGCGTCTGCACGCAGGCGCCGTGGGCGCAGGTGACGATCTGGGCCGGGGCGAACACGCCATGGCCGATGAATTCGGCGACGAAACGCGACACCGGCCGGTGGTAAAGCGTATAGGCGTCGTCCCACTGCTCGAGCTGGCCGTGGTTCATCACGCCGATGGTGTCGCCCACCGCGAAGGCCTCGAACTGGTCGTGCGTGACGAGCAGGGCAGTGGTGCCGCTTTCCTTCAGGATGATGCGGACTTCCTGCGCCAGGCGTTCGCGCAGGTCGACGTCGAGGCTGGAAAACGGTTCGTCCAGCAGCAGCAGCCGCGGCTGCGGTGCCAGCGCCCTGGCCAGCGCCACGCGCTGCTGCTGGCCGCCGGAGAGCTGGTGCGGCGCGCGCTTGGCGGCATGCGCCAGGCCCACCAGGTCCAGCACCTGCTGCACCCGCTGCTCGCGCTGGGCGCGGGGCAGGGTGCTCAGGCCGAAGGCGATGTTGTCGGCCACGCTCAGGTGCGGGAACAGCGCGTAGTCCTGGAAGACCATGCCGATGCGCCGGGTTTCCGGCGCCAGGTGGATGCCGGCCGCAGCGTCCGACAGCACCTGGTCCCCGATCAGGATGCGCCCGCCGCTGCAGCGTTCCAGCCCGGCCACGGCGCGCAGCAGGCTCGTCTTGCCGCAGCCCGAAGGGCCGATCAGCACACCGATCTGACCCGCCTCCAGCCCCATGCTGACCCCGCGCACGGCGGCGCGGCCGGTGGTCGAACGGGCGTATTGCACACCCACGTCTTGCAGGTCCAGGAACATGACTGAATCATAATCTCAAGCAGTGAATGCGGATTGTTCGCATTCCCTTGTCGTGCAGGACCCCGACCTTCCTGGCGGCCTGGTCGGCCATCCCGCTGCTTGTCTCGTTCCTGTTGCCCCTCCCGTGCGCCTCTTGCTGACCCTGTTGTGCCTGTTTCTGGCGCTGCCCGTCCTGGGTGTGCTGGGGGCGTGGCTGGCAATGGACGAAGCCGCCTGGGCGGTGCTGCAGCACCAGTGGGCCACGGTCTTGCCCGAATACGCCTGGCAAAGCCTGCTGCTGGCTGCGGGCGTGGGGCTGGGCGTGCTGGTGCTGGGTTCGGCCCTGGCGGCGGCGGTGACCTTGTTCGACTTTCCCGGCCGCCGGGTCTTCGAATGGGCGCTGCTGCTGCCGCTGGCGATGCCGGCCTACGTGCTGGCCTACGCCTGGACCGACGCGCTGCAGTTCAGCGGCCCGCTGCAGACCAGCCTGCGCGCCACTTTCGGCTGGAGCGGTGCGCTCTGGCCCGACGTGCGCAGTGCCTGGGGTGCGGTGGTTTTGTTCGTGCTGTGCCTGTACCCGTATGTCTACCTGCTGGTGCGCACTGCACTGGCTGAACGCGCGGTGCAGATGATGGAAGCCGCGCGGCTGCTGGGTGCGCCGCTGCGCCGCCGGGTGCTGGCGGTGGCGCTGCCGATGGCGCGGCCGGCCATTGCCGCGGGCACCGCCCTGGCATTGATGGAGACCCTGGCCGACTATGGCGTCGGCGCCTATTTCGGCCTGGCCACTTTTTCCACCGGCATCTACAAGGCCTGGCTGGTGATGGACGACCGCATTGCCGCGGCCCAGCTGGCGTCGATGCTGCTGCTGGTGGTGGCGATGCTGCTGGCCGCCGAGCGTGCTGCCCAGCGCAAGCTGCGTTTCGCCAGCAGCCGCGGCGGCAACCGCCAGGGCAGCGAGGCGCAGCCGGCCGTCCTGCACGGCCGGGCGGCCTGGCTGGCTGCGGGCCTGTGCACGCTGCCCGTGCTGCTGGGCTTCGTGTTGCCGGTGCTGTGGCTGGCGCGCATGCTGTGGCAGGAAGCCACCGGCAGCGACTTCGGCCTGCCGCTGGGCCGCTTCCTGGAATGGGGCTGGGCCAGCCTGCGCCTGGCCGGCATCGCAGCGCTGGCCGCCACGGCGCTGGCGCTGGCGCTGGGCTTTGCGTTGCGCGGCCGGGCCAGTCCGGTGCTGCAGCCGGCGGCGCGGGTGCTGTCCCTGGGTTATGCCGTGCCGGGGGCGGTCATCGCCATCGGCATCCTGCTGCCTGTGGGCTGGCTGCAGGCGCAGTTCCCGCAGGCGGGCGTGGCCGCGCTGGTCACCGGCACGGCCTTCGGGCTGGTCTATGCCTACATGGTGCGCTTTTCGGCCGTGGCGCTGCAGTCGGTGGAAGCCGGCTATGCGCGTGTGCCGGTGTCGATCGACGAAACCGCGCGCATGCTGGGCAGCCGGCCGCCACGCGTGTTCTTCAGCTTGCACCTGCCGCTGCTGCAACGTTCGGCGCTGGCTGCGGCGCTGCTGGTCTTCGTCGACGTGATGAAGGAACTGCCTGCAACGCTGGTGCTGCGGCCCTTCGGCAGCGATACGCTGGCCGTGGTGGCCTACAACTTCGCGCGCGACGAACGGCTGGCCGAAGCGGCCCTGCCTTCGCTGGCGATCGTGGCCGTGGGGCTGATTCCGGTGGTGATGCTCAGCCGCGCGATGCGCGCTTCGAGCTGAGGCTTCAGGTCCGTGCGCCGGCTGCCGACAACAGGGCAGAGGCGGCAAGAAACGCCACAGCCCGAGACCCTGCCATGTCCGATCCAGTGCCTTCCGTTCCGCCACCGACCACCGGTCCTGCCCCGCTGTTCCCCACGCGGGTGGCGTCGCGTGAAGCGCAGGATGACCTGACGGGCGCGACCCGGCTCTGGCTGCGGCGGTTGCCGGCAGGCCGGCGCCCGCAGCGGCTGTGCGAGCAGTTCCCGCGCGTGGCCAACCGCGTGGCCTGGTGCTGGGCCGATGCGACGATTCGCGAACAGACCCTGGACGACCTGCTCGAAGACCGCCGCGGTGGTCGCCAGGGATTTCCTGCGCCCGTCGTGCGTGAGCTGCAGCGTCTGCGCGAATTCTGTGCCCAGCAGGCCCCCGCGGTGCCCGGGCCCCCCTGGTGGCGCGCGATGGTGAAGGCCGTGCGCAACTGAAGACTTCGGCGCAGTTGGCCTGTGATGCCGCCGCTTGGTCCCTCCGACAGGAATCGAACCTGTATCTGGCGCTTAGGAGGCGCCCGTTCTATCCGTTGAACTACGGCGGGGTCGAGACGGATTTTCTCACGGCCGCGGGTGTGGCCGGCGCCGTGACGCTGCCGTCGGTGCGTTCGGTGAAGCCCGGGGTCTCGCCCAGGCGCCAGATCCAGATCAGGTCGAGCGAGTTCTCCAGCCCCGACTGCGCGCGCAGCGTGAAGCGCTGGGCGATGCGGTAGATCAGCTGCCAGGTGCCGGTGGTGCTGTTGACGCCGCGCTCGTAGCCCAGATACCAGCGCCTTGAAAGCTGCTTGCCCAGCGTGATCACGGTCTCGCGCACTTCGCCGTCGCTTTGCCGCAGCGACAGTTCGTCGATGCCCAGGTTGCGCAGCAGGGTGTCGGTGGGGGCCTCGCCTTCACCGGCCAGCAGCGCCACGGCGGCACGTTGCAGCAAGGCGGTGTCGGCGCGGCCCAGGCTGTCGGGCTCGCGCCCCAGCAGCAGCCAGGACAGCTTGTCGTTGTCGCTCAGCTCGGGTTCCGAGACCAGCCGGATGCGCATCGCGCCCAGAGGACCGGTGATGGCCACGCCAACGCGGATGTCCAGGTTGGGGCGGATCGCCAGCACGTCCAGCCGGGGCTGGTCCAGGTCGCCGCTGAAGGCGATGATGCCGCGCTCGATGCTCATCTTCTGGCCATAGCCTGTGAAGGTGCCGCCTTCGGTGTTGATGCTGCCGAAGGCCGCCAGCCGACCGCCGGGGCTGGTGATCTTCAGTTGCCCGCGCAAGGCGGTGTCCAGGCCGCGGCCGCGCAGGCGCAGCTGGCGGCCCAGGTCCAGGTCCAGGTTGACCGCGACGTTGCGTCGCGGTGCCGCGGTCGTGGCTTGCGGCGTCTGGACTTCGGGCGCGCCGGGGCGGCGCACGTAGACGTCGTCGTCGAGCGATGGCGCGTCACCGCGGCTGATGTCGAACAGACCTTCGTCGATCATGATCTTGCCGCCGAGCTTGAGGGCGTCCCGGTCGAGTTCGAGCAAGGCCTGGCCGCTGGCGATGAGCTGGCGGTCGACCCGGCCCAGGACGCGGAACCTTTCGGCCTGCATCGTCAGGCGGGCACGCGGGCTGGCACCGAGCGTGGCGTCACCGCCGATGGTGAGCGTGCCTTCGCCCGCGCGCAGCGCAAAACGTTCGATCACCGCGTTGTCGCCGGTCAGCCGCACGGTCACGTCGCCATCGCCGACGTTCACACCCTGCAGCAGGTTGCGCAGGCCCAGCTTGCTTCCTGTGAGCTCACCGGTATAGCGCGGCGCGCCGAAGTTGCCGTCCAGCGTGGCCAGTCCCTGCAGGCTGCCCGACATGCGCCAGCCCGCCGGCACCCAGGCGTTCCAGATGCCGATGTCGGCCACGCGCAGTTGCAGCCGTCCGGAAACGGGCGAGTCGGCCGCGGGCCAGCGTGCTTCGGGCGTGGTGCGCGTCTGCACCTGGCCGCGCAGTTCGCCGAGCAGGGCACCGGCCATGTCGGCCTTGAACACCCAGTTGCCGTCGCGCGCGGCCAGGCCCAGCCGCAGCTCGGCCAAGCCCATGGCTTGGGCACTGGTGGGTGCGATGCCGGCGCTCTGTCCTCTGCTGCCGCCGACAGACAGGTCGCCGGTGCTGCGTTCGACCAGGATGTCGGCGTCGAAGCGCTCGCCTGCCCGGACCTGGATGCGCGCGCCCAGCTGCAGGTCGCCGGTCCAGCCCAGTTCCGGTTGCAGGCGGGCCAGCAGCGGGGCCACGGCAAACGGGTCGACCGATGCGTTCAGTTCGATGCGCGCGGGCTCGGCTTGCCGGTCGATCAGCACGTCGTCCCAGCGCAGTACGGCGGTGTCGGCCAGCCTGACGCTGCCGGCCGAGGCCCGCAGCGCCACCAGGCTGCCTTCGGCGTTGAACTCCAGCTCGGCGTTCAGGTTGCGTCCGTCGGCCCAGGTGGGGCCCAGCATCGGAGCCGGGCTGCGGATGGGCGCCGGGGCCGATGCCTCACCGGCACCGGGCAGTGCCGCCATCGGCCGGCCGTCCCAGCCGCCGATCGCGACGCGCTCGACCTCGGCCCGCCAGCGCCCGCCGCCTTCGGGCTTGGTTCGCCAGCCTCCCCGGGCCAGCAGAAGGGCGCGGGTGCCGGGTGCAATGCTCTTGGCCGCGGCCGGCTGTGCTGCGCCCGGGGCTGGCATCGACAAGCCGAGCACGGTGGCTGCGGCCGGCGGCGGCAGCAGCGGCAGCATGGCTTCGATGTCGATGCGGTGTTCGGCCAGCTGGCCGCGCACGGTGCCGCGCAGCTGCTCGGCGCGTTGTTTGCCCAGCTGCAGTCCGTCCACTTCCAGCGTCAGGGCCAGGGGCTGGCCCGGTCCGGTGTCCAGCCGCCAGTCGAACAGGCCCTGCGCCAGGGCCAGGCGGCCAGCCTTGAGCTGTTGCACCTGGGCCCGGCCTTCGCTGCGCAGCCTGGGCCAGCGGCCGGTGCCCGTGACCTGCAGCCTGGCCCCGCCCTGGCTGGGGGCCCATTCGGACAGGTCGGGCAGCAGACGCGCCAGCGGTGCCAGCGCGGCCAGCTCGTCGGCCTGCAGTTCGGCCCGCCACTGGTCGGTCTCGCCGTCACCGGCCGGGTTGCCACTCGCCGCGGTGGTGAACACGGCGCTGGCCACTTGCAACCGGGCCTGCATCGCGCCGGTGCCGGTCGCGGCCGCTGCGCCTGCGCCGGGGGCATAGCTCAGGGTCACGTCGGCCTGCACCGGCAGGCCGGCCAGGACCGAATCGTCGATCTGGATGCGGCCGTTACCGGCCAGCCTGGGGGCCAGGGCCAGCGGCGCCTGGCGCTGGGCGCCTGCGGGCAGGCGCACGTCCAGCTGCCACTGGCCCGACAGCCGGTGCGGGCCGCGCCGCCAGGCTTCGGCCTCGGCGCCACTGCCCCCGGGCAGCCAGGGCAGCGGGTCGAAGTTGCTCAGCGCACCTTGTGTCACCAATTGCCAGGGGCTCTGGGCGTTGCGCCGCAGCAAGCGGGCGCTGGTCTCGGCGCGGGCGTTGCCGGTCTGTGCCTGGGCCTGCTTGATCTCCAGGCGGTTGGCGTCGGCCTCGGCCTGCAGCTTCAGGCTCACCGGTTGCGGTGCGGCGTCGAGCACGCCGTCGAGCTGGGTCGTCAGGGCGGCAGTCCAGGGTGCCGCGGTGGTGGTGGCGGCGGGGTCGGGCGATGGCAGGCCATCCAGCTTCAGGGCCAGCGGGCCAGACAGGCGCATCGCTGCGGCGCGGCCGTCCAGGCGCTGCGGCACGACGTCGAGCAGGCGTGTGTCCAGCGTCAGCCCATGGCCCTGCCAGCGGGCCTCGCCGGTCCAGCGCCCCGCGGGCCGCAGCGCGTCGGCCAGGTCGACCTGGAAGCGGGTCACGTCCAGCCGGTCGAGCTGGTCGATGCGGCCGCTCAGGTCGAGTTCGACCGCAGCCACGGGCAGCCGGCCCTCGTTCCAGCGTCCAGGCAGCGCGTTGCTGACGCGCAGCGTGGCGGCGATGGGTTCGTGCAGGCCGCGCGACTGCACTTTGGCGCTGGCGTCCAGGCGGGTCTGCGGGGCGCTGGCATGCACCGCCGACAGGTCGAGGGCCGTGGTCTGCAGGTCGAGTTCGCCCACCGGCCAGGCCTGGAAGGGCAGCAGGCTGCCGCGCAGGTCCAGCGCGGCGGGGGGTTTGCCGGCCAAGGGCACGCTGCGCAGCGTGGCCTGCACCGCCAGTTGTTCCAGCGGGCCGCTGGCACGGACTGCCGCGCCCCAGGCCGGGCTGTCGCCACCGGCGGCGGGGTGCAGTGCCGCCTGCGCGCTGGTGGTGAACGGCGGCGCATGGGCGATCTGCGCCGAGGCCTGCACCACCAGCCCCTGCCATTGCCCCTGCAGCGACTGCAGGCCATGGCTGGCACCAGGCCGGCTGTCGAGCACCACGCCCTGGGCGCGCAGCAGCGTGGCTGGGGCCTGCTGGTCGACCTGCAGCGTGCCGACCTCGGCCTGGCGCAAGTTCAGCTGCAAGGGCAGCGCCAGGCTCGCTGGTGCCTGCAGCGGCTGGCCGCTGGGGGGCCCGCTGAGGTAGGTGGCCCGGCGCACGGTCAGCCGGTCCATGTCGAGCGCGACCCAGGTGCCGGGGGCAGCGTCGGGCGGGCGGAAGCGCCAGCGCAGGCCTTCGGCCGAGACCTCGTCCAGGGTCAGCGAGGCCTGGCCCTCGTTCCAGCGGATGCGAAGCTGCTGCATGCGCAGGCGGCCATCGGCGTCGCCCAGCAGCGCCCCTTGCACACCCGTGGCTTCGACGCCTGGCAGCCGCGCCAGCAGCCAGCGCGCGCCGGCCTCGGTGGCCAGGGTCCAGCGCAGCGCGCCGAAGCTGCCCAGCAGCAGCGCCACCACCAGCAGCACGCAGGCCAGCAACAGCCAGAGCCCGACACGTCGCCGTGCCGGCCCGGCCATTGCCGGGGTGGCGTCGGCCGCCTTGTCGGTGGTTGGTGCGGGCTCGGCCATGTTCAGAATGCGATGCCCACGCTGAAGTGGAAGCGGCCTTCGCGGGTTTCGCTGCCATAGGCCCAGTCCAGCCGCAGCGGGCCGACCGGGCTGCGCCAGCGCACGCCCAGGCCCGTGCCATAGACCGGCTTGAGCTGGCCGAAGCTGTCGGCGGCATTGCCGGCGTCGACGAAGACCGCGCCCCAGATCGAGGGAAAGCGGTCGCTGATGGGCCGCGCCACTTCCAGGCTGGCCGTGGCCAGGCTGACCCCGCCGCCGACCGCACCGTCGACCTGCGGCCCCAGGCTGCGGAACGAGTAGCCGCGCACCGATTCGTCGCCGCCGGCGCGAAACAGCTTGGAGTCGGGCACCACCACCCCGCTGGGCAGGAACACCTGGCCCAGTTCCAGCCGCGCCTGGCCATACCAGGTCTGCCCCAGCGGCAGGTAGCCCACCAGCCGGCCATAGGTGCGCGTGAACGCGCCGCTGGGCGCGTCGGTGCCGTGAGAACGCCCGACGCCGAGCTCGACCTTCAGCGTGGCGCCGCGGGTGGGCAGCACGATGTTGTCGACGTTGCGCCAGCCGCCATGGAAGTTGGCCGACAGCGCGAAGGCCGACGACGACTCGGCCCCCACAGGCGTGCGCACCGAGCGTTCGGCTTCGACGAAGAACAGGCGCTCGAGCTTCTGCCGGTCCTGCGTGCGGCCGATGCGCAGGCGTTGCGACAGCACGGTGTCGGTGTCGGTTTCGAGCTTCTCGACCGCGCCGCCGATCAGGTTGCGGTACAGGCGCGGTCCGGGGTGGGCAATGACCTCGCCTTCCCAGGCGCTGCGCTTGTCGCCCAGTTCCAGCTTGTTGCGCGCCGTGGCGGCAAAGCCGAAGACGCGGCGATAGACATGCTCGACCGACGCCCGTGCCCCGGTGTTGGCCGAAAAACCCACGCCCACCGTGTACACCTGCAGCGCTGCTTCGCGCAGGCGCACCTGCACGCTGGCGGCCGCGGCCTGGGCGGGGTCGGGGTCCAGGGTGACATTGACGCTGTCGAACAGGCCGGCCTTCTGCAGCCGTTCCTGGAAGTCCAGCAACAGTGCTTCCGTGACCGGCGTGCCGACGTCCGACATGGCCAGGTTGCGCACGGTCTGCACGTCGTGGTCGACCAGGCCCTCGATCTCGAGCGTGCCCAGCCGGTACAGCGGCCCGCTGTCGACGACGAGGAACAGGCGCACCGTGTTGCTGGCCACGTCGACGCTGGCGCTGGTGCCGCTGTAGCTGGCGTTGGCATAGCCTGCTGCCCGCAGCAGCACCAGGACACTGCCCTTGGCGCTGGACCAGGTTTCGTTGCGGAAGGGCGTGCCGGGCCGCAGCTCGAAACTTTCCCGCAACCGCGCCAGCGTCGCAACGGCATGGCCGTCCTGGGCCGTGGCACCGGTGTCGAGTTCGCCCTGCACCTCCAGCGTCACCCGGCCGACGCTGGCCCGGGCCCCCGGTTCGACGACCAGCGTCACGCTTTCAGTGCGCGCGCCATCGGGCCCGGCATTGCGCTGCAGGCGCACGGCCGGGGCAAAGTAGCCTTCGGTCTGCAGCAGGTCGCGCACCTGGGCGGGCGTGGCGTCGATCAGGCGCTCCCATTCGCTGTCGTCGACATCGGCAGGCGCGGCGCGGCCCAGTCGCACCAGGTCCAGGTGGCGTTCGAGCAGGCTTTTCAGTTCGCCCGGGGCCTGCACGTCGATGGCCACCAGCGACAGCGTGCCGGCGGGATTGCTGGCCGCGGCCGCACCGGCAGAACCGGTCGCACTGGCTGCTTCAGCCGTTGCTCGCACCTCGGCCGTGGGCGGGCCCGGCCACAGGCTTGCGCAGCCGCCCAGCCAGGGCACCAGGGCCGCCAGCAGCGCCAGCGCGGCCCGCCCGAGGGTCATTTGCTGAGCAAGCGCATCGCGCCTTCGAGCCCGGCCAGGTTCAGCGGGAACATGCGCTGGTTCATCAGCTGCTGCACGATGGCGATGCTTTGCCGGTATTGCCACACGCCCTGGGGTTCGGGGTTGATCCAGGCGAACTTCGGGAAGGCGCTGGTCAGGCGCTGCAGCCACACCGCGCCCGGTTCCTCGTTGTTGTATTCGACGCTGCCGCCGGGCTGGACGATTTCATAAGGGCTCATCGTCGCGTCGCCCACGAACACCAGCTTGTAGTCACGGTTGTACTTGCGGATCAGGTCCTGGGTGGCGAACTTCTCGCTGTAGCGGCGGCGGTTGTTCTTCCACATGAAGTCGTAGACGCAGTTGTGGAAGTAGAAGAACTCCAGGTGCTTGAATTCGGTCTTCGCCGCCGAAAAGAGTTCCTCGACACGGTGGATGTGCTCGTCCATCGTGCCGCCCACATCCATCAGCAACAACACTTTCACCTTGTTGTGCCGTTCCGGGACCATCTTGATGTCCAGCAGCCCGGCGTTCGCAGCGGTGCTGTGGATGGTGTCGTCCAGGTCGAGTTCGTCGGCCGCGCCTTCGCGCGCGAAGCGCCGCAGCCGGCGCAGCGCCACCTTGATGTTGCGCGTGCCCAGTTCCTTGGTGTCGTCGTAGTCCTTGAAGGCGCGCTGGTCCCAGACCTTCACCGCGCTCTTGTTGCGCCCGCTGGCCTGGCCGATGCGGATGCCCTGAGGGTTGTAGCCATAGGCGCCGAACGGGCTGGTGCCGCCGGTGCCGATCATGCGGCTGCCGCCCTGGTGGCGTTCCTTCTGTTCCTCGAAGCGCTTCTTCAGCGTTTCCATCAGCTCGTCCCAGCCCATCTTCTCGATGGCCGCCTTCTGCTCGGGCGTGAGTTCCAGTTCCAGGGTCTTGCGCAGCCAGTCCAGCGGCACGTCCTGGGTGAAGTCGGTGAGCAGTTCCACGCCCTTGAAGTAGGCGGCGAAGGCGCGGTCGAACTTGTCGAACAAGGCCTCGTCCTTGACGAGGGCGGTGCGGGCCAGGTAGTAGAACTTGTCGACGCTGGGGCCGCCTTCATCGTCGATGACGCCGCTTTTCAGCGCCTGCAGCAGGCACAGGTATTCGCCCACCGAAACCGGCAGCTTGGCGGCGCGCAGGGTGTAGAAGAAGTTGATCAGCATGGCAGGCCCTTCCAGGCGATTGTCGCGCTGCCCGCCGGCGGCCCTGCCCGTGGCCCGGCCTGCGGCCCTATTTCCCCTTGGCGCCCGGGTCGTGGCGCTTGAGCCAGCCGAAATACTCCTCGTACCAGAGCTTGCTGTTGCGAGGCTTCAGGATCCAATGGTTCTCGTCCGGGAACCACAGCAGCCGGGCGTCGACGTTCAGCGCCTTCAGCGTGTTGTAGTAGGCCAGGCCCTGGGCGTCGGGCACGCGGTAGTCCAGCGCGCCGTGCACCACCAGCGTGGGCGTGCGCATCGTCGCGGCATAGGCATGTGGGCTTTGCGAATGCACACGCGCCATGTCGTCCCAGTACCAGGCGCCCAGTTCCTTGGCATGCCAGGTGTAGGCGTCGTCGGCGAACATGCCCACCCAGTCGAAGCAGCCGGCGTGGCACACATAGGCGGCATAGCGCCCCGGCTTCACGTGGCCGTTCATCCAGGCCACCATGTAGCCGCCGTAGCTGCCGCCGGTGGCGAAGATGCGCTTCCTGTCGACCCAGGGCTTCTTCAGCAGCCAGTCGGTGGCGGCTTCCACGTCCTGCAGTTCCAGTTCGCCCCAGCGGTGGGTGATGCTGTCCAGGAAGGCATAGCCGAAGCTGCTGCTGCCGTGATAGTTCACCATCGCCACCACGTAGCCCTGGGCCGCCATCACCTGGGCATTCCACCGGTAGTGCCAGACATCGCCGAAGGCGGTGTGCGGGCCGCCGTGGATGACATGCAGCACCGGGTACTTCTTCTTCGCGTCGAAGCCCGGGGGGTAGGCCAGCCAGAGCTGCACATCTTCCTTCGGTCCGTCGTCCACCGCGGCTGCGCCCTTGATCCAGACTTCGTCGACGCGCGCGCTGTCGCGTCCGGACAGCAGCGTGTCGTTGAAGGTCTCGATGCGCAGCGGCGCGGCACCCGCCAGGTGTGCGTGCATGCGGCCAGGGTGGGTGGCGCTGTCGGCCACGGTCACCAGGGTGCCGGCAGCCTTGTCGAAGGCGCCGACCCAGCCACCTTCGACCACGACCTCGGCGCGCTTGTCGGCCAGGTCGAAGCGCCAAAGATGCTTGCGCCCCTTCTGCTCGGCCAGCAGCAGCAAGGCCAGGCCGTCGTCTTCCCACAGCAGCGGGGCCTGCACCTCGTGGTCCCACTCGCTGCTGACGACTTCCCAGGCGTTGCCGTCGCGATGCCACAGCGCCAGCTGCGCCGGCATGGTGTGCTTGCGGCCCTGGTGGCTGGCCAGGAAGGCGACGCGCGCGCCGTCGGGGCTGTAGCGCGGCGCGGCGAAGTCCCAGGCGGCGTCCTTGGCAATGACGCTGATCTTGCCGCTCTTGATGTCCAGTTCGGCCAGCGCAAAGCGGCCGTCGACGCGTTTTTCGGTGGCCGGGTCGAAGCTGAAGACGATGCGCTTGCCGTCGGGCGAGATGTCGAAGTGGTTGGCGTCGGGATCGGCCCGGCCCAGTTCGTAGGGTGTGCCCTCGAACAGGTCGCGCACCTTGGCCTGGCTGGCGTTGCCGCTGGCGGCCGGCTCCAGCAGGTGCAGGTGGGCCACGCGGCCCATCGGCAGGTTGTGGTCCCAGAAACGGTACTGGGCCTCGCTCGTGACGTAGCCGCTTTCCTTGCGGTCCTTGAATTCCTTGTGCTTCTTCGCCTGGGCGGCCGTGCCTTTCAGTTCAGGCCAGACCCAGCTGACGAAAACCAGGCGCCGGCCGTCCGGGCACCAGCGGAAGGCCTCGACGCCGGTAGCGACGCTGGCCGCGCGATGGGCTTCGCCGCCGTCGGGGGCGATCAGGTAGAGCTGTTGGGTCTCGTCCTTCGCGCCTTCCTGTTCCCGCTTGGCGGTGAAGGCGATCAGCTTGCCGCGCGGGCTCCAGCGCGGGTTGCCGTCCTTCTCGCCGCCCGTGGTCAGCAGGCGCGGGCCGCCGCCCTGCGTCGACAGCAGCCACAGTGCAGACGAGGCCTTGTTGTCCTCCATCGAGAAGCTGGACAACGCAGCCACGGCCTGCGCGCCGTCAGGCGACAGGCTGGGCGCACCCAGGCGCTGCAGCGCCCACAGGTCGTCGACCGTGAGAGGGGTCTTCCTGGCTTCGGGCAAGGTGCTGGTCTTCGGGGTCTTCGCCATGGGCTTTTGTTTCTGTTCAGCGCGGGCTGCGTGGCCGCGTCAGTTGGTGTTCGAGTTGCGCCTTCACCTCGGGCCATTCGCCCGCCGTCAAGCTGTACATCACGGTGTCGCGCACGGTGCCGTCACGGCGCAGCGCATGGTGGCGGATGACCCCGTCCTTGCGGGCACCCAGCCGCTCGATCGCGCGCTGGCTGGCGAAGTTGAAGTTGTCGGTGCGCCAGCCGACAAGCCGGGCGCCGAGCGTTTCGAAGGCATGCGTCATCAGCAGCCACTTGGCGGTGGTGTTGACGGCGCTGCGCTGGCGGCTCGCGCGGATCCAGGAGTAGCCGATCTCGAGCCGTTCGACCGCGGGCACGATGTCGTGGTAGCTCGTGCTGCCGAGCACCTCGCCGCTGTCGTGGTCGAGGATGGCAAAGGCCAGCCGGCTGCCCTGCTCGCGCATCTTCAGCGCCGTGGCGATGTAGGCGGTGGTCTCGCCCGGGGCCGGCACCGAGGTCACGCGCAGGTTCCACAGTTCGCCGTCGGCCGCCGCGGCCGCCAGCCCAATTTCGTGTTCGGTCCCCAGCGGCACCAGGCGTACCGGCGCCCTGGTGAGGGTGACAGGCAGTACACCGTGCATTCCTAACCCAGCTTCCCGCCACGGATCCAGCTCTGCCGGTCCGTCGGCGGACGGCCTGCGGCGAGGACGCCGCAGGCGCTCGCAGGCGAGGGACAGTCCTCAGGACTGTTCCTCGTCCTGCTCGCCCCGCCTTGGGGGGGTGCGAGCGCCAGCGAGCTTGGGGCCCCCATCTCTAGCGGTTGTGGCGCTGCATGAACACGAGTTTCTCGAAGAGCGTCAGGTCTTGCTCGTTCTTCAGCAGCGCACCCACCAGTGGCGGCACGGCGACCTTGTCGTCCTGGCTTTGCAATGCTTCGAGCGGAATGTCCTCGGCCACCAGCAGCTTGAGCCAGTCGAGCAACTCGCTGGTCGACGGCTTCTTCTTCAGGCCTGGCAGGTTGCGCACCTCGTAGAAGGTCTTCATCGCCGCGGCCAGCAACTGCTTCTTCAGCCCGGGGAAATGCACGTCGACGATGCGCTGCATCGTGTCGGCTTCAGGAAACTTGATGTAGTGGAAGAAGCAGCGGCGCAGGAAGGCGTCGGGCAGTTCCTTTTCGTTGTTGCTGGTGATGAACACCAGCGGCCGATGTTTGGCCTGGATGAGTTCACGTGTCTCGTAGACGTAGAACTCCATGCGGTCGATTTCGCGCAGCAGGTCGTTCGGGAATTCGATGTCGGCCTTGTCGATCTCGTCGATGAGCAGCGCCACGGGCTGGTCCGAGGTGAAGGCCTGCCAGAGCACGCCCTTGACGATGTAGTTGCGGATGTCGCGCACCCGTGCGGCTTCTTCGCTGCCACTCAACTGGCTGTCGCGCAGCCGGCTCACGGCGTCGTATTCGTACAGGCCCTGCTGGGCCTTGGTCGTGCTCTTGATGTGCCACTGCAGCAGCGGCATGCCCAGTGCGCCCGCGACTTCCTCGGCCAGCATGGTCTTGCCGGTGCCGGGCTCGCCCTTGACGAGCAGCGGGCGCTTCAGGGTGAGTGCCGCGTTCACCGCCAGCATCAGGTCCTGCGTGGCGATGTAGTGCTCGGAACCCTGGAATTTCATGCAGCAAAGGCAGTGTTTGCCTGTAGATGGGAGGCCGCTTTCGGCGGTTTCGAGCCAGTATAAGGGCCCTATAATTTCGTCGATGAAGTTCGCCACCACCCCCCTGTTCGTGGCCACTCTGGTGGCTTCCCTCTTCACTGCACCGGCCGCATTCGCCCAGGATGCCGCCGCCGGCAAGGCCAAGGCCGCCATGTGCATAGGCTGCCACGGCATCGTGGGTTATCAGTCCAGTTTCCCGGAAGTCTTCAGGGTCCCGATGATCTCCGGCCAGACTGGCGCCTACATCGTCGCTTCGCTGCAGGCCTACAAGAAAGGCGAGCGCAAGCACCCGACCATGCGCGCCATTGCCGGGTCGCTGACCGACAAGGACATGGCTGATCTGGGCGCCTTCTACGAATCGCATGGTGCTTCAGCCGTCAAGAACGTGGCCACGGCGCCCCAGCCCAGCCCGGCCGTGGCCGCCTTGTTGACCAAGGGTGCCTGCGCTTCGTGCCATGGCGCCGACTACAACAAGCCCATTGCCGCGAACTATCCCAAGCTGGCCGGCCAGCATGCCGACTATCTTTACGCCAGCCTGCGCGCCTACGGCATCCAGGGCAATCCGCAGGTTGGCCGGGCCAACGCCATCATGAGCGGCCAGGTGAAAGCCTTCACCCGCGCCGAACTCAAGCAGATGTCCGACTACCTGGCCACCCTGCCTGGTGACCTGAAGGTCGTTCGCCAGTCGCCGTTCAGGTGATCTCGGGCCGGCGTGCCGGCCATCGCCACACGCGAGCGGCAAGCGCCGTGCCCAAAAGGATCACCGCGCATCCGCACAACATCGCAACCGTGGGCCACTCGCCCAGGAACAAGGCCCCCCAGCCCATGGCGAAGGCCGGGATCAGGAAGGTCACCGAGATCGCCCGGGTGGCACCCACCCTGGCCATCAGCCTGAAGAAGAGCACGTAGGCCAGCCCGGTACAGGCCAGCGCCAGCAAGGCCGCTGCGGCCCAGGCGCGAAGGCTCGGTGGCGTCGTCGGCCACCACCACCAGGCAGGCAAACCCAGCACCAGGGCCGACGCCATCTGGCTCCCCGCGGCCACTGCCATCGGCGGCACCGCCTGCAACTGTCGCCGCGCGAGGTTGGCGCCCAGCCCGTACAGCAGCGTGGCGCCGACGCAGGCGGCAATGCCCAGGGCCGGGCTGACGCCCAGCGCCCCGGCATGCAGATCGGCCTTGCCCCAGGAAAGGCCGATCACGCCGGCCAATCCGATCAGCAGCCCGAGGATCTGCGTTCTGGCGAGCTTCTCGCGCCACACCACCCAGCCGATCAGGGCAGCCCACAGCGGCGCGGTGGCATTGAAGACCGCCATCAGCCCGGCTGTCAGTGCCAGCGAAGCCACCGCGAAGAGCACGAACGGTCCGGTGCTGTTCACCCAGCCGACCACCGCCACCGCAGGCCAGTGTTGCCGCAGCGCCGGGCCTTCGCCCCGCCACAGCAGCCAGGGCAGGAGCAAGGCGCTGGCGCCGGCCACGCGCAGGAAGGCCAGTGCCACCGGCCCGAACTCGTCGGCGCCCAGACGCATGAACAGGAACGATGCGCCCCACAGGGCGGCCAGCAGCAGCAGGTCGAACAGGTCGCGCCGGCTCACAGCCTGCCTTCGTGCTGCAGCAGAAAGCGCTTGCGGTCGAGGCCGCCTGCATAACCCGTGAGCGTGCCGTCGCGTCCCAGGACGCGGTGGCAGGGCACGATCACGGAAATCGGATTGCGCCCGATAGCCGCACCCACCGCACGCATGGCGGTCGGCCGGCCGATCTGGCGGGCCACTTCGCCATAGCTGATGGCGCGGCCCGGGCCGATGCCGCACAGGGCCTGCCACACCTGTTGCTGGAACGGAGTGCCTTGCGCGTCCAGCGGCACCCCGAAGCCCGTCCACCCGACCGTGGCGCTGCCGTCGAAGTACAGACTCAGCTCGCGGGCTGCCTGGGCCAGGTGGGGGTGGGCCGGTTCGGCCGGCGCAGGCAGTGGGCCAGGGTGGTGGGCCTGCCCGTCGAACCAGGCCCCGGCCAGACCGGCGGCAGTGGCCGCCAGCGTCATCGGCCCCAGCGGTGTCTGAATCCGGCATTGCGCCTGCAGCGCTGCGGTCGAGGTCATGGCAGTTCCTTGGTTTCGATGGCGTGCCACAGCCGCATCACGGCATAGGCGCGCCAGGGTCGCCAGTCTTCGGCGATCCGGGTGATGTGTTTCGGGTCGCGCGAGCCCAGTGCATTCATCAGGCCGATGTCGCTGGCGGGCCAGGCATCGGGCCAGGCCAGCGCACGCATGGCCACGAGTTGCGCGGTCCAGTCGCCCACCCCTGGCAGGGCCAGCAGCGCCTGCAGCGTGGCTTCGACCGGTGCACCACGCTCGAGCACGATGCGGCCGGCCACCACCTCCGCGGCCAGAGCCTGCAGCGCGCGCACGCGCTGGCGCACGATGCCCAGCAGGCCGATGGTCGCAGGGTCGGCGTCGGCAATGGCCTGGGGCGTGGGGAACAGGCGGGTCAGACGCGGATACGGGGTTTCGATCGGTTCGCCCAGCCGGTCCACCAGGCGCTGCAGCAGCGTGCGTGCTCCCTTGACCGTGACCTGCTGGCCCAGGATGACGCGCACTGCGGTTTCGAAGCCGTCGAAACATCCGGGCAAGCGATGACCAGGCCGCAGCGGCAGCGGCAGGCGGGCCAGCACGGCATCGACCTGCGCCGGGTCGGCGTCCAGGTCCAGCGCGTGGCGCACGCGCTGCATCAATGCACCGAGCGCAGGGCTCAGGCTGTCCGACACCTGCAGGCGCACTTCGCAGCGCGCCGGGTCCAGGCGCAGGGCCAGCCAGCCGCGCAGCAGGCCGTCGCGATGCGGCCAGGCCAGCGTGCGCCGCAGGGTCAGCGCCGCGCTGTCGACCTGTTCGACACCCTCGACCACGCGCCGTTCGAAGTGGCCGACCAGGCCTTCCACGTCCAGCGGAGGCCGCCAGGCCAGCCGCAGCCCGGTTCCGTCGGCGGCGATGGCAGTGGCTGCTGCCTGGCGTTCGCGGCGCAGCTGTGTCGGCGCCAGCCGGTAGCGTTCGGCGAAGGCGGCATTGAAGCGGCGCAGGCTGGCAAAGCCGCTGGCCAGCGCCACCTGCGCCACGGGCAGCGGGGTGTCGGTGAGCAGTTGCTTGGCCAGCAGCAGACGGCGAGTGCTCAGGTAGTCGTGCGGCGCAACGCCGTGGTGAACCAGGAAGATGCGGCGCAGGTGCCGGTCGGTGACGCCCAGCCGGGCTGCCAGTTCGGGCAAGGCCACAGGCAGACCCTGGTGCACGGCCAGGTCGATGCGCTGCGCTGCGGCCTGGGCCAGGCTGTGCGAGGAATCCATCTGGGACAAGCCCGGGGCGATTTCCGGCCGGCATTTCAGGCAGGGCCGGAAGGCTGCAGCCTCGGCCTGGGCACAGCTGCCGAAAAAACGGCAGTTCTCGCGCCTGGGCGTACGCACCCGGCAAACCGGCCGGCAGTAGATGCCGGTGGAGGTGACGCCGACGAACAGCCGGCCGTCGAAGCGGGGGTCGCGGGCGCACAGGGCCAGGTAGGCCGCATCGGGATCGGAAAACATGGCGCCATGTTAGGCGCCGCCTGATCCTGCGCTGGCCGTTTTCGGACCTGTGGTTCAGGCCGCCAGCTTCGGGGCCAGACCGGCTTCGAAGATCGCCACCGGCTGCGGCCGGCCGAGCAGGTAGCCCTGCATCAGGTCGCAGTCGTGGCGGCGCAGGAATTCAGCCTGCTCGGCGGTTTCGACGCCTTCGGCCACCACTTCCATGCGAAAGCGGCGCGCGATGGCCAGCATGGCCAGCACGATGGCGGCGTCCTCGGGGTCGGTGGTCAGGTCGCGCACGAAGGCGCGGTCGATCTTGAGTTCATGTACCGGCAGCTTTTTCAGGTACATCAGGCTGGAATAGCCGGTGCCGAAGTCGTCGATGGAAAACCGGAAGCCCAGCGCCGCGATCTGCTGCAGCCGTTCCGCCGCGCCCTCGTCGAGCAGTACGCCTTCGGTGATCTCCAGCGTCAGCAGACCGGGATCGACACCGTGCCTTTGCGTGATGGCCAGCAGGTCGTTGGCAAAGCCCGGCTCGCGAAACTGCCGCGGACTGACGTTCACCGCCAGCGGCAGGCTGCGCCCTTCGGCCATCCAGCGGGCCTGCAGCGCACAGGCCTGGTCGATGACCCAGCGGCCTATGGCCAGGATCAGCAGGCTTTCCTCGGCCACCGGGATGAAGTCGGCGGGGCTGACGAAGCCGCGCTGGGGCTGCTTCCAGCGCAGCAGGACCTCGGCGCCTGCCAGCACCTGTTGCGGCGGGCTGGCCGGGGTTGCGCCAGGCAGCAGTTTCCACTTGCCCTGCAGATTGATGCTGAACTCGGCGTTGTCCAGTGCCAGGCGCAGGTCGCGTTCCAGCGCCAGGCGCTCGGCAACGCCGCGCTGCATGCTGTGCTCGTAACACTTGAGCGCGCCGCGCCCCGCGGCCTTGGCCACGTACATCGCGGTGTCGGCTTCACGCACCAGGTCTTCGACGTTTTCCTGGGCGCTTTTCGGGAACAGCGTGCAGCCGATGCTGGCGCCCAGCGTGTATTCGAGTCCGTCCACGACGAAGGGCCGCACCAGGGAGGCCAGCAGCTTCTGGCCGACATGTTCTGCCCCTGCCGTGGCCAGGCTGCTGTCGTTGCCCAGGTCGGGCAGCAGCACCATGAGTTCGTCGCCACCCATGCGGGCCAGCGTGTCTTCCGAGCGCAGCGCCTGCTGCAGGCGCTGGCCGACGGCGCGCAGCACGCTGTCGCCCACGGCATGGCCATAGACGTCGTTGATGCGCTTGAAGTGGTCCAGGTCGATGTACAGCAGTGCGCCGAAGCGGCTGCGTCGGCGTGCCGATCGCAGCGCCTGCAGCAGCCGGTCGCCGAGCAGGGTTCGGTTGGGCAGGCCGGTGAGCGTGTCGGTGGTGGCGGCGCGGTGCAGTGCCGCTTCGGCCTGCTTGCGTTCGTCGATGTCGATGAGCACGCCCGACATCGCCGTGATCTTGCCCTGCTCGTCGTGTTCGGCTGGTGCTCCGGCGGCCAGCATCCAGCGCCAGCCGCCCTGGGCGCTGGGCAGCCGCAGTTCGACGCGGAACATCGCGTCGCGGCCGGGCTGGTTCTGGCGCAGCACCTCGCGCATGCGCCCGACGTCGTCGCGATGCACCGCAGGCCACAGCGGCAGGCTCTGGCGACCGCTGCCCCGGGCCGCGAAGCGCAGGCCCACCGCGTCGGCGGCGCGGGCATCGAAGTGCACCAGGTCGTCGACCAGGTTCCAGTGCCAAGGTGCAATGCGCGCCGCCTCGACCGCCAGGTCCAGCAGACGGCGCTGGTCGCGGGCCTCGGTCTGGTCGGAAAAGCAGCAGATCGCGCCACTGATGCCGCCGTCGGCGTCATGCAGGGCCACGGTGCTGGTTCGCAGCCAGTGGCGCTTGCCGTCGCCCAGGCGCAGGCCGTAGCAGAGTTCGTGTCGGTCCTGGCCGTCGGCCACGGTCAGGGCCATGGGGCGCAGCTCCCGCGCCATGGGCTGGCCGTCTTCGTACAGGGCGTCGGGAAAGAGCTGGCAGGTGCGCTGGCCCAGCAGCTGCGGCAGCGGGACGCCGTAAATGCGCGCGGCACTTTCGTTGGCCTGCAGCACGCGCAGCTGCAGGTCGACCATGACCACGCCGACCGGCAGCGAATGCAGCAGGCCCTGGGCCTGTTCGCGCTGGGCAACGAGTTCGGTGACGTCGGTGATGACGGCGATGTAGCCGTCGAAGGCGCCGGCCGCTCCGAACAGGGGTTGCAGGTCGATGTCGATCCACTTGCCCGGGCCGTCCACGTCGCGGCCGAGCCTGCGCAGGCGTGTCGCCTGGCGAGCGTTGACGGCTGCCAGCAGCGGCGCGCGGGTGTCGGGGTCGTTGCGCAGAAATGGCAGAACGGCACCGGGCCGCCGGCCCAGGCAGGCGGCGACCTCGCACCCGGCAAAGTCACCGAAGGCCTGGTTGGCCCAGGTGATGCGGTTGCCGACGTCGGTGATGACGACTGCGTTCGACGCGCGCTCGGCCACCAGTACCCGGGGGGCAAGCAGCGCGTCGGTGTCGGCGCGCATGTTCATGGAGTTGGTTTTCCGTTCGAAGCCCATGCATTGCAGTTGAATCTGCAACGCTCCATCGCATTTCGAACGGCGCGGCCACAACCTGAGCTTTGGATGGGGCGCGGTGTGCGGAAATTGGCAGTCTGCGCTACATGGCCTTGAACAGCGGCACATAGGCCCGGCTGACGGGCAGTTCACCCGACCAGCCTTGAATGCGCAGGAACAGCCGGCTGCTTTCGTCGCGGCGGGTGCCGGCCAGGTGGCGCAGATTGACGATGGTCGACCGGTGAACCTGGGCGAACTGGGTCGGGTCGAGCTGCTGGGCCAGCTCGGCGATCGGCGTGCGGATCAGGTGTTCGGCGGTGGCCGTCTGCACGCAGGTGTACTTGTCGTCGGCACGGAAGAACAGCACCTCGTCCACCGCCACCTGGTGGGTGATGTCGCCGCTGCCGGCGCGCACCCAGCGCAGCCGTTGCGGCGCCAGCGAGGCCGTCGGCAGCAGCCGCTGCAGCGTGGCCAGCAGCCTGGCCTCGTCGCCCGACGGCGCCGTCGCCGGCTGCAGCGCCCGGCGGATGCGCTCGACCGTCTTGCCCAGCCGTTCACGCGAAACGGGCTTGAGCACGTAGTCCACGGCCTCTTGTTCGAAAGCCTGCACGGCATATTCGTCGTAGGCAGTGACGAAGACCACGCGCGTCGTGCCCTCGATGCCCTGGGCGACTTCCAGCCCTGTGAGGCCAGGCATCTGGATGTCGAGGAAGGCCAGGTCGGGCTGCAGCGCGGCGATGCGCTCGGCCGCTTCGACGCCGTTGCGGGCGGTGTGCAGCAGTTGCAGTTCAGGCCACAGCGTGGCCAGTTCGCTGGCCAGCGCACGTGCCAGGTGCGGTTCGTCGTCGGCGATCAGGCAGGTGGTCATGTCGGGGTGGGCTCCAGGGGAATGATGATGCTGGCCAGCGTGCCGCGCGGGCCTTCGGGTGCGGTCTGCAGCACCAGCGTGGCCTGCGGGCCGAAACGGGCCAGCAGCCGCTCCCGGATGTTGGCCAGAGCCACGCCGTTGCCCCGCCGGGCGCCGGGGCGCGGGCCGGCCTGGCCAGCCTCCAGGCCCAGGCCGTTGTCCTGCACTTCCAGCCGCAGCTCTCGCCCGACCACGTTGGCACGCACCCAGACCGTGCCGCCGTCGATGCTGGGCTCCAGCCCGTGCATCACGGCGTTTTCCACCAGCGGCTGCAGCAGCAGCGGCGGCAGCGGCTGCTGGCGTGCGGCTTCGTCGGCCGTGATCTCGAAATGCAGCCGGTCGGCCATGCGCACCTGCAGCAGCTGCAGGTAGTGCTGCGCCAGTTCCAGTTCCTGCGCCACCGTGCTGCTGGGCTTGCGCATGGTGCCCAGGCTCACGCGCAGATAGTCGGTGAAGCTGGCCAGCATCTGCTTGGCCAGTGGCAGGTCGTGATCCATCAGGCTGTGCACGTTGGCCAGCGTGTTGAACAGGAAGTGCGGCTCGATCTGGGCCTGCAGCAGCCGCAACTGCGCTTCCTGGGCCTGGCGCTTGAGCTGTTCCTCGTGCCACTGCTGCCAGGCCCACAGGCCCCAGATCGTGCTGGCGAAGACGGCGGCGATCGACACCGAGATCCAGCTCCGCTGGGGCGCCCAGTTCACGCGGTCCATTCCGGGCAACTGGCCCAGCAGCAGGAAGGCCAGGCCCAGGCCGAAAGCCACGCACAGCATCGAGGTTCCGGCAAAGAACAGGTTCACCCACAGCCCGGGTTCACCATTCACCCAGGCCAGGAAGCGGTCGGAGGCCAGGCGTTCGATGGCGGTGTAGACGACGTGAAAGGTCACGGCGATGAGCAGGGCCGTCAGCAGCATGGGCTGGGCGACTTGCAGCACTTCTGCAGGGGTCGGCCAGCGTCCGCCAAAGAGCAGGGCCACCAGCAGCAGGCCCAGGCCCCACGCCAGGGCCACCAGCAAGGTCATCACCCACATCGCCCATTCCGGGGCGGCGTGCTTGCGACGCAGCTTGAAGAAGTCGCGCCGGGCCAGGGCCAGCGCAGCCAAAAAGGGTTGCATGGCCCGAAGTCTAGGCAGCTGCGCCCGGGCGCGGCCAGGGCAGCGACGAATCGCCCGGTCGGCCGCCGGATCGACAGCGCGGTGGCCCAGGCGGCGGCCTTCCTACAATCCGCGCTGCTTCCAGACCAACCCAGCCCTACAGCATGCACATCGATCCCACCGTCTTCAAGGCCTACGACATCCGCGGCATCGTCGGCAAGAACATCGACGAGACCTTCGCCGAGCACCTGGGCCGGGCCTTCGGCAGCGAAGCGCTGCTGGCCGGCGAAAAGGCGGTGGCGGTGGGCCGTGACGGCCGCCTGTCTGGCCCCGGCCTGGCTGCGGCACTCATCCGCGGCCTGAAGAGCACCGGCCTGGACGTCGTGGACATCGGCATGGTGACCACGCCCATGCTGTACTACGTGGCCGCCACGCGCGGCAAGCACGGCTGCAGCAGTGGCATCCAGGTCACCGGCAGCCACAACCCGAAGGACTACAACGGCTTCAAGATGGTGATGGCCGGACGTGCCATCTACGGCAACGACATCCAGAAGCTCCGCCAGCGCATCGAGACCGAGACCTACACCTCGAAGCGCGGCCGCAGCGCGAAGATGGACATCATTGCCGAGTACACCCAGCGCATCGTCGGCGACGTGAAGCTGGCGCGGCCCATGAAGATCGTGGTGGACAGCGGCAACGGCATTCCGGGTGCCACGGCTCCGGCCATCCTGAAGGCCCTGGGCTGCGAGGTCATCGACCTGTACAGCACGGTGGACGGCGATTTCCCCAACCACCACCCCGACCCGAGCAAGCCCGAGAACCTGGCCGACCTGATCAAGGTGGTGCACGCCACGGGTGCGGAGATCGGTCTGGCCTTCGACGGCGACGGCGACCGCCTGGGCGTGGTCACGAAGCAGGGCAACATCATCTACCCCGACCGGCAGATCATGCTGTTCGCGCGCGACATCCTCAAGCGTCACCGCGGTGCCACGATCATCTTCGACGTGAAGTGCAGCCAGCGCCTGCCGGTGGCCATTCGCAAGGCCGGTGGCAAGCCGCTGATGTGGCGCACCGGGCATTCGCTGATCAAGGCCAAGCTGAAGGAAACCGGCGCCCCGTTTGCCGGCGAGATGAGCGGCCACCTGTTCTTCGGCGAACGCTGGTATGGCTTCGACGACGCGATGTACACCGCGGCACGCCTGCTCGAGATCCTGAGCCGCGAGAAGAACCCCAGCGCCTTCCTCGACGCCCTGCCCACCAGCTTCAGCACGCCCGAGCTCAACGTGCCTTGTGCCGAAGGCGAACACCACGCCGTGGTGGCTGAACTGCTGGCGCGTGCGGCCGACGGCCGGCTGAAGTTCGAAGGCGGCGCGGTGGGCACCATCGACGGCCTGCGCGTGGACTTCGCCGACGGCTTCGGCCTCATCCGCGGCAGCAACACCACGCCGGTGCTGGTGCTGCGCTTCGAAGGCCACACCCCCGAGGCGCTGCACCGCATCGAGGCCAGCTTCATGGAAGCGCTGCGCAGCGTCAAGCCCGACGCCCAGGTGGCTGCCGCGGCGCACTGAGCATGCGCGCAGGGCTGGCGCGTTGATGGTGCACACCGGGCTGGCGCGTCGATGATGCGCGCAAGGCTCGCGCATCGATGAACCCCGCCTGGCTTGCGCGGGCGGCCTGGGCCATGGCGCTGTGGCTGGCCTTGCCTCTGATCCTGGCGCGCCTGTGGTGGCGTGGCCGGCGCGAACCCACCTACCGGCTCGACATGGCCGAGCGGCTGGGATGGCCAGCCCGGCCGCCCGTGCCGGGTCGGCTCTGGGTCCACGCCGTGTCGCTGGGCGAGACCCTGGCCGCAGCCCCTTTGTTGGCCGCGCTGCGGGCCAGGCAGCCTGGCCTGTGCATCCTCTTGACCCACGGCACGGCCACCGGGCGTGAAGCGGGCGCAAAACTGCTGCAGCCAGGCGACGCCCAGGCCTGGCTGCCCTACGACACCCCTGGCGCGGTGCGGCGCTTCCTGCGTGCCCACCGCCCTGTCGCCGGGGTGCTGCTGGAAACCGAGATCTGGCCGGCGCTGCTGCATGCCGCGCAAGCCCAGGCCCTGCCGATGGTGCTGGCCAACGCGCGCCTGTCGGCCCGCAGCGCCGCCAAGGGCCGGCGTCTGGCCGCCCTGCTGCGACCGGCCGTTGCTGCCTTCCAGGCGGTGCTGGCACAGACCGAGACCGACGCGCTGCGGCTGCGCAGCGCCGGCGCGGCCCATGTGCAGGTGCTGGGCAATCTGAAGTTCGACATCACGCCGCGCGCCGACCTGTTGGCGCTCGGACAGGCCTGGCGCCAGGCCGTCGCTCAGGGTGCAGGGCGCCGCGTGGTTCTGGCGGCCGTCACCCGCGAAGCCGAGGAAGCCGCGCTGCTGGCGACATGGGCGGGTGTACCGGCACCGCGGCCGCTGTTGCTGGTGGTGCCCCGGCATCCACAGCGGTTCGACGAGGTGGCAAGCCTGGTGGCGCGGGCAGGCTTCAGCCTGGAGCGGCGCAGTGCCTGGAGCGAGCTGCCGCCTTCCGCGGCGCTGACGGCCGACGTCTGGCTGGGCGACAGCCTGGGCGAGATGGCGCTGTACTACGCCGCCGCCGACGTGGCCCTGCTCGGTGGCAGCTTCGAGCCGCTGGGCGGACAGAACCTGATCGAGGCCGCCGCCTGCGGCTGCCCCTTGCTGATGGGCCCGCACACCTTCAACTTTGCCCAGGCCGCCGACGATGCGCTGGCCGCCGGGGCCGCCGAGCGCTGGCCCGACCTGCCGGCGGCCGTGGCACGGGCGCTGGCGCTGGTGGCCGGCTCGGCCCGACAGGATCGTGTGGACATGGCAGCAAAAGCCGGGCACTTCGCGGCGGCCCACCGCGGTGCAGCAGACCGGATGGCTGCACAGGTGCTGGCACGGGTGTCGTCACTGCGGTCTCCCATCGCGCCGCCGCCGCGTTGAGCCGAATCGCGCGCGCCGCCCCGGTCAGCCGCGCAGCAGGTCCAGTTCAGGGAGCCCGGCGCTGCCTGGCAACACGTCCTTGTCCAGCGCCTTGCGCGAGACGCCCAGATGCTGGCTCAGCAGCGGCCGCAAGGCGCTGCGCAGGTCGGTGGTGACGCGCAGGTCGCGGCCATCGGCACGCTGCGCGGGCGCCAGGCCCGGCCAGTCGGCCAGCACGCGGCCCCCGCGTACCGCGCCACCCAGCACGAAGGCGGTACCGCCGCTGCCGTGGTCGGTGCCCTGGCTGCCGTTGACCGCGACCTCGCGGCCGAACTCGGTGGCCACCACCACCACCGTGCGGCGCCAGGTGTCCTGCGCCAGCAGGCCTTCGCGCAGGGCGGCGAGCACGGCGTCCAGGGTGCGCAGATTGTTCGACAGCGCGCCTTGGGGTGCGGCCTGGTTCACGTGAGAGTCCCAGCCGCCCATCTCGAGCACCGCGACCTGGCTCCTGCCTTGCAGAAACTCCGCGGCCTTGCGGGCCAGCGTCAAGGCTTGCGTATTGCGGCCACCGACCATCGCCCCGGGGTTGGCGGCCATGGCTGGTTCGTCGCGCAGGCTGCGCGCACGGGCCAGGGCCTGGGCGAGTTCGGGGTCGTTGCGGTACAGCGCCTGCAGGCGTGCCACCAGGTCGGGCGCGGGTTCGGCCAGGGTGCTGGGCGCCCAGGTGTCGACGGTTGCGGGGCCCCGCAGCAACAAGGGAACCGCGGTCTGCAGCGCTACCGCACGCAGCGCCGGCCTGGAGGCGCCGGGTGCGCCTTGTGCACCGGTTGCAGCGGCCTGCAGTGCGCGGCCCAGCCAGCCGGTGTCCAGTTCGTGCGGGCGGCTGCCGCCGCTTTCCAGCACCTGCTGGGCGTCGAAGTGTGAACGTTCACGGTAGGCCAGACCCACCGCATGCAGCACCGCGGCTTCGCCGCGCGTGTACATCGCATGAAGCTCCGGCAGCAGCGGGTTCAGCGCGAATGGGCCTTGCAGCGCCAGCGGGGGGCTCGTGAATTCGCCGAGCACGCCACGCGCCGCAGCGAAGGCCGGGTCGCCGATCGCCGGCACGGCTTGCAGGCCGCAGAGGCCGCCGCGCAGCAGCACGAAGGCCAGCCGCGGGATGTCGGGGGCCAGCGGCGCGCCCGCGGCCACGGCCAGCCGGCAGGCCGCTCCCAGAGGCAGCAACGCAGCCGCGGCCAGCAGGCGGCGGCGCGGGATGGTGTGCTTCGTCAACATGGGGCTCGCTTTCATCGACGCTGGAATTCAGGGGCCAGCAGCAGCAGTGCCAGGGCCTGCGGGCCGTCGGCGGCACGTTCGATCTGGCGTGCGGTGTCGTCGGCCAGGCGCGGCCCCAGGCTGGCGGCTGCCAGGGCCCGGGCATCGACGTGCCGGCCCAGCCGGTCGGCGACGCGGGTGGCCCATTCCACCCGCTTCCAGACGGCATCGGGACCCAGCCATTCCTCGGCGCGGTCGGGCCAGCCGGCGGGCGAGGGCGCGGCCTGCACGCGCTGGCCCAGCGTGGCGATGCCGGCGTCGGCCTGGCGGTCGAAGGCGGTTGCGCCCAGGCCCAGCAGCCGGGCGCTGCTGAGGACAAATTCCTCGGGCGACTTCAGCTTCGCAGGCTGCGGCGACCAGGCCTGGGGCGATTCCACCAGCGCGCGGCCGACGCTGGCCAGGTCGCCTTCGGTCTGCAGGAAGCGGGCCTCGAGCCGGGCCACCAGTTCCGCCGGCGGCTGGTCGGCGACGAAATGGCGGGCCAGCTTGGTGGCGATGAAACGGGCAGTGGCCGGGTGGCGGGCCAGGTCGTCGAGCACGGCCTGCAGCGCCTGCGGACCTTCGCCGTAACGTCGTCCGAGCACGGTCTTCGGGCCGGGTTCGTGCCAGTTCGGGTCGAACACCACGGCCTGGGTGGCGCCAGGGTCGTCGGCAATCTGGCGCAGCGGCACGCGCCAGCCTGTGAACACGCGCGCCAGGGACGTGACGTCGGCCTGGGTGTAGCCGCCAGGGGTGCCGACGCTGGCCGCGCCCAGGGTGTGCAGTTCCAGCACCTCGCGCGCCAGGTTCTCGTTCAGGCCGCCCTGGCGCGGCGCTTCTTCGCCTTCGGCGCGGCGGCGTGCCGCGCGGCGCAGCACGGCGCGCGACTGCGGGCCGGCCGAGACGTCGTTGTCCAGGTAGCGCAGCATCGCCGCGTGGACGACGGCAGCGTGCAGCAGTTGCGCGAACGGGCCGGCGATGTGCGGACGGATGGCCTCGCGCTCGAACGCACCGACGAGCCCGCGCGTGTTGCCCTTGGCCAGCGAGACGGTGAAGTGGTTGGCCCAGAACAGCGCCAGCCGTTCGGCGAATGGCCGCTGGCTGGCGGCGGCGGTGGCCAGGCGGGCGCGCACGTCGGCCTGCACGGTGTCGCGCAGCGCGACGGCAGCCGGATCCTGCATCCCCGCGGCCGTTGTTGCTGCCGACGCTGCTGCCGCTGCTGCCGCTGCTGCCGCTGCCCTGGCACCAGCGCCCCTTCGCTGCTGTGCCGCGAAGCGCTGCAGGCCTTCGATGCTGCCGGGCAGGGCCTGGCCAAGCTGAGGCCCGGCCGGGCCCAGCTGTGCCAGCAGCCAGCCCCTTGCGTCGATGCCCACGGCCTGCAGATCGGCTTCGCCCAGCCCGAAGCGGTGGGCTGCGGTGGCGGCCTGGTGGGCAGTGCTGCCGGGTTGACGTGTGCTGTCCATGCCCGGCAGTGTGCAGCGCTGGCACGGTTCGCGCCGTGAAGCGCGCGTAAAGAAGCGTGTGCTGGCCGGGGTCCGCCCGCTGGCGCAGACCGGCCGCGGCCAGTCTATCGTGCCAGCAGCGTGCTCACGGCCTGCACGTCGGCCGGTGCCAGGGAACCGGCGGCCTGGCGCAGGCGCAGGTTGCCCACCAGAACGTTGTAGCGGGCCAGGGCCAGGTCACGCTGGGTGGCGGCCAGCTGGCTTTGCGCGTTCAGCACGTCCAGGTTGACGCGCACGCCGACGCGGAAGCCCAGCTGCGTGGCTTCCAGCAGCAGCTTCGACGAGCCTTCGGCGGCTTCCAGCGCCTTCACCTGGGCCAGCCCGGATTGCACGCCGAAGTAGGCCACGCGCGTGGCCTGGGCCACGCCGCGGCGGGCGGCTGCCAGGTCGTTGCGCGAACGCTCCTCGAGCTTCAGCGTTTCCCTGATCCGGTTCTGCGTGGCGCCGCCGGTGTACAGCGGCCAGGTCATCTGCACACCCACGCTGGCCGTGGTGCTGGTGCCGGGCAGCTGCACCCCGCTGCCGCGCGAGTCGCCTGCGCCGACGCTGGCCACGGCATCGACCGTGGGCAGCTCGCCGGCCCGGGCCTTGTCGGTTTCCAGGCTGGCCACGTCCAGGCCCACGCGGGCGCGGCGCACGCTGGGATGCTGGGCGTCGGCCACGTTCACCCATTCCTCGGGGTTGGCCGGCAGCGGCGCAGGCAGGTTCACGGGCACCAGCAGCGGCCGCGGTTCCACGCCTTGGCGGCCCACCAGCTGGTCCAGCGCAATGCGCTTGGCGCGCAGGTCGTTGTCGGCGGCGATCTCTTGCGCAGTGGCCAGGTCGAAGCGGGCCTGGGCTTCGCGTGAATCGGTGATGGTGGCGGTACCGACCTCGAAATTGCGCTTGGCCGAGGCCAGCTGTTCGGTGATGAAGGTCTTGCTGGCGCGCGTGGTGGCCAGCGTGTCCTGGGCCGCGAGCACGTCGAAATAGGCCTGGGCCACGCGCACGATCAGGTCCTGCTCGGCACTTTCCAGGTCGGCCTTGGCGGTTTCGGCGGTCTTGCGCGCCTGTTCCACCGTCACCCGGTTGGCCCGGTTGAACAGCGGGTAGCGACCGTTCAGCGCACCCTGCACGCCCGTGCTGCTGAGTGCGCCGATGCGCGGCGGGTCGGTGCGCGCCGTGCTGGCGCTGGCCGTGGCGTTGGCCGAAGGCCGCAGCAAAGCCTCGCTTTGCTCGATGCGGAATTCGATCGACTCTGCCTGGGCCCTGGCGCCCAGATAAGTGGCGTCGTAGTTGCGCGCCGCTTCGTACAGTTCTTGCAGGCTCTGGGCGCCAGCCCAGCCAGGCAGGAGCGCAGTCATCAGGGCCGTGAAAGCCAGGGGTGCCAGGCGGCGGGCGGCGGGGGCGTGCATGCGGAAGTCCTCGGGTAGCGGTCGCCACGATGCGACTGGACGCGGGTTATAGGCGGGGGCCGTGTCGACATGCGCTGCCGATGCGACGAGTTGCCGCCAGCGGGTGACGAGCGGCATGCGCGGCAGCGCCATCGGCTGCTTCAGAACCTGAAGCGAGTGGGTTCGGCGAAGCCCTGCAGACGCGGCGCCACGGTGTCGAAGAGGTCGACGTCGGACCAGGCCGAGGCGCCAGCGCGCGTGAACAGCCTGGCCCGCATGATGGGCAGGTCGCCCACCACCGCGGCCAGCCGCCCGCCGATCTTCAACTGCTGCAACAGCGCCTGCGGCACTTCGGGCACCGAACCCGACAGCAGGATGGCGTCGAACGGTGCTTCGGCCGGCAGGCCGCGCGCACCTTCGGCGGCGTCCACCAGCTGCACGCTGGCGTTCATCACGCCGGCTCGCTGCAGGTTGTGCGCCGCCATGTGAACCAGCGCCGGGCGGCATTCGAGCGAGATCACCGTCATCGCGCGATGCGCCATCAGCGCCGCCATGAAACCCGAACCGGCGCCGATCTCCAGCACCTTCTCGTGCCGCTGCAGCTGCAGTTCCTGGAGAAGGCGGGCCTCGACCTTCGGTTCCAGCATGCAGGGTCCCAGGGGCTCGCCTTCGAGGAGGGGCACCTGGGTGTCGACGAAGGCCAGTGCGCGCAGTCCGGCGGGAACGAAGTCTTCGCGTCGCACCTGGGCCAGCAGCGCCAGCACGCCCGGATCCAGAACCTCCCAGGGGCGGATCTGCTGCTCGATCATGTTGAAGCGGGCAAGTTCGGTGTTCATGGTGGCAGGGTCGATCGAGGTGTGGCGGGAAAACCCGAAATTCTAGGGTGCGCTGTGCGCGCCAGGCTGACGCACCTGCAGCCCGCGCAAGGCCAGGTCCAGGTGGGTGTCGATGAGCGCGCGGGGGTCGAGGTCGGGGTTGCCGCAGGGCGGGCTGCAGGCGCCGAAGGAATGGCGGTGCAGCGCCAGGAAGATCATCGGGGCCATCAGCGCGTGCGCCACTTCGTGCACGGGCACCGGGCGGAACTCGCCGCTGTCGATGCCGCGCCGGACCGCGCCGCTGAACAGGCGGTCTGCGGGTTCCATGACTTCTGCGGCGTAGAAGGTGGCCAGTTCGGGGAAATTGCGAACTTCAGACAGCACGATCTTGTGAATCCCCGCAGCCGGCGTACTGCCCACGCGTTCCCACCAGGTGTTCATCAGATGGCACAGCAGGTCGGAACTGCTGCCCTCGAAGTGCGCCAGCACTTCCAGGCCCTCGGTGATCAGGTTGACGAGGTTCTGCCGCACCACCGCCTTGAACAGGTCTTCCTTGCTCGGGTAGTACAGATACAGAGTGCCCTTGCTGACACCGGCGGCATGTGCCACTTCCTCGGTGCGCGTGGCAGCAAAGCCCTTTTCCACGAACAGGGCCAAAGCAGCGTCCAGCAACTCCTGGGGGCGGGTTTGCTTGCGTCGCTGACGGATCGGCGGTTCTGAAAGGGGGGGCTTGCTCAAGTTTTTACTGACCGATTGGTCAGTAATGCTACGCCCGGGCATCCTGCACGGTCAAGGTCGCCGATGTCCCGTGGGTGGCCCCTATCATCGCGCGGCGCCAAGCCCCCCCCCACCGCAACAAGAGAGCGCTACTTGGACCCTATCCTGCTGATCAAGGCCGCCATCATGGGCGTGGTGGAGGGCCTGACCGAGTTCCTGCCCATCTCATCGACCGGGCACCTCATCCTCGCCGCATCCCTGCTGAACTTCACTGGCGAAACCGTGAAGGTCTTCGAGATCGCCATCCAGACCGGCGCCATGTTCGCGGTGATCTGGGAGTACCGCGAACGCCTGAAGCGCACTGTCACCGGCATCACCCACGATCCCGTCGCCCAGCGCTTTGCGCTGAACGTGGGCATCGCCTTCTTCCCGGCGGTGGTGCTGGGCCTGGCTTTCGGCGGCATCGTCAAGACCTACCTGTTCCACCCGGTGCCGGTGGCCATGGCCTTCATCGTGGGCGGCATCATCATCCTCCTGGTCGAAAGGCGCCATCGCCGGCTCTATGGCGACATGGACCTTCAAGGCGGCCGCCGCGCCCGGGTGGAGAGCGTGGACGACATGACACCGATGGACGCGCTGAAAGTCGGCCTGGTGCAGTGCCTGGCGCTGGTGCCGGGTACCAGCCGTTCTGGCGCCACGATCATCGGCGCGATGGTGTTCGGCTTTTCGCGCAAGGCAGCCACCGAGTTCAGCTTCTACCTGGGCATTCCCACGCTGATGGGCGCGGGCGCCTATTCGGTGCTGAAGAACCGCCACCTGTTGTCGATGAGCGACCTGCCGATGTTCGCCGTCGGCCTAATCATGGCCTTCTTCAGTGCGCTGCTGTGCATCCGCTGGCTGATCCGGTACGTGTCGACACACGACTTCACCTGGTTTGCCTGGTATCGCATCGTCTTCGGCTGCATCGTGCTGCTGACCGCCTACACCGGCTGGGTCACCTGGTCGGCCTGAGCAAGCGCCAGGACGCCGCGCTCAGCGGCGCGTGAACACCAGGTCCCAGACGCCGTGGCCCAGTTTCAGGCCGCGGTTCTCGAACTTCGTCAGCGGACGGTAGGCCGGCCGCGGCGCATAGGCTTCAGCCGTGTTGGCCAGCGCAGGCTCGGCACGAAGCACTTCCAGCATCTGCTCGGCATAGGGCTGCCAGTCGGTGGCACAGTGCAGGTAGCCGCCGGGCTTCAGGCGTGAAGCCAGCAGGGTGACGAACGGGGGCTGTATCAGCCGGCGCTTGTTGTGCCGCTTCTTGTGCCAGGGGTCGGGAAAAAAGATGTGCACGCCGTCCAGGCTGGCGGGTGCCACCATCCGTTCCAGCACTTCGACCGCATCGTGCTGCATCAGCCGCAGGTTGCCCAGGCCCAGTTCGCCAATGCGCTTGAGCAAGGCGCCGACCCCGGGCACATGCACCTCGATGCCGATGAAGTCGGTGCCGGGCAGGGCGGCCGCGATCTGCGCCGTGGCGTCGCCCATGCCGAAGCCGATTTCCAGCACCCGGGGCGCCTGGCGTCCGAAGCGTGCCTGCCAGTCAAGCGCCACGCCAGGCTCGAAGGGCAGCACGTAGCGCGGGCCCAGCTCGACCAGGGCCCGCTGCTGGCCCGTGCCCATGCGGCCGGCGCGCAGCACGAAGCTGCGCATGGCGCGGCGTGCGGAGGGGGCTGTGGCGGCCGGGTCGTCGGTGTCTTCTGCATGCATGGGGCGCGCAGTGTAGTGGCGCAGCCGGCGCCTGCCGATGCGGGTTCGGCCGTATGGGCGCTGCGCAGCGCCTGCCTAGCATCGGTTGCAGGCCGCGTGATGCACAGCAGACGGCCCGATGCGGAAAATTCGAACCCTGGAGACAAACCATGAACATCCGTCCACGCCCGCTGGCGCTGGCACTGACAGCCGTGACCCTGGCCACCCTGGGTGCGTGCAGCCTCGACGACGACCGCCAGCCGCTTGAAATCCGCACACTGAACAACCGTGCCGACCTGATCAGCGGCGGTGACGCACTGGTCGAGCTGGTGTTGCCCGCACGCACCGGCATCCAGGGTTTGCGCGTCGACGTGGGTGGACGCGACCAGAGCGATGCCTTCCGCACGCTGGCCGACGGCCGCGTCGTCGGTCTGCTGACCGGCCTGCCGCCGGGCGCCACCACCGTGCTGGCCGAAACGGGCGGCGCCAAGCCGGCCACCCTGGTCATCACCAACGCGCCGCGCCATGGCCCGGTGATCAGCGGACCGCTGAACCAGCCCTTCTTCTGCGCCACGCCGACCCCCCAGGGGGTCAGCGGCAACACGCCCGCGCGCAATGCCAGCGGCCTGAGCGGCGCCCCCGACGCCAACTGCAACATCGCCACCGAGATCAAGCTGTACTACCGCAGCAGCGCGGCCGGTTGCAGCCTGGCCCTGCCCGACCCGACACCCGCGATGGCCGCCACGGCCAGCGTCGTGCCCGCCAACCCCGCGCCGCCGGCCAACGCCTGCTTCAAGCCCTACACCGCCGGAAGCACCCCCGCCGACATGGCCACCGCGACCACCGACGCCGGCGTGCGCGTGCCCTACATCGTGCGCCTGGAGCGCGGCACCACCAGCCGCGGCATCTACGACCTGGCGGTGCTGCACAACCCGACACAGCCGGTGAGCGCATTCACGCCGCCGGCGGCCTGGAACGGCAAGCTGCTGATCAACTTCGGCGCCAGCACCGGTCAGCCGCGGCGCCAGGCGCGCCCGGCCACGGCCTGGTCGGGTTCCGACGCCCAGATCTCGCGCGGCTACATGGTGCTGTCGCACAGCATGCTGGATTCGGCGCGCAATTCGAACCGCGTGCTGATGAGCGAAACCATCATGATGATGAAGGAGCACATCGCCGACACCCTGGGGCCGATCCGCTTCACCATCGGTTCGGGTTGCTCGGGCGGCTCGATCAACAGCAACATGGCTGGCAGCATCCAGCCCGGATTGCTCGACGGCATCACCACCACCTGCACCTACCCCGATTCCGAAACCACCGCCATCGAGGTGGGCGACTGCGTCGGCCTGGTCGAGGCTTACCAGAAGCCCGAGTGGCTGGCGCTGACCGCCGGCTTGACCCAGGCCGAGATCAACGCCCGCAAGGCCGCCATCAACGGCCACCCCGACCCCAGCGCCTGCCATGCCTGGTACAACGCCTTCGGCACCAACGGCCGCGCCGGCCTGTTCAACCCGCGCTTCGTCAGCAACAACATCACTGGCGCCATCGTCCAGCAGCCGACGCAGACGAACAACTGCGAAATGCCCAACAGCGCCGTCTACGACCCGGCCAACCCCACGGCCACCGCCAACCTGCCACGTTGCAACGCCTGGAGCTGGGCCGAGAGCATCTGGGGCCGCGTGCCCGGTTCGCCCGCGGCGCTGGACACGCGCGACAACACCGGGGTGCAGTACGGCCTGAAGGCGCTGCGCGACGGCGTCATCAGCGCCGAGCAGTTCGTCACCCTGAACGCCATCGTCGGCGGCACCGACCGCGACTCCACGCCCCGGGCGGCGCGCAGCGTGGCCGACACCGCGGCGCTGGAAATCGCCTACCGCTCGGGCATCGTCGCCAGCGGTGCGCAACTGGCGAAGATGGCGATCATCGACATGCGCGGCTGGGACGACAGCAACATCACCGTGCCCCCTGGCAACACCCCGGGCACCATCCCCATCCACCACCAGTGGTTCAGCTTCGGCCTGCGCGACCGCATCAGTGCTGCGGCCGGCGACGCTGGCAACCAGGCGATGTGGCGCTTTGCCCGCACCGGCCTGACGCCCCCGGGCACGATGGGCACCGACGCCTTCCTGGCGATGGACCAATGGCTGACGGCGCTCAAGGCCGACACCAGTGGCCGCACGCTCGAAGCCAAGGTGCGCGCCGCGCGCCCGGCCAGCACCGCCGATTTCTGCCTGCTGCCCTCCGACGCCACGCAGACCGTGAAGGTGACGAACGCCGCCTTGTGCGATGCCGACCCCTTCCTGAAGCCTTCGCTGTCGCCGCGCCAGGTGGCCGGCGGCCCGCGCGCCGAGAACGTGCTGAAGTGCCAGCTCAAGCCGCTGCTGCGCAGCGACTACGCCGCCGGCACCTTCACCGACGCGCAATGGACGCGCCTGCAGGCGGTGTTCAGCGACGGCGTGTGCGACTGGTCGAAGCCGGGCGTGGGCCAGCAGGCGGCGGTCAGCCCCTTGACCTTCGCCGCGGGCGCCGGCGGGCGGCCGCTGCCGCCCGCACCGGTCTCAACTGCGCAGTGAGCTTTGCCCCAGGCCGGTGACGGGTGAACAAGAGCGCTCGGGGCCGGGGCCGGCGTGACGGGCCACTAGACTTGCACCTTGTCCTGAGCAAGGAGCACGCGCTTGAACCTGCCACGCCGATCGACCCTGGCCCGCCTGGCCAGCCTGCTTGCTCTGTCTGCTGCCGGTGCCGGGCTGACGGCTTGCGCCGCCTTGCCGGGCCGCGACCCGGTGCGCGTGAACGTGGTGGGCGTCGAGCCATTGCCGGGCCAGGGCCTGGAACTGCGTTTCAACGTGCGCCTGCGCGTGGTGAACCCCAACGACACGCCGATCGACTACGACGGTGTGTTCGTCGACCTGGACCTGCAGGGCCGCAACTTTGCCGCCGGTGCCAGCGACATCAAGGGCAGCGTGCCGCGTTTCGGCGAACGCGTGCTGGAGGTGCCGATCAGCGTGTCGGCGCTGGGCGCGCTGCGGCAGATGCTGGGCCTGGCCACCAACGGCCCCTGGCCGGACAAGCTGGCCTACGAAGTGCGCGGCAGGATCGGCGGCGCGGCCTTCGGTGGCCAACGGTTCAGCAGCAAGGGCGAGCTCTCGCTGGCGGGGCTGGCGCGCTGAGGCGCCACCCGCCAGCGGGCCCCCTTGAGGTGGATTCGGGCTGCGGGCCGAAAACTGGGCCGAAGCGCAGTTCTCGGTCAAGGCCGGCGACATCGTCTTCGTGCAGCATGAAGCCGCCATGGGCATCATCATGGCGCGCAACAACCTGCTGCGCCTGGAAGACGTGCCCGGCCGGTACCACGTGAAGACGCTGCAGCTCGGCACCATCCTGAAGTCCGACAAGTGAGCCCGGCGCACAGCGCCATGGCGTAACATTCGGCTTCGATGCGGGTGTAGTTCAATGGTAGAACGGCAGCTTCCCAAGCTTCATACGAGGGTTCGATTCCCTTCACCCGCTCCATCTTCAGCCGTTGATCCGGCGCTGGCGCCTTGCGCGCCCTGTCAGCAGGCTCCGCTGTGAACGCACCTTTGCAGATTGCCTGTGTCGGCATCGATCCCACTGCGCTGCTTGCGGGTGCCGGCGGCGGCGTCTTCGCCGTGCAGCCGGTGGCCACCCCCGAAGAACTGGCCAGCGCCGACGCCGACGCGGTGCTGATTGCCACCCCCGACCTGGCCGCACTGGCCGCCTGGACCATGCTGCCGGCGCTGTCGCTGCAGACGGCGGTGGTGGTGATCACCGACCCGTCGCCCTGGTCGCTGTCGCTGCCGTTGCTGCAGGCGGGTGTCCAGGACGTGCTGACCACGGCCGAAGCCAGCGGGCCGCGCCTGGGAATGGCCTTGCGCCATGCCATCGAGCGCAAGCGGCTCGAAGCCGCCACGCGCCGCGCCTACGCCACCGACCTGTCCACCGGGCTGCCCCACCTGCCCCAGTTGCAGGAACACATGACGCACCTGCTGGCCCTGCGCGAACGCGAGCCCGCGCCCATGGCCCTGATCGCGCTGCGGGTCTCTGGCCTGGCGGCCACCGAAGCCCTGCTGGGTGTCGAATCGGCCAACGTTCTGCGCCGCAAGGCGGCGGTGCGGCTGCGTTCGGCGTTGCGCGCCAGCGACGTGGTGGCCTCCATCGGTGACGACGCCTTCGCGGTGCTGCTGGCCTGGATCGATTCGCCGCAGGACGGCGAACGCGTGGCCTCGAAGCTGGCGCATGCGCTGGCCCGGCCTTTCAGCGTGGCCGGACGCGAGCAGGGCCTGGCCGTCAGCGTGGGCCTGGCCTCGTATCCCGAGCATGGCAAGGATGCCGACAGCCTGTTGCGCCGTGCGCTGGCGCAGGCCACGCAGCGGGCGAGCATCGGCGGCGGCAAGTCGGCCACGGCGGCCGACCGGGGCCCCCAGGCGGCGGCGAACGACGCCTGAGGCTTCACTCGCCCCGCGGCCGCTGCTCCCGGGGCTGGGACCTTGCGGAATGCGGCGTGCCGGATGCGAGTTCAGATCCACCCGAGCTGACGTCGCCAGGCTTCCTCCGCGGCCTGCCTTGCACGGTGTTCTTCGGCCGTCGGGCGGGTTCCGGCGCCAGCGGCCTGCAGATGTTCGGCCAAGGGGCGCAGGCCGACATCACGCCGCCGGGCATCCACCTCGGCGAACTCGCCTTCCAGGGCCAGCGCAAAGGCGCCGTCGGGACGCAGGTCGACCTGCGTGCCATGGCGTTGCAAGCCGCCTTCGAACACCCGGATGCGGTCGTCCAGGTAGGCGAACTGCCAGCGCGGCACCCGCGCCCGGGCGCTGGCTTCGTCGATCAAGCTGCGGCAGCGGCGCATGAACGCCGGCTCGCCGATGGCATGCTGGGCCACCAGCCATGCGGCTTCGGCACCGTCGGCACCCACCAGGGCTTCGGTGGGCCAGCCATGACGGTCGATGATGTCGCCCAGCGCCTGCGCGTTCGCCGTGTGCACGCGCTGCATGGCCGGGTGGTAGCCGGCGTGCAGCTGCCCCAGGCCCGCCAGTTCGGTGCGCAGGCTCTCGTCGGCCGCGCGCATCTGCAGCAGCCGTTCACGTTCGGCGTGCAACACGGCGCTCGGCCGCCCGGCTATTTCAGGATGTCACCCAGGCACAGATACTTGGCCTCGACATAGTCGTCGATGCCCTGGCGTGCGCCTTCCCGCCCCAGGCCGCTTTGCTTCACGCCGCCGAAGGGCACCTCGGTGGTGGAGATCAGCCCGGTGTTGATGCCGACCATGCCGTATTCCAGCGCTTCGCCCACGCGGAAGATGCGGCCGATGTCGCGGCTGAAGAAGTAGCTGGCCAGGCCGAATTCGGTGGCGTTGGCGGCGGCGATGACTTCGGCCTCGGTCTCGAAGCGGAACACCGGGGCCACCGGGCCGAAGGTTTCTTCCTTCGCGCAGAGCATCTCGCTGGTGACGTGGGACAGCACCGTGGGCGTGTAAAAGTGGCCGCTGACGCGGTCGCCACCGGTCACCAGCTTGGCGCCCTTCGACAAGGCGTCGGCCACGTGCGATTCCACCTTGGCCAGGGCCTGGGCGTCGATCAGCGGGCCTTGCTGCACCCCGGTGTCGAAGCCGTTGCCGACCTTGATGGTCCTGGCCTTTTCGGCCAGCCTGGCCACGAACGCGTCGTAGATGCCGGCCTGGGCATACAGCCGGTTGGCGCAGACGCAGGTCTGGCCGGCGTTGCGGTACTTGCTGGCCATCGCGCCTTCGACGGCGCTGTCCAGGTCGGCATCGTCGAACACGATGAAGGGCGCGTTGCCGCCCAGTTCCAGGCTCATCTTCTTGATGGTGGGCGCGCACTGCCGCGCCAGGATGCGGCCGACCTCGGTGCTGCCGGTGAAGGACAGGTGGCGCACGACGTCGGAACTGCACAGCACGTTGCCGATGGCGATGCTGTTGTCGGCATCGGCGCACAGCACGTTCAGCACGCCCGCCGGCATGCCCGCGCGTTGCGCCAGTTCGGCCAGGGCCAGCGCCGACAGCGGTGTCTGCTCGGCCGGCTTGATGACCACCGGGCAGCCCGCGGCCAGTGCCGGGGCCACCTTGCGCGTGATCATCGCGATCGGGAAGTTCCAGGGCGTGATGGCCGCGCACACGCCGATGGGCTGCTTGATGACGATGTAGCGTTTGTTGTTGTCGGTGGTGGGAATGGTTTCGCCATAGACGCGCCGGCCTTCTTCGGCAAACCACTCGATGAAGCTGGCGCCATAGACGACTTCGCCGCGGGCTTCGGCCAGCGGCTTGCCCTGTTCGGCGGTGAGGATGCGCGCCAGGTCGTCGGCATGGGCCACGATCAGCCCGAACCACTTCATCAGGATGGCTGAGCGTTCCTTGGCCGTCTTCGCGCGCCACAGCGGCCAGGCCTTTTCGGCCGCCGACAGTGCGGCGGCGCAGTCCACGGCCCCCAGGTTCGCCACCTCGGCCAGCACCTGGCCGGTGGCCGGGTCGGTGACGGCAAAGCGGGCGCTTTCGTCGCGGGCGCTGACCCAGTCGCCGCCGATCAGGCCTTGTGTCTTCAGCAGCGTGGCGTCTTGCAGCCCCGCCAGGGGGTTGGGATGGGTTTGCATGCGCGGGTCTCCTTCGGGCCAGCACTGTAGCGCGGCTGCGCAGCGGGCGCCCGGGCTGGCGACATCGGAGTTTCAAAAGATGCATGGAGCTGAGATGCCGAGACGCACTCTGACAAGCGCCCGCCAGACCGGCTTCGATGGTCTGGCCCGGCTGGGCTGACCAAGGGCACTTGCCAGGACTGCCCACACCTGGGCGCCGAGTGTCGGCCGCGTAGAATCTGGAAGATTGAACGCTGAATCCAGCACCCGGACCCCGCCCATGAACGCTTCCGATATCCGCAGCACGTTCCTGAAGTATTTCGAGAGCCAGGGCCACACCATCGTGGCCAGTTCCCCGGTGGTGCCGGGCGACGACCCCACGCTGCTGTTCACGAACGCGGGCATGAACCAGTTCAAGGACGTGTTCCTGGGCTTCGACAAGCGGCCTTACACGCGCGCCACCACCAGCCAGAAATGCATCCGCGCCGGCGGCAAGCACAACGACCTGGACAACGTGGGCTACACCGCGCGCCACCACACCTTCTTCGAGATGCTGGGCAACTTCAGCT
>LNFM01000743.1_pt1 | contig 77849 bp, 80 predicted proteins | sample 596031 | NCBI WGS metagenome assembly LNFM01 (sample SAMN04254537, study PRJNA301005) | activated carbon metagenome | isolation source: dual media filters at the Ann Arbor, Michigan drinking water treatment plant | place: USA: Ann Arbor | reverse complement strand
CGCACTTCGTTGATGATGCGATTCGACACCTTACCCAGCAGGCTGTGCGGCAACTCTGACCAATGCGCAGTCATAAAGTCAGTGGTGGAAACCGAACGCAGGGCAACCACGTATTCGTAGGTACGACCATCTCCCATTACGCCAACGCTTTTCACCGGGAGGAATACGGCAAAGGCTTGCGAGGTCTTTTCGTACCAGCCGGCGGCACGCAACTCATCGATAAAGATCGCATCCGCGCGACGTAGCAGATCAGCAAACTCATGCTTTACCTCGCCAAGGATACGTACACCCAAGCCAGGGCCTGGGAAAGGATGGCGATAGACCATTTCATGCGCCAGCCCCAGTGCAACACCCAGCTCACGCACTTCGTCCTTAAAGAGTTCGCGCAAAGGTTCGAGCAGCTTGAGATTCAGGGTTTCGGGCAGACCACCAACGTTGTGATGGCTCTTGATGGTGTGTGCTTTACCTGTCTTGGCACCGGCAGACTCAATCACGTCTGGATAGATGGTGCCTTGTGCCAGCCACTTGGCCTTGGGTAGCTTCTTGGCCTCGGCTTGGAACACTTCGACAAACTCGCGGCCAATGATCTTACGCTTGGCCTCAGGGTCCGACACGCCTTTAAGGTGACCCATGAACTGCTCGGTGGCATCAACGTGAATAACCTTGACGCCAAGATTGCGCGAGAAGGTTTCCATAACCTGGACGCCTTCATTCAAGCGCAGCAGCCCGTTATCCACGAAAACACAGGTCAGTTGATCGCCAATGGCGCGATGGATGAGTGCGGCGGCGACAGAGGAATCAACCCCACCTGACAACCCCAGGATCACCTCATCCGAGCCTACCTGCGCACGAATTTTCGCAACGGCTTCATCAATGTAGCCCGGCATGGTCCAGTCGTTGCCACATCCGCAAATGTCATGCACAAAGCGGGCAATCATGTCCTTGCCCTTGGGCGTATGGGTCACTTCCGGATGGAATTGCACCGCATAGAACTTGCGTGCCTCATCCGCAATCGCGGCGATCGGCGTTGATTCATTGCTGGCGATAACCTTGAAGCCTGCTGGCAGTTGCGTCACTTTGTCGCCATGACTCATCCACACATCAATCGCCGGTTCGCCCTTGGCGGTCTTGCGATCTTCAATCAGACGGAAGAGTGGTGAGTCGCCATGCGCAGCAATCTCAGCATAGCCAAACTCACGCTTGCTCGAGCTCTCAACCTTGCCACCCAGTTGCTCTGCCATGGTCTGCATGCCATAACAAATCCCGAACACGGGGATGCCCAGCTCAAACACTACTTGCGGAGCGCGCCAGTCTTGCGCTTCATAAACCGAATTCGGACCACCGGACAAAATGATGCCAGCCGGGTTGAACTCACGAATGAACTCAGCAGAGACGTCAAAGGAGTGCAGTTCGCAATAGACCTGCTGTTCGCGCACGCGACGCGCAATCAGTTGCGTAACTTGTGAACCGAAGTCGAGGATGAGGATTTTTTGGTGGGACATAGTGTTGATTCTTTACACCGGACCTGAAAATGAGAAAGGCGGCCGTAGCCGCCTTGCCGGAATGAGCCGGGCTCAATCCATGTGGTAGTTCGGAGCTTCCTTAGTGATCTGCACATCGTGCACATGCGACTCGCGAATGCCGGCCGACGTAATTTCGACAAACTCGGCAGTTGCACGCATATGATCAATGTTCGGTGATCCGACGTAGCCCATGGTGGCACGCAGGCCACCCATGAGTTGATGGATCACAGCACCAACTGGTCCCTTGTATGCCACGCGGCCTTCGATACCTTCCGGCACCAGCTTGTCAGCATTGCTGCCATCGGCCTCTTGGAAGTAACGATCGGAAGAGCCATCCTTCATCGCACCCAGGCTACCCATACCGCGGTAGGACTTATAGGAACGCCCCTGGAACAGCACAGTTTCACCCGGTGCCTCTTCAGTACCGGCAAACAGGCCGCCGAGCATGACAGCATTAGCGCCAGCAGCAATCGCCTTGGAAATATCGCCCGAATAGCGAATACCGCCATCGGCAATCATCGGTACACCGCTACCCTTGAGCGCTTCCGAGACATTGTTGACTGCTGTGATTTGCGGCACACCAACACCCGCGACAATACGCGTGGTGCAGATTGAACCTGGGCCAATGCCGACCTTGACACCATCGGCACCATGATCAACCAGCGCCAGCGCAGCGGATGCAGTCGCAATATTGCCGCCGATCACTTGCACTTGTGGGAAGTTATTCTTGACCCACTGCACGCGCTTTAGCACGCCTTCGGAATGGCCATGTGCCGTATCTACAACGATGACGTCGACACCCGCCTCAGCCAGCAGCTCAACGCGCAACTCGGTTCCCTCGCCCACACCAACAGCAGCACCGACGCGTAGGCGCCCTGCTTCATCCTTGCTGGCAAATGGATACTCGGTCGACTTTTGGATATCCTTGACAGTGATCAGGCCCTTGAGCTCGAAAGCATCATTGATCACGAGCACACGCTCCAAGCGGTGCTTGTGCATCAGAATTTTGGCTTCTTCCGGATGTGTACCTTCGCGGACTGTGACTAGGCGTTCGGCCGGGGTCATGATCGCGGTGACCGGCTGATCGAGATTGGTCTCGAAGCGCAGATCGCGGTTGGTCACGATACCAACCACACGCTTTCCTTCAACCACGGGCAAACCGGAAATCTTGTGAGTACGCGTCAGTGCGAGCACGTCGCGGACCAGCATAGTCGGCGGAATCGTGATTGGATCCTTGAGGACACCCGACTCGTAGCGCTTGACCTTAGACACTTCGGCGGCTTGCTCAGCAGGCTTGAGGTTCTTGTGGACAATGCCCATGCCGCCTTCTTGTGCCAAGGCAATAGCAAGACGCGACTCGGTCACGGTATCCATTGCAGCGGATACCAAGGGGATGTTCAGGGTGATGTTGCGTGTCAGTTGAGTTGCCAGGCTGACATCGCGGGGAAGCACGCTCGAGTGAGCGGGAATGAGGAGGACGTCATCAAACGTCAACGCCTTCTGAACCACACGCATCTTATTTTCCTTTGCGGCAAAAACGCATTATACGCATGTCGGGCATGCCTGGCAAACCCTTGCAGGCCATGGATCAGCTTGGTGTTTTCAGGCTTCCTCCGCCCTTTTTCATTGCTTTACCTTCTGCAGCCCGTGCCTTGCGTACTTCTTTTGGATCGGCAATCAGTGGGCGATAGATTTCCACACGATCATGATTACGTAACACCGTATCCGGTTTGCTCAATTTCCCATAGATGCCGAACTTGCCGCTGGCCACATCAATCTCATGCTGTAACAGCAGACCAGAAGCGTCGAGTGCTTGTGCCAGCGTGCTGCCTGCAGGCAAGACCAAATCAACAAGCGTCTGTTTGTCAGGCTGGGCATACACCACTTGAATGTTGATTGCCTCAGCCATAAACGCTTTGCGCCCTTTTCACGAACGACTCAACAAAAGTATTGGCAATGTGATTGAACACGGGCCCGAGGACGGTTTCCAGCATGCGGCTGGAAAACTCATACTGCAGGCGAAACTCAATCTTGCAGGCCGTATCCCCCAGTGGGGTAAAGCGCCAGCTACCTTCCATCTGCTTGAAAGGGCCATCCCGCAAGCTCATGTCCATGCGCGTTGGCACCTGCTTTTGATTGGCCGTCGAGAAGTGAGCCTTGAGCCCATGGTAGCTAATATAGATCGTTGCAACCGTCGTGGCGTCCGTCCGCTCATGCAGCTCAATACCACCGCACCAGGGCAGAAACTTCGGGTAATCCTCGACAAGATCCACCAGATGAAACATCTGGCTTGCCGTGCGCTCGATCAATACGGATTTTTCAACGACTGCCATGAGGGGGCTGTGGAGTAGAATTACGCAATTCTACCGCGCCGCACGCATATTCAGCCTCCATGAGCATCGCCGAAAACAAGAAGGCCTTTCACGACTACTTTATTGAAGAACGCTTTGAAGCGGGTCTCGTCCTCCAAGGATGGGAAGCCAAAGCAATTCGTGCGGGACGCTCCAACATCAAGGAGTCCTATGTCATCCTCAAAGATGGCGAAGTTTTCCTGATTGGCTGCCATATCAGCCCGCTGACGACTGCCTCGACGCATGTCAGCACGGATCCCGTCCGCACGCGCAAGCTGCTGTTGAACAAAAAAGAAATCAGCAAGCTAATCGGCGGTGTTGAGCGCGCTGGTTATGCATTGATTCCCTTGGACCTGCACTTCAAGCGCGGCCGCATCAAGCTTGATATTGGCTTGGCCAAGGGCAAAAAGCAGTATGACAAACGAGAAAGTGAGAAAACGCGTGACTGGGAACGTGAAAAAGCTCGCTTGATGCGTAGCAAGGTCTGAATAAGTTACATAAGCATGTCATTGTTTATGTGACTTGCAGTCCCTGCCGGTTTGGGATATAAAACCCTCCTTTCATTGATGGAATCTGGAAGCAATGGCTGAAGATCTGCTGCACAAAAAGCAATTTCCTCCCTATGCCCCGAAAAAGGGCGAGGAGTACATGAGCGCTAAGCAACTCGCCCATTTCCGCGCCATTTTGACGTCGTTGAAAGAGGAACTGAGTGAAGATATCGACCGCACGGTGCATACCATGCAGGATGAGGCAACCGTGTTTGCCGACCCAAATGACCGCGCCAGTCAGGAGTCCGATATTGCACTTGAGCTGCGTAACCGCGACCGCGAACGCAAACTGATCAAGAAGATCAACGAGTCACTCTCTAATATTGAGTCTGGCGATTACGGCTATTGTGAAAGCTGCGGCGTTGAGATTGGTCTGAAGCGTTTAGAGGCTCGCCCGACTGCAACCCTGTGTATCGACTGCAAAGAGCTGGAAGAACGCAAGGAAAAGCAGCAAGCCAAGTAACTCCGCTGTTCTCAGCACAAACATAAAGGCCGAGCTTGTCTCGGCCTTTATGTTTCCAGCGCTGCCCCTCCCGATCAAAACCATATGCCGCACCCACAAAAAAGGACGCCGAAGCGTCCTTTTTTGTTATGGCTAACGAAATCGCTTATTCAGCAGCAGCTTCTGCCGCTGCCGGATCAGCTTCATTGACAGCCTTCATGGAAAGACGGACACGACCCTTGTCATCAGTCTCGATGACCTTAACCTTAACCGACTGACCTTCCTTGAGGTAGTCCGAAACGGCATTGACACGCTCGTTGGCAATTTGCGAGATGTGCAGCAGACCATCCTTGCCCGGCAGCAGGCTGACAATGGCGCCGAAGTCCAGCAGACGAAGAACGGTACCTTCGTAGATGCGGCCAACTTCGACTTCAGCGGTGATGTCTTCGATACGCTTCTTGGCAACTTGCGCGGCATCGGCATTCACTGACGAGATCGTGATATTGCCATCGTCGGAGATGTCGATGACACAACCGGTTTCCTCGGTCAGGGCACGGATCACTGCACCGCCCTTGCCGATCACGTCACGGATCTTTTCAGGGTTGATCTTGATGTTGATCATGCGCGGTGCGAAGGTAGAAACCTCCTCACGGGCACCGGAAACACTGCTCTGCATAATGCCGAGGATGTGGATACGGGCTTCCTTGGCTTGGGCCAAGGCAACCTGCATGATTTCCTTGGTGATGCCTTGGATCTTGATATCCATTTGCAGGGCGGTAACACCGGCATCGGTACCAGCCACCTTGAAGTCCATATCGCCTAGGTGATCTTCGTCACCCAGGATGTCGGTCAGCACGGCAAAGCGAGGGCCATCCTTGATCAGACCCATGGCAATACCGGCCACGTGGGCCTTCAAGGGCACACCAGCGTCCATCAGCGCCAGCGAGGCACCGCAGACCGACGCCATCGAGGAAGAGCCGTTCGATTCGGTGATTTCCGACACCACGCGCATGCTGTAGCCGAACTCTTCGGCGCTAGGCAGCACGGCAACAATGGCGCGCTTGGCCAGACGACCGTGGCCGATTTCGCGACGCTTAGGGGTGCCAACACGGCCGGTTTCGCCGGTTGAGTACGGCGGGAAGTTGTAATGCAGCATGAAGCGGTCACGATATTCGCCTTGCAGCGCATCGATGATCTGCTCATCGCGGTTGGTGCCCAGCGTCGAAACCACGATCGCTTGAGTTTCGCCACGGGTAAACAGTGCTGAACCGTGGGTACGCGGCAGCACGCCGGTACGCACTTCGATCGGGCGCACGGTGCGGGTATCACGACCGTCGATACGCGGCTGACCGCTCAGAATCTGGTTACGGACGATCTTGGCTTCGAGATCGAAGAAGTGATTGTTGACGGTGTTGGCATCCGGGCCGCCTTCAACACACAGGGCTTCGACGACCTTGGCGTTGATGGCCTTGATCGACTGGCTGCGGGATTGCTTGCTGGTGATCTGGTAGGCAGCGCGCAGTTCGGCTTCCGCCAGCTCGACCACTTTGGCGATCAGGGCTTCGTCCTTGGCAGGTGCTTGCCAATCCCATTCGGGCTTGCCGGCCACTTCAACCAATGCGTTGATGGCATCGATGGCAGCACGCATTTGTTCGTGACCGAACACAACAGCGCCAAGCATGACTTCTTCCGACAATTGTTGAGCTTCCGACTCAACCATCAGCACGGCGGCAGCGGTACCTGCCACCACCAGATCCATCTGGCTTTCCTTCATTTGGCTGAAGGTTGGGCACAGCACATATTCGCCGTTGATGTAACCAACGCGGGCAGCGCCGATTGGGCCAGCAAAGGGAATACCCGAGATCGCGAGAGCAGCCGAAGCGCCGATCATGGCCGGAATATCCGGATCAATTTCCGGGTTCGACGACATCACGGTACACACGATCTGGACTTCGTTATAGAAGGCTTCTGGGAACAGCGGGCGCAGCGGGCGGTCGATCAGACGCGAGGTCAGAATTTCCTTTTCGGAAGGGCGACCTTCACGCTTGAAGAAACCACCGGGAATCTTGCCGGCAGCGTAGGTCTTTTCCATGTAGTCCACGGTCAGCGGGAAGAAATCCTGACCCGGCTTAGCAGACTTGGCACCGACAACAGATGCCAGCACAACGGTATCTTCCATATTGACGATTACGGCACCGCCAGCTTGGCGGGCGATTTCCCCGGTTTCGAGGGTCACGGTATGGGCACCGTAGGCAAAGCTCTTCTTGGTTGCAGTCAGCACTGGTTCATCCTTTCACAATAATCCGTACCCAACAGATACGGCTTTACTTCACATTAAGGCACCGCCAATGCGGCGCCACTTTTCAACAACGGCACAACAGACTTCGGTAATTCAAACGACAAAGCCGGAGCTACCACTGGGGTAACTCCGGCTTTGTCTTATCGGTGCCCGGCTAGGGTTCGGGCGTTCCGCATGTGTTCCAACTCCGCTGCTTATTTACGCAGGCCGAGACGTTGGATCACTTCACGGTAGCTATCGATATTCTTGCGCTTGAGGTAGTCAAGCAGCTTACGACGGGTGCTCACCATGCGCAGCAGGCCGCGACGCGAGTGGTGATCCTTGTTGTGTTCTTTGAAGTGACCGGTCAGGTCATTGATACGGGCGGTCAGCAGTGCAATTTGCACTTCGGAAGAGCCGGTATCACCTTGGGCACGCTGGAATTCAGCAACGATCTTTGCCTTGTCGGCGGTTTGAATAGTCATTTTTTATCTCGCTCAAACACTTTGGAAAATCCCGCACGGCCCCGGTTTGATAGAGCGCAGTGCAGGTACTACAAAACGCGAGATTATACCCGGGCTTTGGTCTGCTCGCAAGCCCGCCCCTGCGATGAAGGCTTTAAATCGACAGGTACCCGAGCTCACCGACCCCTGGCCAGAAATGCCTTACAAAATCACTTTGCGCCGCCGGGTTTGCGGTACTCAAGAATCGATACTGTGGTGAATGAGCATGCGCCAGTAAATGTCGGCTCAAAAGCTGGCGCTGCAGCTGCCGGGCCACGGGCATGCCGGTTTCTAGAATATGCACGTCAGGACCGCAGACAGCCTCAATCAACGGACGCAGGAAAGGAAAATGCGTACAGCCAAGCACCAGCGTGTCAGCGCCGGCATCCAGCAAAGGCTGTACATGGGCTTGGACTAGTGCCTGGGTGGCTGCACTTTCTAGGTCACCGGCCTCTACCGCCTCTACCCAGCCCGGACAGGCTGAGGTCAATACTTCGTGATAGTCAGTATGCCGCTCAATTAACGCGGCAAGGTGGGCACTCCCCAAGGTAGCAGCAGTCGCCAAAACACCGATGACGCCGCTGCGGGTATTGGCGGCAGCAGGACGAATGGCCGGCTCAATACCAATAATAGGTAGGCTGAAACGCTCGCGTAGCGTCGCAACAGTGGCCACAGTTGCCGTATTGCACGCCACCACAATGGCCTTCGCGCCTTGGGCCTGAAGATAGGCAGTGATGCATAGCGCACGTTCGGTCAGGTAATCGATGGGTCGAGCGCCATAGGGACAATGCGCCGTATCAGCCACATAAAGCAACGACTCTTCCGGCATCAACTCGGCGATGGCGCGTATCACCGATAAACCACCCACCCCGGAATCGAAGACACCGATGGGAGCAACGTTCATGCTGCCACCAGCCGTTTGGGGGCCAGTCGACCCTGCGCGTCAATCTGGCACAGGCCAATGAAACGGCCATCCGCTGCATAAGTACGAAATCGCTGGGCTGGTAAAGCCTCAGCCCATGACACTGACTGTCCATGCAGCATGCGGTCACTGTCCGCCGCATCCAGACGCACTTCCGGCAATTCAGCCAGCAGCGACTCGGTCGGGTGCAACAACGCATCGCGATCTGTCGCCGATTCCAGTGCATCCAGCGTCACAGCACCATTAAGGTAGATATCGCCAATTCGTGTTCGACGCAGCGCAGTCAAATGCGCGCCACAACCGAGTAACTCGCCAATGTCTTCAGCTAAGGTCCGGATGTAGGTGCCCTTGCTGCAATCAACAGCAATCCGCACGCTATCGCCTTGCCATTCAAGCAACCTCAAGGAATGAATCACAACGTCGCGCGCCTCACGCTCAAGCTCAACACCAGCTCGGGCGTATTCGTAGAGGGGCTTACCGTCGCGCTTGAGCGCTGAATACATGGGTGGAACCTGACAGATCGGCCCGGTGAAGCGCTGCATGGCGGCATCGAGCCTGGCCTGATCAACCTGCACTGGGCGCGTTTGCAGTACTTCGCCCTCGGCATCCGCTGTGGTGGTGGTTTGCCCAAGCTTGAGCGTCGCCTCGTAGGCTTTATCGGCATCGAGCAGCTCACCAGCAAACTTCGTGGCTTCACCAAAACACAAAGGCAGTAGGCCAGTCGCAAGTGGATCGAGTGTGCCGGTATGCCCAGCTTTATCGGCATTGAGCAGACGACGGGCAGTCTGCAAGGCGGTGTTGGAACTCAAGCCAAGTGGCTTGTCGAGCAGGAGTACGCCATCCACTTTGCGCCGGGGGGCACGGCGAGGGGCGCTCACTTATCCTCTTCTTGATCCGGTGATGCATCGGAACGAATGGCTTCGTCAATCAGCAGCGACATACGAGCGCCCTGCTCCACTGAAGGGTCATAGACGAAATGCAGTTCCGGCAGGGTATGAATACGAATGCGCTTACCCAGCTCGCGGCGCAGGAAGCTGCTGCTACGGATTAGACCGTGCTCAATTTCAGCGCGCTTTTCGGTCTGCAATACGGTGAAAAAGACCTTGGCATGAGCATAGTCAGGGGTGATTTCGACATCCGTGATGGTGACGAACTTGACGCGCGGGTCCTTGAGCTCAAGGCGAATCAGCTCGGCCAGTTCGCGCTTGATCTGTTCGACAACGCGGCTGGAGCGAGAGAAATCCTTGGGCATTGATATTCCTTAGTGAAACGGCCATGCAGGGAACCCTGCATGGCCTTGTGGCTTACAGACTGCGAGCGACTTCCTGGATCTCGAATGCTTCTAGCTGATCACCGATTTCGATGTCATTGAAGCCCTTCAGATTGAGGCCGCATTCAAAGCTTTCGCGGACTTCCTTGGCGTCATCCTTGAAGCGCTTGAGCGACTCCAATTCGCCGGTATGGATCACCACGTTGTTACGCAGCACGCGAACCGACGAGGTGCGCCTGATCACACCCGAAGTCACCATACAACCTGCAATGGTGCCAACACGCGAGATCTTGAAGATCTGGCGGATTTCGACCATACCGGTGATGCTTTCCTTCTTTTCAGGCGCCAGCATCCCGGACAGCGCTTGCTTCACTTCATCTACAGCGTCATAGATGATGTTGTAGTAGCGGATATCCACACCAAAGCTCTCGGCCGCCTTGCGAGCACCACCATCGGCACGGGTGTTGAAGCCGATGATGACAGCCTTGGAAGCTTGGGCCAGATTGACGTCGGACTCGGTGATACCACCAACCGCCGCGTGAATGACGTTGACCTTGACTTCCTCGGTGGACAACTTTTGCAGCGACTGCACCAATGCTTCTTGCGAACCTTGTACGTCGGCCTTTACGATCAGTGGAAGTTGCTTAGCTTCGGCCTGGCCCATGTTCTCGAACATGTTTTCAAGCTTGGCAGCCTGCGCCTTGGCCAGCTTGACATCGCGGAACTTGCCCTGACGGAACAGAGAAATTTCGCGTGCCTTGCGCTCATCGCCGAGAACAATGGCTTCATCACCGGCAGCCGGCACTTCGGTCAGACCTTGAATTTCGACCGGGATGGACGGGCCTGCCTCATCAATCGGCTTGCCGTTTTCATCCAACATGGCGCGAACACGGCCAAACACCGCACCTGCCAGCAGCGTATCGCCGCGACGCAGGGTACCCGACTGAACCATCACGGTTGCCACCGGGCCACGTCCCTTGTCGAGACGGGCTTCGATCACCAGACCCTTTGCTGGTGCATCGATAGGCGCCTTCAGCTCCAGAACTTCGGCTTGCAGCAGAATGTTTTCCAGCAGTTCATCAATACCGGTACCGATCTTGGCGGACACGGAGATAAATGGCGAATCGCCACCGTACTCTTCCGGCACTACACCTTCGGCAACCAGCTCTTGCTTGACGCGATCCGGATTGGCATCCGGCTTGTCGATCTTATTCACGGCCACCACCAGCGGTACGCCAGCTGCCTGCGCATGGTGAATCGCTTCCTTGGTTTGCGGCATCACGCCGTCATCCGCCGCCACGACCAGTACGACGATATCGGTCGCCTTGGCACCACGCGCACGCATAGCGGTAAACGCTTCGTGACCCGGAGTATCAAGGAAGGTGATCATGCCGCGCGGGGTTTCCACGTGGTACGCACCAATATGCTGGGTAATGCCGCCAGCTTCACCGCTGGCCACGCGGGCCTTGCGGATGTAGTCAAGTAGCGAGGTCTTGCCGTGATCGACGTGACCCATGACAGTAACCACTGGCGCGCGCGGCAGCAGCTCGGCGTCCTTGTGATCATCATGCGCTTCATCGAGGAAGGCATCTGGATCATCCAACTTAGCAGCAAAGGCCTTGTGACCCATTTCTTCCACGACGATCATCGCGGTTTCTTGGTCGATCACTTGATTGATCGTCACCATCGAACCCATTTTCATCATGGTCTTGATAACTTCGGCAGCCTTCACCGACATCTTGTGTGCAAGGTCAGCAACCGTAATGGTTTCTGGAATGTGCACATCGCGAATAACGGCTTCGACTGGCTGTTGCGGCGAGCTGTCTTGACCATGGCCACGACCATGACGACCGCCCTTACCACCTGTACGCCAGCCGCTACCAGTATCGCCGCCACGGGTCTTCAGACCACCGCGACGCTTGGCAGCATCATCACTCCAGCTTGAGCCCGGCTTCTTAGCGCCCGGCTTTTCAGTCTTGGCTTCAGGCTTCTTGGCATCAGGTGCCTTAGCCGGCTTGTGCAGAGTACCAGTCGGTGCGGGCGGAGGTGCAGCAGCTGCCCTACGGGCAGCCTCTTCTCGCTCGCGGGCTGCCAGCTCACGCTCTTGCTTCGCTTTCTTTTCGGCAGCCTGAATTGAAGCCAGATCTGAATGACGCTTGGCTTCAGCATCACGCAAAGCCTGTTGCTCAGCATCAATCACTGAACGACGCACTACGACAGGCTCGGAAGGGCGCGCCTTGGCTGGCTTCTTCACAGGCTCGGGCTCGGGTTCGGGCTCAGGCGCTGCTTCTACCACGGGTTCCGGCACCACTTCGACAACTGGCTCAGGCACCACTTCAACCACGGGTTCCGGCACCACTTCAACAACCGGCTCAGGAATAACGACAGGCACTTCTTCGACAACAGGCGCGACCGGAGCCTCAGCAAGAGCTTCAGCAGAGCTTTCCGGGGTATCACGACGCACAAGGACGCGCTTCTTGCGTACTTCAACTTGAATCGTACGGGCCTTGCCGGTCGAATCGGCAGCCTTGATCTCACTGGTTTGCTTGCGCGTCAGCGTGATCTTTGACTTGGCATCGGTTTCACCGTGCGACTTACGCAGATATTCCAGTAGACGTGCCTTGTCAGCCTCACTAACGCTATCTTCTGGCGCCTGCTTGCTAACACCTGCCTTCTGCAATTGCTCCAGCAATGCAGTCGTAGGCATTTTTAGTTCGGTCGCAAATTGGGCAACACTCATTTGAGCCATGTAATAACTTCTCCCGGGCTTACGCCTCTCCCGCAAACCAGTGCGCGCGCGCCTTGGTAATCAGCGCCTTGGCGCGTTCGTCGTCGATGCCCGTGATTTCGGTCAGCTCATCTACAGCCAGATCGGCCAGATCGTCGCGGTTCTTAATACCGCCACGCGCCAGCTTTGCAGCTAGGCTCTTGTCCATGCCATCTAGATTCAGCATGGCTTCTTCAACACCTTCCAACTGCTCTTCATCAACAATCGCTTCAGTCAGCAGCACGTTACGAGCGCGATCACGCAACTCGGTCACAGTTGCCTCATCGAACGCTTCGATTTCAAGCATTTCAGCCAGCGGCACATAAGCCACTTCTTCCAGCGTCGAGAAACCTTCCTCGATCAGAATGTCAGCCACCTCTTCATCCACATCCAGCTTTTCCATGAAGACCTGACGGATGCCGCTGGCTTCCTTCTCCTGACGCTCAGCCGATTGCTCGACGGTCATCAGATTGATCTGCCAACCGGTCAGTTCTGAAGCGAGGCGGACGTTCTGGCCACTACGACCAATAGCAATGGCCAGATTGGCTTCATCTACGACCACATCCATTGCGTGCTTCTCTTCATCCACAACGATGGAGGACACTTCGGCCGGGGCCAAGGCACCGATCACGAACTGGGCGGGTTCTGGCGACCACAGAATGATGTCGACACGCTCACCAGCGAGCTCGTTGGTCACAGCGGTGACGCGCGAACCACGCATACCGACACAAGTGCCAATCGGATCAATACGCTGATCGTTGGACTTAACGGCAATCTTGGCGCGAACGCCAGGATCGCGTGCGGCGGACTTAATTTCCAGCAACTCATCTTCGATTTCCGGCACTTCAAGGCGGAACAGCTCGATGATGAATTCAGGTGCCGTACGCGACAGAATCAGCTGTGGACCACGCGCTTGACGATCTACCTTCATCAGCCATGCACGGACGCGGTCGCCCGGACGCAGATTTTCCTTGGGAATCATCTGGTCACGTGGCAGCAGCGCTTCGATACGGCCGGCTTCAACAATGGCGTTACCACGCTCCATACGCTTGACGGTGCCTGTAACCAGCTTCTCTTCGCGTTGCAGGAAATCGTTGAGAACCTGCTCACGCTCAGCATCGCGAATCTTTTGCAGAATGACTTGCTTAGCGGCTTGCGCGCCAATACGACCGAAATCAATGGGCTCTAGGCTTTCTTCGATGTAGTCGTCGACCTGCACATCTGGCAGTTGCTCCTTGGCATCGATCAGACCGACTTGGCTTTCATCATTTTCGACATCCGCGTCGAGCAACACATGCCAGCGACGATAAGCATCGTAAGCACCGGTCTCACGATCGATTTCAACACGGATATCCGCATCTTCATGGATGCGCTTCTTGGTTGCCGACGCAAGCGCCATCTCGAGTGCAATGAAGACAACTTCCTTCTGCACGTTCTTTTCACGGGCCAATGCATCAACCAGCAGCAGCAATTCGCGACTCATTCAGTATTCCTCCGAACTCTTTAATTCGCTCAATTCAAAACTTGGGAACCAAACGTGCCTTGTCGAGCTCTTCAAGGGCAACCACCAGTTCACCCTTTTCAGTCTCCAGACACACACGTCCATCACGAACCCCCAACAGGGTCCCGGTAAAATTTCTCTGATTTTCGACAGCCACACGCAGGCGGATATTCGCCTGTTCACCAGCGAAGCGCTCAAAGTCACTCAACTTCTTGAGTGGCCGATCAAGCCCTGGGGAAGACACTTCAAGACGATCAAAATCAATATTCTCGACAGTGAATACGCGCGTCAGCTGATTGCTGACCGTAGCGCAGTCATCCACATTGATGCCCTCAGGCTTGTCGATAAATACGGTGAGCAGACGCGCACGCGGACTCGTCTCGAAATCCACGAGTTCGTAACCTAGACCACTAACCGTCTGTTCAATAATTTCAAGCAGTTGCATGAATACCTAGCTCGCACTACACAAAACCGTTTGCACAAATAAAAAATGGGCGCGATGCCCATTTTTTATTAATTCTGAGGCCATCTCACGCAATGCGTCGCGTCAGATGCGGCATTGGTAAGCAGCAATGCCTTGGAAAGTGCAAGATTATAGCAGAGCCACCCCTAGTTTCACAATGAGGAATCTGAAGATTCCGGCTTTTTGCGCGGTCCAAAACGGCGCGGACGACGATTACGGGGCTTGGCGCCCGGCGCACGGCCGCCTTCACTGCCCTCAGGGCCGGCACTAGCGCTGGCTGCCACTTCATTTCCAGCTCCATCCGCACCTGTAACAGGCTTAGGACGCGGTGGACGCTGTGGGCGCGGCGGGCGCTTGCCTTGCCCTTGCCCCGGCTGACCTTGGCCTTCCTGTCGTGGTCGCTGACCTTGTCCCTTGGGTTGGCCGTTACCATTGCCGCCCTGTTGAGGACGGCGCGGGTTGTTGCCACGCGGCCGGGCTTGGCTACGATCGCCAGACGACTCACGGCGCTGACCCGGCAAGTCGATCAAATTACCGTTGATGTCGCCCTCTTCATGCTCATCGTCGCTGGTTTCCAGCAGATCTGACAAGTCAGCATCATCAATCTCATGCGGTTCAGGTTCGGGCAGGCTACGCGCCCAAGCCATCAATTGGGTCAACTCTTGCGGCTCAAGATCACGACATTGACCGCGTTTCAAGCGGGGTGGCAGACTGATCGGCCCATAACGGACGCGCATCAGGCGGCTGACCACCAGCCCGATCGCCTCAAACATGCGGCGCACCTCGCGGTTGCGGCCTTCGTTCAGGGTCACGTGATACCAATGATTGCTGCCCTCACCGCCCTTGTCGATCAGGGTCGTAAAGCGGGCCGGACCATCCTCAAGCATCACGCCATCCAACAGCTGTTGCTTGGTTTCCTCAGTGAGCTCGCCCAGAACACGGACAGCGTACTCGCGTTCAAGTTCGTAGCGCGGATGCATCATGCGGTTCGCCAAATCACCGTTGTTGGTCACCACCAACAAACCACAGGAGTTGAAGTCAAGGCGACCAACAGTAATCCAGCGCCCCGCCTTGAGGCGTGGCAGCTTGTCGAAAATGCTGGGACGACCTTCCGGATCGTCGCGCGAGACAATTTCACCCTCGGGCTTGTGATAAATCAGCACGCGGGGAAGGCGGCCTTGCGCAAAGCGCAGTTGCACAAGCTTGCCATTGACGCGAATCTTGTCTTCGGGGCCAATACGCTGGCCCACATGGGCAGGCATGCCATTGACGCTGACGCGCCCCGCAATGATCCACTCTTCGAGTTCACGGCGAGAGCCTAAACCAGCATCCGCCAAGGCCTTGTGAAGCTTGGGTTCGGGATCAGTGACAACCAGATTGCGGGCTTGACCGCCGCCACCGCCAGGATTGAAACGCCCGGCACCGCGACGACCTTGGGGGCGATCGGAATGTGGCGGACGCTCGGAGGGCTGACGCAGATCACCATCACGGGACTGCGACGAGTGGAAAGAGGGGCTTCTATTGCTCGGTTTGCGACGCGGATTCGGCAAGATCCATCATCCCTTCAATTTCAGTAAGCGGTGGTAGCTCGGCAAGGCTGCGCAGGCCAAGATCATCCAAGAAGGTGCGGGTAGTTGCGTACAGGGCCGGACGGCCTGGAGCATCACGATGCCCCACGGTATCAATCCAGCCACGCCCTTCTAGGGTTTTCAAAATATTTGGTGACACGGCAACACCACGAATATCTTCGATGTCGCCTCGGGTCACCGGCTGTCGGTAGGCAATGATTGCCAAGGTTTCCATGACCGCCCGCGAATAACGCGGAGACTTCTCGGTCTTGAGCCGGTCAATGTAGGACTGATATTCAGGCCTTGTCTGGAAACGCCATCCGGTCGCCAACTGTACCAGTTCTACGCCCCGTTGTGACCAATCACGGCGCAAATCATCCAGCAGGGTTCTCCAAGTGTCGTCATCAAACTGCTCGTCGAAGAGCTTTTTGAGATCGGCCAGCGTCATTGGCTCGCTGGTGGCGAGCAGCGCGGCCTCAAGCACGCGCTTATAGTCTTCAGGCTTATACAGTTGCAGCATCGGGCAATCTTACATAGATCGGCGCGAGGGCCTCGTTCTGTGTGATTTCGATCAGCGACTCGCGTGCCAATTCAAGCACTGCAAGGAAACTGACCACCAGTTGCGGCGCACCAGCGCTCACATCAAACAAACTTTCAAACACTACATAGCCTTTACCGGTGAGCTTGCGCAGAATCTGGGCCATGTACTCACGCACCGACAACTCTTCGCGATGAATGCGATGATGCTGTGTGACCTTGGCCTGCTTCATTAAGGCCAACCATGCAACCTGCAAATCATGCAAATTGACATCGGGCTGCTTCTCAATCACCTCATCGGTAACCCAGACAGAAACCCACTCAAAGTCACGGCCCGCATGCGGCAATCCATCGATCTTGGCTGCGGCAGCTTTCATCTTCTCGTATTCAACGAGACGACGCACCAGCTCTGCGCGCGGGTCTTCAACCTCGCCTTCCTCGTTCTTGGGCAAACGAGGCAGCAGCATTCTCGATTTGATTTCAATCAGCATGGCGGCCATCAACAAATACTCGGCAGCCAGCTCGAGATTACGCTTGCGCATCGCCTCGACGTAAGTCAGATACTGCTTGGTCAGTGGCGCCATGGGAATGTCGAGCACATTCACATTGGCTTTGCGGATCAGGTACAGCAAAAGATCCAGCGGTCCTTCGAAACTTTCGAGAATGACTTCCAGCGCATCCGGCGGAATATACAAATCCCGCGGCATAGTTTCCAGCCGCTCGCCGTAGACCATGACCAGATGAGGCAATATTGCTTCATCTTGGACTGGTGCTTCCGAAGGATCGGTATCGGCGAGAACGGTTTCCATGCAGGTATTTAACCGTAACTGAGGCCAATGGCCTCACGCACATCGCGCATGGTTTCCTGCGCCAGCTTGCGCGCACGTTCGCAACCATCGGCAACGATGTTACGCACCAACGCTGGATCATCTTCATACATGCGTGCACGCTCACGCATCGGCTCTTGCTCTTTCAGCATGCCATCAATGACGGGCTGCTTGCATTCGATACAGCCAATCCCGGCACTGCGACACCCGGCTTGCACCCAGGTTTTGACGTCGGCATTTGAGTAGACCTGATGCAGTTGCCATACCGGGCACTTATCTGGATCGCCCGGGTCAGTGCGACGGACCCGCTGCGGATCGGTCTGCATGGTGCGGATTTTCTTGGTGATCGATTCCGCATCTTCGCGCAGGAAAATTGTATTCCCGTAGGACTTGGACATCTTCTGCCCATCCAGCCCTGGCATCTTGGATGCCTCAGTCAGCAATGCGCCCGGCTCGGCCAGAATCATCTTGCTACTGCCTTCCAAGTAACCAAACAGACGCTCACGATCGGCATGAGACAGGCTCTGTGCCTCATCAATCAGCGCATGGCCCTGCTCGATGGCTTCCTGCTCGCCGCGCTCCTGATAACGGGTGCGCAGCTCCTCGTAAAGCTTGGCCCGCTTGCTGCCCAGCTTCTTGACCGCTTCTTTGGCCTTGTCCTCAAAGCCGGGTTCACGACCATACAGGTGATTGAAGCGGCGGGCGATTTCACGGGTGAACTCAATGTGTGGGATCTGATCCTCACCCACGGGCACCTTGTCGGCGCGATAAATCAGAATATCCGCAGCTTGCAGCAAAGGATAGCCTAGGAAACCATAGGTAGTCAGATCCTTGTGCATCAGCTTTTCCTGCTGATCTTTGTAGGTTGGCACACGTTCCAGCCAACCCAATGGGGTCATCATCGATAGTAGTAGGTGCAGCTCAGCATGCTCTGGCACCTTGGACTGGATGAAGATGGTGGCCTGCGCCGGATCCACACCAGCGGCCAGCCAGTCCACGACCATATCCCATGTGCTTTGCTCAATGGTGCCGGGTTCGTCATAGCTGGTGGTCAGCGCATGCCAGTCGGCTACGAAGAACAAACACGGATGTTCATGCTGCAGCTTGACCCAGTTTTGGAGCACACCGTGATAGTGGCCGAGATGCAAACGCCCGGTTGGGCGCATGCCAGAAAGAACACGTTCTGCGTACATTAGAAGTTGAATAGCAATTGAATCAAGGTCAGGAATAACCGTAAGAGCGGCAAGAGTATCGCATTCAGCAGCCCCGTAAACAACAGAACCAGCAGAATGATGAAACCATAGCGTTCGATTTGTGCAAAACGCCACGCCCACGGATTGGGCAACAAGCTTGTCATGATACGGCCGCCATCAAGGGGCGGCAAAGGCAATAAATTCAACAGCATAAGGCTTGCATTAATCAAAATCCCCGCCTGGCCCATCGCCCGCGCAGCCTCACCATAAGTGCTTTCGGGGCTACTTACACCGTATTTGTATAGACAGCCCCAGGCCAGCAACATCGCCAGATTAGCCGCAGGGCCTGCGGCGGCAACCCAGAGCATGTCGCGCTTGGGGTGGCGCAGCCGCCCAAAATCCACTGGGACCGGCTTAGCCCAGCCAAACAGAAAGCCGCCACCGGAAAACAGCAAAATCATCCCGGGGACCAAAATCGTACCGATCGGATCAATATGCTTTAGCGGATTTGCTGTGATACGGCCGAGCTGCCAGGCAGTTGGATCACCGAAATGCTTGGCTGCGTAGCCATGTGCAGCCTCATGCAGCGTGATCGCAAATATCACCGGCAGGGCATAAATTGCCAGTGCCTGAATCAGATTATCCATTGGTATCGATTATACCTGTGTAGGCATCCACACCTAGCGCGCCTCAGCCTATCTGCTCTGCTGAATATGCTTTAACGGTGGCTTCTCGCTAATATAATCGTCGAATAACACAAAAATCGCATATTCAGGGAGGCCCAATGGGCAAAAACCTCTACGACATCCTTGATCTTCCTCAGGACGCCACAACCGGAAGCATCAAGAACGCCTACATCCGACTCAAAAAACAGTTTGAACAGTCACTGCCCATTGACGACCCGTTGCATATCAGCCAAGTGCAGTATCTGGCCATCGGAGAGGCTTATTCCATATTATCCAACCCGGCACGCCGAGAACTGTACGATCAGAAACTAATCGCTGATCTGCAGAAAGACTACCTTAGCGACTCCGGTGCTTCGACGACATCCCCCTTCAAGAAAATTCTGCTTGGGCTGCTTATCCTAGGTTTGGCATGGTTAGGCTTTCATAACTATCAGCTTAATCAGGCACAAAATGAGCGTGAGCTACTGCGTATCAAGCTTGAGCGAGAACAATTGATCCTGAAACAGGAAGAAGCCCGCTTGGCCGCTGAAAATCTGAGGATGGAGCGAGAAGAACTGAGCTCAGAGCGCTACGCAGCACTTGAACGACAACGCCTGATTGAGCAATCTCGTGCAGAGTCGCGACGCTATGCAGAAGAGGTCGCTCAGCATGAGGATAAACAGCGACGCCAAGCTGAAAGAGAACGCCAGGAGCAACAAAGAGAGCAGCAGCGTGCTGAGGCAGAGCGCGTACGGCGTGAGCGCGCGGCCCCGATCGGCCCAACTTTTATTCGCTAAACGCTCAGCGTTTATAAACCAAACGGCGTTAGATCGCCCTTACCTGCCCGGACCAGCTCAGCCGCGCCGTCGGCAAGGTTAATCACCGTGGTCATCTCGGCACCACAGTGCCCGGCTTCAATGACCAGATCGACTTGATGTTCAAGCCGATCCCGAATCTCCTCAGCATCAGTCAACGGATACTCTTCGTCCGGCAGAATCAAGGTTGAGCTCAGGAGCGGCTCATTCAACTCAGTCAAAAGTGCACGCACAACCGGGTGATCAGGTACACGCAGACCGATGGTCTTGCGCTTAGGGTGAAGTACGCGCCGAGGCAACTCTTTGGTTCCCTCAAGAATGAAGGTGTAACTACCAGGAGTTGCTGATTTCAACAAGCGATATTGAATATTGTCGACGCGCGCGTAATTGGCAATTTCAGACAAATCTCGACACAGCAGCGTGAAGTGATGACGCTCATCAACCCCACGGATACGACGAATTCGATCCAGCAGCTTGGCGTCGCCAGTGTGGCCGCACAATGCGTAGGCCGAATCGGTCGGCAAGGCAATCAAACCGCCTTTACGCACAATATCGGCAGCTTGCTCGATCAGACGGGCTTGTGGATGCGTGGGATGCAGCGAAAAATAAAGGGACATGATCAAGGGCTATGTCGGTTGCCAACGCAAAGTTGGACTACCGTTAAAACGAATTAAACAGGGCAAGAAGCAGTTGAAGCCACCCCGGGCAGACAACTACCTAGCCAAAAGTGGATTAAAGCAACTCGCTCCACACTGGCTTAAGGTCAGGCGGCAGGCTTGGCAACTTGCCCAAGTCTGTCCAACTTTCACCCGGCGCATGAAAATCAGATGCACGGGAGGCCAAAAATCCAAATCGGCGCGCATAGTCGGCAAAAATCTCGACTTTTTCCGGCCGATGAGAGCTCGACAGCACTTCAATGCCGCGCCCACCTAACTCCTTGAACTCGCCCAGAAAGGATTCCATCACCTTGGGTTCCATCCAGTAGCGACCGGGATGTGCAACGACAGCAACCCCTCCTGCCCCATTGATCCAGCTAACGCATTGCTCCAAGGTTGCCCATTGATGTGGGATATAGCCAGGAAGGCCACGCCCCAGCCACGCATTGAAAACCGACTTCACATCCTTGGCCAAACCGCATTCAACAATATAGCGGGCAAAGTGCGAGCGGCTGATCAGCGCAGGATTGCGTGCATGACGCATCGCGCCATCATAAGCACCGACAATGCCAACCTTGGCGAGCTCATCGCCAATACGCAACGCTCTGGCTTCACGTCCACCACGCACCGCTTCCAGCCCATCGCTCAGCGCGTGGTTGTAAATATCAATGCCTAAACCGATGACATGTATGGTCTGATCATCACCCCACGTCACCGAAACCTCAACGCCACTGACGAAGCGCATACCTAGCTCGAGCGCTGTATCGTGCGCCTCAGGTACACCAGCGGTCTCATCGTGGTCGCTCAAGGTGGCCAATTCGACCCCGTGTGCATGGGCACGACGCATCACATCAGATGGGCTCAGGAGCCCATCTGAGTAATACGAGTGGCAATGCAGGTCAGCATTCATCGGTGGCAATTAGGTTGCAACAGGGGCGAAGAAATCATCAATCAGCGCAGCCACATGCTCAGGATATTCATGATGCATATTGTGACCACAGTCATTTAATACTACCTCACGCAGACTGCGGAAACAGGCCTTGCGGGCAGCATATTCTTCTTCCTTGCCATCAAATCGTTTCATGACGAAAGAATCACGTGCCGCCACCCACAGCACAGGCGCAGTCACTTCACGCCAGCAGGCTTTTGCTTCATCAAGGCGATAACGGAAAGGGCTACGCCAACGATGGCACGGATCAATCGCCATACCAATACGGCCATCGCCCCGCCTTTGTCCAAGATGACTAGCCATGAATGCGGCCCGCTCCGGCGTCAGTCGGGGATTGTCTTTTTGAAGGCGGGCGGCCAGCTCGGAAAAATCAGCGTAGTCACGAAAGCGCGTAACATCCTTGACCTCGTCCAGCCAGTCCGCGTAATGCTTGGCGCTATCGTCCGGCGGGCTTTCCGGCAAACCAAAGCCCTCAAGGGTGGCAATACGCCTGAAGCGCTTAGGCCTCACACCCGCATAAATACAGAGAACATTGCCGCCTAGGCTGTGCCCCACAGCATCGATGGGCTGATCAGGGGAGTAGTGATCAAACACGCCGTCAAGGTCGACCAGATATTCTGGATACCAGTAAGGGGAACCATTCCATTGGCTGAGACCGAAACCGCGCCAGTCTGGCGCGATGATCTGAAAATCGCCCTGCAGCGCATCAACTACAAATTGGAATGTTGCGCTGACATCGCCCCAGCCGTGGAACATAAACAGCTTAGGGGACGTTGGGTTTCCCCAAAGACGGACATGGATGCGGCGCTGGTTTTCGATACCGCCGACTTCAATAAATTCGCTGCGATAGGGCTTCATGCCCTAATTTTATCGATTTCCTAGGTAATGCTGGCGAATCCAGCCATCAATACTCAAGCGACCCGGCCCACAAAAAACTAATGGTGTCAGCATAACGAGCAGGATCAGCGGCAACTTGAAGTTGCCATAACCATCATCGGTCAGCACATAACCCTGTGCAAGCTCGGCAAGGGAATTCCACTCAGCCGGCCAATGCGCACTGAGGATGGCCACAACCGTCAGAATGATCAGGGAAACGGAAAAGAATCGTGTTGCCAGCCCAATGATGAGTGCGATTCCGCCAAGTAACTCAAACCACGTTGCCATCTGCCAGCTGATTTCTGGGGGTACCACGCTGAACGGAAAAGGAAATTGATCCTGAATATCGGCAAACCAATTGTCCCCGTGCAGCTTGGTCCAGCCAGCTTCAAGAAACTCCCAACCAACCAAAGCCCGCAGCAGTAAAAGTCCGATCCATTCACCGACGCCATCCAGCATGGCAAGAACACGAACAGCTAAAGGTTTAAGCACGGACACCATAAATCACGCCCCAATCTCGCAAATCATTAAGCATTGCAGCTCCACCCGCCACAACAGCAGCCGGGTTTGGATGCTGTAGTTCAGAAGCCACCTGCAAGCAGGCAGCCTCTCCCGTCATCTGCCCCGCTGCCAGTAAGGCAAGCAAACGGGCGGTCACGGCATTGATCGACGCAAACTGGACCGTGTCATCACGATCCCGAAATACCACCAGCTGCACGGGATCTGGCTTGCGCGGACGATAATCGGGGCTGATGCGCTGTACTGGCCATTGATAAGCGAGCAGCATGTGCGCAGGCGCGACCAGCACCCTGCCCTGCATTAAGTCACCACTTTCTATGCACGCTGGGGTGGGATCGGTCTGCATGATGTCGACTGCCAGTTCAGCCCATTCGTAGTGCGCCAGCTCTAGCAAATACGGTGGCACCGTAACAGGCAAGGCAGCACGCTCGGCCGCATCAGCCATCCAGCGCAAGAACTCGCGGGATAACTCGCAAAACAAGGGGCTTTGACTGCGCCACTCGGCAAAAAAGGCGTATTGGAGTCGTTCCCAGCGACGTACACCAAGCACGGCACGACTGACAGGAAAGCAGGCATCCACAACGCCGCAGACATTGTTGAATAAAAGCTCCCGATACGCGCGTGCGCGGCGCGCGGGGACACCCGCAGGACGTGAATTCTCGTGCGGGTTGCGCAAGTAAAGACCAAAGGTCTGCTGAAACGCCTGAAAGTCCGGCAGGCTCATGCGGCAGCCTCTGACACCTTGAGTGAACAAGTCGCGGATTGAATGGCACGAATCTGTTCAACCTCACTCAGCAGCTCAGCGAGGGGCGGAATGTTGAAATCGCGCTCAAGACACGTTGGGATGAGCCCGGTGCGCTGATAGGCTTCACCCAACAAGGTCCATACCGGGTCAATCACCTCAGCTCCATGGGTATCGATCAGCAAGCCATCTGGCTCGGTGTAGTGTCCGGCCACATGGATGTAGCAGGTGCGCTCCAGCGGCAGGGCCTGCAGATAGGCCTTTGCATCAAACCCGAAATTGCAGCTGTTTACATAAATATTGTTGACGTCGAGATGTAGATGACAGTCTGCCGCCTCAACAATTGCACGGATGAAGGTGGGCTCATCCATCTCGGCGCCCGGTGGCGCCACATAGTAAGAGGCATTTTCGATGCCGATGCGCTGCCCAAGAATATCCTGCGTGCGTTTGATGCGATCTGCCACCCAATGCACGGCTTCTTTAGTTAGCGGAATCGGGAGCAGATCGTAGAGATGCCCATCGTCGCCGCACCATGACAGATGCTCTGTGTATAAGCGAATGTCATGAATACGCATGAAGTCGCGAATACGCCGTAAAAGGGTTTCATCTAGCGGCCGCGGACCACCCAGATCCAGCGACAGGCCATGACAGACCAGCGGATAGCGCTCGGCGATTACATGCAGTTGGCGGGCTGAACGACCTCCCATGGCCAACCAGTTTTCAGGCGCAATTTCAAGAAAGGACAGTGCTGCTTGCTCCCCCTCACTCAGCGAGGCCAACAGCTCACGGCGCAATCCCAGCCCCACACAAAAGCCTTGGGAGTCGTTGTGTAATCGAGCGGCAGCAGCGGAATCAAGCATGGATGGGAAGCTCAAAAAAAAATTGAGGGACTGCAGGTACACCATCTGGCGTACCTGCGTAGTCAGAGACTTACTTCTTGGCGCCGCACTTACCCTCGCCGCACTTGCCTTCCTTCTTCTTGTCTCCGCCACACTTGGCTTCCGACTTTTTATCGCCACCACACTTACCTTCGCCGCACTTACCTTCCTTCTTCTTGTCGCCGCCGCACTTGGCTTCCTTCTTCTTGTCGCCACCACACTTGCCCTCGCCGCACTTGCCTTCCTTAGCCTTGGTGTCGGCTTGTGCTACTTGGTAACCGGCATCAAGCTTGGCGCCAGCAAAAGGATTGTCCGCAGCATGCACGGGGGCCAAAGCGGCGGAAGCAACAAATGCGGAACCAACAGCAAGGGATACGATGCTCTTCTTCATGGTGAAACTCCTATTTGGATAAAACAAAGGGACAACTTAGGAACTACAAAAGGGCAACATGCACCACGAATACTATGACTTTTCGTGACCGCCAAGCTGACGCGAAGCTGTACGCAGGAAGCCAATTTGCTTTTGGGCCCGTCGGCAACCTGCACACATCATCAGATGTAATCTCAAACTAACGCTCTGTTTCCAGCGCAAAGGATGTTCCATTGCTAGGGACATCAGCTCACTGGCACGTCGACAACTTCTGGTCACAATTCATCTCCGCCGCATGTTGTCGAATAGACGTGGGCCAATGCGGATTTATTACATCGATTTTGAAAATAATTTATTTGTCTGATCATTTCTGGGAAACGCCATAGGAAATAGACAGGAAAGCTGCTGATATCTACCTGCAAGCTTTGTAACGTATCATTCCTCAGTCCAATTGTTACAACGAATCGAATGACAAGCGATAACCAGTTTGCGACTGAGCTTGCCCCCCTGCGCCGCGACATGCTGCGCTTTGCGCGTCTGCAACTGCGTGATGATGCCGCAGCCGAAGAGGTTGTTCAGGATGCATTTATTGCGGCCGTAGAGAAACGCGCCAGTTTTGGGGGGCGTGCCAGCCTGCGTACTTGGGTGTTTGCCATCCTGCGCAATAAGATCATTGATGCGCTGCGTGCCCGGAACAGCGGTATTCAATTTGTTTCGAGTGATGCCGCTACCGATGCGCATTTCGAGGCTGACGGTCACTGGACCGAAGAGTCATGGCCTTCTGCCTGGGGCGATCCCGAACAGTCATTGGAGGCGCAGCAGTTCTGGTTGGTGTTTGAAGCCTGTCTAGAACGATTGCAAGAAGCGGCGGCACGCGCCTTCATGCTGCGCGAGATGATGGGCTTTGAAACGGATGAGATTTGTAAAACATTGCAGATCAGCGCCAGTAATTGCGGCGTTCTTCTGCATCGCGCGCGCATTGCCCTGCGTGCCTGCCTAGAACATCAATGGTTTTTGCCTTCAGCTGAGGCAAAATAACGTTTTCTTGCTGCGTCCGACATTACCACCATGAATCTGCCTACCGAACTTCGCTACGCCGCCACCCACGAATGGTCTCGCCAAGAGGCTGATGGCAGCCTGACTGTTGGCATTACCGATCATGCCCAGAGCACCCTCGGTGATGTCGTCTTCATCCAGCTGCCTGAGGTTGGGCGCCAAGTGAGGGCAGGTGAAGAAATCGCTGCCATCGAATCTGTTAAAGCCGCCTCCGGCATTCATGCGCCCGTCAGCGGCAGCATCATCGCTATCAATCAGCCCGTTATTGACGCCCCTGAAAGCGTCAATGACGACGCCTATGCCGCATGGCTGTTCCGCATTCAGCCTACGGACAGCAGCGCCTTTGAAGCGTTGCTGGATGCCCAAGGCTACGAGCAAGTCGCTGAATAACTTTCTGTCGGTCGCTGGCGACACGCTTTTTCTTTTGCAAAGAGCCACTTACCGCGACCGTTCACCGACGTGTCGCCCCATAGCGACACGCGCGCATCAGGCGAAAGTTTCAAGCGACTGATAACAAAAGACTTCACGCATGGCACAGGCCTTGCGATAGGGAGAGGGTTACATCCATCCTAAAGGAGTCTCCCATGTTGAAACCCTCGTCCCCCATGTTTGGCAAGCGTGAAGAAAATGTGCCGCATTCCATCCTGATGAATGCGAACACTGGGCAGGCCACCGCCCAAGCACGCCCTAGTGCACCACCGCCTTCACCACAGTCAGCATCTGCGCAAGCTGTAGCGGCTGACAAACAGGATCTGGGTGCGGGTAATCGGCTCATCGTCGGGCCTGATGTTCGACTCAAGGGTGCAGAAATTCTGGACTGCGACACACTGGTGGTCGAAGGCCATGTCGAAGCGACGATGGACAGTCGCATCATCCGTATTGCCGAAAAAGGCGAATTCAATGGCAAGGTCAGCATCGACATTGCTGAGATTTGCGGCACGTTCACGGGAGAACTGAATGTGCGCGATCAACTCATTATCCACGCAACTGGCAAAGTCAGCGGCACCGTCCGTTACGGCAAGGTGCTGATCGAGGAAGGTGGCCAGCTCTGCGGGGATATTCAGATGATGAACAAGGCAGATCAGAAAACAATTCCCGCCGCCATCAAGAGCGTCATCAACAGCTGATCCCCATTCAACCGCACAGGCATGAGGCGGCTACACGAGCGCCACCTCATGCCGCACAAGCTGCCTGAAGTTTGCCACCTCTTTGCAAACCCTTACACAAACTCAGTCTACCTAGGAGGTACATGCCGCGTTAAACAAGCAGCCCCTTCTGAGGATGAGTGATGAAAAAGAGTGTGTCCCTATTGGCTGCGCTGGCATTGGCCACGTGGGCCAGTCAAAGCCTCGCGCAAATTTCAGGCAGCGTCGGTCAACCTGGCATGCATGGACGCATTGATATCGGCGGCACCCGGCACCGGATTTGATTTTCCCTTACGCCATCATGGGTCATGCCGGTATTTATTCCGGGCCACCGGTGTACATGCATGTGCCAGCAGCGCATGCCCATCGGTGGAACCATTACTGTAGTTACTACAATGCCTGCGAGGTCATGGTCTATTTCGTCCAGCCCAGCTGGTACAACAGGGTGTATTTGGGTGGCGCACGGACATATCCCACTTACGCCCCTAGGTATATTCCCACCCCCATATACGTATCACCGCCCTACTATGCACCGCCTCGGCCGATCAACCGTCATCATGGGCATCACTTCCATGGTGGTCATGGTGGGCACAACCATGGACATGGGAGCCACGGGAGGCATGGGGGACATGGCGGTCACGGTCATCGAGGTCATGACCGACACTAAAGCCCAAATTAACTATTCAGGCGGAAAGGGTTGAAGTTGGTGTGGCGGTCGTAATGGTCCTCTTGCTCCACGCGCTTAAGGAAGCCAACCACTCGATATGTCACCGGTGTCATCACGATCTCCCAACAGGTCTTGAAGACATATTGCGCCAGTGTCACGGCCAATATTTGCTCATTTGGCCAAGTACCGTAGAAAGCGATAACGTAGAAAAGCCCGGAATCAACCAGTTCCCCGACCAGCGTAGAACCGATAGTACGCGTCCAGAGCCAGCGACCGGCCGTCAGCACCTTCATCTTGGCCAGCACAAAGCTATTGGAAAAACTGCCACACCAGAAGGCAATCATGGAGCCTAGGGCAATCCGTGGGGTATCGCCGAAAACGCCAATGAGGTGGGTCTGATACTCACGCGCATAGTCGCTATCAGCCGGCGGCAAGCTCACCACCACAAAGGCCATGAAGCTAGCAAAGGCGAGTGCGGCAAACCCTGCCCACACCACACGACGATCTCGCCCGTAGCCATAGACCTCTGTCAGGACATCACCAAAGATGTAGGAGATCGGGAAGAACAACACCCCCGCACTGAATGTAACGGGCCCGAGCAAGGGCAATGTGACTTGCGCTGCCTTGCCTGCACCAATGAGGTTTGAACACAGCAACACGCAGACAAATGCGGCCATGACAAAGTCGTAGTACTTGTACTGTCGCTGGCCGCTCATGACTGGATCCTATTCGCCGCTCTTGACGCAGTTACGCCCAGCGCGCTTAGCTGCATACAATGCGTGATCGGCGCGATTCAACAGACTATCCTGGGTGTCAGTCGCGCGCAGCAAGGCAATGCCAATACTGACGGTGACTGATAAGGTTTCACTGCCATACGGCACCCGCGTTTGCTCGATGGCTTCACGAATCTTCTCAGCCACGGTGGTCGCTGCCTGCAAATCTGTACGTTTCAGGGTCAACAAGAACTCCTCTCCGCCCCAACGACCCAGCAGATCACTATCCCGCAACTGAGAACGGATCACCGCCCCCACTTGGCGCAGCACAGCGTCACCGGCCAAATGACCATATTTGTCGTTGATGTTTTTGAAGCTATCTAGATCAAGCAGCAGAATGGCTAGGCCCATATCCGTGCGACGATGTTCGGCCATATCGCGCAACACCATCATGTCGAGTGCCTGCCGATTCGCCAAGCCTGTCAGCTTATCGGTCAAGGCCATGGCTTCAATACGCTCTTGATAGCGTTTGATCGCGATACTCACCAGCAGCAGCACCAAGCCCGTCACTGCCACGCTGATCAGCAGATTCAGATACAGGGTACGGCGAATGCCGCCCAAGGCTTCGTCTTCCTGCTTCTCAACAAAGAGGTACCAGTGCAACTCGGGGATGTAGCGCACATTCAATAGCTGTGTGGTGTTGCCCTTAGCCTGATACTCATAGGCACCTTCCTTGCCCGCAAGGATGGTATCGGCCAGCTTATCCAGCCCTTCAATTTTTCGGATATTGCTGCCGGCAGGATGCGGTCCTGCGAACAGGATCAGCTGGCCCTTTTGATCAACGAAATAGATCATGCGGCGATAACGTTGCTGATACTCATTGATCAAACTTCGCACCGAATCCACTGACAAGCCGACACCCGTCGCCCCCAAAAAGCGCTCTTTGTAATCGAGTACGCGGTAATTCACGAAGATGGTGAGTGCATCCATGTTCGCCATGTCGGGATCCACGTTGATCTCGTAGGCCGTTTTCATGTCACGCACACGGTAGTACCAGACGTCACGATCTGACTCAGGGCTGACTTGCTTGAGCAAGCCGTCAGCCTGGTAATAATTACGTGACTGATCAGACACAAGGAAACTGGTGTGCGCACCGTAGCGTTGCTTGACCTCACCGAGGTAGCGCGAAATCTTGCTGACGTCTTTTTCGCCGTTCAGCATCCAGTCACGCAGAAAGGTATCGCCCGCCATCATTGAGGAGATGAAAATCGGGCGCACCAGATCCTTCTGAATTTCAGAATAAATATTGTCCGACGTCAGCGGCAACTCGCTATCCACAATGGATTGGCGGATCAAATTGCGCGCAGCCATATAGTTGGCTACTGCGGTGACCATGAAGCCCAGACACAACAAAATCGTCAGCATGGAAACCAGCTGCCGGCGCCCTAAGGCCATACCCATCTCCTTGCAATCAAGGTCTGATTATCCCGTGAAATCAGTATCAACAGCCAATCGGCCGAGATTGCGTCAGCAAAACCGCAGCTTGACTAGCTAGTCAGCGGTGGAGTCGGGTAAGCTTGCGACCTGTTTCAACTTTGAATACGCACTCACACCATGGCCCAATATGTAATGTCGATGCTCCGCGTGAGCAAAATCGTCCCGCCCAAGCGTCAGATCATCAAGGACATTTCGCTATCCTTCTTCCCCGGCGCCAAGATTGGCTTGCTCGGCTTGAACGGTTCCGGCAAATCTACCGTGCTCAAGATCATGGCGGGCGCGGACAAGGAATTCGACGGCGAAGTCCAGCATCTGGCCGGTGTGAAAATTGGGTATCTGCCCCAAGAGCCAGAGCTTGATCCGGCCAAGACCGTGCGTCAGGAGGTTGAGGCAGGCATGGGTGAAGTCATGGAAGCTCAAGCCAAGCTGGAAGCGGTGTATGCCGCTTATGCGGAGGAAGATGCCGACTTCGACAAGCTCGCAGAAGAACAAGCGCGCCTAGAGGCGATTATCGCCACCTCCGGATCAGACTCCGAACGCCAACTGGAAATCGCCGCCGACGCCCTGCGTCTCCCCGCTTGGGACGCGAAGATCGAGCATCTGTCCGGTGGTGAAAAGCGCCGTGTTGCGCTGTGCAAGCTGCTGCTGTCGAACCCGGACATGCTGCTGCTGGATGAGCCGACCAACCACTTGGATGCCGAATCAGTGGAATGGCTGGAGCAGTTCCTCACCCGCTTCCCCGGTACTGTCGTCGCCGTGACCCACGATCGCTACTTCCTCGACAACGCCGCCGAGTGGATTCTTGAACTCGACCGCGGCCATGGTATTCCGTGGAAGGGCAACTACTCCAGCTGGCTAGAGCAGAAAGAAGCCCGTTTGGAAACCGAAGCCAAGCAAGAACAGGCCCGCATGAAGGCCATGAAGACCGAACTTGAATGGGCACGCCAGAACCCTAAGGCGCGCCAAGCCAAGAGCAAGGCACGTCTGGCTCGCTTCGAGGAAATGAGCAGTTACGAATATCAAAAACGCAATGAAACGCAGGAAATCTTCATTCCTGTTGGCGAGCGCTTGGGTGACAAGGTCATCGAGTTCAACGGCGTCTCCAAAGCCTTTGGCGACCGCCTGCTGATCGACAACCTCAGCTTCACCGTCCCACCTGGCGCCATCGTCGGCGTGATCGGCCCCAATGGCGCAGGTAAGTCCACCCTGTTCCGCATGATCATGGGTAAGGAGCAGCCGGACAGCGGTAACATCGACGTTGGCCCAACCGTTAAGTTGGCGGCTGTGGATCAAAGTCGTGAAGGTCTGGACAATGACCGTACCGTGTTTGATGTTGTGGCCGATGGCGCCGACATCCTGACGGTTGGCAAGTTCGAAATGCCCTCGCGCGCCTATCTCGGCCGCTTCAACTTCAAGGGTGGCGATCAAGGCAAGCTAGTTGGCAGCCTGTCCGGCGGTGAACGTGGTCGCCTGCATTTGGCCAAGACGCTGATCTCAGGTGGCAATGTACTACTGCTGGATGAACCGTCAAATGACCTTGACGTAGAAACCCTGCGTTCGTTGGAAGATGCGCTGCTTGAGTTCCCCGGCTGCGTGCTGGTGACGTCCCATGATCGCTGGTTCCTTGACCGTATCGCCACGCACATTCTGTCTTGTGAAGGCGACTCGCAATGGACCTTCTTCAACGGGAATTATCACGAGTACGAAGAGGACAAAAAGAAGCGTCTGGGCGAGGAAGGTGCCAAGCCCAAGCGTATTCGCTACAAGCCGATCAGCCGCTGATATCGCGGCACATGCCTGCCCAAGCCCTGCTGCCCATCCTATTGCTATCTGCCGCGCTGATTGGTGGTTGTGCAGTCATGGGCCCGTATGCCTTCACACTGGGCAGCAGCACGCAGGGCGATGTCATCGCGCAACGTGGCGCACCGGCCATGCATTGGGAAGAGCCGCAAGGCGTGACCCGCATGGTGTGGCCAACTGGCCCCTACGGTACCTCGACCCTGATGGCACGCTTTGATGCACATCAACGGCTACTGAGTTATGAAGAAGTCCTCAATGAGGAGCACTTTGCAGCGATTCAGCCGGGCATGAGCCAAGATGAGGTGCTTCGACTGATCGGGCCATCCTACGCCCCTTGGACCCGCTACTTTGCTGCGCGTGATGAATTGGCCTTGGAGTGGCGCTACTGCGCCAATGGCAGCATTGCCTCACGTTTCAATGTGCTGTTCGATGCCACCACTCGCCGGGTACGTTCGGTATTCAGCCAGCCGGAAAGCTTTTTTCAGCCACCGCCTTGTGGTCACACCTACCTACGCGTGGGGCCGGTTTCCATGAGTCCGAAGTAAGCTGCAAAGCAAGCGCTGTGAGTACAGACAATAAAAAACCCGCTCAATGGCGGGTTTTTTTGTGCCAACAGTGTCGGCTTAGGGATGCAGCTCAGTGGTGCGGCTTCAGTACTGCTGTCAGCGAAGCCTGCGTTGGCTCGGGGAAATCAAAGCGGGCCAGGGTGTTGCGAATAGCAGTATCGTCAGCGTTGCGGTTCTCGAAACGGATGCCCAGGGAGCGACCGTTATTGGCCAGCGTTGCGAAGGCGTAGCGCCAGCGGCGTGCCTCGGAAAGGCGCTCACGCAGCTCAAGTTCGTTGCTGATGACAATACCGAGACGCTTCAGCGAGCTCAGAAATTCGTCAAACGATTCAGTGCTAAACCTGCCCATGTGTTTCTCCGTCGATCAGCGGACATGCCGCCCATGAGTTCAATAACGCATGTGTCAAAGCTTCGGTTGACAGGAATTTCACTAATTTCAATCTAGCCCGCGTGCGACAATGGCTGCCCTCCGCACCCGTGCCACCCCATGCTGACCGACCACCTGTCGACCGCACTTGAATCCAGAAAATCATTAATAGATCAATTACTTGAAGAAAGCACTCAATGCTATCGGCTGTTTCACGGTAGCGTTGAAGGCGCACCGGGGCTGACCATTGATCGCTATGGCGATCTGATTCTTGCCCAAGGTTTTCATCAATTTCTTTCTCCCGAGGATAGGCACGAGGTCGCCGATTTCTACGCAGCCGCCCTGCCCGGCCTCGACTTTATTTACAACGACCGCAGCCAAGCGAACTCGCGGGTCAACAACCCCTTACCCGCAGAAATCCTCGAGCCAGCCCAGCGTCAGCGCACCGTTAGTGAGCTAGGCGTGAAGTATCTGATTCAGGCGCGGCATGCAGGCCAGGACCCATGGTTATTCCTCGATGCCCGTGCGGCCAGGCGGCGCGTGATGGCTGAAGCCACCCAGAAATCGGTACTTAACCTGTTTGCCTACACCTGCGGTACCGGGTTAGTCGCTGGCATGGGTGGGGCCACGCACGTTGTGAATGTGGACTTCGCGGACACCAACCTGTCTATCGGTAAAGAAAACGCACGCATCAACGAGCTGCCTTTCCGTCCACGTTTTGTGAAAAGCGACGCCTTTGCCGCCATGCGCCAGTACGCCGGCCTCGGCCAGCCAACGCGGGTACGCGGCAAGGCGATGCCCCCCTTCCCCAAGATCGAGGCACGTCAGTTTGATATCGTCTATCTCGACCCGCCCCGCTACGCCAAAAGCCCTTTTGGCGTAGTCGACCTGATCAATGATTATGCGGGGGTATTCAAGCCAGCCTTGCTCTGCACCGCAGAGGGCGGCACCCTGATCTGCTGCAATAACGTGGCACAGGTTGATCGTGATGCTTGGCTGGGCCAGCTCGAACGAAGTGCGGTCAAGGCCGGGCGGCCGATTCGGGAAGTGGAGTGGATCAGCCCGGAAGCTGACTTCCCCAGCCCGGATGGCAAGCACCCGTTGAAGATTGCCCTGCTGCGGGTCTGAGTCTGAGTTTAAACCGGCGTAAAGAAGCGCTCGGCGAGCTCTTCGCGAAGTCCTAGCTCATCTAGTAGCACATGCAGACGCTCGGCGGCCTTGCGGCTGGGCTTCTGCGTGCGGCTGGCAATGATCAGCTCATTCTTCATCGAATGCTCCCACCCTACCAGCTCCGTGACATTGAGCTGGTAGCCATGCGCTTCCAGCTGCAGGCAGCGCATCACATTCGTCATGTGGCTGCCAAACTCGCGCGTATGAATCGGGTGACGCCAGATTTCAGCGAGCGGATTGGCTAGTGCTTTGGCTTTGTTTTTACGCAGTGCCGCTGCTATCTCAGCCTGACAGCACGGCACCAAGACAATATGACGTGCCTGCTTAGCCAGGGCAAAGCGGATGGCATCATCAGTCGCAGTGTTACAGGCATGCAGAGCTGTGACGATACCCACCTGTGCGGGCAGCGCGTCTGACTCGATGGACGCAGCCACACTCAGGTTGAGGAAGGACATGCCGGCAAAGCCAAGTCGTGCGGCCAGTGCAGTTGAGCTGGCAACCAGTTCATCACGAGTCTCGATGCCGTAGATATACCCTTGCTTGGCGTGTTCTTTGAAGAAGAGATCGTAGAGGATGAAACCAAGGTAGGACTTGCCCGCCCCATGATCGACCAAGGTTAGATCAGGCTTGTCACTCAGCACATCCTTGAGCAAGGGCTCGATGAACTGGAACAGGTGGTAGACCTGCTTGAGCTTACGCCGGCTGTCCTGATTGAGCTTGCCATCGCGCGTGAGTATATGCAGTTCTTTCAGCAGTTCAACCGACTGCCCCGGACGAATGTCGTACTTTTCAGCCATCAGTGAATCATCAGTAATGCGGCGGGAGTTCATCGCGCAAACTCAGCGCCTCGCCGGGCATGCTGGTCTGCACCTGTTGTTGCAGGCTACGCAATTGCGCCTGTAGCAGATCGATCTGCTCCTGCTGGCGAAACACGGTGGTATTCACGCTGTCGAGCAAATCCTCGGCATATGCCAGCTTGATTTCCAGCTCGGCAATACGCTCAGCCATGTCGCTGTCACTAGGCATGTGCAACAACCTTGATGGAGACGTTCTGACAGGTCACGACTTGGCCGGATCGAATCTTTGCCGTCTTGCGGCTTTCTGGCTGCCCATCCACCTTGACCAGCCCTTCAGCCACCATCTGCTTGCCACGCCCACCGCTATCGGCCAGCCCAACCAGCTTGAGCAGATTGCATAGCTCGACGTATTCGTCCTTCAACTCGAAATCTACCGTATTCATTTCAGTAGGCAGCGCCAAGCGTAGCGAAAGCAATGGTCAAAAGACCCAGCAGAAGATTGATGCCTACCAGACGACGGATACCATTCATGGCAACTGCACCCGCTGCCCAATCAGCCGCCGCCACCGCGCGGGTTAGGCGGCGGTAACCAGCACCGTAAATGTGACCGAAGATCAGCATCATCACAATGCCGCTGGTCATCATCCAATGCCAGCCCTTGGGGGCATTTGCAAAACCCACATGCAACATCATGGCGATGCCGCTAATCAGCACCACGGCAACGATCAGGGCGACCCAGCGGAAGAAGCGACCGAGAACCGCATGCAAAAGTGGCAGACGTACCTGCGGCTCCAGACTGGCGGCGGCCGGACGTAGGCAGACATGTGCGAAGAACATCCCACCAACCCAAATGGTGACGCCAAGAATGTGCAGAAAAACCAAGAAAATATGCAGGCTCATTGCGAGGGACTCCAGTAGAGATGGTCTTTAAAAGACGCTGATGAAAGGACGCTGAGGCTAAACCTTGGTTAGTACGTTGGCTAGGGGACGCAGCGACAAACAGAGTAAAGTCGAATTATCGCAGTTCTCAAGCGCTTTCCAGCATACCGCTATGAATTCATCTGTTCGCATGCCCGCCCTATTCATCGGTCATGGCTCCCCGATGAATGCCATCGAAGACACACCATGGCGTCAGGCCTGGCAAGCTTTGGGGGCAAGACTGCCCCGACCAAGAGCAATTCTCGCGATCTCTGCCCATTGGATGACACCCGGCGTTGGGGTGACAGCCATGCCCATGCCTGAAACCATTCACGACTTTGGTGGCTTTCCAGATGCGCTGTTTGCTGTGCAATATCCGGCACCGGGCAGCCCGGCACTGGCACAGCGCATCCATGAATTGCTGGCACCGTTACCGGTAACCCTCGACCAAAGCTGGGGGCTAGATCATGGCTCATGGTCTATCCTCGTCCACCTGTTTCCGGCAGCCGACATTCCGGTAGTACAGCTCAGTCTGAACTTGGCTGAGACAAATGACTTCCACTACCGGCTAGGTCAGCAGTTACAGGCATTGCGTGACGAAGGCGTACTCATCATTGCCAGCGGCAATGTGGTGCACAACTTGCGCATGATTCAGTGGCAGCCAGAGGCGCCCGCACCCGCATGGTCTGCGCGGGTGGAACAACGGGTAGTTGATTGCCTGATAAGCAATGATCATCAAGCCTTGATTGACTACCCGACACTCGATCCACAAGCGCTACTGGCGATCCCGACGCCAGAACACTATTTACCGCTGCTGTATATCGCGGGGCTGAGGACAGATCAGGATGCGGTCAGCTTCCCAACGCGTGGCATTGATCTCGGCACGATCAGCATGCTGAGTGTGCAAATCGGTTAGCGTTGCTGGCGCACCAACGCAGTCATGGCCTGTGCGTCATGCATGAACTCGAAAAAGTCTTGTTTGAATCCGTCGTAGTCCGCCGCCAGCTCTTCAATCGAACCTGGCAGTGTGCCGGGCCTTGAAAGCCGGTGCTGAGCAATCCGATCCAGTGCCCCACCTACCCCATCCAGACTGCGATAGCTGCACAGCCAATCCTCTTCGCGCATCCATAGACGCACAGTGTTCAGCCGTTGCGGGAGTGTCGGCGCATGCGCATCCAGCAGGTCATACACCCGGCGGCTGTAAGACTCTAGGGATACAGCGCTGTAGTCAGGCCAATGCGCTGCCAACAAATGATCGTAAAACATATCGACCATCACGCCAGCATAACGACGACGGGCAGGACTCACGCGCGCGCGGCTGCGTTGAAAAGCGGGGTGGGCATCGGCATAACTATCGATACGCCGGTGCAATGCAACGCCCTCTGCAAGCAAAGGTGGCAAGCCACACGGGAGTGGCCCTTTGACAAAATCGCCGAGCAAGCCACCGAGCCGATCTGGCTCGGACTCGCCGGCGAGGAAGACATGCGCTAGGTAATTCATGAGCGAGGCTTCAACCCACTCAGCCTGCAGCGTCCTTGATTGATTTTCTGACAACATCCGCGACAGCATCGCGATCCTCTAGTGGCATGCCGAGATGCTCCATGGCCTGTGCAAACAAGGCTTCGCCAACTTCATCATCATCGTCGTGCATGATGTCCGCCATCACATGTTCAACCACTTGGCCCACTGCCAACAGCGAGAGCGCTTGACTTGGCAAGGTCTGCTCATCAAGGGAATAAACATCAGGCTCGTGATGAAAGCGTATGGCCAGTGATACGGTCTGCGGCAGCCCCCAGTTACGCACCAGCAGCGCACCAATAATCGGGTGAGTGCAAGGCAACTGCCGCTCAGCCTGAACACGACTTTCACCCCGAGCCGCAGCCTCTTGGATCAACCTTGGATACTGAGGAAAACGCTTGAGCATCAGTGGAATGGCTGCATCATGGAACAGTGCATAGGTGTAAGCATCATCCGGAGAGATGCCATACAGCTGACGCGCCAGAAAGCCGCATGATTGGGCCATGATCGAGTTACGGGACCAAAACCGGTCAATAAAGTTACCGGGTAATCCCATCATGCTTGAGCGCAGCGAGGCACCAAGGACGACGCTGAGAACATTGCGCATACCAAGACGATCCAAGGCACGCTGCACGTTATTAATTGGCGTGCCACTGCTGAAAAGGGCTGAATTAGCCATTTTCAAGGTAATAGCGGACATGCCAACATCCCCAGTAATGGCTGCGGTCAGCCTACGAATATCTGGGGAGTCTTTGCGCGCTTCGGCCATCACCTCGGCCACCATCGCCGGGCAGGTAGGAATTTCAAATGAACCAAGTACCTGGTCGAGCTCCGTCTTGCTCAGTTCGTACTTGCTGGTATCCGGGTCGCTCATGGGCTGGCAGAAGCAATATGCAAAACATAATTATGCCGAATTCATCTGCACATAATGACGCGCCTGCAGAGATTTAATTTCATCGAAAACTTCCAAAAGCCTGCTTACAATTCCACCCTTATTAATGCAGGAGCTCACATGCCGCTCTACGCCATCAACAACAAGCGCCCCACGCTGGCCGATGCCTTTTGGGTCGCGCCGAATGCCACGGTAATTGGTGATGTCTCACTGGGGGCCAACAGCAGTGTCTGGTGGAGTGCCGTGATTCGCGGCGATGACGAAGCCATCGTGATTGGGGCCAATAGCAATATTCAGGATGGCGCTGTCCTACATGCCGATCCAGGCATTCCTCTTACATTGGGCGATCACGTCACTGTCGGGCATATGGCCATGTTGCATGGTTGCACTGTGGGTGAAGGCAGCCTGATCGGTATCAAGAGCGTGATTCTGAATCGTGTCGTCATCGGCAAGGAATGCCTGATTGGGGCCAATACGCTAATCCCTGAGGGCAAGGTTATTCCTGATCGCTCCCTTGTCGTTGGCTCGCCAGGCCGCATTGTGCGTACCCTCAGTGACGAGGAAGTAGCGCGCATCAAAGCCACAGCAGCTCACTATGTACATGACTGGCAGCGCTATCGGGACAGCCTGACGCTGATCGGATAATCTGCAGCAAAATACACACATGCTGGTTGCAAATCATTAGAATCCAGCGAGATTGAATTCAAACGAGGGAAGACATGCTCAAGCACTTGTCGCAACTGTTTCGTCCGGGATTCGCATTATTGTTACTGGCCGTTAGCCAGCAGGCAGTGTCGCAAAGTGCCAACAGCATTTACTCACGCGTTGCCAATAGCGTCGGCATTGTCATCGTCACCACGTTTGAAGATCAGCTAGTTGGCTCAGGCAGCGCCGTCACCGTCGGGCCACAAACCATGGTCACCAATCGGCATGTGCTCCTGCCCGGTCACCGCTATCAAGTACTGATCAGCGGTGGTCGCTATGAAGCCTATATGACCAACTGCGATAGCGTGCAGGATCTCTGCTTAATGGAGGTGCGCGGTCTTAACGCGGCCCCGGTCGAGTTCGGCGATGCCAGCAAGCTCTCCGTTGGCGATTCAGTCTATGCGATTGGCGCCCCGAATGAAATTGCAAACATTGTCGGCGTCACCGCTGTCACCAAGCAAAAGACTTATTCGCCTCCGCAACTGACCTTGAGCAATGGCCTGATCACAGCACTACGTCCTGTCGAGGACGGCAACGTCATCCAGACAAATGCTGCCATTTCACCCGGATCAAGCGGTGGTGGGCTGTTTGATGCCAAAGGCCGCCTGATTGGTATTACGACCTTTGGCATGCGTGCTGGCCAAGGCCTGAACATGGCCCTGCCCGTTAATTGGGTAGAGCGTCTGGGCGTCAGCGGCGCACCGCCTAGCAGTGAAACCAACCAGGCTGCACCTTCTGGAGTAGCGAGTGAGCGCGGCATGTTGGCACCGGCCCCGCAACAAGGTGTTAGCACTGAGCTGCCCGATAGCGATAATGCTTCGCAGAGCACTACTTCACAGCCGCGAAAGTCATCCGTCGAACAGGCAAAAGATGGCGTATTGAAGTATTGGTGGGCGGCGCTGATACTCCCTTTTGCGCTGATCGTAGTCATTAAACGACGTCTCGTCGTTGATGAGGACGAGACCGAATCCTCACCCGCCGTTACTGCAGTTGATCCGCAACTTCAGCGATGCATGGACACTGCGCGTGAGGAGTTAGAGCAAAACCGCGCCGATCACGCACTCTGGAATATGGTGATTGCAGATCACAAGGGGAACGAGGCCGCTGCGCAGCAGTCCTACATCAAGCGCCGCGCTTCGCGATTACTCTCGGAAGAGAAAGATCGCCAATGGGCAGCAGCGATGCGCCAAAACCAAACCACCTGAAAGCCCTATGCCACGCTCCCTTTTCCGCCACCTATCCCTGATCACAGTGCTCGCCAGTAGCGCTTTCTCTGCCCATGCGCAGACTGTGCCACCTGTGAGCGGCCCATTGATCGAGCTATCAGCCGAGGCCAGTCGCGCCAGCGCCAACGATCTGTTTCAGGCCACGGCCTATGCAGAGTCCAGCCACAGCAACTCAGGGATCGTGGCGCGACAAGTCAATCAGCAAATTGCCAGCGCACTGAATACTGCCAAAACTTATCCCGGTGTCAAAGTCAAAACCGGCAGCAGCCACACCTATCCGGTCTACGGCAAGAGTGATCGCACTATCGAAGCTTGGCGCATGCGCAGCGAAATCCAACTTGAATCGCGCGATGCGACAGTGTTGGCCGAACTCTTGGGCAAGCTGCAGGGCAACCTAGCCGTTAGCCAACTCTCTGCGACCCCTTCTCCTGAAACGCTTCAAAAGACTGAGGCCGATGCGACTGTCAGCGCGATTCATGTTTTCCGCGAACGCGCCAACCTGATCGCAACAACGCTGGGCAAAAAATACCGGATTCGTGAAATGAACGTTGGTAACAGCAACCGCGGCCCAGTCTACCCGATGCTGCGAGGTAAAGCCATGATGGCAGCAGAAGCCGCCCCATTGCCTGTTGAAGCGGGTGAAAGCCAAATCGTTGTGAACATTAACGGCAAGATAGAGCTGATCGACTAAAGCAGTTAAGCAGACACCAACAACGAGCTGGATTAACGATATCCACCAAGGCTTCAGCGCTATAATGGGAATTATTCGCATTTGATTGAGTCAAATGCCTCTCCCATTCATCATGGATTCCCCTTGAGCACTGCAGCCAGCCCCCTCGAACTTAGCCTGAGCGACTTACCGCGCAATACCTCGGCGGTAATCTCACGCATCCTCACGCCTGAAGATCCTGATCAGCAACACCTTGTGTTGCGCTTGATCGAGATCGGCTTCCTGCCCGGCGAACAAGTGCGTGTCATCGCGCACGGCCACCCTGGACACGAACCGATTGCCGCGCGCTTGGGACATACCACCTTTGCACTTCGACGCTTCGAGGCTGATTTCATACGGGTTGAGGTGGCGTCAACATGAGTGACACCACCACATTGCAGATTGCTTTACTCGGCAACCCGAACTGCGGCAAAACTGCTCTCTTCAACCTACTGACGGGCAGCCGCCAAAAGGTTGCGAACTATGCCGGCGTCACCGTCGAACGCAAGGAGGGTCTGTTCACCACGCCCAGTGGGCATCATGTTCGCCTGCTTGATTTGCCGGGTACCTATAGCCTCAACGCCCTCAGTGCTGACGAAGCCATCACTAGGGATGTTGTCACGGGCTCACGCAGCGATCAGGCGCGCCCGGACCTGCTGATCTGTGTGACGGACGCCACGAACCTACGTCTGAATCTGCGGTTGGTACTTGAAGCGCAGCAGCTAAACTTGCCCATGGTCATGGCGCTCAATATGAGCGACGCCGCGCAGCGCCAAGGCATCGTGGTTGACACCACAGTGCTCTCACGCGAACTCGGCATACCTGTTGTCGAAACCATCGCCATCAAGCACAGCGGTGCGCAAAGCCTAGTCGATCATATCGACAGCCTTACCATCACGAGCAACACAACAACCTCTAACTGGCAGCCCTCAGACGTTGAAGGGGTACTTACTACTCAGCAGGAAGTTAGACGCATCCTCGGCCTAGCGATCACGACACCCGCCACAGATAACAGCCTAGATGATCGCATCGACCGTATTGTGCTGCACCCGCTCTGGGGCATGCTGATTCTGGCCGCCACCCTATTTTTGATGTTTCAGGCCGTCTTCAGCTGGGCTGAAGTGCCGATGGAAGCTATTGATGGCGCGGTGAGCAGCCTCAGCGAATGGGTAACGGCGCATATGTCAGCCGGACTGCTGCAAAGCCTGCTCGCTGACGGCATCATCGCGGGCGTGGGCGGCGTTTTGGTTTTCCTGCCGCAAATTCTGATTTTGTTCTTCTTTATTCTTGCGCTTGAAGACTCAGGTTATCTGCCACGTGCTGCCTTTCTGTTGGATCGGATCATGAGCGGTGTCGGCTTGTCCGGTCGTTCGTTCATCCCCCTGCTCTCAAGCTTTGCCTGCGCCATCCCCGGCATCATGGCAACGCGCACCATCAGCGACTGGCGCGATCGCCTCGTCACCATCATGATCGCCCCGCTCATGACCTGTTCGGCGCGTCTGCCCGTGTATGCCCTGCTGATTGCCGCCTTTATTCCGCAGCAAACGGTCGCTGGCATCTTCAATCTGCAAGGGCTGGTGCTTTTCGGACTGTATGTCGCCGGCATTCTGTCCGCCCTTGCCGTTGCTTGGGTACTGAAGTTCATGCGCGGGCGCGCCACACCCACCGTACTGATGATGGAATTACCGGCCTACCGTCGCCCCAGCCTGCGTAATTTGGCTGTCGGCCTATATGAGCGAGCAAGCATCTTCCTTCGCCGTGTCGGCACATTAATCCTCTCGCTGACCATCATCCTGTGGTTTCTATCCACCTACCCGGCCCCGCCGGCTGACGCCATCGGCCCAGCGATTCAGTACAGCTTCGCCGGCATGATTGGGCGAGCGCTGGAAGTGGTTTTCGCCCCAATCGGCTTCAACTGGCAGATCTCCATCGCGCTTGTGCCGGGAATGGCTGCCCGTGAAGTGGCGGTCAGCGCATTGGGCACTGTATATGCCATGTCCGCCAGTGCCGAGGATATCGCTGGCCAGCTGGAACCGATGATTGCCGCAAGCTGGTCGCTCGCCACGGCATTGTCTCTGCTGGCTTGGTATGTCTATGCCCCGCAATGCCTCGCCACGCTAGCGGCCGTCAAGCGCGAAACTAACTCATGGAAACAGATGTTCATTCTGGCCGGCTATCTGTTCGCGCTGGCCTATCTGGCCTCCTTCATCACCTATCGCGTTGCACTTGCCCTAGGCTGGGGCTAAAGACTGAGAAAGGCGCAAAGACATCATGAATCATCTGCTTCTCGAAAACCTGCTAGTAGCACTGATCGTGATTGCAGCAATCGCCTATGCGGCCTGGCGCTACACACCTTCGCCGCTGAAGGAAAAGCTCGCTCACTTCCTTGGCGCATCGCCCGCGAAGACAAAGAAGCTCAGCCATGCTGGCGGATGCGGCAGCTGTAGGAGTTGCAAAGCATGCGCAACACCCGCAGAGAAAAGCGGCCACGCCTTACATCTCCACAAATAGTCTGTACAAATAAAAAATCCGCCGAGCAAACCACTCGGCGGACTTTCTTGATTCACTAAAACAAGGGGCTATTACGGCTGAGCCTTCTTCTGCGGCACTTGCACAAAGACCTCGCCTTGTTTCACCAGCCCTAGCTCGTAGCGCGCCCGCTCCTCGATGGCCTCGTAACCGTTTTTCAGGTCACGGACTTCAGCCTCAAGACCAACATTGCGCAGCTCCAGTTTCTGGTTCACTTCGCGCTGCGCTTCCAGCTTCTGATCCATATCCCAGACCCTGAGCCAGCCGCCCTTGCCAAACCACAATGGGTATTGCAAGGCGGCGATCAGGCCGACCAAAATCAAGGTTGGCCACCTCACGGCACAAGCTTACTTGCGCAGGTTGTAAAAAGCTTCGATGCCCGGGTAGGTCACGGTATCGCCCAGATCTTCTTCGATGCGCAGCAGCTGGTTGTACTTGGCAATACGATCCGAACGCGACAGCGAACCGGTCTTGATCTGGCCGGCATTCAGACCCACAGCGATATCCGCAATGGTCGAATCTTCGGTTTCACCCGAGCGATGCGAAATTACATTGGTGTAACCGGCACGCTTGGCCATTTCAACGGCAGCGAAAGTTTCGGTCAGGGTGCCGATTTGGTTGATCTTGATGAGGATCGAGTTAGCGATACCCTTGCTGATACCTTCACGCAGGATGCGCGGATTGGTCACAAACAGATCGTCACCGACGATTTGTACGTTCTTGCCCAGCTTGTCGGTCAGCAGCTTCCAGCCATCCCAGTCGCCTTCGGCCATACCGTCTTCGATGCTGATGATGGGGTACTTGCTGACCAGATTGCCGAGGTAGTCGGCAAAACCGGCGCTGGTGAGTTCGAGCTTTTCAGAGGCCAGATGGTATTTGCCGTCCTTGTAGAACTCGGAGCTGGCGCAGTCCAGACCCAGCACCACGTCTTGGCCCGGCGTATAACCAGCGGTTTCGATGGCCTTGAGGATCAGCTCGATGGCTTCGTCATTGCCGGAGACGTTTGGCGCAAAGCCGCCTTCATCACCCACCGTGGTCGGATAGCCCTTCTTGTCGACCAGCTTCTTAAGGTGCTGGAAGACTTCAGCACCGCAGCGCAGGGCTTCACGGAAGCTCTTGGCGCCGACTGGCAGAATCATGAATTCTTGGATATCTAGGCTGTTGTTGGCATGAGCGCCGCCGTTGATAACGTTCATCATCGGCACCGGCATGGACATCGCGCCACTGCCGCCGAAGTAGCGGTACAGCGGCAAGCCCGACTCTTCAGCCGCAGCCTTGGCGACAGCCATGGAGACGGCGAGGATGGCGTTGGCGCCCAGACGCGACTTGTTGTCCGTACCGTCCAGCTCGATCAGGGTACGGTCAATGAAGGCCTGATCTTCGGCATCCAGCCCAATGATGGCTTCGGAAATCTCGGTATTCACGCTCTCAACGGCGCGCAACACACCCTTGCCAACAAAACGGGCAGCATCACCGTCACGCAGTTCTACGGCTTCGCGCGAGCCAGTCGAGGCACCCGACGGCACGGCGGCACGTCCAAGCACGCCGGACTCCAGCAGCACATCGGCTTCAACGGTGGGATTGCCGCGTGAATCGAGAATCTCACGGGCGACGACATCAACAATTGCACTCATGGCTATGTCCTAAAAAACTACAAGTTCAAATCAAATCAATCGCGCATTTTACAGATGCGCGCACAATCAAATATCCAGAACACCGTTGGCCTTGACTACCAAATCAAGGCATTTGAGCCTGATCCGAGCCTTACTTGACTACACCCTTGCGTGTCAGCGCAGCACCTACAAAGGCAGTGAACAAGGGGTGGCCGTTACGTGGAGAGGATGTGAACTCGGGGTGGAACTGGCACGCCATGAACCACGGATGGCCCGGAATCTCGATCATCTCGCACAGCTCCTTGCCTTCGGACGACTTGCCGGAAATGCGCAGGCCCGCCTTTTCAAGGCGCGGCAGATAGGCATTGTTCACTTCGTAGCGATGACGATGGCGCTCGGTGATGACATCGCTGCCATACACCTCTCGTGCCAACGAGCCTGCTTCCAGCGTGCACTTCTGACCGCCCAGACGCATGGTGCCGCCGATATCGGAGTTTTCGCTACGGGTTTCAACCTTGCCTTCACGGTCCAGCCACTCGGTAATCAACGCAATCACTGGGTGCGGGGTCTGTTCGTTCAGTTCGGTACTGTGGGCGCCTTCAAGGCCGGCCACATTACGGGCGTATTCAATCACTGCCAGTTGCATGCCGAGACAGATACCCAGATAGGGGACCTTGTTCTCGCGGGCATAACGAATTGCGGCAATCTTGCCTTCCGTACCACGGCGACCAAAACCGCCCGGCACCAGAATGGCATGCATGGAGGCCAGCACATCGCAGCCATTCTTCTCAATCTCTTCCGAGTCAATGTAATGGATATTGACCTTGCTCTCGGTATGAATACCGGCATGGGTCAATGCTTCGGTCAGCGACTTGTAGGACTCGGTCAGGTCGACATATTTGCCGACAAAGGCGATGTCCAGCGCATGCTTGGGATGCTCCAGCCCATGCACCAGCTTGCGCCAGACCGACAGGTCAGCCGCCTTAGCCAGAATGTTGAGCTTGTGGCAGACGATGCCATCCAGCATCTGATCATGCAGCATGCCCGGAATCTTGTAGATCGAATCCGCATCCAGACAGGGAATCACGGCCTCAGGCTGCACGTTCGTGAACAATGCAATCTTGCGACGCTCATCTTCGGGGATCGGACGATCTGCACGGCACAGCAGGATATCCGGCTGAATACCGATCTCGCGCAGCTCCTTGACGGAGTGCTGCGTCGGCTTGGTCTTCAGTTCACCGGCCGTCGAGATATACGGCAGCAGGGTTAGATGAATGAAGCAGGTGTTTTCCCTGCCTTCTTCAAAACCCATTTGGCGAATGGCTTCCAGAAACGGCAGTGACTCGATGTCGCCGACGGTACCGCCGACTTCGACAATCGCCACCTCGGCACCTTCAGCACCGGCTTTGACGTTAGCCTTGATCTGGTCGGTGATGTGCGGGATGACCTGAACGGTCTTGCCGAGGTATTCACCACGGCGCTCCTTCTTGATCACCGCCTCATACACCTGGCCGGTCGTGAAATTGTTGCGCTTGCCCATCTTGGTACTGACGAAGCGCTCATAGTGACCGAGATCAAGATCGGTCTCAGCGCCATCCTCGGTCACAAACACTTCACCGTGTTGGAACGGTGACATCGTGCCGGGGTCTACGTTGATGTAGGGGTCAAGCTTGAGATGGGTAATGCGGAGGCCGCGGGACTCGAGAATAGCTCCCAGCGATGCGGCGGCGATGCCCTTGCCCAATGAGGACACGACACCACCAGTGACAAAGACGTATTTGGTCATGACGAAGCAGGTGCGGGAAAGCCAAATGATAGCGAAAAACCGCGCCGGCCTCAATCTTGACAGCACGTTTCTTATTGGTTCGGCATTTTCAGCGCGCCTTTCAAACGGCCCGCAAGCGACCTAGACAGAAAGGCTCAGAGAGAACTGGGGAGAACGTCCAAGGGCGGCAAACCGTGGCGGCGACGGGCTTCATTACACGCATCATCGCCCTGCCCGATGGCAGCATACGGCGCAAACTCACGGCAAGGCGAGGGGCGAAACTCATAAATTGCGCAACCGACTTCAACACCGATAGTGCCCTGTAGGGCGGTGCAGCGTGGTGGTTGTCGGTCGGTCCCGCGCATGCAGGCCATGACGTCATTGATCTTTTCGACCAAACCGCTTGGGACGACGCCACCAGGAAAGTCGTCCATCTCCCCGGTGTAGAAGGACACGCGATAGGTGGCACAACAAGCACCGCAATGCTGACAATGATTCAAATCAGCCATGAATAACCAATCAGAACAGTACGCTACCCAAATACCAACTAATGGCAGCAATGGTGGCGCTGGCCGGAATGGTCAGCACCCAAGCCCAGATGATACTGCCTGTAACGCCCCAACGCACCTTACTGGCGCCGCGGGCAGCACCCACCCCCACAATCGCACCTGTAATGGTGTGCGTGGTCGACACTGGAACCCCCATGCTGCTGGCGAAAAACAGCGAGAAAGCGCCGCTCATTTCGGCACAGGCACCGCCAACCGGACGTAGCTTGGTGATCTTCTGCCCCATGGTCTTGACGATACGCCAGCCACCAAACAGCGTGCCCAACCCCATGGCCAGATAACACACCACAATGACCCAAACCGGTGGCATAGCATCGCTTTGCGATACATAGCCAGTCGCAATCAACAGCAGCCAGATGATGCCGATGGTCTTCTGTGCGTCATTGCCACCGTGGCCAAGGCTGTAAAGCGAGCAGGACACCAGCTGAACCCGTCGGAACCATCGGTCCACCTTGCGCGGCGTCATACCGTTGCATAGCCACGCCACAATCACCCAGAGAACTCCGCCTAGGATAAAACCCAACGTTGGTGCAATCACAATGAACAGCACTGTCTTGCCAATCCCCGCCCACAAGAGGGGATCAAGGCCTGCCTTAGCCAGACCAGCGCCAACCAGACCACCAATCAGCGCATGTGAAGAGCTGGAAGGGATGCCGTAGTACCAAGTGATGATGTTCCAGGCAATGGCACCGACCAGCGCACCGAAAATCAGGTGCGGATCGACAAAGCTCGGATCAATAATGCCCTTACCGACAGTCGTAGCCACCTTGAGCTGAAAGACAAAGATGGCAACAACATTGAAGAAGGCAGCAAGCACCACCGCATGATGGGGCTTGAGCACACCGGTCGACACAACGGTAGCGATGGAATTCGCCGCATCGTGAAAACCATTCATGAAATCGAATACCAGTGCCAAAAGCACCAGCAGGATCACGGCACCTAAGCCGAGACTAACCGCATCCATTCAGGCTGCTCCGCTCAGGAATTCTCGAGGACGATGCCCTCGACAATGTTCGCCACATCCTCGCAGCGGTCGGTCACCAGTTCGAGCAGCTCATAGAGCTCCTTGAGCTTCAGCACCTGACGCACATCCGGCTCCTCGCGGAACAGCTTGGCAATCCCTTGGCGCATGGAGCGGTCAGCATCGGACTCCAGTTGGTCAATTTCCTTGCACAGCTTGAGGATGGCATGGGCGTTATCCATGTTGTTCAGCAGCACCACCGCCGAACGCACGCGCTCACAGCAGGACACACACAGATCGGCAATATGGCGGGCCTCCTGAGTCAGGCGACGCACGTCGTAGAGATAAATAGCTTCGGATACGTCCTGAATCAGATCAAGGATGTCATCCATGCCCGAGATCAGCTGATGGATTTCATCGCGATCGAGCGGAGTATTGAAAGTGGTGTGCAGCAGGGCAACCGTTTCGTGCGTGATGGCATCGGCCGCTGACTCGATCTCGTCAATGGCGATCGAGTGGGCATTCAGCTTGTCCGGCGAGGTTTCCAGTGCATTCACCAGAGAGGCCAGCTCGCGTCCTCCCTTGACGATCAACTCGGCGTGAGCGTTAAACAACTCAAAAAAGCTACCTTCCTGAGGCAGGAAACGGGAGAAGATCATTCGGGCACCTTGAAAATGTTGCAGTTTTATTACAAAACGCGAAGTCTACCAGTATTCACCTCTCCATAAAGAGGCAGAAACCCGGCTGTTATACTGCGTGGCCTTCCCCCACGCTTACCCAATGAAAAGACCCCGCACCTCGCGCCATGCGCGCCTCACCGCCCGTACCGAAACCTTGGTACAGCTTGCCGAAGCCTATGCACGCTCGAGCTCGCGGCTGGAGGACGCGCATTGGGAAGCGGCACTGGGTTCGCTGATTACCGAGCTCTTGGCCGAGCAGAACGAGGAAGGCCTGAATACGGCGCTTGACCACCTGCACAACAACGACAGCCGCGCCTATGACATGCTGGCTGACATGATCGAGGCGCATTGCGAGTGCCAGCACATCGACCAGCATGACGTGCAGTTAATTGCCATCCCGATTCTGGCTTGGTCGCGCTTCAATATTCCCTCGGGCACCATTCCAGCCCCGCTGCTCGACACCCTGCGCGTGCAGCTGCAAGCCCATGTACTGGCCGACAACACCCAGCTAGCGCTGGCCAACTTTCTGTTCAGCCCGGACCACATGCCGCAAGGGTTTTGCACCACGGCCGAACTGGCAAGGGAGCTAGGGGATGCCGCCCTGCACCATCGCAGCGTCTCGATTGACCCTGCCTTGCTGCCTGAAGGCATGAAGTTCCTGGCTGACACGCGCTACCTGCTCGGCGCCATCGTGGCGCCCACCGGCGGCGCACTGTTTCGCTGGCAGGAAAAGGATGGCAACCGTGCCACGGCGGAGCGCAACTGGCAAAACCAGGGCGGCAACGCCATGCAAACCCTGCTCACAGGCTGCGCCAGCGAACTGCAGCTGCCACAGGCCTACTTCACCGCCTGCCGCGAAGCTGACCGTGCCTCACGCCCCTTCTCGCTGCAGGCCTCGGTTGAGTTCCTCAAAACCACTCTTGATATTGGCCCACAGCAACTGCGCGCAGTGATTGCACCTTTTTACGAAGACGAACTGGTCGAATATCGCGTCGGCTTTACCCGACGGGATAACAAGGATGTGATCTACGGCCTCGTTTGGCCGCTGCTTGAAGCAGAGGACGACGCAAGCGATACCGCTGCCACGATTGAGGGCCTATTGAAGCAACAGGGCATAGAGTTGATTCTCACCCTTGAGCATCGCTTCCCCGTGGAGTTCTGTGATGACTGCGGCAGCCCGCTTTACCCCGGCCCCGATGGCGAAATCGTGCACGCTGAACTGCCAGAAGACCAAGCAGAGTCGGTCCCCCGCCACCTGCACTGATTTGATTCGGTACTGTTTGCCTGACTCAGGCAGGCCTAAGCCTTAGGGCTGATACGGTGTCGGATCCACTGCCGGCGCATGACCGCTCACCAAATCCGCCAGTAACTGCCCCGATCCACACGCCATGGTCCAGCCCAGCGTGCCATGGCCGCTATCGATGAATAAATTGCTCAGGCGGGTTTGCCCCACATACGGCACATTGCCCGGGGTGACCGGACGCAAACCAGCCCAGAACTCCGGTGGCTCATCGGTCGTGGCATGCGGGAACAGTACCTGCGTGCGCTTGATAATGGCCTCGCAGCGGACCGGGTTAAGCTCAGTGTTGTAACCATTGAACTCGGCCGTTCCGGCAATACGCAAACGCTGGCCCAGCCGCGAAAACACCAGCTTGTGACCATCATCCGTGACACTCACCGTTGGGGCCACAGCATCGTCACGCAGCTTCAACGTGGCGGAATAGCCCTTGCCGGGATAAATCGGCAGGCTAAAACCCAGCGGCTTAAGCAGCAACGGGGTATAGCTGCCCAACGCCACCACATAGCGGTCAGCGGTCAGCACTTCGCCAGAAGTCAGACGCACACCACTGATCTGATCACCCTCGGCGTGTAGCGCCTCGACAACCGTGCCGTAGCGATAGATCACCCCACGCGCTGCGCATCGCGCCGCAAGTTCTTGTGTAAATATGCAGGCATCGCCCGACTCATCTTCAGCTGTGTACGTCCCGCCAACCAATGGCAAACGCGAATGGCGCAGCGACGGCTCGATCTGCAAACACGCTTCCGCTGTCTTGACCACCCGCTCGCAGCCGTACTCACGCATCAGCGCAGCTTGTGGAATGGCATGTTCAAACTCGCGCCGATCCGTATAAACATGCAGGATGCCGCGCTCAAGATGGTCGTACTCAAGGCCGAGTTGTCGGCGCAAGGCTTGCAGGCAGTCACGGCTGTGCAGCGCGAGCTTCAGAACCGCGATGATGTTGGCACGAGTGCGTGAAGGCGTACATTCACGAATAAAGCGCAAGCCCCACGCCCATTGGGCAAGATCAGGACGCATGCGCCACAACAGCGGGGAGGACTCGTGGCCGATCCATTTCAGGATGTGCGGCAGCACGCCGGGGTTGGCCCAAGGTTCAGCGTGACAGACGGAAATCTGGCCACCATTGGCGAAGCTGGTCTCCAGTCCGGCATGGGGCTGTCGCTCGATCACTGTGACCTCATGACCGGCTTCGGTCAGATACCAGGCCGCCGTTGTACCGACTACCCCCGCTCCAAGGACTATCACCCGCATTTCCGGACCCGCGCTTAAGACTCAACAAAGGATTCGGCTTATTATACTATACCGACCGCCCCAAACAGAACGCGGAGCAGGACAAAATGACCACCTTAGACGATGACGAGCTGAAGGCCAGACTGACCACTATCCAGTACTACGTCACGCAGTTTGCCGGGACAGAATCACCCTATACCGGCGAATACTGGGATTGCAAGCTCGACGGCACCTACAAGTGCATCTGTTGCGGCACCCCGCTGTTCGAATCCACTACAAAGTTTGACTCAGGCTGCGGCTGGCCGAGCTTCTTTGCCCCCATGGACAAAGCACGTATCGCCGAGATCAAAGACCTCAGTCACGGTATGGTGCGGATTGAAGTGCGCTGCAAAAACTGCGACGCCCACCTTGGCCACGTCTTTGAAGATGGCCCGCTCCCTACGGGCGAACGCTACTGCATCAATTCGGCCTCATTGATGCTGGAAGAAAAGAAATAAGCGTCTTTACACGTCCTCGCCAACGCCGATTTCAGTCCGACTCATCCCTCTACACTTTCATTACCCCATGAAACTTCTTATCGACCTGCTGCCCGTCATCCTATTTTTCATCGCCTACAAGGCGGCTGATATCTATGTCGCAACGGCCGTGGTGATTGCAGCAACGATCGGGCAAATCGCCTTCACCTACTGGAAGCACCGCAAGGTCGACACCATGCTGTGGGTCAGCCTCGCATTGGTGGTTGTCTTCGGCGGCGCCACGCTGGTGCTGCATGACGAAAACTTCATTAAGCTCAAACTCACCATCTTCTACTGGCTGTTTGCCATTGTGCTGCTCGGCGCACAGCTGTTCATGGGCAAGAACCTGATTCGCTCCTTGCTCAGCGCCAAGTCAGAGATCGACATGCCCGAGCCCATCTGGCGCCTTCTCAACAACATGTGGATCGTCTTCTTCGCCTTTATGGGCGGCCTCAACCTCTTCATCGCCCACAACTTCTCGACCGATGTGTGGGTCAACTTCAAACTCTTTGGTAGCTTCGGCCTCTTGCTTGTCTTCATCATCGCGCAGGGCCTACTGATTTCGAAATACATCAAGGAATAATCCAAATTAATTGGAGGCTTTGTGGCTCAACTTAACGATGCAAATACATCTTTAGCAGTACTGATTGACGCCGACAATGCAAACTCAGCAATTGTGGACGGGCTACTCGCAGAAGTCGCTAAACTTGGTGTAGCCAGTGTCAAAAGAATCTACGGCGACTGGACAACCCCCAATCTAGGGCAATGGAAACAAGTCCTGCTTGAAAACTCGATTCAGCCAATACAACAGTTTCGCTATACCACTGGTAAGAATGCAACCGACAGCGCAATGATTATTGACGCAATGGATTTGCTCTATACGAAAAACTTTGGTGGATTCTGTCTCGTCTCAAGTGATAGCGATTTCACAAAACTAGCAGCAAGACTTCGGGAATCGGGTTGCCGTGTTTATGGGTTTGGTGAACAAAAAACACCTCGTCCATTTGTATCAGCTTGCGATCGTTTCATTTATACCGAGGTTTTTTCTGCAAAGTTCGAGAATCAGCAAACCGCCACAACTACGCGACTCAACACAAAAGAACTGCGGGGAGATACCAGTCTTTTACGCCTGATTCGATCCTCAATCGAGGCTTGCTCAGATGAGGAGGGCTGGGCAAGTCTTGGCCCTGTTGGATCATTTATGACAAAAACAGCAAATGATTTTGATCCTCGTAATTACAGCTACTCCAAATTGAGCGAGCTACTTAAGGCTATCGGACTCTTCGATATAGAACGTAGAGACACGCACATTTATATTCGAGACGCCAAAAAGAAAATATCCCCAAAACAAGAATCAAAAACCTCCTAAATCATTACAAAAGGAAACCACATGCTCTACGCCATCATGGGCGAGGATGTCCCAAACAGCCTCGAACGCCGTCTCTCTGTCCGCCCTGCTCACCTCGCCCGCCTCGAAGCGCTGAAAAACGAAGGCCGTCTTTTTGTCGCCGGCCCCTTCCCGGCCATCGACTCGAATGACCCCGGCCCCGCTGGCTTTACCGGCAGCCTGATCGTTGCCGAATTCGCCTCGCTGGAAGATGCAAAGACCTGGGCTGATGCCGACCCGTACATCGGCGCGGGCGTTTACGCCAATGTCGTGGTCAAGCCGTTCAAGAAGGTGCTGCCATAAACACCTCGGACAAAATGCGCGAGCTGCTCGCCACGCTCGATCCACAGCGCATCGACATCATCGACGACAGCGCCCTGCATGCTGGCCATGCAGGCGCGCGTGAAGGTGGTCACTACCGTCTGCTGATCATCTCAGAACAGTTCACTGGAAAAAAAACCATGGAACGCCATCGCATGATCTATGCGTTGCTGGCACCGCTTATGAAAAGCGGCATCCATGCGCTGAGTATCGTCAGCAAAACACCTGAAGAAGACTGACACACCAGCATAACTATGAATAACTACATGCTCGAGTTGCTTCAACCACTTCGACTAACCGAGGTAGTTGATATTGGTGCGAACCCGATTGATGGTGAGCCCCCCTATCAGGACATGCTGCAAGATTCTGCCTGCCGTGTCACCGGTTTTGAACCACAAGCTGAAGCGCTTAAGCAGCTGCAGGAAAGCAAAGGTAGTTATGAACGCTATCTGCCCTATGCGATTGGCGACGGAAAAGAACATACGCTGCACATCTGTCGCGCCTCAGGCATGACGAGTTTGCTGGAGCCAGATGAATCGACCTTAAAGCTCTTTGAAGTTTTGCTACCACTGGCAGAGGTCATCGAGAAAGTCTCGCTAAAAACTAAACGCCTTGATGACGTCGACGAAATTACGACGCTCGACTTCCTCAAAATCGACATTCAGGGTAGCGAGTTGTCCGTATTCCAGCATGGGAAACGACTTCTTGAGAAAGCGGTTTGCATCCAAACCGAAGTGTCATTTGTACCGCTGTATAAAAACCAGCCAACCCTAGGCGACATTGATATTGAACTGCGTCAGCAGGGTTTTATTCCGCACACAGCAGCAGCCATCAAGAATTGGCCGATTGCGCCATGCATCGTCAATAACAACCCTTATCAGCCCCTGAATCAACTGCTCGAGGCCGACCTAGTCTATGTCCGGGACTTTTCAAAACCTGAAAAGATGGATGACGAGCAACTCAAGCATTTAGCGCTGATTGCGCACTACTGCTATGGGTCTATTGACCTGACTATGCGTTGCATCATGTTGCTGTCAGAACGGCAAGTTCTCGCATCAAGTGCCGTCAATGACTATACAAACTGGCTTATCAAGGAAGCTCAAGCTGCGGCTGAGCAGGCTTAATTCTGAAAATATTTCAGCTTCGTGGCTTCACCTGAATACAGGGCTGTAAATTTATCCATGGTCAGGAAATCATGGAACGCCATCGCATAATCTACGCTGCACTGGTACCGCTCATCTAAAGCGGTATCCATGCACTGAGTATTGTCAGCAAAAAACCTGATGAGCCTTAACCAGAGCCAACGTTGGGTAGGCTAGGCTCCCATCAAGCTTTGCCGGCTTCTTATTTCAACGCCTCAAAGCTCCCCTCGGATAAAAATCACGAGACTGACTGACGCCTACTTTCGTGGGCTCAATTCATATGACGTTTGTTGAGCTCAACATCAGCAGAAAACAATCTTGATTTCACTCAAGACTTACTCCACATTACAAAAACCACAATAAGAACTACGCTCCAAGCCCAACCTACAAAGACACATAGGACCGAGCCTATCCACTCCAGAATCGTCCTCACAACCCCGTGCCTATCCAATATGTAGTACTTTACTTCCGCATTTGTCATTCTTAATTTTGCATAAATGCCAATCAAAATAAATGCAAAAGCACCCAAGGCCATTCCGATTACATAAAGCTGCCCCTCAATGCTATCTAGAGACTTTCTAGGAACGGGGACTCGCTCTTGGAATGCGTAGAAAAGAGGGGCTGCTAACGCGCCGATAAGTAAGCAAATAGAGGAATTCCTTCGACTACCACCTGTTGGTAGTTCCCCTTCTTTTGGGGCTTCTGGTTTATTAGCTAAGGAATAGTTGGAGGCTGCATCATTAAGACGAGCACTCCTCTTAGAGAATCTGTTCGTGTAGTCGCGCCCGGTATCAGCTCCAACGTCTAAGGACGAATGAGCATCAGGATTATTTGGAGTTTCCTCAGTCAATTTCATGGCCCGCTATCGCTCTACCAAACGATCATCATTGTGCCCACCAATGACGATAAGAAATACTCGAACACTCGCCGACCGACGATCTTCACCTCAACTGTCACAGCCATACCTAGCATCAGATTAATTAGAGTGTCTTTCACCTGCATCGTTGCCTGCGCCAAGTAGTCCCTCTATCACTAAATTAGCTCGCCTCTGCCGCCGGCGCATCCTGCTCCAGCCACAGGCACTTGCCTTTGCTTTCCTTATTAATTTCCTGCAGCACGCGCTCGTGATCGGCGAGCTCATCTTCGGTGGCGCGGAGTACGCGCAGGATGGGTCGGCCGGCGTCACCAAACTCCAGCGCGTGCGTCACAGTGCTGGGAGCATCGAGATCGATCAACAGACTGTCTTGGCCGCGCGTCAGCCACAAGTAAACCTCGGCTAATAGCTGCGCATCCAGCAGTGCGCCGTGAAAAGTACGGCCTGAGTTGTCGATGCTGTATTCGTTACACAGCGCGTCAAGCGAATTCTTTTTACCGGGGCGCATTTCGCGCGCCAGCTTGAGGGTATCGAGCACGCCGGCGCACACATCCTCCAAGGGCGGCAGGCCGGCCAGTGCCAGCTCGTTGTTGAGGAAGCCGACATCAAAGCCGGCGTTGTGGATCACCAGCTCGGCACCACGAATGAACTCGACAAAATCTTTGGCGACCTCATTGAAGCGCGGCTTGTCGGCCAGAAAATCGTTAGAGATACCGTGCACCGCCTGCGCGCCCGGATCAATCTGACGATCTGGATTCAGATATTGGTGAAAGGTTTTCTGCGTCGTCTTACGCCCTACCAGCTCGACGCAGCCAATTTCAATGACACGATCCCCCAGCCGGTAATCCAGGCCAGTGGTTTCGGTATCCAGCATGATCTGACGTACTGCCATTTATCTCCCCCTCAACATCCGATTGGCCGTTCACACCCGCGCAAGGCGGAACGGCATTGCATGATTACTTGCGGTTTTGTTCGACGCCACGACGGGCTAAGGCATCGGCACGCTCGTTCTCAACATGGCCAGCATGGCCCTTGACCCAATGCCATTTGAGTTCATGACGGGCGCACTCTTTATCCAAGGCCTGCCACAGGTCCACATTCTTGACCGGCTCCTTGGCCGCAGTTTTCCAACCACGCGCTTTCCAGCCATGAATCCATTCATTCATGCCCTTCATCACGTATTGCGAGTCGGTGTAGATATCGGCGCGGACTGAACGCTTGAGCGCACGCAGGCCTTCAATCACGGCCATCATTTCCATGCGGTTATTGGTGGTCTCTGGCTCGCCGCCAAACAGCTCCTTCTCATGCTCGCCCATGCGCAAGATCACACCCCAACCACCGGGGCCCGGATTGCCGCTACAGGCACCATCGGTGTAAAGCTCAATACCTTCTGTCTTGGTATCGTCGGTCTTTGTATCGTCGGTCTTTGTATCGTCACTCATTCTTCTGTTCTTTGAATTTTTGTCTGTCGTTGAATCACCGGCGACAAGGATTTAGCCGCAGAGCGCCGGTCTTTCCAGCTTGGCTTGATCAATCGCATGCCATGCACACGCTTGATGGCCTGCAACATATACACACCGCCCGCAAATGGCCACCAACGGTCGCCTGCATCCTCCATAAAGCCCCAGCGGCTCAACCATTTCTGCTGCGTAAGTGCCGGTGCGTAACACCCGAAGCAGCCCATATGCGTTTCCAGCCCGAGCAGCGTAAACCAGTCCTTAAGCCGTGGCACGCTGATGTAACGGCCACGCCAAGGCGCAGCGGCCGGTTGCGCCGAGAAGCGGCGGCGCATGCCCCATAAACTGTAGGGGTTGAAGCCAGTAATGAGCACACTCCCCTCTGGCATCAGCACACGCTCGACTTCACGCAAGACCTGATGCGGGTTGTCTGAAAACTCAAGCACGTGCGGCAAGACCACCAGATCAATGCTGCCCGAGGCGAAAGGCAATTCAAAGGGCGTTGCCAGCACATGCGCGGGCACATCCTCACCACATTGAAAACGAAACGGCATGCGATTGGCGCGCAGCAAATCCAGTTGTGGCAGGCCGATCTGCACCGCATTGAAGCCGAAGATATCAGCGACCATCTGGTCGTGGCGCAACTCAACCCAGCGGCGCACATATTGCCCCTGTTCAGTTTCCAGCCATTCAATGAAACCGGTATTCGCCATGGGTGGTTTTAAAGCAGCAGCCTCAAGTAAAATCGCCGGATTATGGAAATCAGCCCCCTGCACGCTTTCAGCGACAACTACATCTGGGCCTTGCGCCAAGGTGACAAGGTCGCCGTGGTGGATCCCGGTGAAGCCGGCCCCGTCCTCGACTATCTGCAACAGACTGGCACACAGCTCTGCGCCATCCTGATCACGCATCGCCATAACGACCACATCGGCGGCGTCAGCGAGCTGCTGGCACATGCCGCTGTACCGGTCTACGGCCCTGCTGCAGAACAGGCCAAGATTAACATGCTGACCCACACGCTGAACGATGGCGACACGGTAAAACTGCCGGCGCTGGACGCAGAATTTCAGGTGCTAGATGTCGGCGGCCACACCCTCGGCCACATCGCCTATGTGGGCAAGGCCGATGGTCACACTGTAGTCTTCTGCGGCGACACGCTATTTGCTGGTGGCTGTGGTCGCATCTTTGAAGGCACACCCCAGCAGATGTTCGCTTCACTGAGCAAACTGGCGGCGCTCCCTGCTGATACGCGCGTCTATTGCGCCCACGAATACACACAGTCCAACCTCAAGTTCGCAATGGCAGTTGAGCCTAGCAATGCTGCATTGCAGGCCCGCAACCAAGCCGTTGCCCGACTGCGTGCGGCAAATCTGGCGACGGTGCCCTCTCTGCTTGCCGATGAGCTGGCGACCAACCCCTTTCTGCGCTCGACTGCGCCTGAGGTCATTGCTGCTGCACGACAATTCAGCAAGGATGAAACGCTGCAAGAACCGGTGCAGATATTCGCGGCAATCCGCGAATGGAAGAACGTTTTCTGACGCGCGTGCATGTCCCACATCCTGAAACACATTGCGCATTGACGCGAGTAGCGGCGAATGACTAAGATGCGCCCTGCCCGCGCGCGCCATCCATCTGGCGCGCATCAATCTCCTGATCAGCATCACCTCTTTTCCGGCGCCCACTTGATGCCCACTCCGCACCCGACTGCGACTGCACACCTTGCTGCCTGCTGCTTGCGGATGCTGGCCACCTTCGTTGCCGCTGGCACCCTGCTGGCTGCGCCTGCATTAGCGGATACGCTGCGTGAGCCGCCCTTGCAGCTGAGCTCCGAACTGAGCTTGACCAACATACCCAACGCGATAGGGCCCGAAACCAGCAGTACAGGCAAAGTATACCCACCCGCGTTTGTGCTCACCCCGCCCGCCTCAACCACACTGCGGGAAGACGAGCCCCGCATCAGCACCATCGACCTCACTCGCCCCGCCAATGATCTGCTGCAACGCCTGCGCAATGGCTTCTCCATGCCGGATTTGCACGGTGCGCTGGTCGCCAACCGTCAGGCTTGGTATCTGAATAATCCGGCCTACATCAAGCGCGTGGTCGAACGCAGCAAGCGCTATCTTTATCACATCGTTTCGGAGCTTGAAGAGCGCGGCATGCCGACCGAGCTGGCGCTGCTGCCGATTGTGGAGAGCTCATACAACCCACTCGCTGCGTCGCATGCAAAGGCACTCGGCATGTGGCAGTTCATTCCCTCAACCGGGAAGAGCTACCGCCTTGAACAAAACTGGTGGATGGACGAACGCCGCGACATCATTGCCTCCACGAAGGCCGCGCTCGACTACCTGCAATACATCTACGAGATGCATGGCGACTGGCATCTGGCGCTCGCCTCTTACAACTGGGGCGAAGGCGCCGTCGGCCGGGCCATTGCCAAGAACCGCGCCAAGGGCCTGCCCACGGATTACGCCAGTCTGAATATGCCGGATGAAACCCGGTACTACGTGCCCAAGCTGCAGGCCATCAAGAACATCCTTGCCCAGCCTGAGCTGTATGGCATCAAGCTTGATCCCATACCCAACCGTCCTTACTTCGGCACGGTGGAAAAACCCGGTGATCTGGATGTCACGCTAGCGGCCAAACTGGCTGAAATTCCGGTTGATGAGTTTATCGCCCTCAACCCCGCCTACCAACGCCCCATCATTCCCGGCAATAGCCGCACGCCACTGGTGTTGCCAGCCGACAAGGTGCAAACCTTTATTGAAAATCTTGGCAACCATGAAGCACAGGACAAGCCACTCTCTGCCTGGAAAACCCACAGCCTAGGCAAGGGTGAAAAACTCGATGCGGTTGCCACACGCTATGGCACTTCCTTGGCACGACTCAAGCAGTTAAACGGCATCACCGCGCGGACCAAGGTAAGCCCCGGCTTTACGCTTCTGGTGCCGGGCAAGGACGCACCGAGCGATAGCCAGTTCGCTGCGCTAGATGCCAAGCTCCCAAATGCCCCAAGCGCTGGCCCCAGTACGACGCCGGTGTGCAGCAAAGACAAAAAGGGGCGCAAGGTGTGCAAGCCAGCCCCTACAGCAAATACAAAGGGCAGCAAAACCAGCAGTACAACTGCGAAGGCTGATGGCAAGAAGACCAAGGGCAGCGCTGGCGCACAGAAGAGCACCGCCAAAACCGGAAAATCTGCCAAGTCGGAAAAAAACAGCAAGTCAGCGAGCAAGGCACCCACCAAGCCCGCTGCAAAGAATAAAAATTAACGAGCGCGCGTCAGAGATGTAAGACGCAACCTTGCTTAAGCTGCAACCATGCTTAAGCTGCACCCTTGCTTAGGCTGCACCACGCAGCGGGCTGAAAGCCGCTGCTAGGAGGGTCTGGGTATAAGCATGCTGCGGGTGCGCCAACACATCATCGGCGCTGCCGTACTCGACAATGCGGCCCTTGTACATCACCGCCACCTCATCAGCCAGATAGTCCACCACCGCCATGTTGTGGGTGATGAACAGATACGCCAGCCCCAGCTTTTGCTGCAAGTCATGCAGCAGATTGATGATCTGCGCCTGCACCGATACATCCAGCGCACTGGTGGGCTCATCGCAAATCAGCAGCTTTGGATTCACGGCCAGCGCACGCGCAATGGCAATGCGCTGACGTTGCCCGCCCGAGAATTCGTGCGGATAACGCGTAGCCATGTCAGCGCGTAAGCCCACCTGCTCCAGCAGCTCGGCAATTCGCTCTGCCATGTTTTCTGTTTGTCCAAGCGCCTGCATGCCTTCGGCAATGATGGCGCCGATGCGTAAGCGCGGATTGAGCGACGAAAACGGGTCCTGAAACACCATCTGTGCTTGTGCGCGCAGCGGTTGCAGTGCAGCACCAGTGAGGCCAGTGATCTCCTGCCCGCCTAGCGTCACGCTCCCACCCGTCGGTGCAATCAGCTGCAGAATCGCCTTACCGGCGGTTGTCTTGCCGCAGCCCGACTCGCCCACCAAGGCCAACGTGCGGCCGGCAGCGAGTGAGAAAGAAATACCATCCACCGCCGGCACATGGCCCACCGTCCGCTGCAACAAGCCCTTGCGAATCGGGAAGTGAACCTGCAGGTCGCGCACTTCGAGCAGCGGGCCTGAGGATGCAACACGAGGCTCCTCCACAAGCGCTGTAGGTGCAGACATGATGACGGTATTCAAACCCACCTGCTGCGGGTCGAACAGATGACAACGCACCTGCTGTGCACCCGCCATCCCAAACCATTCGGGCAAGGTGTTGCCGCAATGATCCAATGCCTCACTGCAACGCGGCGTGAAACGACAACCGGTATGTTTTACATCAAGCGCCGGTACCAATCCCGGTATGGTCGCCAGTCTTTGTCCTCGCCCGGCACGCTCAGGCAGAGCAGCAAACAACTTGCGTGAATACGGATGCGCTGGGTTGGCGAAGAACTGCTCGCGTGGTGCCACCTCGACCAATTGCCCGGCATACATCACGCCCACGTGATCAGCCATGCGTTCGACCACACCCAGGTCATGGGTGATCAGCAACATGCCCATGCCGCGCTCGAGCTGCAGTTCTTTGAGCAGATCGAGCACCTGCGCCTGCAAGGTCACATCCAGTGCGGTAGTCGGTTCGTCGGCAATCAACAATTCGGGCTCGCCCGCCAAGGCCATGGCAATCATGGCACGCTGCTTCATGCCGCCGGAAAGCTGGAAGGGGTATTCATCAAGACGCCGTTCGGCCTCGGGCAACCCCACTGCCTCCAGCAACTCACGCGCACGCTGCCGTGCAGGTCCACCGCGCAAACCGAGGTGCAGATCCAGCACCTCTTCGATCTGCCGACCAATGCTCATTACCGGGTTCAGGCTAGTAGCGGGCTCCTGAAAAATCATGCCTATGCCGCCACCGCGCACCGCGCGCATCTCCGCTTCGGTCAGGGCCAGCAACTCCTCATCGCCGTACGTCACGCCACCGGCGGTCAATCGCGCCGCTGGGGGCAACAGGCGCATCACGGCCAATGCCGTCATTGATTTACCGCAGCCAGACTCACCCAACAGCGCAAATGTCTCGCCCGGCTTGATCTCGAAAGACACGTCATCCACCGGCCGCCCAGCACCAATTTGTACCGAGAGATGATTGACGCGCAGCAGTGGCTTGCTATTCAAGGCGCTCATGCTGCTCTCCCACGCGGGTCAAACGCATCGCGCACCACATCGGCAAACAGGTTTGCCGCCAGCACCAACACGAACATGAAACAGAAGGCTGAAATCAGCGACCACCACACCATGGGTTCGCGTGCCAGCTCCATGCGAGCGGCGTTGATCATGGTGCCGAAACTGATGGTGCTCGGATCAACGCCAATGCCGACGTAAGACAGCACAGCCTCGGCCAGCACCAGCCCGGAGAAGTCCATCACCACAGAAATCATCACGATATGCATGACATTCGGCAGGATGTGCCGCGCCATGATGCTGAAGCCGGACACCCCAAATGCCCGCGCGGCCTGCACAAATTCAAGCTCGCGCAACTTCAGTGTTTCTGCACGCAGCAACCGACACAACCCCGTCCAACTCGTAATACCCATGATCAGGCAGAGCGACAACAAGCGCGCATCCGCACGTTCGGCCGCGGTGGCGAACCACTCTGGGTGCGCATCAATCACCACCTGCATCATGAGGATTGCAGCGGCTATCAGCAGCACACCCGGAATCGAATTCAGCACCGTGTACACGTACTGGATCAGATCATCAATCCAGCCACCCTTGTAACCGGCGAGAATGCCGAGCAGCAAGGCTGCTGGCAACATGGCAAGCGTGGTCAAAGTGCCGATCATCAGCGCCGTGCGTATGCTCTTCAGCGTCAAATACAGCACGTCGTTGCCCACCTTGTCCGTGCCGAAGACATGGTAGTAAGGCATCAGCGCCAGCACCACACTGACAATCACGACAATGCCGGCCAATGTCCAGATCAGTGCATTCCAGGCAAACCACGGCGCGCGTGGCTGTGCATAGCGACGGATCACAAACGCCAGAAAGCCCCATATCGATAGCCCGGCAATCAGGCCGAAGGTTGCACGCTCACGTACATCCGCCTCGCTCAGCGCCGGATCAGCCAAGTGACTGCCACCAAACTTGAGCCGTGGGTAGTCACGGCCTTGGCCGTCTGCGCGACTTTCCTTGGCGAACAGATGCGTTGCCAGCGGCGCAGAGTAGGTTTTCTCGGTATTCGTTTTTTGCTTCGACAGCAAGGCATCGAGCGCGGATTTCACCTCAACCGCATATTGCACGGTTGCTCCAGCATCGGCACCGGGCTGCGCTGGTAGACGCTCACGGTAATGCACTGAATCCAGCAGCGCCACCAACACAAAGCACACCAGCACGGTTGCCGCCGCCACACCCGAACGGCTCGCGCCCACCTGCCGCCACGACGCAGCCAATTGCGGAGAACGGTAAGCCCACCAAGCACCGCCAATGCAAATAGCCACCAGCAGGAAGAACAGCAGATCAGACCAGAGCAGGACAAATTTCATAGGTGTGTGTCCCCGGCCTTAGCTCAGACGAATCCGAGGATCAACCAAGGTGTAGGAAATATCCGTCAGCCACAGGCCAACGATATACAACACCGACCCGATGAAAACCATGGCGCGCACCACGGCAAAGTCCTGCGCGTTGATGGCATCAATGGTGTAACTGCCCAGCCCCGGAATACCGAAGAAAGACTCGATCAACAGGCTGCCAAGGAACAGCGACGGGATCACCACCACTACGCCCGTCAAAATTGGAATCATGGCGTTCTTGAGCACATGGCGGAACAGCACTGCCAGCTCGGACAAGCCTTTGGCGCGGGCAGTGCGCACGTAGTCGCGGTTGCTCTCTTCCAGAAAGATCGTGCGATACCAGCGCGCCGCACCACCCAAGCCACCAATTACGCTAATGACCACGGGCAGGATCAGGAAGCGCGTGGCATCCAGCCCGCTGCCCAGCCCGGAGATCGGCACCAGATGCCAAACCTTGCTGATCAGCCACTGGCCGCCAATGATGTAGAACAAACTGGAAATCGACATCATCGCCACGCACAGCACTACCCCCGCAAAATCGAGATAGGTGGCGCGGAAAAACACCAGCAGCAAGGCAAACGAAATGGCAGACCACAGTCCAAGGATAAATACAGGAATGGCAATCGCCAGCGACGGCCCCATGCGCGTGCGAATTTCATTCAGGATGTCCCGGCCATCATCGGCTTGCCCAAACTCGAAAGCGAACATCGAGAGGGACTTCTCAAAGAAGATGGTGTTCGTGACCTTGTCAGTGCCGGGCGCTGGGGCATTCCAAAGCAAGGGCTTGTCGTAACCGCGCTCGACCTTCCATTTCTCAATGGCCTCTGGCGTCACCCGCTTAGCGCCAAGCTGCATACGTGCCATGTCATCGGGTGTGTTCACCACGAAGAACAGGACGAAGGTGAGTAGATTCACCCCGATCAATATGGGAAGCGCATACAGGAAGCGCCGGATCAGGTAAGTCAGCATGGCAGGCAGTTTAACGCGGCTTGGCGCAATGCTGTAGCCCGGAATAAACGGGAAAAGCCCTGTCAGGCCGCCATCCCGGCCAGCACCTTGGGGTGGCGGTATCATGTCACCTGATTACAGCCGGATCACGCCCTTGTTCGACACCTTCACCCATCACGCCGCCCTTGCCACCCCGCTCTTCCTCTTGGTGCTGGTCGGTTATGGTCTGATGCGGTTTGGCGACTGGCCCAGCAGCGTGGCCGATGCCCTGTCGCGCTTTGTGTTCAGCGTGGCCATGCCGACCCTGCTGTTCAACCTGATGAGCGACTTTTCCAAGCTGCCGCCCGTCGATGCGCGCCTCTTGATTGCCTATTTCGGCGGTTGCCTGCTTTCCTTCATCCTCGCCCGCCTGATTGCCTGGAAAGTGTTTGGTCTGGATGGCGTAGGCCAGTCGGTCTTTGCCCTCGGCGGCATCTTCTCAAACAACGTGCTGTTGGGCATCCCACTCGCCAAGCTCACACTGGGCGATGACGCCCTCCCCTCGGCGGCGCTGGTCATCACCTTCAATGCGCTGACGCTATGGACCATGGTGACTATCTCTGTTGAATGGGCACGCAACGGGTCGCTCTCGCTCAAGGGTTTTGGCAAGACCACGCTGAACATCCTCAAAAACCCGCTTGTCTCGGGCATCTTGCTCGGTGTGGCGTTTGGCATGACGGGCCTGACCTTGCCCCACCTGATCAAAGAGCCACTGAATCTGATCTCCAGCGCGACCATGCCACTCGCGCTAATCGCGCTGGGCATGGGGCTGGCCGAATACGGCATCAAACAAGGCTGGCAAATCAGTGCTGGCATCACCTTCGTCAAACTGGTTGTGCAGCCGCTCACCGTCTGGGCAATTGCCGTCATGATTGGCCTGCCCACGCTAGAGACGCGCACCGTCGTGCTACTGGCCTCGATCTCCACCGGCGTCAATGTCTACCTCATGTCGCGCCAGTTCAAGGCCATTGAAGGCCCGGTGGCGTCCGCACTGGTGCTGACCACCATCATTGCGGCACTAACCGTGCCCTTGCTCCTCACCCTGACTGGCTAAGATGACATCCATGTTGCTCCTACGCACACTCGCCATTCGTCAACTTGAAGCGGCCCATCAAGGCAGTCCGCTCATGGAGCGCGCTGGTTTAGCGGCGGCAGATCTTGCTGGCGAGCTGGTGCTTGATCGCTGCGGCGCCATTCTTGTTGTTGCCGGTGGCGGTAACAATGGTGGCGATGCGTATGTCTGTGCGCGTCACCTCAAAGCGCGTGGTCACAGCGTTATGGTTGCCAGCCCTGCCGCCACACAGCCACTGCCACCCGATGCCGAGGCTGCCCGCAATGACTGGTTGGCCATGGGCGGCGACATCAGCGCGCAACTGCCCGACATCAAAAACTACGCCCTCGCCATCGACGGCCTCTTTGGCATTGGCCTGACGCGCCCCATTGAAGGCATGTATGCCGACTGGATAGCCCGGCTCAACGCGCTGTCCTGCCCCATCCTCGCCCTCGACACGCCCAGCGGCCTGAATGCCGACACCGGCGCCATCATGGGCTGCTGCGTGCGGGCCACGCACACCCTCACCTTCATCGCCGCGAAGCCCGGCCTCTATACGCTGGAAGGCCGCGACCATGCAGGCAACGTGCACTGCGCCACGCTGGATATTGATGCCAGCAGCGACGCCACTGGCGAAGGCCGCCTCATCTCCAGCGCCGATTTTGAATCCGCCCTGCAAGCGCGCCGACACAACAGCCACAAAGGTAGCAATGGCAGCGCTGCCATCATCGGCGGTGCGTCTGGCATGGCGGGTGCGGCACTGCTCGCCTCGCGCGCCGCGCTGCACCTTGGTGCCGGCCGCGTGTATGTCGGCATGCTCGACCCGATTCCTGTGGATATTCAGCAGCCCGAGCTAATGCTGCGCAGCGTTGCCGATGCGATTGAACAGGTGAGCGGCTCTGGCGGTGCCATTGGCATCGGCCCCGGTCTTGGCCAGAGCGATGCCGCACTCGCTGCGCTCAAGCTTGCCATCGCCGCGAATGTGCCATTGGCGATGGATGCAGACGCACTCAACCTAATCGCCGCGCACCCCGTATTGGTCAAGCACATTGCCCGGCGCACTGCACCGACCGTGCTGACCCCGCACCCGGCCGAAGCCGCGCGCCTGCTGGGCATCAGCACGCCCGACGTACAAGCGCAGCGCATCAGCAACACACTGCAACTGGCCAAGCGCTTCAATGCGGCGGTGGTGCTTAAAGGCAGTGGCAGCGTGGTGGCGTTGCCAGATGGCAATTGGTACATCAACGCCACAGGCAATCCAGCCCTCGGCACCGCTGGTACAGGCGACGTGCTGTTGGGTGTTGTGACTGCATTCCTTGCGCAGCAGCATGACGCCGCTACGTCGCTCCTCGCCGCCGTCCATCTACATGGCGCTGCGGCGGATGCGCTGGTGGTGTCCGGCATTGGCCCCATCGGGCTCACGGCGGGCGAACTGATCATGCCGGCACGCACCCTCTGGAACAGCTGGATCGCTGCCCACTAAAGATGAGCGCCCCACAAAACGCTCTGCGCGGCATCTTGCTGATGCTGTGCGCCGTCTTTGTCTTTGCCTCGATGGATGCCACCGCCAAATGGCTGGCCGCGAAATATCCAACGCCGATGCTGGTGTGGGCGCGTTACCTTGTGCATTGTTTACTGATGCTGATCTTTCTGTTCCCCTCGCATGGCCGGCGCCTTTGGCAGACCACCAAGCCCGCGATGCAGATTGCCCGCGCCTTTATGTTGCTCGGCATCACCACCTTCACCATCTACGGCTTCCGCCTGCTGCCGCTCACCGTGGCCACTGCCATTGCATTTCTCGCACCGCTGCTGGTTGGCCTGCTGGCCGGCCCGGTGCTGGGTGAGAAGGTTGGCCGGCTGCAAGCGTTTGCCTTACTCATCGGGCTTGCTGGTGTGGTGTTGATCGCCCGGCCGGGCGGCGAGGTATCGCTGCTGGGGGTGTTATTCGCCGGTGCTGGCGCGCTTTGCTACACGGTCTATCAGCTCATGACACGCATGCTGGCACCGCACGAAAGCTCAGTCACCATGCTGTTCTTCACTGCGCTGGTCGGCGCCATCACGACCACCGCGCTACTGCCGTGGATATGGACCGATATACAGCCAGGGCTGTTCGACACATTCTTGATCTGCATGCTCGGTGTGCTCGGTGGAACCGGACATTTCTTGCTGATCCGCGCCTTCCGCGTAACGCCCGCCTCAACGCTGGCGCCCTTCCTCTATGCACAAATGATCTGGGCAGGCCTGCTGGATCTGCTCATCTTCAACCACCTGCCCGATGGCCCCACCTGGATAGGCATTGGGCTGATTGTGCTTGCCGGCTTAGCGGTCGTGATACGGGAGCGCTTGCACCGCCCGCCGGTGGAAACGCTTTAAATCACGCAGGCGTCAAACACAGAGTCAATCGCGTTCAATGCACGCTCGAGTTGCCCGACGAGCCACCGGGTGGGTAGAGCATGTTCAGCGCAATACTGCGACCATCGCCTTGCACAATGCGCACATGACCCCGGTTGAACTCGCGGGCGTGGCGCAGGCCGCATGAGTGGGCAATCATGTCGATTTCTTTGTTCATATTGATGCAGTAGTGCGCCACGCGCAGATACTTCTCCTCCACCACCAACCCGCGTTGCAGCTTGGGGTTATGGGTGGTGATCCCTGTGGGGCAGCTATTGGTATGGCAGCGTAGCGCCTGAATGCAACCCAGCGAGAACATAAAGCCACGTGCTGAGTTGATAAAGTCCGCGCCGCAAGCCAAAGCCCACGCGGCACGTGCTGGTGTCACCAGCTTACCGGCTGCAATGACTTTGATACGCTCGCGCAGGCCGGACTCGATCAAAGCATCAACCACTCGGGGAAGCGCCTCATCAATCGACAAACCCATGTGATCGGCCAAGCCTTGCGGCGCCGCACCAGAGCCACCTTCGCCGCCATCGACCGCAATAAAGTCCGGCGCACTGCCCAACCCGCGCCGCAAAATGCCTTCGCACAGCAGATGCATGAAATCCCAGCCACCGATTGCCGTCTTGATACCGACTGGCTTACCCGTCTCGCGGCGAATCAGCTCGATCATGTCGAGCAACTCATCCACATTGCCAATCTCACGGTGGCGGTTGGGCGAGATGGAATCTTGTCCCAGCGGAATGCCGCGCACTGCCGCAATTTCCGCCGTCACCTTGCCACCCGGCAAAATGCCGCCCTTGCCCGGCTTGGCGCCTTGCGACATCTTGATCTCGAAAGCGCGCACGTTTTCGTGTGCTGCTAAAGCGTGCAAGCGCGGAATAGAAAGCTGTCCGTTCTCATCACGCACACCATATTTGGCTGTACCAATCTGCATGATGATGTCGCAGCCACCTTCCAGATGGAAAGGGCTCAAGCCACCCTCGCCCGTATCCAGCCAACAGCCCGCCTCCGCCGCACCGCGCGATAGCGCCTGCACTGCTGGCTTGGAAATCGCCCCGAAGCTCATGCCGCTGATATTGATGATTGAGCGCGCCGTAAAGGGCTTCTCGCAGTAGCCCTCGCCAATGATCAATGGCGGCGTGGGTAGCTTGTCTTCTTCCAGCACCGCAAAAGCGGCGTTCACAAAAATTAGCGCGCCCGGCTCGTGCAGGCTGTAGGTTGAGCCAAAGCCCAAGGTACCGCCCTCATCCTTAGCAAGGCGATACACCCAGCCGCGTGTGGCACGGTTGAAGGGCATTTCTTCTCGGTCGCCCAGAAAGAAGTATTGGCGGAAGTATTCGCCCAGCTGCTCGAAGAAATAGCGCAAGTGCCCGATGATCGGGAAGTTGCGCAGGATGGTGTGCTGCTTCTGGGTAATGTCGCGCACATAAAAATACGTCAGCCCGCCCAGCACCAGCACCACGGCCAGCACGCCGAGGCTAACCTGCAATACGCTCATCATCCTGATGTCCCCCGGTTACCAACACATAGGCCCTGAGTGCCCATGCATGGTTCCTCGTTGTTTGAGCTTTCTTCGCTCTGGCGACAGAGTAGAATCTCTGTCGTTCTCATAACGGCAACTTATCATGGATTTCAACATACAGCTTGGCGCCGAAATCGAGCGTAACGTGCTCGCCGCCCTGTCCGAAGATATTGGCAGTGGTGATCTCACCGCCCTGCTCACCCCGTCGCAAAGCGCCCGCGGCATTGTGATCACCCGCGAAGACGCTGTGCTCTGCGGCACCGCTTGGTTTGACGCTTGTTTCCGCCGCCTTGACCCCACCGCCAAGATTGAATGGTCAGCCGGCGATGGCGACTTCATCACCGCAGGCCAGACCCTGTGCGAGATTCAGGCCGACACCCGCGCCCTGCTCACCGCCGAACGCTCCGCCCTGAATTTTTTGCAACTGCTGTCTGGCACCGCCACCACTACACGCCTGTTCGTCGGCGCCGTGTCGCACACCAACGCGCACATTGTCGACACCCGCAAGACCCTGCCCGGCCTGCGCTTGGCGCAGAAATACGCCGTTCATTGCGGCGGTGGTTACAACCACCGCATTGGCCTGTATGACGGCATCCTCATCAAAGAAAACCACATCATCGCGGCGGGTGGCATTCGCGCCGCCTATGCCCAAGCGCAAAAGCTGGCCCACGGCGGCGTGTTCATCCAAGTGGAAGTCGAAACCCTGGCCGAGCTTGAAGAAGCCCTCGCCTGCGGCGCCAAGATGCTGCTGCTCGACAACATGAACCTCGACCAAATGCGCGAAGCCGTCAAGATCAACGCCGGCCGCGCCAAGCTAGAAGCCAGCGGCGGCGTGCGTCTCGACACCGTGCGCGGCATTGCCGACACCGGCGTAGACCGCATCTCGATTGGTGGCCTGACCAAGGACGTACGCGCCATCGACCTCTCGCTCCGCCACGTAGAACGCTAAAACCCGCCCAACCCTAGCGGCAAAGGCGCGATTTCTGCTAGAATCGCGCCTCTTTCCGGAGAGGTGGATGAGCGGTTTAAGTCGCACGCCTGGAAAGCGTGTTTGGGATAACATCCCAACGCGGGTTCGAATCCCGCCCTCTCCGCCAATAAAACAGCCGCCCTTGGGCGGCTTTTTTATTGGCTATGGGGGTGAGGATGAGAACCCGCCGGTTCGACTAGCGAGCACTGCTCGCTGGACGCGCAAAGCGCGGTCCGCGCAGCGGATGGCTGGATCGCCCTAAGGCGAGACAGACACAATCCCGCCCTCTCCGCCACAGCATTTAGAAGCCAGTTTTCTTAGCCCAATCAAAATGTTACAGATCATGGGCTTTTTGCTTTTACCACACGCATTAACCACACGCGACCATGGCTGATCTTTCGCTTTTCAAGCAGGAAACAATCAACGGCAAAGATGTTTATGTCGTTGAGGCACAGCCCAATTGCTACAGCGCATGACTGGTGGATGCCCAGCCATCATCTGATCGTTTCTGTATGTCGGTTTGCGCCCATCTCGATGACAGAGGACGGACTCAATCAGAGCGTCTGATATAGTGTCCTACACCCTTGCGCCATCTTAGATAGCTATGAAGATCAAGTCGTTACAGATTTCTAATGTTCTGAGCTTTGCCTACGTCGAGAACATTGATGAGGCACCCAAGATCACCTTTGATGATGGGCTGAACATCCTCATTGGTCAGAACGGCGCAGGGAAATCGACAGTTCTTGAAGTTATAAACTTCATATTCAAACGAATTATCTTTGCTCAATTCCTGAGAAATCAGGACGTCTATAGCAGACGTAGCACGGCTGCCCCGAACGACATCAAGAACATTATCCATAGGAACACAACCCAACAAGCCGTTACCACTATTGGGTTCCGCCTTGATCCGCATTGGGACTTTCAGGACAAGAATCAACAGATTCGCATCGTCGTTTCCCTCGATGAAATTGATGAGCGAAACATCCAGATCATTCGAGAGAATCTTCCTTTCGTGCAGCAAGTCGCCACTGCATACAGCCCAGAAGGGGTTCCAGCGCCCAACTTTGATGTAGTCAGCAAGGAAATCATTTTCAATATCTTCTTGCACAAAAATAACAATAGCTTCACCAGCAGCACCGACCCGGGCAATGGGGACACAGGAGTTGTCTATCTCACAAGCTATAACTTCTTCAAGGAGCTTATCGAGCTCCACAATATGGAGAACCCTAAATCTCCGATTCCTCCACTGCTGGAGTCTTTTGCACTCATCGGAAGTTACCGGAACTATCACGCCTTTTCAGATGGGATCAGTCTTTCCGGTCAAACTGCTGACCAACAAATTCAAGCCATCAAACAAGCGGAACACAGCAGAAGCACCAACCATGCAGAGCAATCGGAGCCTACTGTTTTTAACCTCGTTCGGCTGCTAATTGCTGGCATTCATTACACGATGTTCGGAGATACCACTCTTGCTGCCAAGGCAGACCAGGAAGCTAACGAGCAACCGTTTCTAAAGAAGATCAACTCAAAACTTTCACTGGTTGGCCTCAAAGCTCAAGTGAGTCTGATAGAGAAAAGGAATTGGCAGTACTCCTTTACATTCTTGGACATACGGCGCGATAAAAGACTGGCCGACATTAACAGCTTGAGCGCAGGTCAGAAGGCAATTATTCACTTGGTTTTTGAGGCATATGCCCGAGGAGAATTGAAGGGCGGTGTGATCATTATCGATGAGCCGGAGATTCACCTGCACTACCAGTTTCAGAATGAGTACCTGAGGATTATCGAAGATATCAATCGAGAGCAGCAGTGCCAATACATTCTCGTCACACACTCAGAGTCGCTAATCAACTCCAAAACGATCAGTAAAGTACGTCGCTTTACTTTAGATGAGCATGGACACTCAACTGTTAAATCTCCGACTATTCAAGAGGATCAAAAAAGCTTAGTTAAGATTCTCGATAACACTCGGTCGATCTACGCGTTTTTCGCAAAGAAAGTCGTTTTGGTCGAAGGTGATTCCGACCGATACTTGTTTCGAGCCATCTTCCAAGAGCGGTTCCCTCAACACAACCAAGAGATTGCCGTTCTCGACATCGGAGGAAAAGGCAACCTCCAACGTTGGAAACAGTTCTTCAGCGCCTTCGGCTTGGCTGTCTATTACATCGGGGATTTCGACAACGTCATGACGCTCGATTTTCTTGAGGGGCGTCTTGTTCCTAACGCTCAAGCAGAGGCGATTAGAGAGACACTGAGGCAGCAGAAGCTGGACAACCTAACAGTACCCCAAACGGGAGAACTAACGAACGCCCTAACGGCTTTGGTTGCAGACCCAGAACACCTTACGAAGCCGAAGGTCTCCCTCTGGAAGCCGGTCGTTGATCGCTATAACAATCTGGCCAAGGTTTCTAATGTCGAAGTTGTTCAGGCGATCAAAACGACCATCGCCAACATTGACCGGGCGATTGAGCAGAAGTACGCCGACAGAATTTTCATTCTCAAGCGAGGAGCTCTCGAAGAGTACATTGGTGGCGCACACGCAGACCTGAACGAGGTTGCAACTTTCTGCGAGACAGAGCTTTCACAGTGGCTTGATACTGAGCATGCGCAAGAGATTCGAGAGATCACTGGAGCGATTGCAAACGATGTCGCTTAGGTTTTACCTTCAGGTTGAGCCAAGGGCAAAAAAGACAGATAGTCGAACGTAGGCACCGGGAGGGCGATGCTGCGATATATAAGTGTCGATTGACTCACACGATTCCTTCTTCAGATATAACCCCCCCGGTATCTAAGGCATAGCTATGGTCCTTCACCTAAAGATAGCAAGGCCCAGAGCGTTACCTAGCCCTTCGGTCAAGCTTAACTCAAGAACCAGCATACCCTCGTCTATACCCGACCACTCCCGCTAAACCCTATGCCCACCCACTTCCCCCTAAACCTCTCCACCGAGTACTACATGGACGAGCGTTGCTACATCGTCGAAGTGCTCAACGACGATGCCGACCCGGCCATGTCGATTGCACGTGCACGCGTGCTGCCGGGTGTGACGACGCGCTGGCATTGTGTGCATGGGACGGTGGAGCGTTATGTGATTCAGTCGGGTACGGGCTCGATGGAGGTGGGCGATTTGCCACCGTATGACGTTGGCCCCGGCGATGTGGTGTTGATTCCGCCTAGTGCGCGCCAGCGCATCACTAATACGGGCACAGACGATCTGATCTTCCTTGCCATCTGCACACCTCGCTTCCACTTTGACGCCTATGAAGACCTGGAGGCAGCTGCACAATGATTTCATCGCACGCGCTGCTTTTTCCGATGGTGGCGCACATCGCATTGACGGCGTTTCTGTATGTGTTGCTCACAGTGGCGCGTGCACCTGCCATCTGGGGCTTGGGTCGCAAGGCGGATGGCAGCAACCCCTGGGCGACTGTGGAGCCGCGTATCAGCGCGAACCTGTCTAACCAGTTTCAGTGGCCGCTATTCTTTTACGTGGCCTGTCTTTTTTTGCTCTCGCGCCCGGTGGTGGATAGCGTGCACGTGTGGCTGGCCTGGGTGTTTATTGCTGGGCGCCTGCTACACAGCTACGTGCATGTGATGATCCCGAATGTGCGGCTGCGTGGGCTGGTGTTCACGATCAACTATATTGCGGTGTTGGGGATGTGGTTTCTGCTGGTCGTAACGGAATCGACACGCGCCGCATAAGCCATACGCCGTTTTATCGCTACAACCATTGCGCATGTGTAGCACCGAGGACTGACAAGCCCGCATTGCGCCCGATGTGAACGTTGTACTTCATCAGGGTGATCAAGATGCAAACCACTACGTGGTATTCCGGCTTCGCTAAATCCACCGCGCATTTCTGCGGCCGCCCCAAGACCTTTGCCCTCGCGGTTGGCGTGATTGCAGCTTGGATAGCAACAGGGCCGCTTTTTGGCTTCAGCGACACCTGGCAACTGGTCATCAACACCGGCACCACCATCATTACCTTCCTGATGGTGTTTCTGATCCAAAACACGCAGAACCGCGACACGGAAGCCATACAGATCAAGCTGGATGAACTGATCCGTGCGACCAAAGGCGCGCATAACGCGCTGCTTGATTTGGAGGAGCTGGAGGAAGAAGCGCTGGATGCCTTCCGCCGCAAGTACCATGTGCTCGCCGCCACCGCCCGCGTTGCCTTGGGTCAGGGTGCAGAAGATACCGATACACCTGAGCCATAATGATTGAACGCCTGCCTTAGCTGGCATCACGTTGAGACTACGCACATGACAACCGACACTTGGGAACTCCTGAGCTACATCGTGACCGTTATCGGTCTGCCGCTGGCGATTTTTGTGTTCTTGTACGAGCAACGTAAAGAGCGCGAGAACGAAGATGAAGAGGTGTATCAGCAGGTCTCAGACAACTATCAGGACTTTCTGCGCATTGCGCTGGAGAATCCCGATCTGCGGCTGTTCTCAGCCGAGGTGGTGAGCAACCTGAGCGACGAGCAGAAAGAACGCCAGCTCATCATTTTCACGATGCTGATGTCACTGTTCGAGCGCGCTTACCTGCTGCTCTACGACGAGAATATGTCGCCCAAGCAAGCGCGGCGCTGGAACTCTTGGGAAGACTACATTTTGGAATGGTGCAAGAAACCGCACTTCTGCGCCCTGCTGCCGCACCTGCTTCACGGTGAAGACCCGAGCTTTGTGCGTTATATCCAGAAGCTTTCTGGCGAAGGCCGGACTCCCCCTTAACGCCGCCGGGTTTGGCTTTGCGGTGGCACACAGCACACGCTTACAAATAAGAGTAATTCTTATTTACATGCTGTAGCAAACGCTCTAAAATTCACCCCATCAGCCAGCAAACGCATTGAGCTTGATCACTGCAGCCAGCCAGAAATCCGGGAGTTTCCCCGCCTCTGCCTGCAGTTGACGCGGAAACGTCCAGCATCGGCACTGCCGGTGACGACAGTCGAGTCAATCCGCATCATGCACAGTAAAACACTTGCGCTGGCAAGCCGCCAGCCAACGCCCCCGCTTTTCCGTTTTGTCCCCCTCGCCCTGATCCTTGCCAGCGCATTTCCGGCACAGGCTGACGTTGTTCTGCCTGAAGTGGAAGTGCGCAGCACGGCTGCCGATGACCCGGCCAATCCCAAAGTGCGCAGCGTCTCAACCGCCACAAAGACCAGCACACCACCCAAGTACGTGCCACAAAGCATCGATTCGGTATCAGTAGAGCGCGCCCTCGATTACGGCCAAAACACCATGGCGGCAGCCTTGTCGGGTGTGGCCGGGGTGAATAATGCCTCTGACACGCGCTTCGATAACTTTGTGATTCGCGGGTTCACCAGCAGTGCCGACTTGTTCCTTGATGGCATTCGCGATGATGCGCAGTACGTCCGCGATCTCTCGAATGTAGAGCGTATTGAAGTGCTCAAAGGACCCGGCGCCGTGCTGTATGGACGTGGCAGCGGCGGCGGCGTCATTAACCGAATCAGTAAGCAGCCGAAAGATGAGTCCTTTGGCAAAGTAAATCTGCGCGCTGGCTCATACGGCGTGCGCGGTGCCTCGGTTGACTTGAATCGCGTGATCAATGAGGAATGGTCGGCGCGCTTGAATTTGAATGAAGAAAGCGCAGACAGCTTTCGACAATTCGTATCCAGCAATAAACGCCTTGTAGCGCCCTCGATACGCTGGGACAACCGTCAGGGCAGTAGCTGGGTGCTGCAATATGAAAACGCACAGAACGAGCGCACGCCGGATCGTGGTATTTCAAGTATCAGAACCGGGGTAACGGGTGCGTTCCAGTATGCATTGCCCACCAGCATTGACCGCAGCACCACCTATGGCAACCCGGCACGAGACTTCCTCCGTGACGAAACCCAATCGCTGCGCTCGACGTTTAACTATGCCCTCAACGAAGCCTGGAGCCTGAGACATGTGCTCGGCATCATCAAGCTCGACAACCAGTTTGAGAACACCTATGCCACGAGCGGCGTACTGAATACGGGCACAGGGGTGGTGAATGTCAGCCGCACCCGCTTTACGCAAGACCTGCAACACAACAACATGCTCAATACCTTCGAGGTAACGGGTCGGGGTAACTGGGGTGGATTTAAGCACCAGCTACTGATGGGTGTTGAGCTCGGCGAGCAGGAAAGAAATGTGACGTTGATGAGCAGCACCGCATCATCGGTCACCCTGAGCAACCCGAATCTGGTGACGACGAATGGTGCATTGACCGTGTCCTCACGCAACCAACACAAAGTCAGCTCACGCGGCATTTATGTGCAAAACCAGATTGATGTCACAGACACATGGAAGCTGCTGGCTGGGGTGCGACAAGATAATTTCGAGATTGACTCGACCAACCTACTCAACAACCGCCGTGAGGTTCGCAAGGTCAACGCCCTCAGCCCACGCGTAGGCGTGGTCTGGTCGCCAGTTGCGGCACATAGCTTTTATGGTTCTTACACCAAGAACTTCACACCCGCAGGTGGTGGCTTGATCGGCATTACGCCGGGTGCATCCGGGAATGACCTATCACCAGAGTTTTCTCGCCAATACGAAACTGGGGTCAAGAGCGATTGGCTGGGTGGCGCACTCTCCACCACGCTAGCTGCCTATCAGCTCGAGCTGTATAACCGCCGCACCACTGACCCGAACGATGCAACCCGCATCATCCTGACGGGTCTGCAACGCTCGCAAGGGGTTGAAGCCTCTGTCGCCGGAAAACTTGTTTCATCCTGGTATCTGCGGGGCAGCATGGCAGTACAGTCAGCACGCGTATTGGAGGCAGAAGCCCAATACATCGGCAAACGCCCCACCAATACCTCACGAATCAATGGCAGCGTGGCATTGAGCTATGCGCCAAAGCTGGGACTGTATGGCGAAATTGGGATGACGTATGTCGGTGCGCGTTTTGCGGATCGTGACAACCTGCTAGCGCTACCGGGTTACACCCGCATGGATGCGCTAGCTGGCTACCGCTGGCGTGCGACAGAACTGCAAGTGGCCGTGACCAACCTCACCAATCGAGATTATTGGTGACCTGCTCCCCGAGAATAGTCCGGAATTGAATTAGAGTTTGCCTCAACGGAGGCAACATGAAGAAGCGATTCACGGAAGAACAAATCATT
>LNFM01000742.1_pt1 | contig 77857 bp, 70 predicted proteins | sample 596031 | NCBI WGS metagenome assembly LNFM01 (sample SAMN04254537, study PRJNA301005) | activated carbon metagenome | isolation source: dual media filters at the Ann Arbor, Michigan drinking water treatment plant | place: USA: Ann Arbor | reverse complement strand
CGTCCCATTGAATCCTTCCGCCTGCGCTATCTGCCGGTGGTCATGGTCTATTTCGCCTATGGCGCGCTCGGGCTGATCGATGTCACCCGCGACATGTGGGTGAAGGAGCAATTGACACTGTCACCGGCGGAACTGGCGGGGATCGGCGTCTGGCTGACATTGCCCTGGACCATCAAGATGGTCTTTGGACAATTGGTCGACAGCGTTCCGCTCTTCGGTTCGCAGCGTCGCTCCTACATCGTCATCGGCGCGGGCTTCACGGCCGCGGGCCTCTTGATCTTGGCCGGCGCGGCAGGCCGGTGGCTCACCTTCATGCTTCCGGATCAACTCTACGTGCTCGGCGCTGTTCTGATCGTGGTTGGCACGGTCATTCAGGATGTGGTCGCCGACGCCATGTCGACCGAGGTGGTTCCGCGTGTCGATGCCGAGGGTGCGCCGCGCCCGGAAGACGAACTGAGGGCCGAACTCGGCATGGTGCAGGTGCTCGGCCGCCTTTCGCTGTCGGCGGGGATTCTCTCTGTGGCGGGATTGTCGGGCTGGCTCGCGCAATGGTTGGATCGCGAGACCGTGTTTCTCCTTGGCCTTCTTATCCCCGCCATTTCGCTCACCAGCATATTTCTGGTCAGGGAAACCGGCGAGCGGCGCCCGCTCGACTGGCGTATTCTCGGCTCCGGCCTGGCCTTCGGCGCCACGGTGATAGCGCTGGCGACCGGCGGCGTGCCGTATGCACAGGAACTGATCTTCGTTCTCTCGATGTCGGTGATCTGCACCATGCTGGTCTGGGTGACGCGCGACATCGATCACAAGACGCGCATGGCGATTTTCTATACGACCCTCATCATCTTCGCCTTTCGCGCCACGCCCTCGGTCGGTGACGGCTATTTCTGGTGGACGCTGGATGTTTTGAAATTCGACGAGGCATTTTATGGCAGCTTGCGGCAGACAGCGGCGCTGCTGGGCCTCGTCGTCCTGTGGCTGTTCAGCAAGCAGATCACCGAATATCCCGTGAAATGGACTTTGTTCTGGCTTGCCGTGCTGGGAACCTTGCTCGCGCTGCCGAATGTCGGCCTCTATTACGGCCTAGCCGAGTGGACCGAAGCCAATTTCGGCTTTGGCGCCCGCTCGATCGCGCTGATCAATGCGGCAACCGCGTCTCCCTTCGAGCAGTTGAGCATGATCCCGCTTCTGGCCCTGATCGCCTTCTATGCGCCGCCTGGCCGCCGCGCGACATGGTTCGCGCTGATGGCGTCGCTGATGAACCTGGCACTGGTCGCGGGCCAGATGCAGACCAAATATCTCAACCAGGTCTTCACCATCCAGCGCGGCGATTACAGTGAGCTGGGCGTGCTGCTGGTGCTGGCCACGGCGTTAGGTTTGGTGATTCCGGTTGCCGCCATAATCGTCCTGGGACGCCGCGTTTGAAGGCCGCCGGAATTGCGTGAAATATGCCGGAAAACAGCTGGAACTGGCGCATTCCCATGGTCGGGGATTAGGGGTAGAAAAATCCCGCCAGCGCGCCGAATCACCCATTTTCCAGGACCGACATGACGAGCGCCCAGAAGCTCTCGCCGCCAGCCGACCGGCGCTCATGGTACCGCACCATCGCCGGCAAGCTGGTCATGGCCTTTGTGCTGGTCGCCGCCCTGACCGTGATCGCCACCCTGGTGGCGCTGGTTCAGTTCAGAAATATCGACGCGGTGATGAGCCGGCTGACGGGCTCGAGCCTGCCGGCGGTCAAATATTCCCTGGCGGTCGAGAGCAACGCCAAGGCCATCGCCGCCGGCGGGGCGCAGATCGCCGCGGCGACCTCCGAACTGCAGCGTTTCAGCGGCATGTCGGACGCCACTGAAAAGATCGGAAATCTGTGGGGCGCCTTGTCGCAATTGCGCGCCGTCTCCGGCGAGACCGCGACGATCACGCAACTGCAGACACTGATCGCGTCCATCGACGAGCGGCTGGGGCAGCTCGACCGCACCATCCGCGACAAGATCTACACCGTCTCGGCGCGCGAGAAGGTGGCGGGACAGGTTCCGGTCTCGAGCGAGGCGCTGGCGAACAGCCTTGCGCCGTTCATCCGCCAGGACGCGACGGCGAAACCGGCGTTCGAATTGCGGGCTGACGGCTATCTCGCGTCGGACCTGCTGCACCGCGCTCTGGCGCTCGACAAAGCCGATGCGCTCAAGATTTTGCAGCAGCAGTTCGAAGCTGTTCGTTCCCGCATCTTGAGCGCCTCCGAGGGGCTACAGGCCGACGCGCAGATCGATCAGGAGTCCCGCATCGCGTTGCGGCAATCCATGCAGGGTCTGCTCGAACTGGGCCGGCCGAATGTCGGCCTGTTTCAGTTGCGCGCCAACGAGCTCGATCAGCAGCGCGCCGCGAATGATCTGCAATCTGCGTTGCAAAAGCTTGCCGCCGACCTCGAAACCCAGGTCAACGCGCTGGTCGCAGCTGCGGAACAGGAAGCGGCGGATGCCACAGCCCTGACCGCGGGGGCGCTTGAAGACAGCCGCTACTGGCTGATCGCCTTGTCCTGCGTGAGTCTGCTGGCGGCGATCCTGATCGTGTGGTTGTTCGTCATTCGCTATATCGTGGCCCGCCTGCAGACCCTGACCGGCAGCATGATGGCGGTTGCGGGCGGCAAGCTGGATGCGAATATTCCGCCTGCCGGCGCCGACGAACTGGGCGACATGAGCCGTGCGCTCGTCATTTTCCGGGAAAATGCCCGCGACATTCACCATGCGCGGGAAGAGGCGGAAAAGGCCCGCTACGAAGCCGAGGCCGCGTCCCGCACCAAGTCGTCGTTCCTCGCCAACATGAGCCACGAATTGCGCACGCCGCTCAATGCCATTATCGGCTACAGTGAATTGTTGCGCGAGGATGCGGTCGATCGCGGCGACGAGGCGAGCGAGGCCGATCTGGTCAAGATCGAAGCGGCCGGCAAACATCTTCTGGGCCTGATCAACGATATCCTCGATCTGTCCAAGATCGAGGCTGGCCGCATGGATCTGCATCTCGAGGATGTCGATCTGTCCAGGCTGGTGTCGGATGTCAGCGCCTTGGTGGCGCCGCTGATCAGCAAGAACGCCAACACGCTCGAAATCAATGTCCCCGCCAATATCGGCACGATGCGGGTCGATCTGGTCAAGCTCAAGCAGAGCCTGCTCAACCTGCTCAGCAATGCGGCCAAGTTTACCAAGAACGGCAAGGTCGGACTGACGCTTGCGCGCAATGTTGATGCGGATGGCAGGCCGGTCTTCACCTTTGCGGTGAGGGATTCCGGCATCGGCATGACCGACGAGCAGATCGGCCGCTTGTTCCAGGCCTTCACCCAGGCGGACACGACAACCACGCGCAATTTCGGCGGCACGGGCCTCGGCCTCACCATCACGCGGCATTTCTGCACGCTGCTCGGCGGCACGATCGACGTCACCAGCAAGCCGGGAGAGGGATCGGTCTTCACCATCACGCTGCCGGACGGCGGCAAGTCGGAAGCGCCGGCCGCCGTCGAGCACGGGCCGGCGGTCAGCGGCTCGGTCGCCGGCCGCAAGATCCTGATCGTAGACGATGACCCGGCCGTGCATGACGTGCTGCGCATCACGCTCACCCGCGAAGGCTACCGGCTGTTGCATGCCTATGACGGTGCCGAGGCCCTGGATATCGCGCAAAAACATCGTCCGGATGTGATCACCCTCGATGTCATGATGCCGCGCGTCGACGGCTGGAGTGTGCTCACGCAGCTCAAGTCGGATCCGAAGCTGGCGCGCATCCCTGTGATCATGCTGACCATCGTGGATGAGCGCACCATGGGCTATTCGCTCGGCGCCTCTGAATACATGACCAAGCCGGTCGACCGCGCGCGGCTTGTCGAGTTGCTGCGCCGGTTTGCTGGCCAGACGGAAGATCAGACCGTCTTGGTCGTCGACGACGACGTCGATGTACGCGCCATCGTCAAGGCGACGGTCGAGAAGACCGGCCTGACGACCGCGGAAGCCGTGAACGGGCAGGCCGCGCTCGACTGGCTGGCCCGGCACCGCAGCCCGGCGCTGATCCTGCTCGATCTGATGATGCCGGTGATGGACGGCTTCGAGTTCCTGGAACGCGTACGCGCGAATCCGGCCACCAGCCAGGTTCCGATCGTGGTGCTGACCGCCAAGGATCTCACCGAGGCGGAGCGCAAGCTCATCAACGAACGCACATTGCTGGTTCTCACCAAGGGCGCGCAACCCTTGTCGTCGTTGGGCAATGCTTTGTCTGCCATCGCCCGGCAAGCTATGGAAGGCGCGGAATAGCGCGAATCTCAGAGAGGCGGAAAAATGCCCAAGATCCTGCTGGTCGAGGATAACGAGATGAACAGGGACATGCTGTCCCGGCGGCTGATCCGAAACGGCTTCGAGGTCGTGATTGCGGTCAACGGCCAGGAAGGCGTCGACATGGCCGCGAGCGAACATCCCGACCTGATCCTGATGGACATGAGCCTGCCGGTTCTGGACGGCTGGGACGCCACCCGTCGGCTCAAGGCCAATCCGGCCACCGCGTCGATTCCTGTCATCGCGCTCACCGCGCATGCTATGCCGGCGGACAAGGAAAAGGCGCTGGAAGCCGGCTGCAATGATTTCGATACTAAGCCGATCGAATTGCCGCGCCTGCTCGAGAAGATGAAGGCGCTGATTCCGGGCTCGCAATGACATGACAGGCAAGCTGCAAGAGCTGGATGCAGGCGAAGCGGCACGGCTGCACCACGCCTTGCGCGTTCACCTGCGCCAGGAATTCGTGGCCCCGGCGGCGGCCATCGTGGGTTTTGCCGAAATCCTGCTCGAAGAAAGCGACCGACTGGCGCTTCAGGACTATCGCGCCGATCTGGAGCGGATCCGGACGGCGGGCGTGTCCCTGCAGGATTTTCTCGGGCAGGTTCTGACGCAATCCGACAATCCCTCCGACATCGACGATTATCGCGCGCGCCTGCGCCACGATCTGCGGACCCCGATCAATGCCGTAAAAGGTTACGGCGAAATGATTCTGGAGGATGCAACCGACAGCGGCCATGTCGCCTTGCTGCCGGATATCGGCAAGATGCTGGCGGCGGCCGAGGATCTGCTGGCGCGCGTGGATGCGCTGGTCGCCTATGCCGATCAGCCCGATCCGGCGTCTGATCTTGCTTTCGCCGGTGCGACCCGCGTGGTGGAGGCGTTCAGGTCGATCAAGCCCGCGTCCGTCGCCAAGGCGATGACGGGGTGCATTCTGGTCGTCGATGACAACGAATCCAACCGCGATCTGCTCGCGCGCCAGCTCACCCGCGATGGACATGCGGTAGAAACGGCTGCGTCAGGACATCAAGCGTTTGCACGTCTGGAGGAGCGCAGCTTCGATCTGATCCTGCTCGACGTGCTGATGCCGGATATTAGCGGTTACGATGTGTTGCTGCGGCTTAAAGGAAATCCGCGCACCGGCGAGATTCCCGTCATCATGATCTCCGCGCTGGATGATATGGACTCGATCGTCCGCTGCATCGAGGCAGGCGCCGTCGATTATCTGCCAAAGCCTTTTGCGCCGCCGCTGCTGCGGGCGCGCATCCGCGCGTCGTTGGAAAACAAGTTCCTGCAGGATCGCGAGCGCGACATGATGCTGGAAATCCGCGAGGCCAATGCGCGCAACGAGGCCCTGCTGCTGAGCATCCTGCCCAAGGCGGTGGTCGATCGGATCAATGGCGGCGCCTCCATGGTTGCCGACCATATTTCGGAAGCCACCATTCTCTTCGCTGATCTTGTTGATTTTACACCGTTTTCCGCAAAAATGCCGCCGGCGGACGTGGTCGGATTCCTCAATCTGATCTTTTCCGAATTCGACCGGCTGGCGGAGCGTTTCGGCGCCGAGAAGATCAAGACCATCGGCGACGCCTACATGGTGGCGGTCGGCATCCCGGAGCCCCGACAGGATCATGCCGAAGCCTGCGCGCGGCTGGCGCTGGCCATGCTCGACGCGCTGGCGGTGCTGAAGATGGAGACCGGTGCGCCGGTGCGGCTGCGCATCGGACTGCATGCCGGGCCGGCGGTCGCGGGGGTGATCGGCGAGCGCAAATTCGCCTACGACGTCTGGGGCAGCACGGTGAATATCGCCAGTCGCATGGAATCGCACGGACTGCCCGACCGAATCCATGTCTCGAAGACGGTGGCGCAGCGTCTGGACGGAAAATTCCTGCTGTCGCCGCGCGGGCCGCTCGACGTCAAGGGCGCCGGCCTGATGGAAACGTTTTTCCTGGATGGGGAGGGCGGCTTCGAATCGAACGTCACGTGACGGCGCGTCGTCTGCTGGTCGTCCGAATGGCTTTGACGGCGTCCCCTGAACAGTTCCTTGTCTCCTTGCGGTGATCACGCTACTGGACCAGTCGGGATCTGCACGCATTGATGCGAAGGCAGATCGGCGGATGCCCGCTACTGGATGGAGTCGGCGGGGCCGTTGACGCTACAAATTCATTGGTGTCGGATGAAGCATTCAATCCCTCAGCGTTACTTTGAAGACTTTGAAATCGGTATGACGTTCGAATTCGGCGACTACCGGATGACGGAAGAGGAAATCATCAGTTTCGGCAAGGCTTATGATCCGCAGCCGTATCATGTCAGCCGCAATCCCGGGCCCGGCTATGCCGCCGGCGAATTGATCGCGAGCGGCTGGCACACCTGCGCGGCAGCCATGCGCATGCTGGTGGATCATTTCATTCCGGAGACCACGGTGTTGCCGGCGGGAGGCGTCGATGCCATTCGCTGGTTGCGGCCGGTGCGTCCCGGAGACCGTCTGCGGATGAAGTTGACCGTGAAGGACATGCGGCCGTCCGCCACCAAACCCGACCGCGGGGTTGTTAAGCTGCAGATCGAGGTTTTCGACCAGAGCGACAATGTGGTGATGACGGCACTGGATGTGGTTCTGTTCAGGCGCCGTCCACCGATAACTGCAAGCTGACCCCATCGCAGAGGTTGTCGGGCGCGACGTCATTTGGCGGGAAGCGTGACGTTCCTGTTCGCCATCATGCGCTGTAATGTGCGGTGCAGACGCTTGCTGTCGCTGCCGCTGACGCCTTTCATGGCCGCGCGATGCTCCTCCAGTGCCAGCGCCAGCATTTTCCTGTACGCGGCGCGGCCATGCGGCGTGAGCTTGATTTCAACAAAACGCGAATCCTTGGCGCCGCCGCGCCGCTTCAGCAGGCCCTTGCGTTCCAGGCTGGCGACATTCCGGCTGACGCTGGGTTGAGGAATGACGGTGGCTTCTGTGAGCTCGGTGAGATTGACGTGCTCGAACGCCGCCAGCACCGCCAGAATGCGCCAGTTCTGGAATGTATAGCCCTGCGCACGGAGTTTTTCGGCCAGATTCTGATTCATCCGCGCCACCAGCCGGTTCATCAGATAAGGCAGAAAGTCATCGAGTTTCGATTGTTTTGGCATCAGGAGCCCAGCAAGCGCGGCAGCCACGTCGCGATGGGTGGGAAGAGCAGAATGAGAACCAGAACGACGACGCCAAATGCGACATAGGGCAGCGAGGCCCAATAGATCTGGTTCATGGTGACGGAGGGGGGGGCCACGCTTTTCATCGTGAACAGCAGCAGCCCGAACGGCGGCGTCAGCAATCCGAGTTGCATGCAGATCAGGAAGATGATGCCGAACCAGATCGGATCGATCCCCAGCTGCTGCACCAGCGGCATGAAGAAGGGCAGGGTGATGAGCATCATGCTGACCTGATCGACGAAACAGCCCAGGAACAGCAGGATCAGGATCATGCCGATAATCACCGCCATCATCGATAATCCTTGGGCCGCGATCAGGCCGATAATGCCGTTGACCACGCCGGAGAAGCTCAGCGCCTGCGCGAAGGTGGTGGCGCCGATGATGATGAACAGGATGGTGCCGGAAATGCCGACAGTGCCGAGCAGCGCCTTCATCAAATTGCTGACGGTCAGCCGGCCATAGAGCAACGCCGCGACGATCGTCCCGGCGGCGCCGAGCGCCGCGGCTTCGGTCGGCGTCGCCCAGCCCGCCGACATGGCACTCACTACAAGCCCGAAGATCAGCAGCAACGGCAGGACATAGATCAGGAAAGGAAGCCAGCGGTCCAGAAATGGCGGCGTTTCCTCCAGTGTCTCGCTGGGCGCCAGGGTCGGATCGAGCATGGCCCGCAGGATGATGTAGCCGACGAACAGTGCGCTCAGCATCAGTCCCGGCACCACACCGCCGATCAGGAGGCCGGTGATGGAGATTCCGGCCAGACTGCCGAGCAGGACGGTGAGGGCGGACGGCGGAATCAGCATGTCCACGCCGCCGATCCCCATGATCGGACCCATCGCCATTTTAGGGTGATAGCCGCGCGCCAGCATGGTCGGCAGCATCAGGCTGCCGAGCAGGGCGGTGGTGGCGATGGTCGAGCCCGAGATAGCCGAAAACACGGTCCCGGCCACGATGGCGATCACCGACAGCCGGCCCGGCACCCGCCGGATCAGCAGGGCAAATGCGTCGATTGCCTTCATGGCCACGCCGCTGTGAAACAGGATCTCGCCCATCAGCACGAAAAACGGGATCGGTGTCAGGGCAAAGACGGTGATCGACTGCACGGCGTTGCGGGAAAACTGGATGAGCCCGACCTGGCCGCCGAGAAAGATCGCCGCTCCCACGATATTGATGGCGAGGAAAGCGAAGGCGACCGGCAGGCCGAGCGCCATCAAGGCCATGAGGCCGCCGAACAACAGGATGCTGGCCTCGATCCAGGGCATGGCTCAGGCGACCGACGTCGCTTCCTGACGCCGCTCACGGACGGTCAGGATGCGGTGAAACCGAAAAACGAACTCGATCGCCAGGAGGATGAAGACCACGGGCATCGGCGCCAGCAGCCACCATTCCGGAAAGACCAGGTTCTTGATGGTGATCGAGCCCAGGCGCCACGCCTCGAAGGTCATTTGCCAGCCGAAGCGGATCATGGCCAGACACACCACAAGGCCGATGACATCGCCGGCGGCTTCCAGCAGCCACGCCACGCGCCGCGGGATTGCGGTCAGGACGAGATCGAGGCGGACATGCTGGCCGCGCCGCAGCAGCCACGGTCCGGTCAGCAGCGTCATCAGATAAAGCGCGTATTCGGAGATCTCGTTAGCCCAGACGAAGCCTCTGACCGCGACATTGCGCAGGATGATGTCGCCGGTGACGAGCGTCACCATGGCGAACAGAATCAGGGCCGCAACGATTGCAAGCCCGTCCAGGAGCCGCCCGAAGGCCGCTGAGAGTTTTGTCACGGCCGGTCTCTCGGGAGAGATACCGGTGCCGGGATAATCCCGGCACCGGCTGGAAGGATATCAGTTTCCGGCGAGCGCGCGCAGTTTCTTGCCCGTCTCCGGCGACTTCGCGATGACCGATTGCCAGGCGACGTCGTTCGCGCGGTCGACAAACTTTTTCGATTCGCCGGGGCCGAAATCGATCGCCTGGATGCCGGCCTTGGCGTGCTTGTCGCGCTCGGCCGCGATCGCGGCGACGCTCTCGCTGTCGAGCCCTTCCAGCCAGAGGGCGGCGTCGCTCAGCACCTTGCGCTGCTTGTCGTTGAGGGCTTTCCAGCTGTCGAGATTGACCAGTACGCTGACTTCCACGCTGTAGAAGGCCGGCTCCATCCGGAATTTCGTCACTTTCTCCCAGCCCAGATCGAAGATGCCGATGACCGGCCAGCCATAGCCGTCCGCCACGCCGCGTTCGAGCGCGGTGTAGACCTCGCCCGGCGGGGTGGTGATCGGCGTTCCGCCGAGCGCCTGCACGATGTCGCGATAAACCGGTGTGACGCGGATTTTCAACCCGGTGAAATCGAGCTTGTCGATCTTCTTGTTGAGATAGATATGGAACGGAAGGTTGTGGAATTGCCGGGCGAGGTAATAGGAATTCAGCTTTTCGTTATGCAGCTGGTTCAGCAACTCCCATGTGCCGTTCTTGCGCTGCTCGCTCATCGGCTTTGAGATCAGCTTGATCGCGTCGGCTTCCGGCATCAGGTTGGTATAGAACGCGCCGGGGGCGTTCGCGATATCGACGACCTTGGAGCGCACGGCGTTGCCGACTTCGAACGGTGGCATGGCGCGCGGTCCGCCGATGTAATTGATCTGGACAAGGCCCTTGCCGTCCTTGTTCACTTTTTCGATGAACCGCTCGAAATTTTTCGAGAATTGCGTGCCCTCCGCAAAGGCTGTCACGGCACGGAGGGTCACTTCTTGTGCAGATGCCGATAAACTGGCGGACGCGGTGGCAACAATCGCCGTCAGGCTCGCGAGAAATAGCTTACGCATGTCTGTTCTCCCCTGGATCGCCGTGACCCTGCAAAATCGGTGCTAGCAAGGTTCTTCTCTTTAGGTATATTCTTTTGAATATAATTGCCTGTACCGGGCCTCAAGTCAATTTGAAGCTGGCAGAATAAAAACCCATTTTGGCGGAGCCGACGATGGCAGAACGGTCGTTCAAAAGCGAGGTCGAGAAGCTCCGTCTCGGGGCTGGGCAGGAATTCCGCGGGGAAGCGATCCTGGCCGTGACCAAGGCGTTGCTGCAATCCGGCGTCTCCTATGTATCCGGCTATCAGGGTGCGCCGGTTTCCCATCTGGTGGACGTGCTCAACGACGCCAGCGGACTATTGAAAGAGCTTGGGGTGCGCTTTGAATCGAGCGCGAACGAGGCGGCGGCGGCGGCGTCGCTGGCGGCTTCCGTCAATTATCCCCTGCGCGGCGCCTGCACCTTCAAGGCCACCGTGGGAACGAATGTGGCTTCCGACGCCATCGCCAATCTGGCTTCCGGCGGCGTCATAGGCGGCGCCCTCATCATCGTCGGCGAAGATTACGGGGAAGGCGCTTCGATCATTCAGGAGCGCAGCCATGCCTACGCGATGAAATCGCAGGTCTGGTTGCTGGATCCACGTCCGAATGTTGCCTCCATTGTAGAGTCGGTGGAAAAGGGATTCCAGCTATCGGAGATCAGCAACACGCCCGTCATGCTGGAGCTGCGCATCCGCGCCTGCCATGTCTATGGCAGCTTCATCGCCAAGGATAATGTGCGCCCGAGCTTTGGCGGGCGGGACGCGCTGGCGCGGCCCGAACGCGACATCGGACGCATCGCATTGCCTCCGACAACCTACGTACACGAGCAGGACAAGATCGGTCGTCGCTGGCCAGCCGCCTTGCGTTTCATCGTGGAGAATAAGCTCAACGAATTTTTCGACGGCGACGCCACCGACATCGGCATCGTCATGCAGGGCGGCATGTACAACAATACCATGCGTGCGCTCGAGGTGCTGGGCCTCGCTGACATCTATGGCAACAGCCGCATCCCGCTTTATGTGCTGAACGTTACCTATCCGCTCGTCGACAGCGAGTTCGTCCGCTTCTGCGCCGGCAAGAAGGCGATCCTGATTGTCGAGGAAGGACAGCCGGAATTCATTGAGCAAGCGGTCAACACGATTCTCCGCCGCGCCGACATCCAGACCCGGGTCGAGGGTAAGGGCATGCTGCCGATGGCGGGTGAATATACCGGCGGCGTTCTGAAAAGCGGCCTGCGGCAATTCGTCGAGAAACACCGACCCGACCTGATCGCGCCGGCGCCTGACGTGGATGCGCGGATTCCCAAGGCGCGGAAGACTTTGGAAGGCAATCTCGAAGGACGTCCGCCATCCTTCTGCACCGGCTGTCCGGAACGGCCGATTTTCGCGGCCATGAAGCTGGTCGAGCGCGAGCTCGGGCCGCAGCATGTGAGCTGCGACGTCGGCTGCCATCTGTTTTCGATTCTGCCGCCGTTCAATATCGGCAACACCATGATGGGATACGGACTGGGTGGCGCGGCCGCCTCGGCTCTGTCGGGCGAAAGCGGCAGGCGTCCCATCGCCGTGATCGGCGATGGCGGATTCTGGCATAACGGCCTGGCCAGCAGCGTCGGTCATGCCGTGTTCAACAAGACCGACAGCGTGACGATTGTGGTCGATAACGGCTATGCCGCCGCCACCGGAGGGCAGGACATCCTGTCATCCTCGGCGCAGGTCGAGAGCCGCTCGACCGGCAATCCGATCGAGAAGGCTGTGCGCGGGGTCGGCGTGGACTGGGTGAGGACCCTGACCCGCACCTATGATGTCGCCAAGATGCGCGACATCCTGCGCGAGGCGCTGACCACGACATTCCCTGGCCCAAAGGTCATCATCGCGCAGTCCGAATGCATGCTGAACAAGCAGCGCCGTATCAAGCCGCTGGCGCGGGCGGCGGTGAAGCGCGGCGAGCGCGTGGTGCGCGAACGCTTCGGCGTCGATGCCGAGACCTGCACCGGCGATCATTCCTGCATCCGGCTGTCGGGCTGCCCGTCGCTGACCATCGCGCCCAATCCCGATCCGCTGCGCCGGGAGCCGGTGACGCGCGTCATCAATTCCTGCGTCGGTTGCGGATTGTGCGGCGAAGTCTCGCATGCCGCCGTGCTGTGCCCGTCCTTCTATCGCGCCTCGATCATCGACAATCCGACCGGCTGGGACCGGTTCAAGGCCCGCATTCGTGATGCCGTGATCGGTTTCCTGCAGCGGCGCATGGATCGCCGCGCCCTGGCATCCGCATGAACAAGCCGGTGATCGATACATCAGCGAGCACGAGGGTGCGCCCGATCACCATCGCGGTGCTCGCGATGGGCGGTGAGGGCGGGGGCGTGTTGGCCGACTGGATCATCGATCTGGCCGAGCATGGCGGCTATCTGGCGCAGACTACTTCGGTGCCGGGCGTGGCCCAGCGCACCGGCGCCACGATCTATTATGTCGAGCTGTTCCCCAAGGCTGCCGCGCGCGGGCAGGCGCCTGTACTGGCGCTGATGCCGGTGCCGGGCGACGTCGACATCGTGCTGGCCTCCGAACTGATGGAAGGCGCCCGCGCGGTCGGTCGCGGTCTGGTGACGCCCGATCGCACCACGCTGATCGCATCCACCCATCGCGTCTATTCCATGAACGAGCGGATCGCGTTGACCGATGGCCGCGTCAACAGTAACGCGCTGCTGCAATCTTGCACCGACGCGGCGCGCAAGCTGCATGCCTTCGACATGGCGGCGCTGGCGGAGGCCACCGGGAGTCTGGTCAGCGCCGTGCTGTTCGGCGCGCTGGCCGGCGCGGGCGTTTTGCCGTTTCCGCGTCCGGCCTTTGAGGCGACGATCCGGCGCGGCGGCGTGGGCGTCGAGAGCAGTCTGAAGGCCTTTGCCGCCGGATTCGACTATGCCGCCAATGGCGGCGCCACCCTGCCGGCGGTGAAACCGGCCGATGCCGTGGTTGAATCCGAGTTTGTGCGGTCGTTGCTCGCGTCTTTCGGCGGGAAAGTCACGGCAACGTCGCAGCCGCTCATTGTCGCGGGCGTCAGCCGAGTGCTCGACTATCAGGACAAGGATTACGCCCGGCTCTATCTGGACCGTCTCGCGCCGGTTGCGGCGATAGACGCCGCGCGGGACGACGCGCCCGACGATCTGCTGTCGGAGACTGCGCGCCAATTGGCGCTCGGCATGGCTTACGAGGACACCATTCGGGTAGCGGAACTCAAAATCCGCGCGTCGCGTTTCGAGAAGGTGCGCGAGGAAGTCGGGGTGACGGACGTCCAGCTGCTTGAGATCGCCGAATTCATGCATCCGCGCACACAGGAAATCGCCGAGACGCTGCCGGCCTCGCTCGGACGCCTGATCCTGAATGTCGGCTGGATTCGCGCTGTGACCGACCGCCTGACCCGGTCCGGCCGCGTCATCAGGACCACAAGCCTGCGCGGCTTCCTGCTGCTTTATGTCGTCGCGTCGCTGAAGCCGCTCCGGGCCCGTTCGCTGCGGTACATCGATGAGCAGAAGCGGTTGTCGGACTGGCTGGACATTGTGATCGCCGTTGCGCCGAAGAATTACGACCTGGCGGTCGCCGTCGCCCGCGTGCGCGAACTGGTCAAGGGCTATGGCGATACCCATGAGCGCGGTCGCGCGAAATTCGACGCGATCATGGCGCTGGTTCAAAAGCTCGCCGCAGATCCGAACGGAGCACGCACGCTTGATGCGCTGCGCAAGGCCGCCGGACAGGACGAGAATGGCGACGCGCTCAAGCGCGACATTGCCCGGTACAATCTCGCCTAATCAGATCGCCGGCAGCACGACCGCGCGGCATTCCCCGAATCCGATACGGGCAAAGCCTTTGGCTTCGCAGGAACCTCGGAAAATGATCTCGTCGCCGTCGGCGATGAAGCCGCGCGTCTCGCCGCCGGGCAACTGGACGGGCTCGGTGCCGCGCAGGGTCAGTTCCAGCAGCGACCCGAGACTGTCCTTGTCCGGGCCCGACACTGTGCCGGACGCCACGAGGTCGCCGATCTCCAGATTGCAGCCGTTGCTGGTGTGGTGGGTGAGCATCTGCGCCACCGTCCAGTAAGTGGAGGCGAAGGAGCCGCGACTGAGGCGGAACGGCGCCTGCTTCTGCGTCCGCATGGCGTCGGTCAGCAGATAGGCTTCCATCATGATGTCGAGACCGCCGCCGGCCTGATCGGCGTCTGAGGCGAGATAGGGCAGCGGCGCGGGATCGCCCTGCGGCCGTGCATAGGCGGTCGTGCGGTAGGGCGCCAGTGCTTCCGCTGTCACCACCCAGGGCGACACCGTGGTGGCAAAATTCTTGGCGAGGAACGGGCCGAGCGGCTGATATTCCCAAGCCTGGATGTCGCGCGCCGACCAATCGTTCAGCAGACAGAAGCCGAAGATGTGCTCTCCCGCCTGATCGATCGGAACCGGCTGGCCGAGGTCGGACGGAACGCCGACATAGAAGCCAAGCTCGAGTTCGTAGTCGAGATTACGGCAGGGTGCGAAGATCGGCACCGCCTCGTTCGGCAACTTGATCTGGCCGCGCGGGCGGCGGACCGTGGTTCCGCTGACGCGGATCGAGGAGGCCCGGCTGTGATAGGCGACCGGCACGTATTTGTAGTTCGGCAGCAAGGGATTGTCAGGGCGGAACATCCGGCCGGCATTGGTGGCGTGGAACACCGAGGCGAAGAAGTCCGTGAAATTTCCGATCTTCGCCGGCAGCAGCAGTTCGGCGTCCGCCATCGCAACCAGGTGCTTTTCGGCCGCCGCGCGGTCCTTGCTGTCGCTGCGCAGAAGCCGCGACACTTGCAGGCGCAGCGCCGACCAGGCGTCCGGGCCGGCCGCCATCAGGTCGTTCAGATGCGGAGCGGCGCAGGCTTTGGCCGCCGTTTGCGCGGGACCAGAGAGGGCGGACAGGCCGGCCACGTCGAGAATCCGGTCGCCGATGGCGATGCCGACGCGCGGCACATCCATTTTCGCGGTCCGGAACACGCCGAACGGAAGATTATGGATCGGAAAATCGGTATCCGGCGCGTTCGCGCTGTCGACGAAGGATCGCAGTTTCGGATCGTGGGTCTCGTTGATGCCTGTCATGCTCTGCTCTTAGACAAGAAAGCGGCCGCCGTCTGCAATGATGCGGGTTCCCGTGGTCATTTTCAGATGAGTAACACAGGCCAGAATGGTGCGGGCGACGTCTTCCGGCTCGACCACCGCCTTTAGCGGGGTGCCCTGCGCGATCTTCTCCAGCGCCGCGCGGTCGCGGCCGGCGACGAAGTCGGTCGCCACCGCACCCGGTGAGACGCACATGGTCCTGATCTGCGGACCGAGCGCACGGCCGAGCGACATGGTCATGGTGTCGAGCGCCGCTTTTGCGGCGCAATAGGCGATGCTGCTGCCGGAACCGGTAAAGCCGGAAATCGAGGAGACATTCACGATCACGCCGTCGCCGCTCTCGCGCAGCAACGGCACAAAGGCGCGGATCACGGAAAACGGGCCGCGCACATTGGCGATCAGTATCGAATCCATCAGGGCATCATCCATCGCCTCGAGATCGGCATGCGTAACGGGACGGGTGAAGCCGGCCGAATTGACCAGCACATCGGCGCGGCCATACTTTTTGCGAATGACTTCCGCCGCCAGCCGGCTGGTGGACGAATCCTCCAGCACGATCTGCTGCGCCATGTGGGTATCGCCGGGCAATTCCTGAATCAGTTGCAGCGCGCGATCCTCGCCCCGGTTGTAGCCGACGACGATGCTGGCGCCTTCGTCCGCCAGGATGCGCACGGTGGCTGCGCCGATGCCGTTGCTGCCGCCGGTCACCACGGCGACCTTTCCGTTCAAAGACTGCTCACGACGTCCGGCCACCTGCGGCGCTCCTTGTTGATCCTTGGGATGGCCGGTGCGTGCCACATCCGGCGTCCGGGGGTATTGTCACAAGCCAGTGTGACGGCGAAGCATCCGCCGTCACGACCGATCATGCTGCCGGTGTTGTTGAATGCGGATATCGCCGATCACAGCATCAGCCGCAACAACTCGTTCTGGCTGCTGATGCCGAGCCGCGTATAGATACGCTTGCGATAGGTGAGGACGGTATTGACGCTGATTCCCAGCTTGTCGGCGATGGCGCGCGAACTGAGACCGCGTGCGATGTACATGCAGACCTCCGATTCCCGTCTGGGAAGCTGAAGCCGGGCGCCGGTCGGGACGGTTTCGCGCGCGGGTGGGGGACTGCCCGGATTCAGGATCTCGTTGTGCTTGAGGATCAGCGCCAGAAGCATCTCGGCGGATGAATCAAAGCTGCGGGTGTCGGTCGGCCGGAATTTCCCGATCGCCGAGCGCCGGTAGAAATTCAGCCGGACGACCTCGTCGTCCTGCGCGCGGATGATGGAGAAACGATCCACGAGGTCGGCGGAGGCATAGCAATCGAAATGATAGTCGTCGTGCGCGATCTCGTCGGAACTCAGCCTCACCGCGACGGTCGAGGACAGCCGCATCTGCCGCAGATCGATGCAATTGGCGGGATCCATCTGCCAGTAACTGGACAGATATTTTTTCGCCATCAGGCGGGCGAGGGGCTGCGCCCCGGAATTGGCCGCCAGCAGAACCCGCGGCGGCGTCAGCGGCGAATGCGCGAACGCCGTGACATGGTCGCATCCGATGGTCTGGCGTGTGAAATGCAGGAGCGAGGACTCGAATCCCGGAGTACCGACCGCTGCGATCAGGCTGCTGAAGTATCTTGCAACGGCTTCCCGCTGGTGCGGAAGCACGGCCCGGACCTCCATGACGCTCCTCCCTGCCCATCCTCGCCCGCATAGTTGCATGCGGGCGGCGTTTCCCGGGAGGTATCTGACGAGAATCCGGCCGCGGCGCAATCGCCGGGCGACCGCAGGACGAAGGGTCGCAATCGAAAAGGGCGGATTTTCAATCCAGGGTTGTATTTTCTCCTCGAAGACGGGTTATTTGCCCTCTGCCAGGAACGCCTCCATCCGGGTCGTCAGATAGACCGGGGTCTCGTTCATCGGGTAATGCCCGGAATTGGCGATGACCTCGATTTTCGCGTGCGGAAAGAGTGTGGGGATGACGGCCTGCAGAACGTCGGCGCGCACCCCGTCGTCGTGTTCTCCGGCCAGCACCAGCATCGGCGCCTTCACGGACGCGGCGCCGGCAGAGAGATCGTCGCGGATAAACGAGCGCATGTAGCTCCTGAACGCCTCGGCGCGCGAGGTTTCGCGCGCCCGCCGCAGCACATGTGAGGCCCAGACCTTGGATAGGCGGTTGCCGGTCGACTGGCCGATGATCGCCAGCGCCGCCTCGTCCGCGTCGCAGGCGGAGGCGAAAAAGTTGAAGGTGGTGTCGTCGAAGGGCAGCGCGATGGCCGGCACCGGTGTGATGGCAACCACCGATTTGACGCGCGAACCGCCATCGATAGCAATCTTTTGCGCCGCCTTGCCGCTCATGGAATGGCCGACGACATGAAACTCGTTCCAGCCGAGCTTGTCGGCCAGGGCGATCGCGTCGGAGGCGATTTCGCCTATTGTGTAGGCGCCGTCCAGGCTGCGGGAATTTCCGTATCCACGGATATCGGCGAAGGCATAGGAGAACCGCTTGGTGTCGAGGTCATCGAACATCTGAGCGTAAGCGCGATGATCGCCGAACCATCCGTGCAGCACCACGACCTTGGACGGACCGTCCCCGATTGCCTTGTGCCAAACCATTCTAGCCCCCGTCCCTGAACTCGCTTCGCTAGCCCGCTCACCTGCTACATATGTCAGAGGCGGCACGATGCGCGCATCGATCCGCCCCTGCAATACAACCTGTGGTGAAGGCTTATTTCTTCAATCCCGTTGAAGCCAACACCGACGACCATTTGGCGATATCGGCGTTGATGAATTCGGCGAATTCCTTCGGGGTGCCGCCGAGCGGATCGATGCCCTGGGTCTTCAGCGAAGATGCCACGGCGTCGGTTTTCAGCGCCTCGTTGGCAACGGCCGAGAGCTTGTTGACAATGTCGGCGGGCGTTCCGGCCGGCGCGAGCAGGCCGATCCAGATGCCGACGTCGAAGCCGGGCATGCCCGCTTCGTCCATGGTGGGGACATCAGGCATCACGGATGTGCGCTTGGGCTGTCCCACCGCAAAGGCTTTCAGCTTGTCGGCCTTGACCTGCGGGGCGAGCGGGGCGGCGACGTTGAACATCAGCGTGATGCGGCCGGTCAGAAGGTCGGTCACGCCCTGGGCGGCGCCACCCTGGTAATGCACTGCGAGAATCTTGGTCCCGGCCTTCTGGTTGAACATTTCCGCGGCGAGGTGGCTCGCGGTGCCGTTGCCGGAGGTGCCGAAGGTCAGGCTGTCGGGATTCTTCTTCGCGAGTTCGATCAGCTCCTTGACGTTCTTGGCGGCGACCGAGGGATGCGCGACCAGCACGTTGGGCACCACGCCCAGAAGCGCGATCGGCTCCAGATTCTTCCCGAGATTGAAGGCGGAGCCGGTCTGCGCCGGGTTGAGCGTATTGGCGACCGTCGCCATGAACAATGTGTAGCCGTCCTTGTCCGCGCGCGAGATCGCTTCGGCGGCCAGCATGCTGCTGTTGCCGGGACGATTTTCAACCACAACGGGCTGGCCGAGCTTGGCTTCCATATGCTTGCCGACCAGACGCGCCAAAATATCGGCGGTCGAGCCGGGGCCGAAACCGACGACGATCCGGATCGGGCCGGAGGGATAAGTTTGCGCGGATGCGGGGGCGGTTGCCGCCGTCCACCCGCAGAATGCCACAGCGATCAGCGCACCAATGCGTGCAAGCGATTTCATTCGTCTTCCTCCCGCGCCGGTTGCCTGCAACCTTTGTTTTGCCGGCAGGCTTGTGATTGTGTCGGTCGTTGACACCGGCATTTTGTTTATGCGCCAAACCGGGCTCAAGACCAATGGTCCGCATAGGCAATTTATGCAGATTTGTCAGCCCCATGACCATGTGACCGCCAGGCGCGGAGCCCTGTGTTGTGACGATGAATTGCTGGCACCGGCCGGACGGGGCTGGTATCGCTCCGTCGAGTCCCGTTGCGATGCCGGGTGTCGCATGATCAGCGTGACAGGAGATATGTATGCAATCCGATCCCGCCCGCCGTGCGCGCGGCGCCAAGAAGATTGGCGAAATTCTCGGCCAGCCGCCGGAGCAGGTCGAGCGCAATCTGGGCGATATCGCGCCGGGGCTTGCGACCTACATTCTCGAAACGATCTATGGCGACATCTATCAGAGCCCGGTGCTCGATTCCAGGACGCGCCAGATCGTGACGGTCGCAGCGCTTGCGACATTGGGAACCGCCGCGCCGCAATTGCGCACCCATATCGGCGGCGCGCTGCGCTGCGGGGCGTCGCGCGAGGAACTGGTCGAGGTCATGATGCAGCTCGTGCCTTATGTCGGTGTCGCCGCGGCGATCAATGGCGTCACGGCCTGCCGCGAGGTGTTTGCGGCCGAAGATCAGAAAACCAAATCCTGAGCATCGAGAGTTCCTGACATGCCGGTCTGCAAGGGCGTTCGTGAAATTGCGACACTGGATTGCCGCGGCGGCGGCCAGGTCACTGTCGACGGCGGCTATGCCTATATAGGCCACATGAAGGCGCCGAGCGGCACGTCCATTGTCGATGTGCGCGATCCGGCCAGGCCGGAAATCGTTGCCAAAATCAAGATTCCGGACGGCATCCATTCACACAAGGTGCAGGCCGCGAACGGGATCATGCTGGTCAATCACGAGATCGTCTCCAAGGAGACGGCGGCCGCGAACGGCCTGCGCGGCGGGCTCGGCATCTACGATGTGAGCAATCCGGCCGCGCCGAAGGAAATCAACCGTTGGCAATGCGACGGCACCGGCGTTCACCGTTTTACCTTCGACGGCCGCTACGCTTACATCTCGCCGGAGATCGAGGGCTATATCGGCAATATCGTGATGATCCTCGATCTCGCCGACCCGATGCGGCCGCGTGAGGTCGGGCGCTGGTGGATGCCGGGGCAATGGACGGCCGGCGGCGAAACGCCTTCATGGAAAGGCCGTCAGCATCGCTGCCATCATGCCATCCGCCATGAGAACCGCTTGTATGTCAGCTACTGGCATGGCGGCGGCGTCATTCTCGACATCGCGGACATGAGCCAGCCGAAGCAGGTGGTCGGCTTCAACTGGAGCCCGCCGTTTCCGTGGCCGCGGCATTCGGTGGTACCGGTGCCGTTTCCGATCAACGGCCGCAATTACCTGATCGTCGCCGACGAGGACGTGAATCCGCTCGATATCGAGATGGCGCCGGAATTGGCCGCCTTCATCTGGATGGTCGATGCGACCGACGAGACGCGCCCCGTTCCGGTCGCGACCTTCCAGGTCGAAGGCATTCACGGCCACCGCAATCCGGAAATGACCGGCTGCCATCAACCGGTGGAGAAGGTACGCGGCACGGAGATTCCGGTCGCCTGGTTCGCGCAGGGATTGCGTTTCGTCGATTTTTCCAATCCGATGGCGCCGCGCGAAAGCGCGCACTACATCCCGGATATTCCAAAGGGATCGGACCGCGTTTCCAGCAACGATGTATTCCAGGACGACCGCGGGCTGGTCTATCTGATAGACCGCATGGGCGGGTTGTCGATCGTGGAGCGGGTGTAGGCGGCGGTCTTGAAGGCCACCAATCGAACCACCTCCTGACTTACGGATACTGTCGGGGGCGTTGTCCCACCTCGGGCCGGCAACCGAGACGCTGCCGATGCGCTTGAGCTCAACCGGCCTTTCGGCGGCCGGTTTCATCGTGGACATTGGTCCGCATCGCGCCGCATGGCGTCTTTTGCTGATTTTAAGCCGGTTCCAGCGCTTCCATGACGGCATGCGGAACCCGCATTGCTGACCGATGGGGTGAGGCGGTTTTAACCCTCCGTCAGGTACTATTTGCTCAAGAAGGCGGCGGACCGGTTTCTCGGTTATAGAGGTCGGGCATCGCTGGATGATTCGGGCCTGTGCGGTCGGCTGAGCGGGAGTGATGAAATGCCACTGGCAGCAGCGCTGAAAGTGCTGGTTGTGGACGATCAGACGAGCGTCCGGCAGATGACCAAGCTCGCCTTGCAGGAGATCGGCGTCCGCCACGTGCAGGAGGCCGAGAACGGTGTGGTCGCGCTGAAGCAGGCGACCATTCAACCTCTGGATTTGATTATCTCCGACTACAACATGCCGGAAATGGACGGTCTGGGATTGCTGCGTGCCGTGCGCGCGCATCAGGCCGTGCGCAAGCTGCCGTTCATCCTGCTCACCGGCCGTGGCGACCGCGAACTGGTGGTGAAGGCCGCGCAGGCGGGGGTGAACAATTATCTGGTCAAGCCGTTCACGCCCGCGATCCTGAAGGAAAAGATCGAGCAGGTTCTGGGCAAGCTGACCTGACCGGTCAACCTACCGGTGCGAGACGCCGATCAGCTGATCGAGCTTGGCCGCATCGCGTTGTAATTCCTCACTCGAACCGTCATAGACGATGCGGCCGCGATCCATGACCACGGTGCGCGGCGAAATCTGCAGAGCCACGCGGGTATTCTGCTCGACCAGCAGCAGCGCCAGCCCTTCGGCTTCGGCCAGGCGTTTCACGGCGCGGGTGAGTTCCTCGACGATCACCGGCGCCAGACCTTCCGACGGCTCGTCCATCAGCAGCACCGCCGGATTACCGACCAGCGCGCGGGCAATCGCCAGCATCTGCTGTTCGCCGCCCGAGAGTTGATTGCCGTAATTGGTCTGGCGTTCTTCCAGCCGCGGAAACAGCTTGAAGACGGCCTCGATGGTCCAGCGCCCGGGCCGCACCGCGACCTGCAGGTTCTCAAGCAGGGTCAGGGACGGAAAAATTTCGCGCTCTTGCGGCACATAGCCGAGACCCGCCCAGTTGCGGCGATAGGCGACGAGCCCGCCGATATCCTTGCCCTGCAGGCGGACATTTCCGCCATGCAGCGTGGTGTGGCCCATCACCGTCGCCAGCAGTGTGGTCTTGCCGACGCCGTTGCGGCCGATGATCGACAGGCTCTCGCCTTCCTTCAGCGTCAGCCGGACGTTTTCAAGAACCACGGTCTCGCCATAGCCGGCCGAGACGTTGTCGAGTTCAAGCGCGATCGGAGCGGTCACGGCGCCACCTCGTGATGATCCTGGCCAAGATAGACGGCGCGCACCTGCTCATCCTTGGCGATCTGCTGCGGCGTTCCCTTGGTGAGGATGGCGCCGGCGACCAGCACGGTGATTTCCTTGGCGAAGCGGAACACGACATCCATGTCGTGCTCGATGATGAGCACGGCGATGTCGGGGTCGAGACGTCCGATCACATCCAGAATGAGATGGCTTTCAGAGGAGGGCACGCCGGCCGCAGGCTCGTCGAGCAGCAGCAGGCGCGGGCGCTGCGCCAGTGCGATCGCAATCTCGATCAGGCGCTGGCGGCCATAGGGCAACTCGTTGACGCTCTTGCCGGCGTCCTCGCCCAGCCCGAGGGAATCGAGATGCTGAAGCGCCTCCGCGATCACGGCCCTTTCCGCGCCGGCCGCCCGCCACAGGCGATTGCTCGCGCCGGTGCGTTCGGCGATGGCGAGATAGACATTTTCGATCACCGTGAGGCCGCGGAACAGCTGGTTGATCTGGAATGTGCGCGCCATGCCTCTGCGGGTGCGCGCGGCCTGCGGCAGCTTGGTGACGTCCTCGCCGTTGAGTAAAATCTGTCCGGAGGTTCCGGTCAGTGCGCCGGTGATCAGGTTCACCAGCGTGGTCTTGCCCGCGCCGTTGGGTCCGATCAAGGCGTGACGCGCGCCCTTTTCCAGAGTCAGATTGATATTGCGCGACACCTGGATGGCGCCGAAATTCTTGTTGAGGTCGCGAATCTCGAGCACGTGGGCCATCACGAGGCCCTCTTTTTCGAGATGTAGCGGCCGATGTCCTCGAACAGGCCGAGCAGACCACGGCGCGCGAACAGGACGGTCACGACCAGCAGCAGACCGACACCGAACTGCCAGAATTCGGGGCTCCATTTCGCCAGGTCGTCTTCCAGCACCATGTAGATGACGGCGCCGACAAAGGCGCCATAGAGGCGTCCGGTGCCGCCGAGAATAAGAATGACCATCACCGCCGCCGAGCGTTCGAACTCGAACACGCCGAGCGTCACATAGGCGTTGGTCTGTGCGTTCAGGGCGCCGGCTACGCCGGCGATCGCGGCCGCGATCGTATAGGCGACGACCAGATGCCGATGCACGGGCGCACCGATGGCGTGCATGCGCCGCACATTTTCGCGAATGCCGGTCAGCGCCTCGCCGAACGGGGAATACACGATCCGCCGCACGATCATGAACACGACGAACAGCACCGCCAGCGTGTAGAGATAATTGGTCTTGCCGTAGAGATCGTACTCGAACACGCCGAACAGCGGAGCGATCACCATGCCCGGCAGGCCGTCATAGCCGCCGGTGATGTCCGAGCGCAGGTTGCCGAGTTCCATCAAAAGGACGGCGGTTGCCAGCGTCAGCATCAGCAAGGTGAAACCGCGATACCGCAGCAGAACCCAGCCTGACACGAATCCGGCCAGGGCGGCGACGGCGGCGGCCGCGAAAAGGCTGGAGATCGGCTCGTTCCAGCCCGCGCGGATGACCAGAAGCCCGACGGTATAGGCGCCGAGACCAAAAAACGCGGCATGTCCCAGCGTCACGATGCCCGCATAGCCGAGGATCAGATCGAGCGAGAGTGCGAACAGTACCATGATCAGCACTTGCGATCCGAAAGTCAGGCGGTCGGGCAGGAAGAAATAGACCGCGATCGCCAGAATCCAAGGCAGGGCCTCCGCCGGCTTGAAGCGGTGACGGTTGAGCAGGAAATCGACGCCGCGTCCCGACAGCGAGGAAGCCGCGGCCTTGTCGTCGCGCACAGTGTTACTCTCGGCCATAAAGACCTGCCGGTTTGATGAGCAGCACCGCCATCGCGATGGCATAGATGAAGAATCCACCGGCTTCGGCGTAAAGATACTTGCCGGTGGTGTCGAAGATGCCGAGCACCAAAGCCGCCACCAGCGTGCCTTTCACGCTGCCGAGTCCGCCGACCGACACGACCAGCAGGAACAGCACGAGATAGACCAGTGCGAAGGTCGGCGTCAGTCCGAGCAGATGGATCGACAATCCGCCGCCGAGCGCGGCCAAGCCGCTGCCGACCGCGAAGGTGAGGGTGAACAGCAGGTCGACATTGATGCCGACCGATTGCGCCATGCGGCGGTTGTCGACCGCGGCGCGGATCTTGGCGCCGAGCGTGGTGCGCTCGAAGCCGTACCACAGGGCGATCACCAGCGCGAAACCAATGAGAATCAGAAAGGCCCGATAGGTCGGCACTGTCCGCAGGCCGATGTCGATATGTCCCGCAAGCCAGTCCGGCATCGTGATGTGCTGCGGAATCGGGCCGAAGAAATAGGTGGCCCCGGCAATGGCCATGAAGGCGAGGCCGATGGTGAGCAGCACCTGATCGAGCTCGCCGGCCTTATAGAGCCGCGCATACAGCGTCCGCTCGAACACCACGCTTACCGCGCCGATGACGAAGAACGTGAGAGCCAGCGCGGCAATGAACGGCACGCCGAAGTACCGCATCGCGGTCAGCACGACATAGCCGCCTGCCATCGCAAACGCGCCGTGTGCGAGGTTCACGAAGCCCATCAGACCCATGGTGACCGACAAGCCCACGGATACGATGAACAGGAACATGGCATAGGCCAGCCCGTCGACCAGAATGCTGGCAATCGAACCGATCAAGTCCCCAATCCCGCTATTTGAGCCAGATATGAAGTCGCCGCGGAAACGATCCGCGGCGACAACGCTTCGCAGACGGTTATTTGTTACAGCGGCTCAGTTGCCGCCGCAACGTCCCACCTTAAGCTCCTTGCACTGGTCTTTGACCTGCTTGACCGTCCCGAGAACTTTGAGGCCCAGCGAGCCATCGGCCTTTTTGTAGACCTCCATGGCGTGCTCGTCCTGGACGATGTCGCGGGTGGCCGGATCGATCGAGACCTGGCCGCGCGGACCGTTACCCTTGTAGTTCTTCAGGGTGTCGACGACTTTCTCGCCGTCGCTGAAGTCGCCCTTCAGCTTCTTGATGGTGTCGAAGATCGCCGCCATCGTGTCCCAGCCTTGTGCGGACATGAAGTCGGGGATGAAGTTCTTGCCGTATTCGGCTTCCCACGCTTTCACAAATTCCTTGTTGGCCGGATTGTCGAGGTCCTTGGAATAGTGACCCATCACGATCGTGCCGATGGCGGCATCGCCCATCGCCGGCAGCTTGTTGTCGGGCGCCACGTCCATCGGGCCAATCAGTTTGATACCAGCCTGCTTCAGGCCGACTTCGCCGTAATACTTCACCACGGCCGAGGCATGCGAGCCCGACGGAATGAAGACATAGAAGCAATCCGGCTTGGCATCCTTCACGCGGGTGAAGAACGGAGTCATGTCCGGCACCTGTGCCGGGTTGCCCATCGGGATCGACTCGATGACCTTGCCGCCGTTTTTCTCGAAGCCGGTCTTGAACGCTTCGGTCGAGTCTTTTCCGGGCGGGAAGTCGGTGTAGCCCATCGCGGCGGTCTTGCAGCCGAGATTCTTCGCCGCATATTCACCCATCGGATAGGCCGGGTGCCACATGCTGAACGAGAAGCGCACGATGTAGGGCGACAGGGTCGGGATCCATGCCGTTCCGGCATTGGCGATCGCCATCGGCATCTTGGCCTGGGTCAGCACCGGCGCCAGCGCAATCGCGGACGGCGAGAACACGACGCCAGCCAGGATGTTGACCTTGTCGCGCGTGATCAGTTCGGTCGCCACGGTCTTGGCGTTGGCGCCCGAGGGCGGACCTTCATCGCGCTTGACCAGTTCGACCTTGTAAGGAGCGATGTCCTTGGCGTGCAGCTTCACATACAGATCGAAAGCCTTGTCGATCTGGGTTCCAAGGTCGGCATTGACGCCCGAATAGGGCAGCATCACGCCGATCTTGACGGTTTGAGCCTGCGCTGTGCTGCTCATGACCAGAGCGAGCGCAGCCAGGCTGGCCAGATGAAATCGCTTCATATACTTCTCCTCCCAAGAGAATGCTGTATCGCATTGCGATACAATGCAGGACGTCGCACCCAGTGAATGGGGCTACCGCCCACCTACAGCCGCGCCGGTTTTATGCCATTTCGGCGGTATTGGCGAGGCCGTTATGCGTCGCACCCAGTACCCTTCGCCGCCGCTCCATGCTGAATAGATACGCATCGGCTTCCCGTGTTCGATTAGCGAACATCGCGAAAAGAACTGCAAAACGACGCGCCAAGCGAATGGAACCTCCAACGTTCGCACCAATGTCAGCATGATTACAGAAGCGATTATGCATTCTCAAAATTTATATTTCTGATGCTGCCCATTGATAGGGTGAATGTCAGCGCCGACACCGGGAACGCCGGTGACAGGGAGGAAATGACGTGAAGAGTTTGGAGCGCGACTATGACGGCATCATTATCGGCGCCGGCCAGCACGGCCTGGTGCTGGGCTCGTATCTCGCCAAAGCCGGCCTCAAAATCTTGCTGGTCGACCGGCGGCTGACCTATGGCGGCGGGTTGTGCACGCGCGAAGCTACGCAGCCCGGCTTCTATCACAACCTGCATTCGATCAATCATTTCCACATCACCGAGACTCCCTGGTTCAAGGATTTCAATCTCGGCGAGAAAGTCACCTACATCACGCCGCGCTACGAACTGGGGCAGGCGCATCTCGACGGCACCGCGCTGGTGCTCGGCCGCGACCTTGAGGAGACCGTCGCCAACATCGCACGCTTTTCGCAGAAGGACGCCGACACATTCCGCGAGTGGAATCGCAAGGCCGAGGAGATGACGGCGCGCATCCTGTTGCCGGAGCGCTATTCCGACCCGCTGCCGCAGACCGAGCGCGAGGCTCTGCTGTCGAACAGCGCGCTGGGCCGCGAATTTCTGGATGTGACCAATCGCCAGCCGCTCGATGTGGTGGAGCAATTGTTCGAGAACGAGCATGTGCGGCTGCTGTTCCTGTTCAAGGTCTCGCTGTTCGGAACCTGGCTGACCGACACCATGTCGAAGACGAGCCCGATGGGCGCGGTGATCCGCGCCTTCGATCTGGAGAGCGGCTATCAGCTCTGTCAGGGCGGTTCGTTCAATCTGGCGCGCGGCCTGATGGAGACCTTCATCGCCGCCGGCGGCGTGTATCAGCCGCAGGTCAGCATCGACCGCATCGTGGTCGAAGGCGGGCGTGCGACCGGCATCGCGCTGGCCGATGGCCGCACGGTGAGAGCCAAACAATTTGTTGCCTCCACGATCGACGTCCACCAGACTTTCGAGAAACTGGTCGGGCGCGAGCAATTGCCCGAGGCCTATCGCAACAAGCTCGATGGTTTTCAGTACACCGCATGGACGCTGTTCGGCCTGCATCTCGCCTTGCACGAAAGCCCGCGCTTCGCGGCGGAAAAGTTCGATCCTAACATCAATCGCGCGATGAAATGGAGCATCGGAGCCGACACGATGGAGGATCTGTATGCCGCGCATAAGGACGTCGAGGCGGGGCGTGTGCCGAAGCTGATCCAGTTCGGGTCGGGGCCGCTCAGTCTGCTCGACCCGACACAGGCGCCGTCCGGCAAGCACACAACTTATGCCTGGCACGTCATGCCGCTGCTGGAGGACATGCCGGAGCGCGACTACGAAGCCTTCAAGGAGGATTTCGCCGACCAGATCCTGGAGACGTGGGCGCGCTATTGCCCGAACATGACGCGCAAGAATGTCATCGGCCAGCACGTCTACACCGCGCGCGAATATGTGCAGGAACTTCCCAACATGCGCGGCGGCGACATCTTTATGGGCGCGTTCAACGCCGAACAGGTGATGTACAATCATTTCGGCTATCGCACGCCGGTGACGAATCTCTACATGGCGGGCTCCGCCTGTCATCCCGGCGGCGGGATATCGGGCGGCGCCGGCTATATCTCCGCCGGGCTGATCGCCAGGGACCTCGGCCTGAAAACCTGGTGGACGCCCTGGAATGCCCGCACGGCCATCGACGCCCTCCCGAAGAACTGAGCCACACCATGAATGCGACAGATCGGAATTCCCAGAATCTCGTCTTTCCCTCGCTCTCGGGACGGGTCGCCATCGTGACCGGCGCCGGGCAGGGCATCGGCCGCGTGTTTGCGAAGGCGTTTGCGAAATCCGGTGCCATTCCAGTGATCGCCGAACGCAATATGAAGAATGCCGAGAGCGTGGCGCAGGAGATCGTTGCCGATGGCCGGCAAGCCGTCGCGATCGAGACAGATGTGGCCGATCCCACCTCGATCCAGCGCATGGTGGCTGCGGTCGATGCGCGCTTCGGGCGTATCGACGTCCTGGTCAACAATGCCGGCTTGTTTTCGACGCTGGAGATGCGGTCGTTCGACCAGATTCCGCTGGAAGAATGGGAGCGGGTGCTGCGTGTGAATGTCACCGGCCCCTTCCTGTGCGCCTGCGCGGTGCTGCCCGCCATGAAGCGCGCGAAATGGGGCCGTATCGTCAATATCGCGTCGGCGGCGGTGCCGCTGGGGCGTCCCAACTATCTGCACTACATCGCGTCCAAATCCGCGTTGCAGGGCATGACCTATTCCATGGCGCGCGAACTGGGGCCGGACGGCATTGCGGTCAATTCGCTCTTGCCGGGCGCGACCTTCACCGAGATCGAGCGCAAGACCGTGACGCCGCAGCAGAAGGAGCGCATCATCGGCATGCAATGCATCCCGCGCGCCGAGACGCCGGAAGATCTCGTCGGCACCGTGCTGTTCCTGTCCTCCGACGCCACCGGGTTCCTGACCGGCCAGTCGATCGTCGTGGACGGTGGGGCAACGCACCGCTAACAAGATGGATCACAGAGCGTTCAGTCCGGCCTGCAACATGTCCTTTCGTTTCATCGGAAAATCGCTGCCTCGCACCGAGGATGTCCGCCTCACGCAGGGGCTCGGCCGCTATACCGGCGACCTCGTGCCGCCCGGGCATTGCCGTCTGTACGTGCTGCGCTCGCCGCATGCGTCGGCGCGCATCCTTAGCATCGACGTGTCTGCCGCGGAGCGGGCACCCGGCGTGCATCTGGTGCTGACTGGCAACGATCCGCGCGTCCTGGCGCTGGGCTCGATGCCCTCCAAGGTGAAGCGCCAGACGCCGGACGGAAAGCCGAATTTCGAGCCGCCTTATCGCGCCCTGAGCGCGCAGGCGCAGTTTGTGGGCGACGGCATCGCCGCGATATTCGCCGACACGCTGGATCAGGCCAAGGATGCCGCCGAGCTGATCGAGATCGATTACGAGCCCCGGCCGGCCGTCACCGAGACCCGGCATGCGGCGGATGACGGCATGCCGCAGGTCTGGGAGCAGGCGCCCAACAACGTCTGCTTTGTGTTCGAGGCCGGCAATCGTGCGGCGGTCGCCGCGGCGATGGACAAGGCCGCGCACAAGGTCAGCCTGACCTTCGACATCAACCGCATCACCGCGGCGCCGATGGAAACCCGCATCGCCATCGGCTCCTACGATCCGACCGACGATGCCTACACATTGCAATGCGGCCTGCAGAACCCGCACGCCGTGCGGGCCGATCTCGCCGATGCTGTCCTGAAGATCGGCGGCAACAAGGTGCGCGTGATCGCGCCCGATGTCGGCGGCGCCTTCGGCCTGAAGGAATCGCCTTTTGCCGAATACGTGCTCACCCTGATCGGTGCAAAAATCATCGGCCGCCCGGTCTACTGGACGGCGGATCGCAGCGAGAGCCTGGCCTGCGACTATCACGCACGCGACAATCATTCGACCGTCACGCTCGGTCTGGATCGCGACGGCATCTTCGTCGCGTTGGATATCAGGACGGTCGCCAATATCGGCGCCTATATCTCGACCAACGGCCTGCATTCCTCGACCAACAATCTCGGCGGGCTGTCGGGCGTCTATCGCACGCCGCATATTCACGCGCATGTCACCGGCGTCTTCACCAACACGCCGCCGACCGCGCCGTATCGCGGCGCCGGTCGCCCCGAGGCGACCTATGCCATTGAGCGCATCATCGACGTCGCCGCCCAGCGTCTGGGGTTTGACCGCGTCGAGCTGCGCCGGAAAAACCTGATCTCGCCCGGGCAAATGCCCTACAAGACCGGATTCATCTTCACCTACGATTCCGGCGAGTTCGCGCGCAACATGGATATTGCGCTCGAGGCCACGCGCTATGCCGAGTTTGCGAAGCGCCGCAAGGCCGCCGCCCGGGGCGGGAAACTGGCCGGCATCGCGGTCGTGAACGCGATCGAGATTTCCGCCGGCCCGGTCAACGCGCCGCTGACCGAAGCCGCGGAAATCCGTTTTGATGCGACCGGCAGCGTGACCGTGACGGTCGGCTCGCATTCGCACGGGCAGGGCCATGAGATCACCTTCAAACAGATCGTGGCGGACTTTCTGGGTCTTGCGCCGGACGACATCAGCGTGAAATACGGCGACACCGATCGCATCGAGCACGGCACCGGCACCTTCGGCAGCCGGTCGGTCATCGCCGGCAGCGTGGCGCTCAACAAATCGGCCGACCGGCTGATCGAGCGCGGCAAGAAGATCGCCGCCGTGCATTTCGAGGCCGCCGCACAGGATATCGTTTTCGAGAGCGGACATTTTGTCGTGGCCGGGACCGACAAGCGCATCGGCCTGAAGGACGTGGCGCGTCTGTCCTACACCTTGCGCGATCCGAGCTTGGACGGCGAGTTCGGCTTTGCCGCCAAGGTGATTGCCGCGCCGTCGGCGCCGACATTTCCCAACGGCTGCCACGTCTGCGAGGTCGAGGTCGATCCGGAAACCGGTCGTTGCGAGATCGTGCAATATTGCGTGGTCGACGATGTCGGCCGCATCGTGAATCCGAAACTGGTGAAGGGCCAGATCCACGGCGGGGTGGCGCAGGGTGTCGGCCAGATCCTGCGCGAGAACATCGCGTATGACAGCGAGGGCCAACTGCTTTCCGGCTCCTTCATGGATTACGGCATGCCGCGCGCTTCCGATTTTCCGGAGATCGTATGCGAAAGCAACGAGGTGTTGACGCCGACCAACCCGCTGGGCGTGAAGGGCGCGGGCGAGGCCGGGACGGTGGGTGCGCTGCCGGCGGTGGTCAACGCCATTGTCGATGCGCTATCGTCGTTTGGCGTCGAACATATTGACATGCCGGTGACGCCGGAGAAAGTCTGGCGCGCGATCCAGGGCGCCAAACGAGGCGCGTGAGAGGACAGTCGCGGGAGTTGCATGCTGCAAGGATCGCCACGCTTCGCCGCCATGGCACTCGCGCTCGGGCTTGCCGCCTGCGGCGGCGTGCATAACCAGCCCACGATCAGGGGCGAAGCCAATATCGTTCCGGCCAGCTACAAGGCCGAGATTCTCGCCTTCCTGCGCACTTATCTCAACGATCCCACAAAGATCCGCGGCGCGTTCGTGTCGGAACCCGCCCTGACGCAGGTGGTCGGCACCCAGCGCTATGCGTCGTGCCTGCGGTTCAACGCCAGGAAGTCGAATGGCGAGTATGAAGGAAGCAAGGACCGGCTGGTGCTGTTCCTGAGCGGGCGGCTTGATACCATGGTGCCGGCAAAGTCCGACCAGTGCGCCAACGCCGCCTACCAGCCGTTTCCGGAACTGGAACGCCTGTCGCGCTGACGCGACAGGCGATGCCACTCATATCGCAAAGAGCCGGATCGCGGACGCCGCGGCCAGAGCGCCGCCGAATGTGATCAGGATATATTCCAGCGCGATCTCCTGCGGCTTTGGCGCGTCCTCGGTGCTCGCTGCGGCATAGGTGCTCCGCACCTCGGCCGGAAAATCCGCGACGCTGACCGGAGCGGAAACCGGCTCCTCGATCGCCGCAGATCCGCCCAGATAGTGCATGATCGTGGCGGCCGCCAGCGATGGCGAGGGCGCGGCCCGGTCGAGTTCGTTGAACTCTTCGGACGAAACCACGGGCGCCGCCTCGCCGCCGGTTTCGCGTGTGGTGCGCACAACGATTGACGGAATCGGCTCGTCGGGATCGCCGATTTCCGCGGCCGGCGCGGTGGTCTGTGGCTGTTGTTTCGCTGTTTTTGATTTTGAACTGCGCAGGCGCTGGTTTTTCCGGGCAGAGAGTTCGACAGCCGGTGCGCCGGACATTTTCTGGCTGGCCAGTCTGACATAATCCTGAATCAGCATCGGTTTTTCGGCCGACGTCGCGGTTGCGGGTTCGCAGAGATATCTGTCGTCGGTGCAGGCTCTGGACAATGTGACGTGGAATGTTCCCAGCACCAGAGCCGCGAGAGCGGTCGCGATCGCGAAATGCGCCTTCATGTCACCCTCCCTGTTTGGGCGGGCAATTCACGCGCGCGGCTGGGGCCGCGCGTTGACCGTTCCGGGGTATTTTGAGGGCGGGCAAGGCTGGGCCGGGACGCGGATATCCACAGTCACGGGGCTGTCATCCTCCTGTAACGCGCGCTCTTTAGTCAGGGCGCGTGCCCGTCAGTCTGGCGGGCCCCGTTCGTCAAGTTCCTCGACGGTCCCGTCTGCCGGTGGCAGACGGGACCGTTTTTTTTACAGCAGGGCCGATGGCCTTTCTGCCGTGCGGTAGACCGCCAGCGCGGCGTCCACGCCGGCGCCAGGTCTGGCGCTGAATCCGCATTGCCTCAGGCAGGTCTCCAGTGCCGCGAGGCAGATGAGAACATTCTCCTTGCGGCAGACATAGCCCATCGTCCCGATGCGCCAGATTTTTCCGCGCAACGGTCCGAACGAGGTGCCGATCTCGATCCCGAAATCGTGCAGCATCATCCCGCGCACGGCTTCGCCATCGACCCCTGCCGGAATGACCACGCCGGTCACATTCGGCATCTTGTTCGCCTGGTCGCCGAACAGGTCGAGTCCCATGGCTGTGAGGCCGGACGTGACGGCGTCGCTCGCCAGCCGGTGCCGGGCGAAACACGGCTCGAGTCCTTCCGCCAGAACCAGGCGCACGGCTTCGCGCGCGGCATAGAGCATCGAGGTCGCCTCGGTGTGATGGTTGAGCCGGCTTTCGCCCCAGTAATCCATCAGCATGCCGAGATCGAAATAATTCGACTGGATCACCGGCGCGTTGCCGTCCACGAAATCGTCTGGCCGGATCCCGGCCTCGATATGCTTGCGCGCCTTCACCACGTCGGCGACGCGCTCGTTGAATGTCACCGGCGAAGATCCGGGCGGTCCCGACAGGCATTTCTGCAAGCCTGCCGACACCGCATCGAGCTTCCAGGCGTCGACCGCGACATCCATGCCGCCGAGCGTCGCGGTCGCATCCACATAGAGCAGCACGTCGTGGCGGCGGCAGATGTCGCCGATGCCGGCCAAGGGTTGCGCCATGGTGGTCGAGGTGTCGCCATGCACGATCGCCAGCACGCGCGGCTTGTGCGTCTTGATCGCGGTTTCGATCTCGTCGGGCGTGAACACCGTGCCCCAATCGCGATCGAGTGTGATCACGTCGGCGCGGCAGCGGCCCGCGATTTCCGCCAGCAGATATCCGAAACGGCCGAAATTCGGCACCAGCACCTTGTCGCCGGGCGCGATCAGCGACACCAGCATCGCCTCGATGCCGGCGCGCGCCGTGCCATCGACCAGAAACGACCAGCGGTTCTTGGTGCGATATAGCTGGCGCAGCAATTCCATCGTCTCGTTCATATAGGCGGTGAAAGCTGGATCGAACTGGCCGAGCATCGGCATCGACATCGCGCGCAGCACGCGTGGATCGACGCCGACCGGTCCCGGCCCCATCAGCAGACGCGGCGGCGGGTTGAGTTCGCCGAACAATTCAGACATGGGCGGCTCCCCGCGGCTTGGCGAATTCCGACTTGGCGCGCGTCACATAGGCGCCGCCGCCTTCCGCGCCGACGAGTTTGCCGTCACGCACAACGAACTTGCCGCGCACCATGGTGGAGACCGGCCAGCCTTTGACCTTGATGCCTTCATAGGGCGTATAGTCGCTGCCGCCATGCATCAGCGATTGCGAGATGGTCTGTTCCTTGTCCGGATCCCAGATCGCGATATCGGCATCGGCGCCGACAGCGATCGTGCCTTTCTTGGGATAGAGTCCGTAGGTGCGCGCATGATTGGTGGCGGTCAGCGCCACGAACTCGTTCAGGCTGATGCGTCCTTTGCCGACGCCTTCCGAGAACAGGATCGGCAGCCGCGTCTCCACGCCGGGAATGCCGTTCGGCACCCAGCGGAAGCTGGTGCGGCCTTTGGGCGCCAGCTTGCCCTGCGGGTCGTCGTATTTGAACGGACAATGATCCGACGAGAACAAGGAAAAGACGCCTTGCTGCAGGCCCTGCCAGCAGGCCTGCTGACTCGCCTTGTCGCGCGGTGGCGGGGAGCAGACATATTTCGCGCCTTCCATGTTGAGGCCTTCGAGATCCTTTTCGGTCAGAACCAGATATTGCGGACAGGTCTCGCCGTAGACTTTCAGGCCGCGCTGCTGGGCGCGGCGGATTTCCTCCATCGCCTCGCCGTTCGAGACATGCACGATCATGATCGGCACGTCGACGAGTTCCGACAGCGAGATCGCGCGATGCGTCGCCTCGCGCTCGACCGGAATCGGACGTGACGTGGCGTGGAAATGCGGCGCGGTCTTTCCGGCGCGCTCGAGCTTGTCGGTCAGGAAGCGGATGGCGTCGTAATTCTCGGCGTGGATCATGACCAATGCGCCGGTCTCCCGCGCCACGCTCATGACGTTCAGCATTTCAAGGTCGGACAGCGCGAGGCCTTCATAGGTCATGAACACCTTGAAGGATGTGTAACCGTCCTCAACCAGGGCCGGCAGTTCCTGTCCGAGCACGGCGTCGGTCGCGTCGGCGATGATCAGATGGAACGAGACGTCCACATAGCAATGGCCCTCCGCCTTGGCGTGATAGGACGTCACCACCTGACGCAGCGACTCGCCCTTCTGCTGCATGGCGAATGGCAGCACCATGGTATTGCCGCCGAAGGCCGCCGAGCGTGTCGCCGAGGCGAAGTCGTCGGCCATGACGATGCCGGGACCGGACGGCTGCGCGATATGGACATGGCTGTCGATGCCGCCCGGCAGCACCAGCTTGCCGGTGGCGTCGACGATCTCGGCGGCCGCGCCGAGATTGTCGCCGAGCGCGGCGATGCGCCCGCCTGTGATGCCGATATCGCAAGTGAAAGTGTCGGAGGCTGTGGCGATGGTGCCGCCGCGGATGATGGTGTCGAAGGCCATGGAACGTCCTCTATGGCCTTCTGTATTCCATCTTTTCGGCGGGGTTGAAAGTCGCCGCCGATACGCGTTCAAGCTCAGTTGGTCGCCAGTTTCAGCGGGGCATCGGGCGCCTTCTTGCTGGCTTCGGTCTTGCCGGCCTTGTTGCGCGCCAGCGCCTTGGCCCGTGCGGAGCCCTTCTTGGCCAGCCTTTTGGCCTGGGCCGCTCTTGCCGCCTTGGCGGCCGCCTCGGCTCTCGCGGTTTCGATCAGCTTGAGGATGGCCGGCTCGACTGTCACGTCCACCTTTTCGGCGCTGGCTGTGCGGGACAAGCCCGCCAGGCCCTCGCAGGGCGCGCGCGCCGGCAGATGGAATGACACCTCGATCTCGCGCGGCGCGAGCCATTTTTCCGGTTCGTGACCGGTAATGATGCGGACGTAATTGCGGGTCTCGTCCGGCAGGCTGCCGCGCCCGGCGAGCCAGTTCTGGATGCGCCCCGGTCCCGCATTGTAGGCGGCGGCCGCCAGGCCGAGATTGCCGAACTGGGCATGCAGCATGCGCAGGAAACGGGCCGAGGCCGGCAGCGCCGAGATCGGGTCGAAGGGGTTCGGCAGGCCGATCCAGGCGGCGGTGTCCGGCATGAACTGGGCCACGCCCTGCGCGCCGGCCCGGCTCACGACATGCTGGGCGAATTTGCTTTCCTGCCAGATCAGCCGCGCGAAGAAGCCGACCGGCAGGTCGCTGCGCTGGGCCGCCGCTGCCATCGCCACACAGACGTCCTCGATCGCCACATCGGGCGCCGGCGGCGGAAGCGGTACGGTTGCCGCCCCGCTGTCGGCCGGGTTTGCGGGGGCGTTGTCGAAGGCCTCGTCGGGGTATGTAAGCGACATCTGCAACCCGGACAATTCAGCGGGCGCGGGATCGATCGGCAGGGAAGCGAGTTGATAGGGCGCGTTCGCGCGCGCGTCGGACCAGTCCGAAAATGGAATGCCTGTCGGCAGTTTCTCGCCCGGCCATGGGAAGACGGTGAACACGCACAGGAACAGGGGCAGCGTTGTCTGGCGCAACATACGACAATCCCTTACGAACCGGCGGGAGTTCACGCGCCGGCTCGACAATGTGAGAGATGAAGGTTTAAATCCCGGAAGCGGCTCTTGATCGCCGAAGCCGACCATTTTGTGAATTTTGTGGGGCGGCCGAAGGGTCATGTCGCGGTCGCGGAACATGCGACGTCGCAAAGTTGCCTAGCCTGTCGCGACACGACAGATGATGTCGCGGGTCAGATCGCGGCGGTTCTTTTTTGCGGCGATGCGGGGCGTCCAACCAGTTCGGAATACTCGGCAATCGGGTTCGGCCGTCCGATCAGATAGCCCTGCATCTCGTCGCATCGCTCGTGCCGCAGAATCGCGAGCTGCTCCTTGTTTTCCACACCTTCGGCGACCACCAGAAGATTCAACTTTTGTCCGAGCCCCAGCACGGCCCGCACGATCGCCGCCGACTGGGTGTTGCGTTCCAGGTTAGAAATGAAGGTTTGGTCGATCTTGATCTTGTCGAACGGAAACGACTGCAGATACGACAGCGAGGAGTAACCGGTGCCGAAATCGTCCATCGCGATTCGCACGCCGAGCGATTTCAGCCGGCGCAGAATGGACACAGCGCGCGAATAATCGTCCATCAGCGCGCCTTCGGTGATTTCCAGCACCAGCCGTTCCGGTGCGAGCCCGGTCTCCAGCAGCACGGCGTGAACGAGGCCGACCAGATCGCCGTGCCGGAACTGCACGGGCGAGATGTTGATCGCGATCTGCAACGATTTGGGCCATGACGCCGCTTCGCGGCACGCTTCGCGCAGAACCCACTCGCCGATCGGAATGATGATTCCGTTTTCTTCCGCCAGCGGAATGAACGTGTCGGGCGGCACAAAGCCGCGCATCGGGTGATTCCAGCGCAGCAGCGCTTCGAAGCCGATAATCTGCCCGGTCAGGCGCGCCTGCGGCTGGTAATAGAGCATCAATTCATGGCGCTGCGCGGCGTCCGCCAGGTCGTTCTGCAGGGCGCGGCGGTCATGCAGCAGCCTGTCCATCTCGGCTTCATAGAACCGGATCACGCCGCGGCCTTCCGATTTCGCGCGATAAAGCGCGGCGTCCGCATTTCTGAGAAGCGTTGCGACATCGGCGCCGTCCTGCGGGAAGACGGCGATGCCGACGCTGATGCCGGGCCGGAAATTCCGCCCTTCATAATCAATGTCTTCGGCCATCACGGCGATCAGCCGCTCCGCCATCTGTTTCGCCGTGTCGGGCGAACCTCTGACAATGACGGGAAATTCGTCGCCGCCAAGCCGCGCGAGGAAGGCGTCTCCGGCAACCGTTCTGAGGCGCTGGGCGATCTCGAGCAAGACGCTGTCGCCGGCGGCATGGCCGAACAGATCGTTGACCTCCTTGAAGCGGTCGAGATCCGTGCACAGCAGGGCAAAACTTTCGCCGCTTGCCTTGGCGGTTTCGATCGTCGCCGCCAGCTTGGCATTGAACGCAGCGCGATTCGGCAGGTCGGTCAGCGGATCGTGGTGCGCCAGATGAGTGATTCGCTGCTCGTTTTGCTTTCGTTCGGTCACATCCTCGAGAATGGTCAGCAGGAAATCGGGCTTTCCGTCGGGACCCGGAATCGCAACGCGCTTCGAGCTGATATAGCGCTCGCCCGCTTTCGGCGTCTTGGTGAGATAGGCGCTGACGGTCATGCTCCCCTGTTCGAGCGCCTGTCTGTCCCGCTCCGTGATGACCTTGGCTTCATCCTCGGACACCACGTCGAAAACCGTCTTGCCGATCATGTCTTCCTTTGCATGACGGTAGAATTTCTCGCCCGCGCGGTTCACCAGCACATAGCGGCGCTGCTCGGCGTCCTTGACGACCAGCGCTTCGGGAACGCTGTCAACGACGACATTGAGGAAGTTTCGAGTCTGCTGAAGTTCCTTTTCGGCGCGGCGACGTTGGCTGATGTCTTCATGTGTCGCCACCCAGCCGCCGTCTCCGGTCGGCTTGTTGGTGACGCAGAAGGTGCGGCCATCCGGCAGGTCGGTGATCGTCACCATCGGCTCGTCGGTCTTGAGCATCTGCATCACCCGGCCGATATACTCGCCGATATTGTCGGAGAAGGTTCCGGTTTGCTTGCGATGTTCGAGCAGGGTCCGAAGCGTGCAGCCTTGCTTCACGATGGCTGTTGAGAGACCGTACATCTCGATATATTGGCGGTTGCAGACGACCAGTCGGGTGTCGGCGTCGAACATCGCCAGACCCTGCATCATGTTGTTCAATGCTGAATCGATGCGGTGATTGACGTCCTTCAACTCGTTGGTTTTTTCCGCCAGTCGCGTTTCGCGTTCGGCCAGTGATTCTTCCGAGCGCAGAAGCCGGCGATACTGGCCGTTGAGCGCGGTCAGCAGCAGAAGCGAGCATAGCAGAGCAAGTGCGGTGCCGGTGGCGATCAGCGTGGCGCGGTGACGCCACGTCGTCAGCGCGGCATATTCGGATATGGCGACATTCACGACCAGCGGATAGCCGCGAATGGGCTGGGCCGCGACCAGTCTGGCCGTGCCGTCGAAATAGCCGGGCGACCGGAAGTGCCCGCCGCCCTTTTCCACCAGGCCAAACCAAGGCGAGCCGGCCGGCATCTTGTTGCCGGGAATGCCTTGCGCGTCCGGATGGCGCACCAGCACGGTGCCGTCCTTGCGCAGGAACAGGAAGGACTGGTTCCGCTCCGAGGTGAGGGATTTATAGATATGCTGAAAGTAGCTTAGCTTCACGCCCATCAGCACAACGCCGAGAAAGTCGTTATCCGGGCCGTGAATGCGCTTGCTCATGAACACCGTATGGAAGCCGGAGACGCGATTCAGCAGCAGGCTGCTGACATAGAGATCGCTGCTGATGCTGGCCTTGTGGTGCCGGAAATAGTCGCGGTCCGACAAATCGACGTCCGGAGCCGGCCAGGCGCGCGCCGTGTTGGCGGGTTTGCCGTACTTGTCGATGATGGCGACCACGTCGACCTGCGGAATTCGCGCCATGCGTTCGACAAGATAGTTCCAGGTCGCTTCGCTGCGCATGTTCTTGAGATGGGCGTCGTAGTCGACCGGACCGAAACTGGAGAATTTTTCCTCGATGTCGGTCGCGACGAGATCGATCATGTGGACCGAGCGTGCGGTCTGTTCGGCGAGAACCGTGGCGATGTTCGCCGTGTCGGCGGTCGCCTCTTTCAGTACGTCGTCGCGCAAGGCCCACAGCGTCACGCCGATCGCCACCGCCCCAAGACCGATCAGGCCGACGGCGATGCTGATCAGGGTGCGGAATGTCACGCGGTGCGCGGACGCGAGCATCTGTGCGACTTCGATTTGTGAATACCCGTCGGGCAATCTAAGCCGTCTGCATTTCACTACGCCTAAAGCGGAATTTCGATTGGCCGGTTAGCTGAAGACGGCGTTAACGAGGCCTTTAAATCTTGACGCTTGGCGCGCCGGCCTGTGGAACTCGCTGTAGTCCGAAATGGCCGATACGCGCCTTCCTGCGGCATGCTGGTGCGGGTTCGAGGGGGTGCAACCGAAAATTTCCACCAGCCGTTCAAGCATTAACGAATAATGAATTGGTTGCAGCGTAAGCCACACAGGGCAGAGCCGAGGGGGAGCGCGGTGCTCCGCGATTTCGCAGATCTTCTGGCGGGAAATGACTGGCGCCTGATCGCCGCCGCCGTTCTGGCCGGCGCCGCGATTGTCGTCCTGGCCGAGCGGCTGCGCGCCGGATTCTGGCGCCGGGGCATGGCCGACAGCGATCTGCTCATTCTGACCCTCAACAACATGACCCAGGGCGTGGTCATGTTCGATTCCGCGGGACGGCTGTTGGTCTGCAATGACCGCTACATCGAGATGTACAAGCTGTCGCGCGACGTGGTGAAGCCCGGCTGCACACTGGTCGACGTCATCGACAACCGCAGGGCCAGCGGCAGCGCCGATTTTGACGCCGACCAGTATCGTACCGAAATCCTGGCTGCGATGGCGGCGGGCCAGACCATGAGCAAGGTCATGGAATCTCCGGACGGCCGTGCGATCTCCGTGGTCAATCGTCCGATCGCGGGCCACCCGTTCTGGGTCGGCACCCACGACGATATCACCGAACGTCTTCAGGCTGAGCGCGAAAGCACGTTTCTGGCCGAGCACGAGCGGCGCCGCATCATGATCGAGACCGCCATCGAATCCTTCCGCGAGGGCGTGGATGCGGCCTTGCGGACGGTCAGCGACAGCGCCGCGAAAATGAAGACGACTGCGATGACACTCTCGGCGTCATCCGATCAGACGTCGGCGCGCGCGAGCAGCGCGATGCGGACTTCGCACGACGCATCGGCGAACGTGTTTGCCGCCGCGCAGGCGGCGGAGGGGCTCTTTGGTTCGATCGTCGATATCGGACATCAGGTCGATCATGCGGCGGAGCTGGTGGGGTTGGCGGTGACCGAAGCGGACAGCACCAACCGGGAAATTATTCGTCTGACCGACGCCGTGCAGGAGATCGGCAATGTGGTCAAACTCATTCGTCATATCGCCGGACAGACCAACCTGCTGGCGCTCAACGCCACCATCGAAGCCGCGCGTGCCGGCGAATCCGGGCGGGGCTTTGCGGTGGTGGCTTCGGAAGTGAAGTCGCTTGCGGTGCAGACCGCGCAGGCGACCGAACAGATCGCCTCGCAGATCGCCGCCGTTCAGGCATCCACCACCGGAGCGGTCGAGGCGATCCGGCGCAACAGCGAGCGCATGCAGGGGATCAACAGCTACACCTCCGCGGTTGCGAATTCGCTGGAGGAGCAAAACACCGCCACCGGCGAGATCTCGCAAAATGTCTCGAGTGCCGCCGACGGAACCAAGATCGTGGTGTCTGCGCTCGACGAAGTTACCGCGGCCGTCAACCAGTCGCGCAGCGCGGCCGACACCGTGCTGGCGACGTCATTGGCGGTGGAATCCGCCGCCGTCAGCCTGCGGCAGCGGGTCGAGACATTCCTGCAGAGTGTTGCCGTCTGACGCGGCGCAGATGCGTTCAATGCTTGCGCGCCTGCACGAGATATCCCGCGATCGTCTGTTCGCCCAGCTTGCGGCAGGCTTCCAGCCGGTGCAACCCTTCCACGAGCACAAATCGCTCGCCATCCGCCCGCACCATGATGGGGGTCTTTTGTCCCTCCTGCAGGATGCTGGCGGCGATGTCGTCCACCTTCTTCGGGTCGAGCAGAAGCCGCCGCTTGGTCGGAACGTAGATACGCGCGATCTCGAATTTCTCGATCTTCATCATGGCCGGCATCCTTCGACGCAGCGTATCACGCTTGCGTTGCCGGCGGCGGTCAGCGTTTGTCGGCGGGCGCGGCTTTCTGCGCCTTCAGGCGCTTGATCGCGGCTTCGATGGGACCAAATGGCCCGTATTTGTGCTGCCGCTGGCTGAAGCCGTCGGCATAGGGTCCGTAGGGCGTATCGGCCGATTTGTGCAGCAGGTCGGGATAATCCTTGTCGAGACCCGCGCGCTGTGGCCTGGGCTGCGAAATCACATAGGCGGCGACATCCCAGGCGTCGGCCTGGGTGAGGCGGGGCTGCGTGTAGCTCGTGCCGTTGGGCATGTTGAAATGAATGAAATTCGCCGCCGTCGTCAGCGTCGCCATGCCGGCGCCGTCGTTGAAGCTGTCAGGCCCCCACAAGGGTGGCACCATGTATCCGAGCGACGGGTCGGCCGGACTGCGCCGCAGGCCGAGGCCGCTGGGCGTGTGGCATGACGCGCAGGAGCGCGCGTAGATCGCCTTGCCGCGCACCGGATCGGCGGCACGCTTCAGGTACGGCATCTTGCCTTCGCCAAGTCCCGACAGTTTTTCCCCCGGCTGCACGCCGGTCGACAGGAAGTTGATGTAGGCCACAAAGGCCTTCATCTCGGCCGAGTCGTTCGGCAGCGGTTTGCCGTTCATGCTGCGGGTCATGCAGGAATTCAGGCGGTCTTCGATCGTGATCTCGTGACCGGCTTCCCAGCTATAGTTCGGGAACTGATCCTTCAAGCCCCAGAGCGGGATGCCGAATTTTTTCGTGCCGGCGTTAAGGTGGCAATTGCTGCAGGCGAGATTGTTGCCGGCATAGCGCTTGGCCGGATCGGCGACCACCGGACCGATATGGGCATAAGTCGCGGTGACGAGGTCGCGGCCGCGCCGCACCAGGCGGCCATGTTCGTCGTCGGGCAGGGCGCCGACCTCGGGCACCGACCAGATCGGCAGGCTGGGGATATTGTGCGTTTGCGCGGACGCGCCGTCGCCGGCGACCGTCGCAACAAGAAACAGGCTGGCAAGCCAGAGCGGGCGAATGTCCATCCGTCACATTCGCCCGACACTGGTTGCGGAATGGTTTATGCCGGCATCGGGATCTCGCCGACGTCCTTCGGGACCTTGTAGCCTCGCTGCACCGCCGGGCGCTTGGCGATCTCGAGATACCAGCGCTTCACATTGGGATATTTGTCGAGATCGACGGTCTGCCATTCGAAGCGCGAGATCCACGGCCAGATTGCGATATCGGCGATGGAATACTCGTCGGCGACGAAGGCGCGGCCTTCCAGCCGTTTGTTGAGCACGCCGTAGAGCCGATGCGCTTCCTTGAGATAACGTTCTTCTGCGTACTCGGATTTGCCCTTGTTGTATTTCACGAAGTGATGCACCTGGCCGAGCATCGGTCCGGGGCCGCCCATCTGCCACATCAGCCATTCGATCACGCGGTAGCGCTTCTCGCCGTCCTTCGGCAGCAGTTTGCCGCTCTTGTCGGCGAGATAAATCAGGATGGTGCCCGATTCCATCAGCGAGATGCCGGTGTCGTTGTCGACGATGGCCGGGATGCGGTTGTTGGGCGCGATCTTCAGGAAGTCGGGTGCGAATTGCTCGTCCTTGCTGATGTCGATGGCGTGCGCCTTGTAAGGCAATCCCATTTCCTCGAGCGCGATGGAAGCCTTGCGGCCGTTGGGCGTGGTCCAGGTGTAGAGATCGATCACTATGAACGCTCCTTTTCAGCGGCGTCGTTGGATTGAAGCGGCGGGTTAGCTACCACGATACGTGGAATAGCTCCATGGCGTGAGCAGCAGGGGCACATGATAGTGACCTTCGGCCACCGCAATGGAAAACCGGACCGGGACGACATCCAGAAATGCCGGACTGGCGGATGCGATGTTCGGCGATCTGAAATAATCGCCGGCATGAAACTCCAGTTCATAGGTGCCGATCCGCAGCGGCGCGTCGGCCAGCAGCGGCCTGTCGGTGCGCCCGTCGGCATTCGTGACCGTTTCGAGCAGGAGTCCGCGTGCACTGGCGCCGATTTCATGGAGTGAAATTTTGACGCCATGCGCGGGCTTTCCGCTCAGTGTGTCGAGCACATGCGTGGACAGCCGTCCGTCGGTCTTCGGCGGGCCCGGTCCATCGACCTTGGCCACCAGCCGCAGCCGGGTGATCAGGCCGATTTCGTCCAGCGCGGTCTCGCGTTCCTGATCGGTGTCATTGGCCAGCCGGCGTTCGACATTCCGCAGGATCGAATCCCGCGTGTGCCGCCGCACGCAGATAATGAACGGAAAGCCAAATTTCTCCCGGTAGGCGGCGTTCAGCCTGGAAAAGTGGGCGAATTCCTCCTCGCTCAGCCGGTCGAGCCCGAGGCTGCCCTGTTCGGCCTGGGAGTCCGCCGTGATATCGGGGCGTTTGACCCTGGAGCCGAGCTCCGGATGCGCCCGGATGAAGGCGAGTTGTTCAGATGCCGGGGCAGCGCGGACGGCACCCAGCATGGCCGCATGCAGGGCGGTCACGGTCGGAAAGGGGCGGGACGCGAATGCCGCCTCCGCGACCCAGGGCGCATGCTCGAAGACCTCGCCGATGGCGCTCACGAAGCCCTCGCGGGGCAGCGCATTGAGTCTGTCGAGCGTGAACGGAATCGTCATGTCCGGCGACAATATCCCATAAGTCGGAAAGGCTATTGATAACAATAAGAAAATCGACCCCAAGTTAGGGCTTTGGGAATTCCGGCGCGAATTGTAAGGAAGAGCTTGGGGCCACCAATCCCCGTTTTGAGACGCTCACAATTTTACTCACATCCATTTGAACCGGAACCGCGGGCGCCGCGACCAAACTATGAGCCGACCGTCCTGATGCAGCAGACAGCAGACGAAGTGCTGATCCAAAGGATCGCGGGCGGAGACCGGCTTGCCATGCAGGTGCTGTTCGCACGGCACCATGTACGGGTGTTCCGGTTCGTTCTCCGTCTTGTCCGTAACGAGGCGACGGCGGAGGATCTGATCAGCGAGGTCTTCCTCGATGTCTGGCGGCAGGCCGGGCGATTCGAGGGACGGAGTGCCGTCACAACCTGGCTGCTCGCGATCGCGCGGTTCAAGGCGCTGTCGGCGCTCCGGCGCAAGCCGGAAGCGGAACTGGACGATGAGATGGCGGAAGCGATCGAGGACGTGTCTGACACGCCCGAGGCCGCGATGCAGAAGAAGGATACGAGCGCGATCCTGCGGAAGTGCATTGAAACGCTTTCGCCGGATCACCGGGAGATCATCGATCTAGTCTACTACCACGAAAAGTCAGTCGAGGAAGTAGCCGAGATCGTTGGCATTCCGGAAAACACCGTCAAGACGCGCATGTTCTATGCGCGCAAGAAATTGGCGGACCAACTCAAGGCGGCTGGAATCGAAAGAGGTTGGCCATGATGACGAACGAAAAGCTTTCAGAACGCGAAGAGATCGAATCTCTCTTGCCGTGGTTCGCCGCCGGTACGTTGTCGCGCCGCGACGCCGAGCGTGTCGAGCGTGCGCTGAAGGACGACGCGGAATTGGCGCGACAGTTCGAGTGCGTACGTGAGGAACTAGGCGAGACCATCCGCGTCAATGAATCGCTCGGCGCCCCCTCGGCGCGGGCGATGAAGGCGCTGTTCGAGAAGATCGACGCCGAGGCGCCGACCATGCGCCAGAGCGTGGGTTCGTTCGGTGTCATGAACCGGCTGTCCGCCTTTGTAGCAAGCTTCTCGCCGCGCACGCTGGCTTATGCCGGCACCGCGGCGGCGCTCGCCATCATGCTGCAGGCCGCCGTCATCACCGGCAATTTTATCGGGCAGCCCGACGCCGGCAATTTCCGCACCGTCGCGATCGAGCGCTCCGCGCCGGCCGAGCAGGGCGCCTTCGCGCAGGTCCGTTTCAACCCGCAGGCGACTGCGGCCGATATCACGGCCTTTCTGGAATCCAACAAGGCGACCATCGTTTCGGGCCCGGCGGCCGGCACCGGCATGTATAAGATCAAGGTGTCGATGACCGGCATGCCCAAGGAGCAACTGGCCGAGATCGTCAAGCGGTTGCAGCAGGACAAGGTTGTGGGCCTGGCGGCACCCGCCGAATAGTGGCGGGACGCCTTAAATCGGGCGTCTTGCAGGTCGCAATTTGAACAGGTTCGATTTCAGTTGCGTCATGGAGGCATTTGCCATGCGAACGCAAAAGACAATTTTCGGAAAATGGCTTTGCCTGGCCTTGGGCGCTGCCGCTCTGGGCGGCTTGGGGCTGCCGGACAGCGCAGCGGCGCAATACAGTTCCGGTCCGCGCGCGCCCAGCGTCAATCTAGGCTCGGTCGGTCCGCGCGCGCCGGAATTCCGCACGCCGCGCACCTATTCCACGCAAAGCTATAGCGGCCCGGAATCCGCACCGAAACTGAAACCGAAGCCGAAAACCCGCTCCGTTCAGCCCGACGACGGCAAGTCGTCGGGGCCATCGCAGCAGACGGCGCAGCGCAGTTCCAACGCCCCGCCGGCCGGCGAACGCCGCTTTGTGGCGAATGAAGTGGTGATCGAGGTCGACGGGCGTCCCTCGGCACAGACCGTGGACGCGCTGGCGCGCCGGCATAGGCTCAATCGGGTGGAATCGCAGAGCTTCGAACTGAGCGGCACCACGATGTTCCGCTGGACGATTCCAGACGGACGCTCCATGCAGAGCGTGATCCGGGGCCTTGAGGCCGATCGCAACATCCGTTCCGCGCAACCGAACTATCGCTATCAGTTGCAGCAAGCCGCATCCGTCCCCGCGCGCGGCGATCCGGCGCAATATGCGCTGGCCAAGCTGCGGCTTGTGGAGGCGCATGGCATCACGCAGGGCGATCGCATCCTGGTTGCGGTCATCGATTCAGGCATCGATGCTGCGCATCCCGAACTGGCGGGTGTGATCGCGGATTCGATTGACACCGTCGGCGGCGGCGAGCCTCACGCGCATGGCACCGGCATCGCCGGCACCATCGTGGCGCATGCGCGGCTGATGGGAGTTGCGCCGCGTGCCAAGGTTCTTGCCGTGCGCGCATTCGATCCCTCCGGCGCCGGCGCGGAAGGCACCACGTTCAGCATTCTCAAGGGGCTCGACTGGGCGGTGTCGAAAGGTGCGCGCGTCATCAACATGAGCTTTGCCGGTCCGCAGGATCCGGCCTTGTCGCGCAGCCTGGCGGCCGCGCGCAAGAAGGGTGTCGCGTTGATTGCGGCGGCCGGCAATGCCGGCTCGAAATCGCCGCCGCTTTATCCGGCGGCCGATCCCAATGTAATTGCCGTCACCGCTACCGACGCCGACGACAAGCTGTTCGGCGCCTCCAATCGCGGCAATCATGTCGCGGTGTCGGCGCCTGGCGTGGATATTCTGGTGCCGTCGCCGGGCGCGGCCTACCAGGTGAGTTCCGGCACGTCGTTCGCCGCCGCGCATGTCAGCGGCATTGCGGCGCTGGTGCTGGAACGTGATCCCGGCCTGACTCCGGACGGCCTGCGGCGCATCCTGCTGTCGACGGCGCGCGATCTCGGACCCAAAGGCCGCGACAAGGATTTTGGCGTGGGTCTCGCCGATGCCTATCAGGCCGTGCTGTCCGCCGAGGGCCGGCCGAAGGAAGCCATTTCGTCCAACGACGCCGGAAGCAGGTAGCGGCCGTTGCGCAATCCTGAACAGATGCGGCGCCGGGTGATCGTCTCGGTGCTGGCGCTTGTCGCGTTCACGACGGCTGCGCAGGCCGCGTCGATTTCGGTCGGCGACGGCGATTCCTTCCGCATGGACGGCCAGCGTTATCGGCTGCAGGATATTGACGCGCCCGAACTGCATCAGACCTGCAAGGACGGCGCCGGCCGGGAATGGCCCTGCGGCCATCGGGCACGCGACGAGCTGCGCAAGATCCTGACCCGCGATGCCGTGAGTTGCCGGACCGTCACCCGCGACCGCTTTGGCCGCAATGTTGCGACCTGCAGCGCCGGCGGCCGCGATGTCGGCGAGGTGATGGTGCGCAACGGCTGGGCGACGGCGTACAAGGGCCGGGGCTTTTCCAGCCGCTATGTCAGCGCAGAGAACGAAGCGCGCGCGGCCAGGCGCGGCCTGTGGTCAGGCGCCTTCGAGACCCCGCGCAACTGGCGGCAGGGGCATCCGCGGGACGGCGAGGGGGATATCCTGTCGTCCGATGCCCAGGACTGGCTGCGGCGCAAGACGCAAGCCGTGTCGGACTGGGTGCGGTCGATCTGGTCTGGCCGCTGATCCCTGGCGGTTTATCACTAAGTCATTGATCTAAAATAATAAAAATTTTTTGAACCTCTCCCCGCGGGCGGCGACCAATGCTCATGGGGCCGCGATTGGCCCGCTGACCAAAGGGAGAGAGAGCCATGACCATCCGTTCCAAGATTGCCGCGGTTGCGATTACCGCCATCACGCTGACCGGCGCGTTTGCCGCCACCAGCCAGGAAGCCCAGGCTTCGAAATTCGGCACCGGCCTTGCCATCGGCATCGGTGCGGGCGCGCTGATTGCCTCGGGCGCTTATGCCGGCGGCTATTACGGCCACGGTTACTACGCGCCGGTCCGCTGCCACTGGGTGAAGCGCTTCGACCACTACGGCCACTATCTCGGCAAAGAGCGGATCTGCCACTAAGCACCGCTTCCCGATTTGAGACGCGGTCGGCGTTCGCGCCCCTTCCACCCAGCGCCGATCTGCTTGGCCCGCCCGGCATTGTCCCCGCCGGGCGGGTCTTTAACAAACGTGTGAAGGCGTCACATTCCGTCTGCGGTGACGTTTTAAAATGTGGAAATGGTTTAAACTGCGTCCGCTTGGTGTAGTCGGCGGGTGTCCGCGACAAGAGGGAGGCTTCGATGTTTCGCATGTTGATCTGGTCCGCGCTGATGTTGACGGCCGCGATCTTGCCGGCGTCCGACGCGCGCGCGCAGATGTCCAAGGACGAGATCGTCCGCTCGCTGAAACCGGCCCAGGGCCTGACGCGTTCGCTGACGCGCACGCGCAAGATCGAGGTCATTCCCGGCCAGGAAGCCGAAGTGCTCGACCGCAACAAGGACCTGCCGAAGATCAATCTGACGATCGAATTCGAATACAATTCCGACCGGCCGACGCCGGCGGGCATGCAGCAGCTCGGTGCGCTCGGCGATGCATTGCGCGATCACAGCCTGCAGAGTTTCCGTTTCATGCTGGCCGGCCATACCGATGCGCGCGGCTCCGATGCCTATAACCAGACGCTGTCGGAACGCCGCGCGGCGGCGGTGCAGCGCTTCCTGGCCGGCTCGGCGCAGATCGAACAATCGCGCCTGTCCACCGTCGGCTTCGGCCGCACACGCCTGCTGCGCGACGTCAGTCCGGACGACCCCCGCAATCGCCGGGTGGAAGTCGTCAACTTGCTGAACTGATCACATTGCTTTGAAACCGTTCGAACGCGGGCCGCAACGTCTGCGACCAATTGCTGACACGGCGCATATCGCCCGACGTCTGACCATTTTTACGGGAGACCATTATGAGCGGTCGTAAACAGGTAAGGGTGCAGGGCCTGATGGTCGCGGTGGCGATCGGCTTCGCACTGACGGCAATGCCGGCATGGGCGGCGACGGAAGTCGTGCCGCCCGCGGATCCGGTCGAAAAGGCCGCGTTCGACATGCTCGACAAGCATTGCGCGCGCTGCCACCAGGACGGCAAGCTCACCTCGCGCGAGCGCCCGGCCAAGAATTTCGGCAACGTGCTGAAGCTCAACGAACTGGCCGCCAATCCGAACTACATCCTTCCCGGCAATCCGTTCGGCTCCAAGCTGTTCAAGCAGATCACCGACAAGGAAATGCCCTATGACGTCGCCTATGAAGGCGACACCCGCTACGAGAACGTGTCGGAGCCGGAACTGAAGGCGCTCGAAACCTGGATCCAGCAGCTCGGCAGCAAGTCCGCCGCCGCCTGCGAGGGGCGCAAGTTCGTCAATCATGAAGACATGATCGGCCTGATCGCCTCCGATCTCGACAAGCTGCCGCGCGCGCGCAAGAAGGGCACGCGCTATCTGACGCTGACGCATCTGAAGAACGCCTGCACCGACGACGAGGCGATGAAAGTCTACCGGCAGGGCGCGATCAAGCTGATCAACAGCCTGAGCCGGAACTCGGATATCGTGCGTCTCGAGACCATCGATCCGGAAGAGACGATCATCCGCATCAACATCGACGATCTCGGCTGGGATGCGCGCGACTGGGATACCGTGCTCGCGACCTATCCTTACAACACCCAGCCCGAAACCGAGCTGACGAATGTGCTGAAGAGCGCGGCCGGCAGCCAGATGCCGTATGTGCGCGCGGACTGGTTCGCCTTCGCGGCCTCGCAGCCGCCGCTCTATGACAAGCTGCTGAAGCTGCCGAAGACCTTCCAGGCGCTGGCGCGCGAGCAGGGCGTCGATGTCGACGGCAATATCCGCAAGTTCGTCGCCCAGCGGTCGGGCTTCCAGAAGTCGGGCGTCAGCCAGAACAACCGCCTGATCGAGCGGCATTCCTCGCGCAGCGGATATTTCTGGACCTCCTACGACTTCGCCGGCAACAAGAAGCGCCAGAGCCTGTTCGAATTCCCGCTCGGCCCGACCGGCGCAAACAGCTTCGAGCATGACGGCGGCGAGACCATCTACAGCCTGCCGAACGGCTTCCAGGCTTACTACCTCAACACGGCCAAGGGCGACCAGATCGACAAGGGCCCGACCACGATCGTGCGCGATCTGTCGCGCAAGGATCTGGCTGTCACCAACGGCATCTCCTGCATGGGCTGCCATGACCAGGGCATGCGCAAGGCCAAGGACGAGGTGCGCGATGTGGTGCTTGCCGGTCGCGCCTTCCCGAAGGACATCCGCGACGCGGTGGAAGCTTTGTATCCGCCGACGGAGAAGATGGACCAGATCATCGAGAACGACGGCAAGCGGTTTGCCGACGCGATGTACCGCGCCGGTCTCGAGCCGACCCTCAAGCTCAACGGCGTCGAGATGATCAACGCGCTGGCCAAGCGTTACGAGGACGATGTGGACATCAACCTGGCGGCCGCGGAGTTCGGCATGACCAGGGACGAGTTCAAGGACGCCGCCGGCGACGCCGACCGCAAGTTCAAGTCGCTGATCCGCCGGCTGGAGCAGGGATCTGTCCCGCGCGACCAGTTCGAGGTCACCTACCGCGATCTTGTGAAGAACATCACCGACGAGGAAGAGGTCAGGGTTGCGGGCGCTGCGGCCGGCATCAAGAACGCGGCCAAGCCGGGCGGCGGAGCGGATCTCTCGCTCACCTCCGATCGCGACAGCTACACGCAGGGTGACACGCCGGTCTTCAGCGTGGTGTCCTCCAAGGATTGCTTCCTCACGCTCAGCAATCTCGACGAGAAGGGCACGCTGACGGTGCTTCTGCCGAACAAGTTCCAGCAGAACAACCGCATCAGGGCCGGCCAGGAAGTCCAGTTCCCCGGAGCCAAGGCGCCGTTCCAGTACCGCATGGCCGACCGGGGCGTGGAGACCGTGATCGCTACCTGCAGCGAAGGCAGCAGCGTGGACGGCATCAAGCACGACTTCGGCAAGTCGAACCTGACAACGGTGCAGAACTACACCCGCTCGCTCGCCCGTGCGATCGCGGTGGAAGGCAAGCCGCTGGCGATTGATGTCGCAAAGTCCGGCGGTGCGCCGGTATCCGTGCAGACCGCCAAGGCGCCGCCGGCCAAGCGTGAGATCAGCCGCGCGGCGATCAAGATCGACGTGCGGTAATCGCAGCGGGTATTTGCCAACGGTGCCGGGCTTATGGCACCGCAACAAAAAAGGAGGGCTGGAGACCGTCGGTCTTCAGCCCTCTTGCTTTGAGCATGCGCAAATCCGTGCAGCGAGCTGGTTGCCTCTTTTTGTATCTGCGCGGCCGGTCCGACCGGATGCAACGAAGTTGAACAAAGTCGAAGCCGGGGGAATCCCCACGATCCCTGCCACGGTTCCATCGGAGCCGGCTTTTTCAGCGCGCCTCTTTCCGAAAACCGGCGTTTTCACCAAAATGCTGTATCCGCCAAATATGCGTTGATTTTGCTCTGGACGCTGTGATCGAAACATGCGGAATATAGAATTCTTGTGGGGGACGTCGCATAAATGAGTTCGGAAGTGATCCTCGAAACCGAGGAACTCACCAAGGAATTCGCGGGCTTTGTCGCGGTGAACGGTGTCAACCTGCGTATCGAACGCGGCACCATTCACGCCCTGATTGGACCGAACGGCGCCGGCAAGACCACCTGCTTCAACCTGCTGACCAAGTTTCTCAATCCGACCCGCGGCCGCATCTCTTTCAAGGGACGCGACATCACTGCATTGCAACCGGCGGATGTCGCACGCCTCGGAGTCGTGCGCTCGTTCCAGATCTCGGCGGTGTTTCCGCATCTGAGCGTGCTGGAGAATGTGCGCGTCGCGCTGCAGCGCAAACGCGGCGGCTCGTTCGATTTCTGGCGATCGAGTTCCGTCCTGGACAAATTCAACGACCGCGCCATCGAGCTGATCGACGATGTCGGTCTCGCGGATTTCACCTACGCCACCGCGGTCGAATTGCCCTATGGCCGCAAGCGCGCGCTCGAGATCGCCACCACGCTGGCGCTCGATCCGGAAATGCTGCTGCTGGACGAGCCAACGGCGGGCATGGGCCACGAGGACATCGACCGCATCGCCGCGCTGATCAAGCGCGTCTCCGCCGATCGCACCATCCTGATGGTGGAACACAATCTGAGCGTGGTGGCCAACCTGTCCGATCGTATCACGGTGCTGACGCGCGGCCGGGTGCTGGCGGAAGGCGATTACGCGACCGTCTCCGGCAATCCCGAAGTGCGCGAAGCCTATATGGGGACCGGACATGCTTGATCCGCGCACCGCATTGCTGGCGGTCGACAACCTGCAGGCCTGGTACGGCGAGTCGCACATTCTGCACGGCGTGACGTTCGACGTCTTTCCCGGCGAGGTCGTCACGCTGCTCGGCCGCAACGGCGCCGGCAAAACCACGACTCTCAAGTCGATCATGGGCATCGTCGGCCGGCGGACCGGGTCGGTGCGGTTTGAAGGCGACGAGCTCATCAACAAGCCGTCCAATGTGATCGCGCGTGCCGGCATCGCCTTTTGCCCGGAAGAGCGCGGCATCTTCGCCAGCCTCAATGTCGAGGAAAATCTGCTGCTGCCGCCGCAGGTGAAGCCGGGCGGGTTGTCGCTGGAGCGCATCTTTGACCTGTTTCCCAATCTCAAGGAACGTCTGGGATCGAGCCAGGGCACCAAGCTGTCCGGTGGCGAGCAGCAGATGCTCGCCATTGCCCGCATCCTGCGCACCGGCGCGCGGCTGCTGCTGCTCGACGAGCCGACCGAGGGCCTTGCGCCCGTGATCATCCAGCAGATCGGCAAGACCATCCGCCTGCTGAAAGAGCAGGGCTTCACCATCCTGCTGGTGGAACAGAACTTCCGCTTCGCCCAGACCGTGGCGGACCGCTACTATGTCATGGAACATGGCAAGATTATCGATAAGCTTCTGAACTCAGAGGTCGAGGCCAACCTGGAAAAGCTTCACGACTATCTCGGAGTCTGAAACAGCGCGCTGGTCGCGCTGATAACAAGGAGGAATGACAATGAAACGTGTAATCGGCTTTGCAGCTGTGGCGCTCGCGCTGAGTTGCGGTTCTGTGCAGGCGCAATGGTCCGACGGGGTCATCAAGATCGGCGTCATGAACGACATGTCCGGCACCTACGCCGATCTCAGCGGCCCTGGCTCCGTGCTGGCCGCGCGCATGGCGGTCGAGGATTTCGGCGCAGAGAAGAAGGGCATGAAGGTCGAGATTCTCGGCGCCGATCATCAGAACAAGCCCGACGTCGGTTCCAACGTGGTCCGCACCTGGATCGACGTCGACAAGGTGGACGTGATCGTGGACGTGCCGACCTCGTCCGTCGCGCTCGCCGTCAACGAGATCGTTCGTGAGAAGAACAAGGTGTTCCTGATCTCGGGAGCGGCGGCCTCAAACCTGACCGGCGACAAATGCTCGCCCAACACCGTGCACTGGACCTACGACACATGGTCGCTCGCCAACGGCACCGGCAACGCCATCGTGAAGACCGGCGGCAAGAACTGGTTCTTCCTGACCGCCGACTACGCCTTCGGCCACGCGCTCGAGCGCGACACCGCGGCGGTGGTGGAGAAGAACGGCGGCAAGGTGGTCGGCAAGGTCCGCCATCCGTTCCCGGGCACCGACTTCTCGTCCTTCCTGTTGCAGGCGCAGGCCTCCAAGGCCCAGATCATCGGGCTCGCCAATGCCGGCAGCGACACCATCAACTCGATCAAGCAGGCGTCGGAATTCGGCATCGTGAAGGGCGGGCAGAATCTGGCCGCGCTTCTGGCCTTCATCACCGACGTGCATGCGCTGGGGCTCCCGACCGCGCAAGGCCTGATCATGACCGAAGCCTGGTACTGGGACCTCAACGACAACAATCGCGAATTCGCCAAGAAATTTGCACCGCAGAACAAGGGCGTGCATCCGACCATGGTGCATGCCGGCGTGTATTCCGCGGTGATGCATTATCTGAAGGCGCTGGAAGCCCTGAAGAGCGACGCCGACGGCAAGGCCGTGGTCGAGAAGATGAAGTCGATCCCGACCGAGGACAAGCTGTTCGGCAAGGGCGAGATCCGCGCCGACGGCCGTCATATTCACCCGATGTATCTGTTCGAGGTGAAGAAGCCTGCCGAATCCAAGGGCGCGTGGGATTACTACAAGCTGCGCGCCACCATCCCGGCCAATGAGGCCTTCCGTCCGCTCAAGGACGGCGGTTGCCCGCTGGTGAAGAGCTAACGCGAACAAGGCCGTTGCGGGGCGGGCTTCGGCCCGCCTCGCAGCCCGCCGTCAAACACCATGATCGAAATCTTCGGCATTCCGTCACAGGCGCTATTCGGCCAGCTGCTGCTCGGGCTGATCAACGGCTCGTTCTATGCCTTGCTGAGCCTCGGCCTGGCGGTGATTTTCGGTCTGCTCAACATCATCAACTTCACGCACGGCGCCCAGTATATGATGGGCGCCTTTGCGGCGTTCTTCCTGCTCAATTATCTGGGCTTGAACTACTGGCTGGCGCTGATCGTGGCTCCCGCCATCGTGGCCGCGACCGGTGCGATCATCGAGCGGCTGTTCCTGCGGCATCTCTACCATCTTGATCATCTCTACGGCCTGCTGCTGACTTTCGGGCTGGCGCTCATCATCCAGGGCCTGTTCCGCAACCAGTTCGGCTCCTCCGGGATTCCCTATCCCATTCCCGAGGCGCTGCGGGGCGGGCAAAATCTCGGCTTCATGTTCCTGCCGAATTACCGCGCCTGGGTGATCGTGCTGTCGCTGACCGTCTGTATTGCGACCTGGTTTGTGATCGAGCGCACGCGGCTCGGCGCCTATCTGCGCGCCGCCACCGAGAATCCGACGCTGGTGCGCGCCTTCGGCATCAATGTGCCGCGCATGATCACGCTGACCTATGCCTTCGGCGTCGGTCTCGCCGCGCTCGCCGGCGTCATGGCGGCGCCGATCTACAGCGTCAATCCGCTGATGGGCGCCGACCTGATCATCGTCGTCTTCGCCGTGGTGGTGATCGGCGGCATGGGCTCGATCATGGGCGCGATCGTCACCGGTTTCATGCTCGGCATCGTGGAAGGACTCACCAAGGTGTTTTTCCCCGAAGCCTCCAACACCGTGATCTTCGTCATCATGGTGATCGTGCTGCTGATCCGCCCTGCCGGCCTGTTCGGAAGGACGGCGTGACATGAAGCAGGAAAAGTTCGCGATTGCCGGCCTGCAAACACGCTCGCGCAGCGAGGCGATCGGCTTTGTGCTGATGGTTGCATTCGTCGCTGCGGCGCCGCTCTTCATCTATCCCGTCCTGATGATGAAGATCCTGTGCTTCGCGCTGTTCGCCTGCGCCTTCAATCTGCTGATCGGCTATGTCGGCCTGTTGTCCTTCGGCCATGCTCTGTTCTTCGGCTGGGCGAGCTATGTCAGCGCCTATGCCGCCAAGGTCTGGGGCTTTACGCCGGAACTCGCGATCATCGCCGGAACGCTGGCGGGCGCAGGTCTCGGACTGGTCGCCGGTTTGGTCGCCATCCGCCGCCAGGGCATCTATTTCGCCATGATCACGCTGGCGCTGGCGCAGATGATGTATTTCTTCGCCGTGCAGGCGCCGTTCACAGGCGGGGAGGACGGCATCCAGGCGGTGCCGCGCGGGAAATTGTTCGGCCTGATCGACCTGGCCGACCAGACCGCGATGTATGTGACGGTGGCGGCGATCTTCCTCGGCGGCTTCCTGCTGATCTCCCGCATCATCCATTCGCCATTCGGCGAGGTGCTGAAGGCGATCCGCGAAAACGAGGCACGTGCGGTGTCGCTCGGCTACAAGACCGAGCGCTACAAGCTGCTGGCCTTTGTGCTGTCCGCCGCCCTGGCGGGGACGGCGGGCGCCACCAAGGCGCTGATCCTGCAACTGGCCTCGCTCACCGACGTGCATTGGTCGATGTCGGGCGAGGTGGTGCTGATGACGCTGGTGGGGGGGCTCGGCACCGTGTTCGGACCGGTGGTCGGCGCCTATGTCATCATCGGCATGCAGAATTATCTCGCCCAGTTCGGACAATGGGTCACCGTCATCCAGGGCGTCATCTTCGTGGTCTGCGTGCTGCTGTTCCGCCGCGGCATCGTCGGCGAACTCGCGGCTTTGCTGCGCATCAGGCTGTAGGCATCCCGGAGGGAAGAATGCGAAAGGGCGGCTGGTTGGCCGCCCTTTGCTGTTGCCGACGGTATTACCAGCGATCGCGCCAGTGCCAGAAGCGGCGCGCGCCCGGCGAGGTGGCGTTGAGCTTGGATTTCTGTTCGTCGCTGAGCGAATTGTAGAAGGCCTCGAAGGACGGGCGCACCGTCTTCATCGCCTGCAGCATCGCCTCCATCCGTTTTTCCATGATGGCAAAACGCGCCGTCGGCGTGGCCGGGAATTCGGTCGGGCAGGCGCTGCGCATGGTCTCGGCTGCCTTGGCGGAAGCCGCCTTGTAGTCGTCGAGCTTCTTTTGCTGCGCTTCGTCCGGCTTGATCGCCTGTTCGATCGCGCCGATCCGCCATGCAGCGAAACCGGCCGCGCCGGGGCTGCACATGCGATTATACGCGCCGCGGCCGCGCATCATGCCCGGTCCCATCATCATGCCGGGGCCGAAGCCTGAATCCGTCATGCCGGGACCGCGGCCGGGTCCGCCCGGGCCGGGCTGCGCGGCGGCGGGGGTGAGGAAGACGAGCGCTGTCACTGCGAAAGCGCCCAATGCGACGCGCGTGGCGCGATGCGTGGAAATCGTCATCGGACTGTCCTTTGTTTTGGGTGCTGCCGAACTGCCGCTGCAGAGCGGCCGGAAAAGCGATACAGTTTCCCATCTGGCGGCAGGCGGCGCGTTGCGCTATGTCAACGGGCGAGGCGGTTGGTTAGCGCTTTGAGTTTCCTGCCTTTTTCGCTTCCGACAACTCGATCCAAGGCTTCCCATCATGAGCAGCGTCCTGTTTTCGCCGATCCGGCTCGCCGGTCTCGAATTGCCCAACCGCATCGTGGTCTCGCCGATGTGCCAGTACAGCGCCGACGACGGCTCGGCCACCGACTGGCACCTGGCGCATCTTGCCATGCTCGCCAATTCCGGCGCCGGTCTTGTGGTGCTGGAATCGACGGCGGTGGAGCGCGACGGGCGCATCACACATGGCTGCCTCGGTCTTTATTCCGACGCCAATGAATCCGCGCTGAAGGACGTGATCGCACGCGTGCGAAGGATCAGCAGCGGAAAATTCGGAATCCAGCTTGGCCATGCCGGCCGCAAGGGTTCCTCGCAGCGGCCCTGGGAAGGCGGCGGCGCGCTCAAGCCGGACGAAAAATCCTGGCCGACCATCGCGCCGTCGGCATTGCCGTTTGGCGAGAACTGGCACGTTCCCGGCGTGGCGACGCAGGCCGACCTCGACCGGGTGGTGGCGAGTTTCGTGCAAGCGGCCAAACGCGCGGTGCGGATCGGCTTCGACGCCATTGAGCTGCACATGGCGCATGGCTATCTGCTGCATGAATTCTTTTCGCCGCTCTCCAACACCCGCACCGATTCCTATGGCGGTTCGCTGGAGAACCGTATGCGGCTGCTGCGGGCGGTGGCGCAGCAGGTGCGCGCCGTGGTGCCAAAACACATTCCGCTCGGCGCCCGTATCACCGGCGACGACTGGCGCGAAGGCGGAGTCACGCCGCAGGATGCGATCGCGCTCGTGAAAGCGCTGAAGGCCGACGGACTCGATTACGTCGATGTCTCGTCCGGCGGACTGGCGGCCGATATCCGCAACCCGTCCGAACACGGCTACAACGCCCCGATCTCCGAACGGGTCAAGCGCGAGACCGGCATTGCCGTGCGCGTGGTGGGACTGATCGTGGCGCCGGAACAGGCCGAACAGATCGTCGCCGGCAACAAATCCGACATGGTCGCGCTCGCGCGCGCCATGCTCGACGATCCGCACTGGCCTTGGCATGCCGCGCTGGAACTGGGCGGGGAGGTGGCGCGGCCGCGACAATATCTGCGGGCCGCGCCGAAAATGTGGCCGGGCGCGCAGGTGCGCGCCGGGCGCTAGCGCCGGATGGACGCGGTCGTCTTCACCGCCGTTCTGGTCGCCGCCGCCTGTCACGCCGGCTGGAATGCCGTCATCAAGGTCGGGCTCGACCCGCTGCCGGCGACCACGCTGATCACCACCGGCGCCGGCGTGATCGCGCTCATCCTGCTGCCGTTCACCGGCCTGCCGCCCGCCGCGGCCTGGCCCTGGGTGATCGCGTCGGTGCTGATCCATCTGCTGTATTTCATCGGCCTGAGCGAAGCCTATCGCACCGGCGATCTCGGTCAGGTCTATCCCCTGGCGCGCGGCGCAGCGCCCTTGATGACGGCGATCGCGACCACCGTCCTGATCGGCGAGCACGTCGACGCGATCGGCTGGGCCGGAATCCTCGCGCTGGTCTTTGGCGTGGTGCTGCTGTCGATGCGCGGCGGGCGCGAGCTGGCGCAGGTCGACCGTCGCGCCATCGGCTTCGCTCTGTTCACCGCCGTCACCATCTGCGCCTATTCGCTGGTTGATGGCGTCGGCGCGCGCATCGCCGGCAATCCGCATCCCTATACTCTGGCGATGTTCGCCGGAAACGGCGTCGTCATGCTGCTCTATGCCTTCGTCCGCCGGGGTCCGGGTTTGCTTCCGGCCATGCTGCCGTTCTGGCGCTCGGGCGCGATCGGCGGCGGCTTGCAGCTTCTGTCCTACGGCATCGCGATCTGGGCGATGACGCTGGCGCCGATCGCCATCGTCGCCGCCTTGCGCGAAACCAGCGTGCTATTCGGCGCGGCGATTGCGGTGGTGTTTCTCAAGGAGCCAGTCCGGCCGGTCAGGTTCGTCGCGGCGATCCTGATCGTGATCGGGCTCGCGCTGATCCGGCTCGCCTAGCGCGGCCGCGCGCGGCTTGTAGCCGTAGCGCCTTGCCAGATCCGCCGGGTCGGCGCCGAAATAATAGGCCAACCGCAGCCGCCACATCCGCCAGATCGTGGTCCACAATCCCTGTTCGTCCCAGCGCCGCCCGGACGTCAGCACCCTGGCGCTGAGGCACAAGGGCTGCGAAATCTCCTTCAGCCGCTTCGACATCGCGATGTCTTCCATCAGCGGGATGTCGGGAAATCCGCCGACGCTGATGAAGGCTTCGCGCGTCATGAACATGGCCTGGTCGCCGGTCGCGATCCCGGTGGAGCGCGAGCGGGCGTTCATCATGCGGGCGACCAGCGGCAGCAGCCGGTGCTGGCCCTCGATCTCGACATCGAAGCGTCCCCAGACCGACTGGTCGCGGCCGGGCCCATACAGGATGAGGGTGTCGGCATCCGGCGGCAGCCAGGTATCGGCGTGCAGGAACAGCAGTACATAACCGTGCGCCACGCTGGCGCCGGCATTCATCTGCATTGCGCGCCCGCGCGGCGCGATCAGCACGCGGTCGGCCAGCGGATAGGCGAGATCGGGCGTGTTGTCCTCGCTGCCGCCGTCGACCACGATGAGTTCCACGCCGCGCTGACGGTACGGCGCCAGCGTCTGCAGGTTCGCGGCGATTCGCGATGCTTCGTTGAGCACCGGCATGACGATGGTGAGGTCGGTCATTGCCGCAGACTAGCTCAGAAGGTCAGGCGAGCGCGACCTGCTTCTGCGGCCGCGCGGTCTGCGGTGAATAATCCGGGCCGGACGTGATGCGACGGACATAGGATGCGTGCGCCGGAGAGCCGTTGGGCCAGACGTGCAGGAATCGGTCGAGAAATGCATCGTGGTCATAATGGACTGCGATTGCGCCGACATGCAGGCCGTTCCGCGCGGTTCCATGGAGCACGGGATGCGGCGATGGCGTGGTCGCGATTCGCGTCACAATGCCGAACCGCGTTCTGTGGAAATTCGGCATGCCGGCCGCGCCGTTATTGACGACAATGAGGCTGGCGGCGGGTGTTTCGATCTCGCGCAACGCCGCGGCGCAGGTATGGGTGCAGGCGAAGACATCGATATCGGCGCGGGCGCGGAGGGCGCGCAGGTCCCGCAACTGGCCGGGATCGTCCAGCATGTCCTGCGCAAATCGCCACCCCGCCAGCGACCAGGCATCGCCATGCACGATGCCGATGCGGGCCTCACCGACGAGCGCCACCAGGTGCATCGGCAGCGATTGCAGGCGCCCCCGGATCTCGGACTGCGCGGCGACGCCGCGGAGCTTCAGGAGGATTTCGTTGGAACGACGGACGACGGCGTCGTCCACCGATTCCGGATAGGCGCAGCCGCATCCCGCGCCGATATCGCCCGCGCGTGCGATCTCGGTTTCGACATTGCCGCGCAGCGCAGGGTATTGTCCGACACGGCGGTCGATCTCGGAGAACCAGCCCGCTTCGGCGTCGAACCAGTGGAAATCGCCGTTGAAGACGAGGGTGGCGGGCTGCGCTTCGGCGGCGATCAGGCGCTCGATGGCATCGAGCGCATCCGGATTGCCGTAAAGGCCGCCGGCCACATACAGCGTCCCGGCGGCGAAGTCGGGCGGGCGATTGAAGACAGACGGATTGTAGCGGTAATCGAACGGGCACATGCGCCCGGCGGCATCCGCACCGGCCAGCCGGCTCACTCGGCGGCTTCCTTCAGCGCGCCCCCGCAGCTCGAGCCTTGTCCGGCGGTGCAGCCGAAGCAATGGCCGGCGACGCGGATCGGATTGCCAGCCATGTCATCGTCCAGCAGCGCCGACAGGTGCAGACGTTCGCGCCCGTTGCGCACCAGCGGCAGATCGAGCATCTGGTTGAAGTCGCAATCGTAGAGGTAACCAAGATAGTCGACCGAGACGAGACTGCGGCACATGACGCCGTCGAGGTTGTCGTCCCGATGCGCGCCCTGCAGCAGACCGAGATAGCCCTCGAACTGCTTCTTGGAGATCAGCATCGAGCCGAAGCGCTGGATCGGCATGTTGGCGAGCGTGTAGAGCTCGTTGAACGTCACGCCATGCTGTTCGCCGAGATTGCGCTTGTAGTCGGCTTCGAGCGTCACCTGCGGCGGCGGCAGCGACGGACCTTGCGGATTGTACACCAGGTTCAGCACCAGCCCCGAGCCGGCGCGGCCATAGCCCAGCGCGTTCAGGCGTTGCAGTCCGCGGATCGAGGCATCGAATACGCCCTTGCCGCGCTGGCTGTCGACGTTGTCGATCGAATAGCAGGGCAGGGAGGCGACGATTTCGACCTGCTCAAGGGCCAGAAACGAGGCCAGGTCTTCGTGGCCTGCAACTTCGAGAATTGTGAGATTGCAGCGATCCATCACCCGCACGCCCATCTGGCGCGCGGCCCTCACAAGACGCCGGAAATGCGGATTGAGTTCGGGCGCGCCGCCGGTGATGTCGAGCGTGCCGATGCGGCGGCATTCGAGCACCGCCAGCACCAGATCGATCACCTCGCCGGACATCTCCTCGGTGCGGTTCGGACCGGCGGCGACATGGCAATGCACACAGGACTGGTTGCAGCGATAACCGACATTGATCTGCAGGGTCTCGACCGGCCCGCGCGCGATGGCGGGAAACGGGATCTTGTCGAGCAGCGGCCACGTATCTCTCATCCGCCGCAAACTGCCACGAGCGGGCGCGGGTTGTCACCCCGCGCTCCTAAAAACCGAGACAAATCAATGTGAAAAAGTGTGACCGCGTCAGCGCGGTGCCAATGTCGCGGCGTTCGCGGTCCAGAGATCCAGCCCGACCCGTCCGAATCCCGGCAGCTTGATTCCTGGCTCCCGGATATCAAGCCCTGCCACCAGGCCGAGGACGTTGAACTCGAGGCCTTCAACCCAGCCGATCTTCACGCCGAGCAGGCCCCACAGGCTGGCCTCGATGCCGGTGCCGCTGTCGCTCCAGCCGACATAGGGGCCGGGCCGGAAATCGCGGCCGATCGCGTTCGGCGGCATGGTGGTCTGCAGTTCCGGGATCGCGCGCAGGACCGTCGCCACGAAGGTGTTGCTGTTGGGGCCGGGCCAGATGCGGTAGTCGCCGTAATTGGCGTAGCGATACTCCTTCACCGTCTGCTCGATTTTCGGAATCAGCGCCTGCGCCTCGGCGCCGTGCAGGTCCGCCACCACCGTCGGCGGCGTGCCGTACCAGCGGCCGTCCGGCGCCCAGCCGTTCAGCCGCACCGGACTGCCCCAGCCCACCACGTCGTAGCGGGTCCAGGTTTTGGCGTTCTCGCGCTTGAACACGATCCAGCTATGGACTGCGACCACGCCCTTCCAGCCGCCGGTGCGGCCCGACAGCACCAGCACGCGTGCATCCGGATGCGCGGCGGCGGCCGGCAGGCGGCCGACGCTCGACCAGTCGGCGTCGCGGAAACTGCGCGGCCGCTCCTCGAACGCGAAAAAGGCGGCGCGCGCGGCGACCGGCAACAGGAACAGGACGAAGAGGGACAGGAGCACGGTTTTTCTGCGGGTGCGGCGAGAGGCGGTCTCGGTCATGACGGTCACAGCTAGGGATGAATTATGGTGCCAAAAGGGACATGGCCCCGACATTGCGGGGATTTAATCATTCCCGTGCCGGGGGCGGTTCAATGCCGCAACGACCGCGGCCAGCACGGCTTCGCCCATGCGGTGCAGATCGCCAAAGGCGGGACGGTGGCTCCGGCGGCGGATATTCTGCCGGACATTCGGAATATGGATGAAGGCCACAACCCTCGGTCCGCCGGGTTGCGCGGCCGCTTCCAGCGCCCGCCAGTAGAGATAATTGCACAGATAGCGTCCGGCATCGCGCGACAGCCGCGCCGGAATCCGGCTGGCGCGCGCGGCCCGCAGCAAGGCCGCGCGCGGGGCGCGGATCGGCAGGCGGGAGCGTGTGCCGCGTTCGATGGTCGAGGTCGTGGCGGTTTTGCCGGAGGCATCGGGACAGGCCGACAGCGTATTGCGGGCCTGCGTCTCGATCCGGATGTGACGCGAGCGCGTCGACAGCCCGAACATGAGGACGGCGTCGGGACGAAAGCGCTTGAGCAGCGCAGGCAGGCCCTTGTCGACGGCATGATAGCTGGTCGGGAAGATATGACCGACCAGTGCCATGTCGGCGAAGGCGGGCCGGCGTGCATAAGCGAGTTTCCGCACCAGCGGCCCGGACGGATTGAACGGCGCGCCGGGGAAGGGGCCGAAGGCCGTCAGCAGGATTGTCCCGGTGAAACCATCACTGCGGCCGGTCGTTTGCTTCTCGTGTTTCATGAGGCGGCTGGTCATGGCTCTCACGGCCTTTGCACTCAATTGTTCCTTCAAATCTGCGCGTTCGCAGGAACAGTCTTCAACAGACGTGTTGCTGCGGCAAGTACTTGAGGAGTTGCAGCGCCATGATGTCCCGGGCGAGATCGTGCGGGCGGTGGATCACAATATTAAACCCGGCGTTTCGCGCCGGCCGATTGCGGTTTCACCGTTCCGGCCAACGGTATGACTTATTGGGTTGGCGAGGCGATGAAATCGAAAGACTACAAGGATTTTTCTGAGGCGCCCAAGGAAGTCAAAGTCGCGACCGCGATGGCGGCGGCCAATGCCGTGCATCTCGCAATGCTGCTCGCCAGGGAAAACTATCCCGGCGTGTCCCGCGCTCTATAAACCCATCATAAACCCATCGCGTCCGCAACCTCCTCCACCGCCAGCATCGGCGACAGCGTGCCGGCCGCCACCGCCTTTTCCAGTTGCGGCAGCTTCGCCTTCAGTTTGGGGTCGGCGCGCAGTTGCGCGAACAGCCGGTCCTCCAGCATCGCCCACATCCACGTCACCTGTTGCGCGCGGCGTTTCTCGGCGAATTCGCCGGTGGCGCTCATCTTCTCGCGATAGTTTTGCGCCTGCGCCCACAGATCGGACACGCCCTGTCCGGTCAGCGCCGAATAGGTGATGACCGGCGGCGCCCAGGTCGCCGAATGGGCTTTAAGGATATGCAAAGCGGCGCGATATTCCGCCGCGGCCTGCGTCGCGCGCTTGATATTGTCGCCGTCGGCCTTGTTGACCGCGATCATGTCGGCGAGTTCGACCACGCCCTTCTTGATGCCCTGCAATTCGTCGCCGGCGCCCGGCAGCATCAGCACCAGAAAGAAATCGGTCATGCTGGCGACCGCGGTTTCGGACTGCCCGATGCCGACGGTCTCGACCAGGATGACGTCGTAGCCCGCCGCTTCGCACAGCAGCATGGTCTCGCGCGTCTTCGACGCCACGCCGCCGAGCGTGCCGGACGAGGGCGAGGGCCTGATGAAGGCATTGTCGTCGGCCGACAGTTTGGCCATCCGCGTCTTGTCGCCGAGGATCGAGCCGCCGGTGCGCGTCGACGAGGGGTCGACCGCCAGCACCGCGACCTTGTAGTCTTGCGATGTGAGATAGCTGCCGAGCGCGTCGATGGTGGTGGACTTGCCGACGCCGGGCGAGCCGGTGATGCCGATGCGCAGCGCCTTGCCGGTATGCGGCAGCAGATCCTGCACCAGTTGATGCGCGCTCTTGCGATGGTCCGCCCGCTTGCTCTCGATCAGCGTGATCGCGCGCGCCAGCGTGGCGCGGTCGCCGGCGCGGATGCGGGCTGCCAAGTCGTGATGTGAAGGAACCGCGGACACCGATCAATCTCCCGGCACAAGGGCAATGTTCAGTTGCCGGGCCGCCTGCCGCATGTCCTGATCGAGGGTTGCCAAAGGTGCGTTCTCTTCGAATGCCAGGTGGACATAGCTTGCATCGTAGACGGTCAGTTTTTGAGATGCAGCAAAATGCGTGAGGTCGCTCATCTGATCGATGGTGATGGGCGTATCGATCATGATCCGGAAAATGCCAAGCGCGTCCAGAATGGAATCAACCTTGTCGATGGTGATACGGCGGCGGCGGACATTGGTGAGGAGGGCATTGGCTACCTCGATCGGCCAATGCGAAGGAACGAAGATATCTTGTTCGGGAAGGCTCTGACAGACTTCGGGGACAATGAGGACATCGTCCTCTTGCAACAGCCACGCGACCATCAGCGAGGCGTCGACAACGATCAATGCCGCCCCTCATTGATCCAGCTTTTGATTTCGGCCTGTGTCGGATTGATCTTCAGTTCGTTGGCGATCTCCCGCAGGCGCTTGAGTGCCTGCCGCCGCTTTTCGATCCTGTCGGGTGAAAACGGATCTGACTCGCGGGCGGCCCGCTCCGTGACCGGCGAGAGTTTTGCGACCGGCTTGCCGTTGCGGGTGATGATGACCTCATGCCCTTTCTCCGCCTGCTCGATCAGGCGGGAGAGGTTGGTCTTCGCTTCGAAGATGCCGACGTGTTTCATAGTATAAACCTAGCCAGATTAGCTAGACTAGTCTAGCTAGATTTCAAGTCGTTCAAATAGCGAGGAATAGCGCGCTACTCCGCCGCTTTCTGCCCATGTCCCAGCCGCGTGTTGAGCTTGGCGATCAGGTCCTCGGCGGCCTCCGCGATCACCGTGCCGGGCGGGAAGATGGCTTCCGCGCCGGCGGCCTTCACCGCGTCCCAGTCCTGCGGCGGCACGACGCCGCCGACCACGATCATGATGTCGGGCCGGCCCTGTTTCTCAAGCTCCGCCTTCAGTTCCGGCACCGCGGTCAGGTGCGCGGCGGCCAGCGACGACACCCCCACAACATGCACGTCGTTCTCCACCGCCTGGCGCGCGGCCTCGGCCGAGGTGGCGAAGAGCGGGCCGATATCCACGTCGAAGCCGAGATCGGCGAAGGCGGAGGCGATCACCTTCTGGCCGCGGTCGTGGCCGTCCTGGCCGATCTTGGCGACCAGAATGCGGGGCCTGCGGCCCTCATCGGCTTCAAACCGGGTGACCAGCTTCTGCACGCGCGCGACGGCGTCGGACATGGTGCCGACCTCTCTCTTGTAGACTCCGGAAATGGCCTTGATCTCGGCCCGGTGGCGGCCGAACACCTTTTCCAGCGCCGATGATATCTCGCCGACGGTGGCCTTGGCACGCGCGGCGTCGATGGCCAGTGCCAGCAGATTGCCGCCCTGGGTCGCGCCGTTGGTCAGCGCGGTGAGGGCCGCCTCCAGCCGCTTCGGGTCGCGCTCCTTGCGGAGGCGGCCGAGCTTGTCGATCTGCAGGGTGCGGACCGCCGAATTATCCACTTTCAGGACATCGATCGGCGCTTCAGACGTCGGCTTGTACTTGTTGACCCCGATGACCGATTGCATCCCGGCATCAATCCGCGCCTGCGTCTTGGCGGCGGCTTCCTCGATGCGCAGTTTCGGAATGCTGGCTTCGATGGCTTTCGCCATGCCGCCAAGCTCTTCCACCTCCTGGATATGGCCCCAGGCTTTCTTCGCAAGCTCGGCGGTGAGGCGTTCCACATAAAAGGAGCCGCCCCAGGGATCGATGATGCGCGTTGTGCCGCTTTCCTGCTGCAGGACAATCTGGGTGTTGCGCGCGATGCGGGCGGAGAAATCGGTCGGCAAGGCGAGGGCCTCGTCGAGCGCATTGGTGTGCAGCGATTGCGTGTGCCCCTGCGTCGCCGCCATCGCCTCGACCATGGTGCGCGCGACATTGTTGAACACGTCCTGCGCGGCGAGCGACCAGCCCGAGGTCTGGCAATGCGTGCGCAGCGACAGCGAGCGCGCGTCCTGCGGCGAAAACTCCTTCATCAGCTTGGCCCAGATCAGGCGTGCGGCCCGCATCTTGGCCACTTCCATAAAGAAGTTCATGCCGATCGCCCAGAAGAACGAGAGCCGCGGCGCGAACCTGTCGATCGGGATGCCGGCCTTCATGCCGGCGCGCACATATTCGATGCCGTCGGCGAGCGTGTAGGCGAGTTCGAGATCCTGCGTCGCGCCGGCTTCCTGCATGTGGTAGCCGGAAATGGAAATGGAGTTGAATTTCGGCATGTTCTGCGACGCGAAGGCGAAGATGTCCGAAATGATGCGCAGGCTGGGTGCGGGCGGATAGATATAGGTGTTGCGCACCATGAACTCTTTGAGGATGTCGTTCTGGATGGTGCCGCCGAGCTTCTGCGGCGGCACGCCCTGTTCCTCCGCCGCCACGATATAGAGCGCCAGCACCGGCAGCACCGCGCCGTTCATGGTCATCGACACCGTCATCTGGTCGAGCGGGATGCCGGAGAACAGCGTGCGCATGTCGTAGATCGAGTCGATCGCGACACCCGCCATGCCGACATCGCCCGACACGCGCGGATGGTCGCTGTCATAGCCGCGATGGGTGGCGAGATCGAAGGCGACCGAAAGCCCTTTCTGCCCGGCCGCGAGATTGCGCCGGTAGAAGGCGTTGGAATCCTCCGCCGTGGAGAAGCCGGCATATTGCCGGATGGTCCATGGCTGGTTGACATACATGGTCGGGTAGGGACCGCGCAGATAGGGCGCGATGCCGGGCCAGGTGTTCAGGAAATCGATGCCGGTCAGGTCGTCCGGACCGTAGAGCGGCTTGACCGGAATGCCTTCGGGGGTGAGCCAAGGAGCGGCAGCGGCGGACGTCCCCGGAGCGCTTTGCGTTGGGGCGAAGTCAACCGCGCTGAAATCCGGGATGCGGCTCATCGTACCGCCACATTATCATGATCATGCGCCGCCTGCAGCGTCGCCAGCGCGTCGCAGCCGGCGTAAATGAACGATTGCACGCCGGCTTTCTGCAGCATTTCAGCGGCTTCGCCGGGGCGACCTGCCAGATAGATATGTGTCGCGCCGGCCGCCGCGAGGGCTTTTGCGGCCTCCGCGCCCTGCGCGGCATAGACCGCGTCCGACGAGCACAGGCAGGCGAATTTCGCGCCTGATTGTTTGAACGCTGCGGCGAGGGCGGCAAGATCGCCACCGCCTTCCACCGCCGCGATCCCACCGGCCTCGAAGAAATTCTTCGCGAACATCGCGCGTGCGATGGAGTCGGCCGGCGTGCCGAGCGTGGCCAGAAACACTTTCGGCCGTGCGCCGGTCTTTTCGAGAATGCGGTCGGACGCATTGCGCAACGCCTCGAACGGCTCGGCGAGGCGAATGGGTGAGAGCGGTGCAAAGCCCGCCGCCGTTGCGGCGGGCGCCGGTGGCAGCTTCACATTCAGCACCTTCACCGGCGCTTCACTTAAATGCGGGAATTCGCTGGTGCCGGTGAGCGGGTCCTTGCGTGTGGCGACAGCCTTTTCGCGATCCGCGCGCGTCACCGCGACCTTGAACTGGATCATGCCGCGCTCCAGCGCGGAGACCGCACCGCCCGCCGCCTCGATCTCCTGGAAGAAACTCCAGGATGCGCGGCAGAGCTGATCGGTCAGGTCCTCGATGCCGCCGGAGCCGGCAGCGGGATCGGCGACCTTTGCCAGATTGGATTCGTCCAGCAGGATGAGCTGCGTGTTGCGCGCGATGCGGCGCGCGAAAATATCGGGTAGGCCCAGCGCCGATGTATGCGGCAGCGCGGTGATCGCGTCGGCGCCGCCGAGCCCGGCGGAGAACACTGCAATCGTTGTGCGCAGCATGTTCACGTAAGGGTCGCGCTGCGTCATCATCCGCCACGCGGTCTCGGCGGCGACAAAGACCGGATTCGGCGTCAGGCCGCAGGCCTCTTCCGCGCGCGCCCATAATTTCCTGAGCGCGCGGAATTTTGCCATGGTCAGGAACTGGTCGGCGTCCGCTGACAGGCGGAAGAAGATCATGCGGCGCGCATCGTCGAGCGCGATGCCGCTCGCCTCATAGGCGCGCAGATAGGCGACGGCGACGGCGAGCGCATAGCCCAGCTCCTGCACCTCCGAGCCGCCCGCATTGTGGATGAGCCGCGCATCCGCCGCCGCGAACGGCCCCTTGAAGCCTTGCTCGCTGAGTTTGCGCGTCATCTGCGCAAACAAGGGTGCGATCTTGTCCCACGGCGCGGCGGCCGACGAGCCCGACGCCATCAGTCCGATGGGATCGTAGCCGATGCGCAGATCGCATTTAGCGGGATCGAGCCCGCGCGCCTTGATCAACGCCGCAACATGGTCGGGCACGTCCTTCGCCTCGCGCGTGAGCTGGAATTCGATCGGCGCGCCGGCGTCGAGATAGATCCCGTCCAGCAGCCGTTCGATCCCGTCGGTAGTCGTGTCGATACCAAAGCCCTGCGACCCGACCGAGCCGGGGCAGACCAGCACCAGGCCGTTCGCGCCGTTTTCCAGATCCTCCAGCGCCAGCCTGTTGGCTTCCACGGGATCGGGATGGTCGACCCGCGCCATCACCTGCCAGGACGATCCCGGCGTGCGGCCGGGAAGGGGCGCGGTCTGCGCCCGCTCATAGAGCGGCTGGATTTTCAGTCCGTCATAGGTGGTGTGGACCAGCTTCTTGTCGAACGGCGCCCCCTTGAGGACCCCGTCCACCAGCTTCAGCCACTGGTCGCGGGTGGCGGGCGGGAATTCCGAGGCGAGGGGAAGGGTGTCCGGCACGGTCATATATTGAAAATGCCATGCCTTGGCGCTGTCGCCAAATGATCGCAGTTACGACTTTCGGTCCGGCAGACGGTGAATTCCGCCGGTATCGAGCCGGGCCAGCGCATCGCGCACCGCCACGCCCGCAATCCGCCGGTCCGGCCCGATCTCCATCAGCGGCACCAGCACAAAGGCCCGCTCCAGCACGCGGGGATGCGGCAGGGTCAGGTCGGGCGCGGCGAGGGTCTCGCCGCCATAATCGATCAGGTCGATGTCCAGCGTCCGCGGGCCCCAGCGCGTCTCCCGGTTGCGGTCGCGACCGAACATCCGCTCGACCATCTGCCCGCGCGCCAGCAGCTCGCGCGGCGGCAGCGCGGTCTCCACCAGAATGCAGGCATTGATGAAGGGCGGCTGGTCCTCGATTCCCCAGGGCGGGGTCCGGTAGTCGGACGAGCGTTTGAGCAGCCGCACATCCTGTCCGTCGCAGAACGCGGCAATGCCGCTGGCAATGGTCGCGCGCGCGTCGCCGACATTGCCGCCAAAGGCGACAAGGGCTTGAGCGATCTGCGCCTGCGTCACGATATCTGCCTTTGCCGTCCTTCATGGGTCGAGACGTGCAGCTTCGCTGCGCTCCTCACCATGAGGACGGAACAGATGTCCTCATCCTGAGGAGGTCGCCAACGGGTCCGCGCTTCGCGCGGCCTGATGACAGGCTCCGCGACCGTCTCGAAGGATGAGGGCATCGATCACGCTTTCCTGGTCCGGAAGATGGTGATCCCGACATCGCCGAAGTTCGCGGCGATCGGGGCATGCGGCTTGTGCACGGTGATCCGCACGGCGGCGATCTTGTTGAATTTCGTCAGCACCGCATCGACCACCGCGCCGGCGGCGGCCTCGATCAGCTTGTAGCGTTTTGCGCTGAAAGCCCGCTGCGCGGCATCGACCACCTGGTCGTAGGATACCGTGTGCGCCAGCCGGTCGGTGCGCGCGGCTTCCGACAGGTCGATGGTGAGATCGAGATCGATGCTGAAGGTCTGTCCGACCTTGGCCTCGTGCGGCATCACCCCGTGATAGGCGTGCAGCGTCAGTCCCCGGATGAAGATCATGTCGCTCATGGGGCGTTCCTGATCGCCTCGGTGACCCGCAGCGCCTGCACGGTTTCGGCGACGTCGTGCACGCGCACGATGGCGGCGCCTTTCTGCACCGCCAGCAGGTTGCCGGCGATCGAGCCGCCCAGCCGCTCCGCCGGTTCCGACGGCACGATGGATGAAATGAACCGCTTGCGCGACAGGCCCATCAGCAATGGCAGGCCAAAAGTCCTGAATTCCTCCAGCCGCGCGATGGCCAGAATGCTCTGCTCCGGCGTCTTGCCAAAACCGATGCCGGGGTCGAGCACGATCATGTCGCGGGCGATGCCGGCACGGTCGGCGATCGCGAGCGAGCGCTCGAAGAACGCCATCATGTCGGCGATGATGTCGATCCCGGGCTCCGCCTTGAGACGGTTGTGCATCACGATCACCGGCACGCGGTGCTCGGAAACCACGCGGGCCATGTCAGGATCGCGCTGCAGGCCCCAGACGTCATTGGCAATCTGCGCGCCCAGGCCGATCGCCCAGGACACGATGCTGGCCTTCATGCTGTCGATGGAGACCGGCTTGCCGAGCGCGATCACCGCCGGCAGCACCGGCTTCAGCCGCGCGCATTCCTCCTCGAATGACACCTCGGTCGCATCGCCATAGGGCCGGGTGGATTCCGCGCCGACGTCGATGATGTCGGCGCCCTGCGCGACCATGCGCGCCGCATGCGCGCGGGCCACGGCGGGATCGACGAAGCGGCCGCCGTCGGAGAAGGAATCCGGGGTCAGGTTGAGGATGCCCATCACCAGTGCGCGGTCCGGCGCAAGCAGCCGGGTGAGGGCGGACGGGCCGCTCGTCTCGGTCCGGGAGGCGAGGTGTCGGGCGGTGCTCATGGCCTGCCGCTTTGCGCGGTCCGGGCAGGGGTGTCAAGCGCCGCTCCCGCGCCGCCAAAGGCCCGTCAATACGTGATTTTGAGGGGCAGTTTCTTGGCGTGGTCGATCCAGCGGCCGACCGTCTTGTCGGTCGGCACGAGCTTCACGACCTTGCGCTTGTCGTTGGCTTCGCGCATGGCCGCGGCGAGCTTGGCCGGGTTGCGGTATTTCAGTTCCCGCACCGTGTCCACACCGCACACCCGCAGCAATTCGGCGTAATCGGCGCCCAGCCCCTTCACCCGCATGCGGTCGGCCATGTTGGCGAAGCGCAGCAGGCGCTTTTCGTCGATGCCGGTCTTCTCGGCGAGCAGCTTGCGGCCTTTGCTGGTGCGCGCCGATTCCAGCAGCTTGCTGGTGGTGCGGATGCCCACCGATTTTAGCGCCGCCACCGCCTCGGCATCGAGGCCGTCCAGATTTTTGATCGGATAAGACACCGACACGCGCACGCCCTTCAAAAAAATTGCCGCGCAACAGACGGCGGCTTAAACGAACTGACTGAGACCCGGGATCGCGCCGACGATCTCGCCGACGGCGTCGTCTCCGGCTTTTTCGCGGGCATAGGCCATCACGATCCGGGTGACGTTCTGGACGTCGCCCATGCTCATGCCCAGACCCATCAGCTGGGTGCCGGCGCCCATGATGCCGCCCATGCCGAACATGCCGCCGCCTTCGCTGGCTTGCGCCGCGGCTTCCGCGCCCGGCATGCGATCGAGCAGGGCCTTCACCTTGTCGGCGGGCCCTTCCTTGATCAGAAATGCCAGAATGATACCGACCGCTTTCTGCGCAACATCTCGATCGATGCCGACATCAGCGACGAGTCGCCCGACAAGCTCGTCCATGATCTCACGCCCCTTCCCGCACTGACGGCGGGTTATCGATTATTGATAATCAATATCCGCGATGAGGAAAACTCGTCCCCAAACGTTTCCGATCATGTGTGACACGATGGCCACTATGATGCCAGACCTTGACAAGCGGCGATAACGCGCGAAGGAAACATGGCGCGCGGTTGACCGCGCCGCCCTGCGGCTGAAAGATGTGTTGGATTTCAGCAAGGCTCTGAGAGGTTTGGCTATGGCGAAGTCGACGAAGACGCCGAAAAACGGCAACGCGGAGAAACCCGCCAGGTCCACGAAGTCTGCGAAGTCCGCGGCTGCGCCCGCCAAACCGAAAGCCGCTCCGGCGGAGAGCGCATCGCTCTCGACGGAGATCGATCCGGCCGGCAAGATTTTCCTCGGCCAGAGCGAGAAGCCGGAACTTCTGACGCTCGCGCTCGCCAATCGTCACGGACTGGTGACCGGCGCCACCGGCACCGGAAAGACCGTGACCCTGCAGGTGCTGGCGGAAGGATTTTCGCGCGCCGGCGTTCCGGTTTTTGCCGCCGACATCAAGGGCGACCTGTCGGGCGTCGCCGCCATGGGCGAGGACAAGGAGGCGCTGGTCAAACGCGCCGCCGGCATGGGCTTCAAATTCCTGCCCGACGAATTTCCGGTTATATTCTGGGACGTGTTCGGCGAGCAGGGGCATCCCACCCGCGCCACCATTGCCGAAATGGGACCCCTGCTGCTGTCGCGGATGCTGGGTCTCAACGATGTTCAGGAGGGCGTGCTCAATGTCGCGTTCCGCTTCGCCGACGACGACCCGGAACTGACGGGTCTGGAGGCGAACGGGCTCGTGGATCTGAAGGATCTGCGCGAACTCCTGTCCTATGTCGCCAAGAACGCCAAGGAGCTGAGCACCCGCTACGGCAATGTCGCGACCGAAAGCATCGGCACCATCCAGCGGCAATTGCTGGTTCTGGAAAACCAGGGCGGCGCCAAATTCTTCGGCGAGCCGGCGCTCGAACTGGCGGACCTGATGCGCACCGACCGCGAGGGCCGCGGCTATATCAACATCCTCGCCGCCGACAAGCTGATGGAAAGCCCGCGCCTGTACGCGACCTTCCTGCTGTCGCTGCTCTCGGAACTGTTCGAGGAATTGCCGGAGGTCGGCGACGTCGACAAGCCCAAGCTGGTCTTCTTCTTCGACGAGGCGCATCTGCTGTTCACCGACGCGCCCAAGGCCCTGCTCGACAAGATCGAGCAGGTGGTGCGCCTGATCCGTTCCAAGGGCGTCGGCGTCTATTTCGTCACGCAGAACCCGCTCGACGTGCCGGAGAAGGTGCTGGCCCAGCTCGGCAACCGCGTGCAGCACGCCTTGCGGGCCTTCACCCCGCGCGACCAGAAGGCGGTGCAGACCGCCGCCAGCACGTTCCGCCCCAATCCCAAGCTTGACACCGCCCGCGTCATCATGGAACTCGGCAAGGGCGAGGCTTTGGTCTCGCTGCTGGAGGGCAACGGCACACCTTCGATGGTGGAGCGCACCATGATCCGCCCGCCGGCCGCGCGGATGGGGCCGCTCACCCCGCAGGAGCGCCGGGTGACGATCAGCAAGAGTCCGGTCAAGGGCAAGTACGACGAGACCGCCGATCCGGAATCCGCCTACGAGATCCTGCAGAAGCGGGTGAAGGAGATTGCCGCGCCCGCCGGCACGCCCGGCGCGCCGCAGGAGGAGAGTTCGGGCGGCGGCATCGGCGGCTGGCTCGGCTCCATCTTCGGCACCAACCGCAAGCGCGGCGAGCGCCTCTCGACCGGCCAGACCATCGCGCGCGAAGTGGCCCGCACCGTCACCACCCGCGTCGCCGGTCAGGTCGCATCCGAACTGAGCAAATCGCTCGGCGGCGGCAAGGTCGGCGGCACCGTCGGCCGCGCCATCATCCGCGGCACCCTGGGCGGGATTCTCAGGCGCTAGTTCGATGTCTGTCATGCCCCGCGAAGGCGGGGCATCCAGTAATCGCTGCATTGCCGTATAATTCTGATCTGTGAATACTGGATCGCCCGCCTTTGCGGGCGATGACATTACTGGATTGAGCATGACCCCCACCGAAGCCCTGCCCAAAGTCCTCGACCGTATCGACGCCGATCTCGACCAGAGCCTGGCGCGGCTGTTCGATTTCCTGCGCCTGCAATCGATCTCGACCGACCCGGCCTATGCCGATCAATGCAAGGCGGCGGCGCAGTTCATCGCCGACGATCTGGCAAGTCTCGGGCTCGAGGCCAAAGTGCGCCCGACCAGGGGCCATCCGGTGGTGGTGGCCAAGCCGAAGAACGGCGCGGCGAAGGATGCGCCGCATGTCCTGTTCTACGGCCATTACGACGTGCAGCCGGTCGATCCGCTCGACCTGTGGCAGACCCCGCCCTTCGAGCCGCGCATCGAGGATCTCGGAGGCGGCCGCAGGATCATCGTGGCGCGCGGCGCCTGCGACGACAAGGGCCAGCTCATGACCTTCGTGGAGGCCTGCCGCGCCTTCAAGGCGGTGACCGGCGCGCTGCCGCTCAATGTCACGGTGATGATCGAGGGCGAGGAGGAATGCGGCTCGAAAAGCCTCTACCCCTTCGTCGCCGAGCATGCCGACGAGTTCAAGCTCGACATGGCCCTGGTCTGCGACACCGGCATGTGGAACGCCACCACGCCTTCGGTCACGACCTCTTTGCGCGGCCTCGTCTATGAGGACGTGACCGTCACCGCCGCCGACCGCGACCTGCATTCCGGCCTGTTCGGCGGCGCCGCGCAAAATCCGATCCGCGTGCTGACGCGCATTCTCGCCGCCCTCCACGACGACAACGGCCGCATCGCCATTCCCGGCTTCTACGACGGCGTCCCGGAACTGCCCGCCGACATCAAGGCCGATCTCAAGGCGCTCAATCTCACAGCCGATGAATTTCTCGGCCAGGTCGGCCTGAAAATTCCGGCCGGCGAGAAGGACCGCATGCTGATCGAGCAGATTTCCACGCGCCCGACCTGCGACGTCAACGGCATCGTCGGCGGCTATACCGGCGAGGGCGCAAAGACCGTGATCGCCTCGCAGGCCAAAGCCAAGGTCTCGTTCCGTCTGGTCGGCGACCAGGACCCGGAGAAAGTGCGCGACGCCTTCCGGCAGTTCGTGCGTGAGCGCATCCCGGCCGACTGCAAGGTGGAGTTCGAGAACCACGGCTGCGCGCCGGCCTTGCAATTGCCGTTCGACAGCCCGGCGATCGTGAAGACGCGCAAGGCGCTGCAGGAGGAATGGGGCAAGAAGGCGGTGACGGTGGGGGCGGGCGGCTCGATCCCGATCGTCGGCGATTTCAAGCGCGTGCTCGGCATGGACACCATCATGGTCGGCTTCGCACTCGACGACGACCGCGTGCATTCGCCCAACGAAAAGTACGACCTCGCCTCGTTCCACAAGGGCACGCGCTCTTGGGCGCGGATTCTGGCGGCGCTGGCGTCGTAAGCCGCCGGAATGCAGCCCGGGTGGAGCGCAGCGAAACCCGGGAGCGACCCGCATAGAGGCTCTTCCGCATTGCGCTTCGCGCCATGCAGGCGACTTGCTGGCGCGCCCCGCATCGCGTAAGTCCGCCGCTTCCTTTTCCAGCCCCCCGAACCCATGATCCGCCTCGACAATATCTCCAAGCAGAACGGCCACCAGATCCTGTTCATCGAAGCCTCCGCCTCCCTGCAGCGGGGCGAGAAGGTGGGGCTGGTCGGGCCCAACGGCGCCGGCAAATCCACGCTGTTCCGGATGATGACCGGCCAGGAGCAGCCCGACGAGGGCCAGGTCGCGGCCGATCGCGGCGTCACCATCGGCTATTTCAGCCAGGATGTCGGCGAGATGGCGGGGCGCAGCGCGGTCGCCGAGGTGATGGAGGGCGCCGGTCCGGTCAGCGTGGTCGCCGCCGAGCTGAAGGACCTGGAAGCCGCCATGACCGACCCGGAGCGGGCCGGCGAGATGGAGGAAATCCTCGAGCGCTACGGCGAGGTGCAGGCGCGGTTCGAGGAACTGGACGGCTATGCGCTCGATGCGCGGGCGCGCGAGGTGCTGGCGGGGCTCGGCTTCAGCCAGGAGATGATGGACGGCGATGTCGGCGCGCTGTCGGGCGGCTGGAAGATGCGGGTGGCGCTGGCGCGCATCCTGCTGATGCGGCCCGACGCCATGCTGCTGGACGAGCCCTCGAACCATCTCGATCTCGAAAGCCTGATCTGGCTGGAGAATTTCCTGAAGGGCTATGACGGCGCGCTGCTGATGACCTCGCATGACCGCGAGTTCATGAACCGTATCGTCAACAAGGTGGTCGAGATCGACGGCGGCACGCTGACCACCTATTCCGGCAATTACGAATTCTACGAGCAGCAGCGCGCGCTCAACGAGAAGCAGCAGCAGGCCCAGTTCGAGCGCCAGCAGGCGATGCTGGCGAAGGAGATCAAGTTCATCGAGCGCTTCAAGGCGCGCGCGTCACATGCGGCACAAGTGCAGAGCCGCGTGAAGAAGCTGGACAAGATCGAGCGCGTCGAGCCGCCGAAGCGCCGCCAGAGCATCGCCTTCGATTTTCCTCCCGCGCCGCGCTCGGGCGAGGATGTCGTCAGCCTGAAGAAGGTGCACAAGGGCTATGGCAGCCGCAGCATCTACGAGGGGCTCGATTTCCAGGTGTGCCGGCGCGAGCGCTGGTGCGTCATGGGCATCAACGGCGCCGGCAAGTCGACGCTGCTCAAGCTCGTGGCCGGCTCGACGGACCCCGACGACGGCACGGTGACGCTCGGCGCCAGCGTGAAGATGGGCTATTTCGCGCAGCACGCCATGGACCTGCTCGACGGCGAGCTCACGGTGTTCGAATGGCTGGAGGAGGCGTTTCCGCAGGCCGGGCAGGGCTCGCTGCGCACGCTGGCGGGCTGTTTCGGATTTTCCGAGGACGACGTGGAGAAAAAGTGCCGCGTGCTGTCGGGCGGCGAGAAGGCGCGCCTGGTCATGGCGCGGATGCTGTACGATCCGCCGAATTTCCTGGTGCTGGACGAGCCGACCAACCATCTCGACATCGCGACCAAGCAGATGCTGATCGCCGCGCTCTCGGACTACGAGGGCACCATGCTGTTCGTCTCGCATGACCGGCATTTTCTCGCCGCCTTGTCGAACCGCGTGCTGGAACTGACGCCCGAGGGCGTCCACACCTATGGCGGCGGCTATACCGAGTATGTCGCGCGCACCGGCCAGGAAGCGCC